>WNFO01007812.1_pt1 | contig 10868 bp, 12 predicted proteins | sample 5400251 | NCBI WGS metagenome assembly WNFO01 (sample SAMN13153354, study PRJNA577476) | soil metagenome | isolation source: 100 cm saprolite under Madrone tree | place: USA:California | collected 2016-06-14 | reverse complement strand
CACGCACGCTCCGGATCAGACACTAGCACGGCCTCAACTTCCTCCACTCTTTATTCGACCTCACCGCTCCGAGCCAGTGCAATCTTAACTCAGCATGATTTTCATGAGCTTTCGCGGGCCCCAGGCCCTCAGTGACACTGGCGTTAATCAGCATTATCGTCAACCAAGCGATCAATGACAGCAAGGCGACCGGTTTAACTCATCGGCAGCGACAAACAATTTGCCATCGAAGGGCTCGAACGTTGCGGAGCATGAATCATGGAGCTTGGACCCATGGTGATACTCTCCAGAGATGCGCCACGCCACCCCAGCGAGCGGAGGGTCCGGTGAGGCTTCGTCCCTTGAAGCGTAAAGGACGGCGGTCCCGAGTTGAGGGCTGCAGCCCGTGAATTTTGCGAATTGCGTCAACTGGAATGGTTCGGAGAAGCTCTTGCCCTTTCTCCGGGCCGAATCTCGGACCCTCACGGGGCGGGGCTTCGAGCCTTTGTTCTCGGCTCCAATCAGGATGGAGTTTTCCGTGGATGCGCGGGCTCCCCGGGTGGGTTCTCAGCGACCATGCGGAAGATGAGATCCTGAACTACCTTGGGAGCCCCTTGGTTGTGGCTGGCGAATTGTCAATTCGCGCATGATTCCTCGGGATCCCCCCTCCTGCTACGATTCTGCGATGCGCAATCTTGTTGTTCTTTTCATCCATTTCATCGCCGCCCTGGCCCGGTTGCTCGGTCCTGGCGGCGTCCGTTCCCTAGTTGCGGAGTCGCTTCTTCTCAAGCACCAACTCTTGATCGATTCTCGCCCGTCACTACCGGCCGGGACAGGACTCCGATGGCCCCTCCTGGCTGACATTCCTGGGCCACATGAAAGACAGTCTCTGGAGTATTGATCTATTCAGGCGCGAGTCGGCCACGTTGCGGTCCCACTGGGTCCTGGTGGTCATGGATCAATACACGCGCCGGATCATTGGTTTCGGCGTCTATGCGGGAACGCTCAATGGCGCCGCACTCTGTAGGATCTTCAACCGCGCCATTCGAGGGCAACTCTGGATGCCGAAGTACCGCAGTTCCGACAACGATCCACTTTATCGGTTCCACCGATGGCAAGCCAATCTGCGGATACTGGAGGCGACAGAAATCAAGTCCATCCCCTACGTTCCCCTGTCCTATCCATTCGTGGAAAGGCTAATCGGCACCCTTCGGCGCGAGTACTTGGATCACACTTTGTTCTGGACGACGGCCGATCTCGAAAACAAGCTGCTCGATTTCAGGACCTACTTTAACAACCATCGCACGCATACCTCACTGGAAGGGCGAACGCCGGATACGCCCGTGTCACGACCAGTAGCCAATCTCGGCTCGTTTCGATGGCAACCACACTGTCGAGCCCTATACCAAACACCAGCCGCCTGACTTTTCAAAGACTCTCGCCCGCTGCAGTATCCGGTCAACGTCGGCACAAACACCCAATGAAATCATACGGTGTTTGCGTTCTTAGTTGCAGCGCGTTTCGCGGACCCGATCGTTTCGCTGCCACGGTATCAATTCGCCAGAGACAAGATCAGCGCAGTTGTTCACTCGCCGCTTACAGCTCGCGATGGGCGTTGTCCGCGTCTTCGGCCAGATCACTCAGGAACGCAAAGAACTCCTTCGATTGGCCCATGAAGAGTCCGCTGGCCGTGAGGAACTTGGCGGCCCCCATTGCAGCCCCCTTTGTGCGGGTTGGGCGAACGATTGAGCATGTCGGGAATTGCCGGCTGAGGAATACGGTGGGTTCAGGCATGATCAGGTTGGTTTGGAAGTCCTCTCCGCCGAAAGGAGCGGCATTGAGGTTCGGAAATACCAGCGTAGGATCTTTGGGGTCGGTCAAAGCAGGTGCATTGCCAGCCTTGTCTTGCCACGTCTGAAAGTGCATGGCCTCAGTTGGGCCTATGCTGAGCACAACTCGCAAGACCTCCACATTGGTTACTCTTTGAGCTAACGATGGGTACAGGCTGGTCCCGCCCTGCTCGATGGTCGCAAAGTGGAACCCGGCGGTGTTGGCGATTGCTTGAATGTGGTCGCTGGGGGTAAGGTCGGCATCGCTTCTGGGGATTGCCGGATGCTGCCCAACCGCCAGACTGGGGACTGCTTGAGGCAACGTATCCCCGAAATCCGGGTTCTGCGTGCGAGAACGGTAGCGAGTCCACCAGGTCGTGTCCACCGTGAGTTGCATGATGTTCGTCAGCCGTCCGATTTGCTGTGCGCCTGTGGCCTTGCTGCTTGGCAATGTGCGGAACTGGTCCAGGTTAACCGTATCAGCTCCCTTTGATGCGAGATACGCGTTGATGAACACTTCGTGAGTCAGCTCATCTTCCGTATTGTCATGGATGTATTGGTCCATGTCGCCGTCAAGGACCTTAAGAGCGGCGATGTAGAGCGGACTCCCACTCCCTCCTGGGACTTCGCTGTCTTGAATTCCTCCCAGTTCGTTATATTGCTGCCACAGATCGGTCTCGAGGATTTCAGCGGCCGCCAGAAACCTGAGAATGGCCGCGTCTCCTCTTGTGAGCTTTCCACTCTTCTCGTCCTCTTGGCCGAAGAGCGGAACCCCACGGGAGAGCAGTCCGGCGCCCACTGTCGCTGCGCCTGTGGCCACAACCCCCTTTCTCAAAAACGATCGCCGGTTCGTATGCTTCCCGGCTGAAATCGGCTGGACTGGATCTTTCATTAGCCCCTCCTTGAAGACAATTTTCAACAGATCACAAAGCGCGCGACGTGGCACCCAGTAATCTCATTGAGGGCGCAGCGTAATTCAAGACAGGACTCGAATTGTCACCACGGTGTCTCTTTACAGTAATTCCCTCGTCTCCCCGCGGAGGTAGGCGCAATGCGTGAAACCGTATGGCCTTGCCAAATCGAAGTTGTCACGGAATTGTCTCTTGCGCGTCTCATTGGTTTGACGCGATGAGCATGTCGTAGCGCCCGAAACCTGTTCTTTCCAACTAGCCTTTTTGATAGCTTAGGGGTCAAGCGGCCACCAGTAGAAAGGGTGCGGCGCTGAAGAATCCTCGGGGCATCTAAAGATCGGGCGCTGGTGAGCGAAGCAGGTTGTCTGATGGAAAAGATCTTAGTCGTGGAAGATGATCTCGCCGTTCAGAAAGCATTGCGCCGGCTCTTCGAATCCGAAGATTATGCCGTGGAAATCGCACCGAATGGGAACGTGGGTTTGGAAGCGTTTCATTCCTCTCCTCCGTGCGCAGTTGTTCTCGATCTCCGGTTGCCCGGACTGCCCGGATACGATTTATGCCGCGAAATCAAGAAAAAGGCGCCGTTGTTGCCAGTTATCGTCGTTAGCGCTAAGACAGATGTGGCGGACAAGGTGCTTCTGCTGGAGCTAGGTGCCGATGATTACGTTACCAAGCCATTCAGTCCGCGGGAGCTTCTGGCTCGCGTGAGGGCGGCGGTGCGCCGTAATAAACGCACGGAGCCTGCCGAGTTATTCGTGTTCGGCGACGTTTCAGTAGATTTCGCAAAGATGGAATTGACGCGAGGAGGGCAGTCGGTTGCGATGACCTCGCAGGAATTCAAATTATTGAAATTCTTTGCACAAAATCTAGGGCGAGTCTTCTCGCGCTCAGACCTTCTGAACGAAGTCTGGGGGTACAAGAATTATCCCTCCACGCGAACAGTAGACAATCATATCTGGAAGCTTCGACTAAAGCTGGAGGACGACCCACGTAAACCCGCACATTTCCAGACCGTCCATGGCGCCGGCTACAAGTTTGTCCCATAAACCAGTTTGCGACTCGCATTTACTGGAATGAACCAGTTGATGGCACGAGGGGCGTGAATGACCAAGTTTCGGTTGCGAACCAAGTTTCTGCTCTCTCTGCTCGCGGTATCCTCGAGCCTGACCTTCGCGACGCTTTGGTTGGTGCACCACAGCGTTCGCCTCCAACTCCAAAAAGAAATTACCGAAGACCTGCAGAATTCCGTGATTGTGTTCCGGGATTTTCAGCGCCAGCGCGAGATCACTCTGACGCGATCGGCGGAATTACTCGCTAATCTTCCTAGCCTCAAAGCGTTGATGACATCTCGGGATGCCGCTACCATTCAGGACGCGTCGGGTGAGATCTGGCGGCTAGCGCCCAGCGATGTCTTCGTTCTCGCAAGCCCTGTCGGCAAAGTATTGGCCATTCAGACTTCAGTGCCGGGCATTACTGGCCGAGCCGCCGAAGAGTTATTGAAGAATTCCCTGAAAGCAAACCAGCCGAGCTTCTGGTGGTACGGCGCCGGACATCTTTACCAGGTTTTCCTGCAACCTATCTACTTTGGGCCCGCGAGGAACGACAATCTTCTTGGAGTCCTCTGCGTTGGTCACGAGATTTCAGAAGGCTTGGCGATGGAACTCAGCCGGATCGCCTCAAGTCAGGTTGCCTTTTTCTACGGCAACACGCTGATTGTGAGCACTCTTCAGCAGGAACAACAATCGGGACTCGCGCGTCTTACTCCGAATCCCTCCGATTTTTCCGGGCCTATCCCAAAGGGATTCCGTCTCGGCGAAGAGGAGTTTCTGGCCACCACCGTGGAATTGGCTCCCAGTATTCCCCCCTTCGTGCGTCTCAGTGTCCTGAAATCGTATGACAAGGCTGCCGCTTTTCTGGATAGCCTGAATCGTGTGCTCCTGGGGCTTGGGCTGCTGGCGGTCGTGGCAGGAAGCGGCATGGTTTTTCTGATCTCGGATACATTTACAAAGCCTCTGGCAAATTTGGTATCGGGCGTGCGCGCACTGGAAACCGGCGATTTTGCCTACCCGCTTGCAAACTGTTCTGGCGATGAGGTCGCGGAAGTTACAGCTGCATTCGAACGGATGCGAATTAGCCTGCAACGCAGCCAACAGGAACTTCTCGGAGCCGAGAGGCTTGCGACTATCGGCCGTGTAGCCAGTTCTATTTCTCACGACCTGCGGCATCCACTGACTGCCGTTGTGGCCAACGCCGAGTTCCTTTGCGAGCGCGATCTGGACACGGACCAGCGAGAAGAACTTTATCGGGAAATCCGTGACGCCGTGGACCAAATGACGGACTTGGTCGATTCCCTGCTCGAGTTCTCTCAGGCGCGAGAATCCCTTCGGCGGGTCTTTGGCCCCATTGAAGCCACACTTGAGCGCGCCGTCCGTACGGTGCGGGCTCGTCCGGAATTTCACCGCCTGAAGATTTCGGTCTTGCGCGAAGGTAGGTGCGAAACGTGGTTTGACCAGAAGAAAGTGGAGCGGGTGTTTGCGAACCTGCTGGTGAATGCGTGTGAAGCCGTCTCGCGCGAATCGGGAAGGATCGACGTAAATCTACGCGAAGGCAAGGACGCAGTCGAGATTCGCATCATGGACAACGGGCCGGGAGTGGCCGAAGCCATCCGCAGAAGACTCTTCCAGCCTTTCACCAGTTACGGGAAACAAAATGGCACCGGTTTGGGTCTCACCATCAGCCAGAAAATCTTCCAGGATCATGGGGGTGACGTTTGTCTGGAGAGCACAGAAATGGGGAGAACCGTCTTCAAATTAACTCTTCCTATTCTCGTTTCGGGAAATGGAAGTTAGCGCCACTGACCCTCCCCACGGGGATATCGCTTCCCTCGCATGTATTCAAAAAGGAGGTGCACAGTGAGTTTGCTTGTTCTGATTTCTTGGGTGCGGAAGATTTTGCCTCTGGTGGCGGTCTTTATGATGGGTTCCCTAGCCGTTAGTGGGCAGGAGGTCGCTCAGACAGCTCCTCAGTCCCAGGTGGAATCCCTGGACGATCGCCTTCAGGACTTACAAAAGCGAATGAGCGAACTGCAATCCATGATGGCAGACCTGCACGCGGAAATGCTCCGTTCCCGCGCGGAAGTCTCAGAGTTACGCCGAGAACTGGAAGCCACGCGGCCGCTGATCGGTACCGGACAGCCAGCCGAAAACATCACCGGACCGGAGCGACAAGCAACGGTGCCGGTACCTACTGCCGCGTCTCATGCCGGTTCAGGTGCGGAGCAACGTCTACAGAGGCTGGAAGAAGAACAGCAGCTTTCGACTGCCAGACTGGCGCAGCAGTATCAGACCAAGGTCGAAAGCGCCTCCATGTATCGTGTCAGGCTTTCCGGTGCAGTAATGCTGAATCTGCTCAGCAACAGGGGCGTAGTAGATAATCTAGACTTTCCCTCCTTAGTCCCGGCGGACCGCCCAATCGATCCAAAGGGGAGTTTCGCAGCCAGTCTGCGGCAGTCGTTGCTAGGCCTTGAGGTCTTCGGCCCGGAAATCAAGGGAGCTCACGTGAGTGCGGATTTACAATTTGACTTTGCGGGTGGCTTTCCAAATGTGCCGGATGGGGTCACACTCGGTTTAGCGCGGCTTCGGACGGGGGTCATTCGCATCGCAGGTCAGCGCACGACTCTAGTGGCCGGTCAGGATGCACCGTTCCTCTCTCCTCTCTCGCCAAGCTCGATTGCATCCCTTGCTCTTCCTGCATTCGCATATGCGGGAAATCTGTGGACCTGGACTCCTCAGATTCGTCTTGAGCATCGTGTGAGTCTCACAGAGAACTCCAGTTTCCTTTTTCAGGGAGGACTGCTCGATCCTCTGACGGGCGAACCTCCGACTTCCCTGTACCTTCGAACTCCAGACGCAGGCGAAGCCTCACGGCAACCGGCATACGCCGCCAGAACCGCCTGGAGTCACCGTCTATTCCATCATGAGCTGGTTCTTGGCGTCGGCGGTTGCTACAGCCGCCAAAACTGGGAATTCCATCGAAATGTGGATGCGTGGGCTGGCACAACCGACTGGACCGTCCCGCTGGGTGACCAATGGGAGATCTCCGGCGAATTTTACCGAGGACGCGCGGTGGGTGGTCTGGGCGGAGGAATCGGCCGAAGTGTTGTGTTCAGCGGACCAATTACGGACCCCAGTACGCAGGTGCGCGGCCTGAATTCAACGGGGGGCTGGGCACAACTAAAATTCCGCCAAACTGAAAAGCTCGAATGGAACGGGGCCTTTGGACAAGATAGTTCGTTCGGTGGAGATCTGCGCCTCTTTCCAGTCTCGACACAGAGTTACTTTGATCCATCGCTGGCGCGAAATCGGAGTGCCTTCTTAAATTTCATTTACAGGCCTCGCTCCGATTTGTTGTTTTCGGTCGAATACCGGCGTCTACGGACCATCTCTGTTACTGGCAACTCTGAGACCGCGGGGCACATTAACGTCAGCATGGGAGTGCTGTTCTGAGGCAGAAGTCTGGCTCTATGAGATTTGCCTCCCAGCAAAGAGTTGGAAAGCTGCGCCTGTGTTTTCACCTGTGTGAGCTGCTCTGCATCACGGCAGCGGTCGCGAACGCCTGCTTTGGCCAGCAGGTCACCGTCACGGGAAGAATCGAACTGTTCCGTGACGGAATTGCTCAACACCAGGATTCTTCCGATGCAGTCGTGTGGCTGACGCCCCTTGGGGATTCGGGAGAACCGCAAGCTGTGGCCGGATCACCGCGTCAGCAACTCGTGCAGAAGAACAAGAGTTTCCTTCCACACGTACTCGTGGTGCGAGTGGGAGTCCCGGTGGCGTTCCCGAACAAGGATCCGTTCTTCCATAATGTGTTTTCGCTCTTCGAAGGGAAGAAGTTTGATCTCGGGCTTTATGAAGCAGGCAGCTCACGCACGGTCGTTTTTGACCGCGAAGGAATCAGCTACATTTTTTGCAACATCCACGCAGACATGAGCGGCGTGGTCTTAGCCGTGAAGACCCCCTACTATGGGACATCGGATCGCAGAGGCGTAATCGCCATTCCCAACGTGCCGCTCGGAAAGTACGAGCTTCGGGTCTGGCACGAACGCGCGCTGCCTGAATCGCTCGATACTCTTACCCACGCGATATCCATATCCGAAGCTTCGCACTCTTTCGGAGTTTTGCGTTTGACGGAGCAGCGCAATACGTCCCAGGCTCACAAAAACAAATACGGCCAGAACTATGACAACGCAACACCCACTGTTCCCGTATATCCACATCTATGATTTCGAACGTCGAGCCCGTCGGACTTCTCACCAAACGGGAGATATGACCATTCCTGACATCTTGCCGGTTGTGACCAACTGTTTTATCGGAGGCGCGCATTTCGAGCAGGCAGTGCGCGTGGGCGCGATGCTTTTGCGCGCGTTCGATAAAACCGTGGAAGTAATCTAACCGAAAGGCCGTCTGTCCCAAATTCCTGAGCCGCATTCTTGCAAGTATTACTCGTGGCGCAATGCGGTCATCGGATCGACCCGCACAGTCCGGCGCCTCGGCAGGTATGACGCCCCAAGAGCCACGGTCACCAGGAAAAGAGTCACCCCTACGAGAATCAAGGGACCGTTGATGCCGAAAAGCAAGCTCGACGTTAGCCGTGCCGTCGCCATCGCGCCAGTAATCGAGGGCGAACTCGAGGTAACCATCGACGGCGTTACCCAGATCGCCCGAGCAGGTATGGTGGCGATTGTACCGAGCAGCGTTCCCCACTCAGTTAAGGCCCTCACTGACGGCTGGGCCATCATTGTGGACTACCCGCTGAGGCGCGAATTCGTTTAGAGTCAAAGCTGGCCGACACTAGAATAGCCGCCGTCGCCTGCCCTTGGGGGGTGCCCCGTCAAGCATCGAGAGCTGACGTGTCGCCAAGGTGTCGTTCAAGAGAACGTCGCTCGCTTTTTATTCTTATTAACGGAGGAGAACACAGCACATGACACGCAAAGTAACTTATTGGGTGAGCACCGGTCTGCTGGCCGCGCTGTCGGTCTTTGCTGCATTCACTTACTTATCGGGCAGTCCGCAGGCGGTTCAAGGATTTGCACACGTGGGATATCCGCAGCAACTACGCATTATTCTTGGGATCGCCAAACTCCTTGGCGCGATCACCCTCGTCGTCCCCGGCTTGGCCAAGCTCAAGGAGTGGGCCTATGCCGGATTCACATTCGCGTGGATCTCGGCATTTGTTGCGCACTATCTTGCGAAAGATGGCCCGAAAGCATTCATGCCGCTGATATTGCTGCTGCTCCTCGCCATCTCCTATGTGACCCGGCCGGCAAGTCGCCAGTGGCAGCCTAAAGTCACGACGGTCTAATCAATTCAGAAATCATCAGTCGTGTGCCCGTTGCCCTATTCGCGAGCGAGTGACGGGTACTCGAAAAGAACGCGCTGACTACCGCCCACCAGATGCGATTGTGCCTATTGAAAACTTCCATCCAGCGATTTTCCATTCGGATGTAACATTGTCCTATTAAAGGGAATGTCAAGAGAAAAAACCTCCCCGTCGGCCCAATGCCGACATTTTTTTCTCGGCATTCAGCCCACCCGTTTGAACGTCCACTCCTACTTCCGAGAGTGGTCTTGCTCGGGCCTAAGGTCCAACTTCGTTTCCGCGTGCGAAGCGGAGAAACGCTTCTCCCCTGTGGTTCCATTTTTGCTTCCCCTGTGGTTCCATTTTTGCTACCGTGACGGCACCATTCGTTTCTTGAAACTAACAAGCCTGACGGTTATCCACTTGATGAGTGGCAACGCATGGTCCTATCTGAGACACGTGGCCTATGGCTTTCTTCGATTGTCCGAGGGGGCATAGGGTTACGTCGGAGACTTAGTGCCCGAAGGCACAACAAGCCTGACAATGTTACTGGATACTTCCCCTCGAAACCGAGCGTCTCAAGAACCCGACGGCCACCGCCAGGAATGGTTCCCCGGGGATGGAACGGACTCTCAGCCAGAGGCGCTCAAGCTGCTTGTTGTTTCAAATAGTTGGCGTCGAAACGTACCTCCTTCTTCCAAACGATCAAGGTGATCGCGGCAATCTTCCTGGCCAAGGTCAAGTGAGCCATCGTTGGCTTTCTTCCCTTGGCCAGCAAAGCTTCGTAATAGTCGCGTAGCGGTCCAGCGGCGCTACTCGCTCTCAAAGCCGCACCCTTGAAAATTGCTTTGAGGTCGTGGTTGTGGTTCTTATTTAGGCCACGAAGCGTCACGGGTTTCTTGGAACGTTGCAGCTGTCCTTCTACAGCGCGATATTGCGCACTGTCGTGCGTTTCTAACCCCAGACCGCTATAGGTCCACAGCTGTCGCTTGGTGCGGAACCGGTGGGGTGTCTGGAGGAGCGCGATCAATAGCGCCGCCCGGATCGGACCGATCCCCGGAATCTGGCGCAGCAGTTTCCACGGCTTGTGCTTCTTGGCTTCCACCAACAAGTCCCGCCGCACTTCCTGGCGCAGGAGCCGCAAAACATCCAGCTGTTGGTAGTAGTGTTCGGCGCGCCGCCTGACGCCGGCTTCGCTGATTTTGCCGAGCCATTCCGCACGGTGCCGTGGGTCGTACACTTCGTTACCGGCACAGGGAATGCCCCAACTGCGATACAGTGCCTTCAACCGATTCATGACTCTCGTGAGATCTTTGGTGATGGTCAGATAGCTGCGCGCCAGCTCCTTCATCGTTCGCAAGCCGTGCTCTCCGTGATAGACCGTCGCGAGCTTGTTCATGTACAACAGTTCGGCTAGCTTGCGGGCATCGATACGATCACCCTTGCTGCCATCTTTTAGCAGGGCAGCCTTTCGCGGATTACACACCAGGACTTCCGTCACGTGGGGCTTCAGCAGGTCGTACAACCAGGCCGCCCAGGTTCCTTCTTCGAACGTGACGCGCACATCTCCGCGCAGCCCGTCGATGAACTGCAGAATAGTGCTCGCCTTTGTTTCGATGACGCTTTCCATCACAAACTTGCCGACGGAGTTCATCACCGCAATCGAAATACTTTCCTTGTGCACATCGAGGCCTATATATTTAGTGCTAGTCATGAGGGTGTTCCTTTCTTGTAGGGAATGAGCCAGCACTCAAAACCTACTCCAAAGGGGCGCCCTTTTATAATGCGTTAC
>WNFO01005772.1_pt1 | contig 10869 bp, 7 predicted proteins | sample 5400251 | NCBI WGS metagenome assembly WNFO01 (sample SAMN13153354, study PRJNA577476) | soil metagenome | isolation source: 100 cm saprolite under Madrone tree | place: USA:California | collected 2016-06-14 | reverse complement strand
CGTTGATCCTCGCCAAAGACCCCATCGGCACCCGCCATCTCTATTATTCAATCGACGCAGACCAGATCACCTGGTGCACCGTCCTCGATCCCCTCGTCCGATTTGCTGGGAAGACCTTCGCTCTCAACGAAGAATACATCGCCGGCTGGTTCTCGATTACGTTTCCCGCCGCGCACCTCACTCCCTACGTTGGCATTGACGCCGTCCCACCGTCCTCCTCCGTGCTCCTCCGGCACGGAAAGCGTACGGTCAGCAAATATTGGGATTTCGATCCTGCCAAGAAAATCCGTTACCGTACCGACGCCCAATACGAAGAGCACTTCCGCAGCGTCTTCGCCACGGCCGTCCACCGCAGGCTCCGCTCCGACCGGCCCGTCCTCGCCGAACTTTCCGGAGGCATGGACTCCTCCTCTATCGTCTGCATCGCAGATACCATCATAGCCCGCGGCGTCGCCGAAACTCCGCGCCTCGACACCATCTCTTGGTACGACCACTCCAACCCCAACTGGGACGACCACATCTATTTCACTAAACTCGAAGAGAAACGCGGCCGCACCGGCTGCCACATTAACCTCGGCGCGCTAAGATCAAAAGAGGTCGGCTCACAAAGGTCTTTCACGTCCGGGTTTCAGAGCGATCCGTTTGCGGCGACTCCGGTTCCCAACAAAGGTCTCTCCGAATTATTCAAGCAGTATGCATCCTACATGTTGTCCCAAGGACATCGAGTCACGCTTTCAGGACTCGGGGGAGAGATGGCCACGGGTGGCAGCGCGCCAACGCCAACGCTAGAACTCCAAAATCTCCTGGCAAGAGCACGATTCGTTACACTCGCTCGTCAGCTGAATGCCTGGGCTGCCAAGACGGGAAAATCTCGGCTGTCTTTGCTTTGGGAAGCTGTTCGAGGATTTTCCCCTCTCGCCCTCCTGGACATTTCTGAATACGTAAATCCGCCGGCACCATGGTTCGATCCAGCCTTCGTCCGCCGGAATCGCGCCGCTCTTCGGGGTTATCCCTCCAGAGTGAAAGTGTTTGGTCCGTTGCCAAGCTTTCAGGGGCACGTTCGTGAATTGTGTGACGAGCGAAGGCTAATGGCGTCTATTAACCTTCAGTCAGAAATGCTCCGCGAGATACGGCTTCCCTATCTTGACCGGGGTTTTCTGGAATTCATGTATGCAATCCCGCGAGAGCAGATCGTCGGGGTGGGCCAACGCCGTTACCTTATGCGCCGTGCCCTCGTCGATATCGTCCCGGACGAACTCCTTAACAGAAGGCCAAAGGCATTTGTTTCGCTAACGCCAAGACAGGAAGGGCCAAAGAAACAGACCTCCGTAGAATGGCCCAGCTTGGCTGAAATCGGTCAGCACATCGTCGACAGTTCCATGGGCATCACGGATCCAAATCGATTCTTGGACGCGTTGCAGAAAGCCCGGCATCACCAACGAATTCCTATGGAGAGCCTGAATCGCACATTATTCCTTGAGTCGTGGATACGTCACCTCACGACCCAAGGAGTCTTAACGAATTCTATGACTACGACAGGACAAAATAACTCCTCGTGTCTCGGGACGAAGGAACCCCAAGCCTGCGCTCAGCCCAAAAGTTCAGCTAGCTAGCAAGCTGTGTACGTAAATCTCAACAAAGAAAGGAGGTGAAAACCATGAAATATGAAACTCCAGAACTGACGGCATTGACGCCTGCGATCAGTGCTATTCAGAGCACCGCCCCTCAGAAGACTGGTCTCAACTCAGACGGTGCCGCGAACAATGAAAGTCTAACCACGTATGAAGACTGGGAGTAAGTAAACCTCTGTCGGAGCGTCCGAAGTAACGGACGCTCCGGCAGTCTAATTTTCCCCGATCGGGAACAGGTTTTCACGAGTCGCCAGTAACGAATCACATCTCACTTGATTCTCTCATTCTGCTTTTGCAATTTCCGTAATTCACGCCAGCGGTTGTATTGTCCCGCCTTCGCGGGATCGGGATCCTCGTAGTCCTGCAGCCAAAACCGAAACCAGTCAACGGATCCACCCTGTGACGCCATGCGTACGGCCGGATTTGTCAGAACGTGCTCGTTCGTATTCAGCATCATCAATTCCACTGGCTTATGCAGATAGCGGAGTGCAGCATATGGTTCCCACATAAAGAGCAAGCTGTAAGGGCCTTCGCCGACGATCATTAGCGGAGTATCCGCTTTTTCTATATTGAAGGTTGGTGATCGCTTCAGCCACAGCTGCAATCCCTCACCGAAAGGCGCGGAGCCAATCATGGAATTGAATTCCTTAGAAAATCGCTCCGGATTCGCTATGTATTGCCAATAGCTCCCCATCACCCCATCGGTGACCGCGGCAGCTTTGACATGAACTAACCCATCAGTAATCATATACATTACGTAGTAACAAGTGCGGCTGAATCCAATAATGCCGATCTTTTCCGGATCCACCACTCCCTGCGATACCAGTTGGTTTGCAGCCCCTTCGTAATCTGAGACAGCACACGGGCCTTCATCAACCGTCCCGACAGGACAACCGTCGTCGTCGCTGACGTGCAACACGATGATTCCATTCGCAGCCAGCGCTCGGGCTGCGAATGCGGTGGAAAAGCCGCCGGAGGGTATGAATATTGATTCCATGAAACCGTGTGTTTGAATCACCAACGGATAGCGCTGTCCCACTGTGTAGTCGCTTGGTTTGTACAGTCCAGCTTTCCACTGCCGCCCTTGTTTGTCCTTGTACTCGTAAACGCTGGCTTGGCCTAATTCGATGTTCTTAAGTTGCGGATTGGGATCCCAAATGACCCGGGATGTCTGTTTGTTCGCAGCAACCAGCCGAGGAGGTTCATCAAGCCACTGCTTCACACTAACTTTGAGACCCCCGTGGCCGATTTCGTGCTCGCCATTACTCTGTCCCGTAACTTGCCAAGTACTGTGGGCTGCACGTCGATACTCAGTGGCTCCAAATGACAAGTCTAGGTGGTTGATAAACTTCACCTCGATCTGCTGGTTATCTCCGTCCATAAAACGCACGTCTATAATTGAGTGATATCCGTCTTCGACACCCGTTTCCGTATGAGCTTTCAGCATTTCCACGCACGTGCGCGTGTTAGACGGTAGATCCACGAGGGCCACACAAGGCCGGGATGGGACATTATCTTTCGATTTGAGGAACGTGCCCGGCAGCAAGATTTCCTTACCGTCGCTCGACCAGCTAGGACTGCCGCCTGCCCACAAACCGGCATCACTGCTAATCGGTGCATCGGTCAAGGATTGTATTGAGCCTGTTTGCAGATTGACCAGAACGTATTGGTGCGCTGAGTCGTGGCCGGCGCGGATTCGATATGAAGGGTAGGATGCGTACGGCGGTGGGTACAGCGTTTCCCATGACAATGGAACGTCGCGCACCGGCAGTGTAGTAACTAACGAGTTATCATAGGACGATAGGGCAAGATTCCCATCGGTAACGACGGGAGCACCATCATGCTTAACCTCGAAGCGTTTGCCCCCAACAACCGCCCAGAGATGCCCGGGAGTCGAAGCTATTTGGGCTGTTCGCGGACCGTCCGGAAGAATCAACTCGTAAAGCGACCGTCCGGTACCGATAATCGCCGGCGACTGACGTTCAGCCTGCCTTTCGTCTCGTTCGGCCGGATCAGCGACAGTGTAGACATAGTGTTGTCGGTCACGGACATCGAAAGCCCCGACACTTTCTGCTGGGGAAGTTAGTGGTTTGGTCGTCTTCTTCCGAAAGTCGGCCAGGACGAGACGCTGATTGCCATGGGCTGTGGGCTCTAGAAAGGCCACTCCGCTAGAGTCTGCCAGCCAACGCCAACCCCTGATGACGGCACCCCGCTTTTCAGAACGATTCACTACCCATACAGGTGATGGCCGCTGCGACTCAGCGGATTGTCCCAGGAACTTCTCAACATCCTGGCTGCAGTAGAACCTCAGCGAGTCCTCAACACGGTTCAGGTCCAGACGTGCTCGCTCCGTATCCACGGCGAAGTAATTCCCGTCCGGCGAAAACCGGACGGCCTCAGCTCCCCCGTACAGATCTGCAAAATACACGAATCCAATATCGTCAGCGACGGTGAAGGGCCGCTTTGTCTGTTGCGCCCCAGCAGCCATGCCGTCAACACATAAGAATCCGGCAATAAGGACTGGGATAAGCTTCATTTTGCTCGTGGACACAAACGTCTCGCCTCCGAGTGGGCAGCTCTGCCTTGTAGGTGCACAGCATGCTGTGCACCTACAAGCGAAAATTTCCTGATCAGAAGATGATTTTGAGGGCGAACTGCATGGAGCGCGGACCGCCCATTTGATAAAGCGGATTTAGAACGCCCAGCGAGCTTGCGAGCGTAGCCGTTGCTTGGCCGAAAGTGGTCGACCCGAAGTGAGGGTCGACAGTTCCAAAATTCGGGTGATTGAAAATATTGAACGCCTCTGCACGAAATTGTAGCTTCAGTCTTTCCGCGATCGGGAAATCCCGTCGGATCGCCATATCCAATTGCCAAGCCCCGAACCCTCTCGCGAAGTTGCGTGGAGCATCGCCGAAACCGGAAGACACATTCATAAAGGCATTGGGATTGATCGCCCGTCCGCCGGGGCATCCCTGCCCTGGTGCCAGGTCCCCCAACCCTTGAAGAACAGTTGCGCAATTTCCGCCGTAGAGATAGACCGATTGGCCCGGCACAAAGCTGAGCCCCTCATCGTAGAAGTCTCCATTCGGTTGCAGTAACCCGTTTCCAGCCAAAGTTACCGGAAACGCCGTCCGGGCCGTGAAGCGGTTATCAACTCCCCAGTGGTGTAGCACGGCATTCAGAAAGCCATTATGTCCCACATTCGGCAGATCATAAGAGAAAGCAGCCGAAAGGTTGTGCCGGACGTCAAAGTCGCAATTCCCGCGCTGATACCCCAAGTTGAAATTCTCTGAACCATAATCGACGCAGTGGGACCAAGTATATGAGGCTAGAGCCGTGAGACCGCGGCCCAGCTTCCGTCGGAACTGAACCTGTAAAGAATCGTAGTCCGACGTCAGGCCGTTCGAAACGAATCCAAAGAAGAATGCGTTAGGATTGTTTGTGGGGGTGATTTGATCTTGCTTCAGTAACCTTGCTCCGTGCGATGCGACATACGAGACCGTAAGAGCCTGCGACTTGCCCAGAGCCTGCTCGATGGCGCCATTCCATTGAAGCGTATAGGGCAGTTGCAGATGCGGCGCAAAACCATAGGCAAAACCGAAATTTGCAGGCGGCGGATTCACGATAGGTGGAACTGACGGAAACGCAGGAAACGACCCGCCGCGGAACCCAGTCGATGTTTGAAACGGTGGCGCCACAAAGCCCTGCGACCCCAACTGTTGACCAGTATCAAAGAAAACGCCACCACCCCCGCGCACAACGGTTTCCCAGCCCGGCGCATTTCGGAGTATGTACGCAGCACCCAACCGAGGCGCAAAGTTATACCAAGTAGTCCGCCAGAGCGGTGTGCCCTGCGGCGCCAGTGTCCAAGTATCAGGCCCTGCCCCTTGCACAGTATAAGGTTTGATTCCTTGCGTGACGCCTGGTGCCGGGTTCACCTCCCATCGCAGCCCCACAGAGAGACTCAAACGCTGTGAAACCCTCCATTCGTCCTGCCCAAACGCCGAGAAGTTTTGATACAACGGGTGTATAGGGGCAAGCGCCTGCGACAACGTCAATGCGCTGTTCGTCGTGACCTTAGCTTCGCTGAGATAAGCAAACGCCACGTGAGGATTGGGCGGGCTTGCATCCGGCGTCAGCCTGCGATAGTCCATACCAAATTTGAACTGGTGGTGCCCCAAAGTTAGACCCACAGCATCCACGAAGTTCCACTGTTTTTGAGTACCAGATTGTTGCTGCTCGCTAAAGTCAACGCGGTTTCCGGGGAAAAAAAGGACAACATCAGGAGACGACCCTGTCCCCAATCCTACGACCTGCTGCAAATTGACCGGTGTATTGCCCCCGAACGCGTCGATAGTTTGCCCAAAGACAGTTACGTTCGAACTGTAATTTAGACGGAAATCGTTGCTAAGGCGATTTGTAAAGATGCTACTGGCGCCAGCCGTATAAGTCCGCATCGTATAGGAATAAGCATTATTCAGCGAGAAAGAGAAAGTGCCTCCTCCTCGAGTCGACGAGTTTGAGGCCGTGTCACTAAACCGGAAGAACAGTCTCAATTTGTCGCTTACGACGTGGTCGAAACGGACGCTCGTGGAGTCTAGCGAACTCGGATTGGACCAACTCGCAACATACCGAGCCAATCCGTCCTGCTTCTGGCCTGAGGAGGGACATGTGGGGTCAGTTGCCGGATTGCATGAAACTAAGACTTCACTACCGTTAGGCACTGGAAACGCATTTAGCACGGGCTGGAGCACACTGGCGCCCGGCGCCCTGTAGGACGGACAGTCAGCCGCTGCCCCCCGCATACAGAGGTCGGGGACCACACTGGTCGTCGCGGGCTGCGGCGCAGTCAAACGTAGCCCCTCATACGAAACAAAGAAGAACGTCTTGTCATTTCCGCTATACAACGCCGGAATCTTAACGGGGCCGCCGAATGTCCCGCCGAAATCGTTTTGCCGCTCTTTCGCTTTCGGAAAAGGGCAGGATGGCCCCGCCGAACAGAATCCATTAAACCAGTTGTTTGCGTCGAAGACATCGTTTCGTAAATAGTCGTACGCGGTACCATGCCATTGATTGGTGCCCGATTTTGTTTGAAACGCAAACTGTCCCCCGGGATTGCGCCCATATTCTGCGGAGTAAGTAGAACTTTGCACCCGAAACTCTTGGAGGTCATCCACGGACACAAGCGCTTGCGTAGTACCCAAAGCCGTCGAAGCTCCAATCGAACCGCTTGCCCCGCCTCCTTGCGTCATGTTTTGCCCGACAGCTGCCCCTACGTTAGCGCTCACACCGTCCACGGTGTAATAATTCGATTCCGTACGCTGGCCATTTACGCTAAATTCGCCTGTTTGACCGAGGCCAGAAGGCCCACCTGAAAGGGTAACCGAAACTTGGGGTGTCTGCGTCCCCACGCCAGGCGTTAACAAAATCAAATCCTGGAAGCTGCGCCCATTCAACGGCATATTTTTTATGTACGCTTGGTCCACCACTGTGCTGACCGAAGCATCCGTCGTATTAAGGATTGATCCGGCGGCTTCAACGGTGACGCTCTCGGCAATCGAGCCAACCTCCAGCCTGAAGTTCTGTGCGATGTGATCTTGCAGATTAACAATCAGGCCTAGCAAATCGATCTGTTTAAATCCCTGTTTCTGCACGCTGATTTGGTACTGCCCAGGCTGAACGCTTGGAAAAATGTAGATACCGGCGTCGTTCGTACTTGTGGTTGTGACCGTCCCACGCTCCACACTTTGAAGACGCACCTCGGCTCCGGACACGGCGGCAGCGGTCCGATCTGTTACTAGCCCCGAAACCGTAGCGGTCTCCGTTTGCCCGGTGACAGTACAAGCAAAACTCAAGGCGATGAATACTGACGGACTAACCACACGCAGGAAACGTGACAGTGTCATCATCGAGTGGACTCCCCTTGTCTCTTTAGTGGCCGTCATTCATGAAAAATTCGCCATCGAAAATTCAAATGATTTCGATTTGTCGGCGAATAGCCGGCAGAACAATCATCGGAGGTAGTTTGTGGTTGATGCGGAGCGGGGAGCGAAGACCAAGCTACGGATGGTTTGGTTGGTTTCCCCAATATGCGAAAAGAACTTTCTTGCCGTGTGGTTCGTTGTAGTGTTTACTGCCAACTTCAGTCGTTACAAATGCTGAATTAATCTTGACAAGCACGCTCGGATCATCAAAAGTCATCGCCCAGCGATTTTGACCATCGTCCTTGTGGAGAATGCCCAGGCTATGCGCCACCTCTTTAACGCCGACCTTCTCACCCCAGACATGAAAAACCACATTCGCCTTGAACTGACCGGGGGCGTCCAAGTCGTAGGCATAAAACACAAGTGATTTCCCTTCAACATAAAAAACTCGTCCAAACGAGCGGTCCCGTTTTCCGTTCGAATCCGCATCGTAAACGTCCACGATGTGCAGGTTCCGTGTGGCTACCAGATCGCCCAACTCCAGCTTGGCCGACTTAAGATCGTTCTGACGGCGGAGCTCCTCTTCTGTCGTGTCAAGTTTCGCTGCCAAATCCTCCCTCATCTGCTTCTGAATGCCAAGTTTGACCTCGGACTCCGCGAGTCGCTCACTGAGTGCCTCGGCCCGGCTCTGAAGTGTGGCAACCCTATTCTGGGCTTCCTGCAGTTCCGCAGAAGAGTGCTCCGACGCACTCTTCCCTTGGATCGTAAGAGCTGCGAGTTTGTCTTTGGCAGTCGTCAACTCATCGCTCAGCGATTGTTTTTCGCTCTGCAAAGTCGAAAGGTCCTGTTTCAGCTTCGCAAGCGTATTTTCTAGCTGGGATTTCTGGCTCTCAAGCTCGCTCAGACGGTCAGAGTTACCCACTAGCGAATTGCGTGCCGATGCCTGCGTGCTCGGCGCCTGCACTTGAGCCGGTTGCACCTGGGTGCGCTTGCCTTTCCACACGCCGGCATAAAACGCGGCCGTGCCCACAATCACGCAAACCGCTACCGCCGCTGCGGAGCGCGACAGCAACCAAAATAGTCTCGATTTTGGCCCGGACAGGACTGGTTCGACATCCGTGTCTTCTTCTCCACCCTGTTCTTTTCTCAGCCTTGAGGATGGTTCCCTTTTAAGTAGAAATGGGTGCGGCCGCGGCCCTCCATTCATTTCCTTGACCAGCTCTTCTGAAGCAATCCGTGACAGGAACCTTTCGCGCATGCCCTCCGGCGGCACAATGTCTGCTGCGGCTGCGCCATTTTCGGCGAGCAGTGGCATCACCTGAACGCTTACCTGCCCAAGAGACCACAGAAACTCACGGCACGAGTCGCAGGTGGAGATATGTGCGTTCAATTCACTCATTTCTTTCCCGCGAAGCTGGGCCGTGGCAGCTAACGCACCCATTTCTTCATAACGTTCATGGCGATTTGGCCAAAGGCGAATGGCAGCTCGTACGAGTTTGCTATTGTTTTTCATGGCCGTTCCCAAACGCTGTCCGAAGAGCCGCGAGGCCACGGTACAGATCGTGTCGAATCGCGTGCACAGATTCCCCCAGGCGGTCACCAATTTCTTCCGCTGTTAGCCCCTCGTAGTATGTCAACTCGAGGACTGCCCGCTGACGCGGCTTGAGTTTTCCCAACATCTCTTCCGCGAGCCGCATGACGTCCGGCGATTCCCCCGCGAGTGGGACACTGGCCCCACCTTCTAGCACAGCTTCGAGTTCCTCCCAACGGTAGAAGTGGTTGGCAACAAGATGGCGCTTCCGGTGCAAGGCCCCATGGTGGGCGAACTGCAAGAGCCATCCCTTAAGTATGCCCTTCCGAGAGTCAAAATTTGCCGCGGTTCGAAAGATGTCGAGAAAAACAATCTGGACAACTTCCTCGGCCTCGCCCGGGTCTCGCACGATTCGCAAAGCTATGCTGAAAACAAGCTGGTGATACCGGTCAAACAAGACTGTGAGGGCATCTTGACGGCCGCACTTAAGAAATTGCATCAATTGTTCGTCGGAAAGATTAGAGATGTCGGAATCTGAATCGACGGGATAACAGTGAGCCACCGCGCGGACAGGATTGTCTTTCGCGCTCACGGCTTCATAGACCTTAACTGGAAGATGTGTATTCCTGAAAGTGGTCGGGACACCGGCCACCCTTCCGCGCGCAAATTACTCGCCGTCGACCTTGCCTCGAACTCGGTCAAGCCGCGCTCTCCAGAATTTCCGGGGACAATCTTTCAACGGGACCGTTGGGACTCTTGCACAGCGAACTGCGTTTCGACGTTCCGCTGTGCGCGGCTATTTTTTGCTCCGAACACCTTCTTGTCAAGGTCTTGCTGCGGACGTCACGTGATAAGTCGTAACAACTAAAGGGCTTACTGATTGACCGGACAGTGGCCGAATCGCAACTGCTTCTCACGAGGCGCAACACTGCAGATCTAATTTGACCAGAACACAGCAACCGAGCTAAATCGGTATCCCGTTCGGGAGAGTTAGGAAAACAACCCACACGATGAAGGTGGCAGAGGCTAGATGACCATTTCCCAGGAATTGAAATCGACCGTGAAGTGTTGCGATCCGATATTATGCTCTGTTTTCCGACCAACACATTGCGGCGATTCGCTCCTGCAGAAGGCACACCTTCTCTGAGGGCTAGCCAAGGGAGGTGGGCGCGCCTGCGCACTGCCCCACCGCTCACCTCGCCCGCCTTTTCCGCTGACCCCTACTGATGCCCGGACCGAATGCCGCGCGCAGTCTTCTTGCCTCAGCGTCGGCTACCCGGCTGACCCATTCTGTGGCACCCAGGGATTGTGGATCGTAACTCCCCGCCTGCCTGCAGATTGCCGCAAGTATGCTGTTGACGGCCCTGTGGCGGACTTCATTGTCTCTTCCAAACCAGCGAATTGCTGACGCCTTCACATCAATGCCACACGAGTCGTAAACCGTAACGAGCGCGCAGGCATCTTGCGGGTTTGCGGCCAGACGCAACAGGGCTTCTTGCGTCCATCGAGAAAGCTCGCGTTTACGCACTTGTGTGTTCTTCGGATTTGAGAATGTCCTTAAGTCGTCTACCTGCGTTTTCATTGCGGTCTCGTGAGATGCTGTCGGTACCGGGAGGTCCTGGTTCCGATTTGATACTTCGCCTCTCCCTGCCCACTCCCCAAAGAGTTAAAAGCTTAGAATATATAACTCTATAGAGTGCACTTTGCCATAGCCAAGAACTCTTTAGATTGTTCTACTCACGCATTTCCCTCGCTATTGTTGTTCGCGGATATGGACAACACT
>WNFO01005771.1_pt1 | contig 10869 bp, 5 predicted proteins | sample 5400251 | NCBI WGS metagenome assembly WNFO01 (sample SAMN13153354, study PRJNA577476) | soil metagenome | isolation source: 100 cm saprolite under Madrone tree | place: USA:California | collected 2016-06-14 | reverse complement strand
ATCTTCTGGAAGGAGTGATTCGCAATGCTGTGAATCTGCCGGCGCTTTCGGCGGATCAATACCGCCGCGTGCGTCCATACCTGGAATTGGCGGAGCGGCTCGGGTCGCTGGTTTCGCAGGCAGCGGATTCGCGTCCGGCACGGATTCGCATCCGGTATGCGGGGGAAGTGGCCGAGGTGGGAACGCATCTGCTGCGCAGCGCGGTGCTGGCCGGTGCGCTCAATGCGGTGTTGGACGAGAAAGTGAACATCGTCAACGCACCGGCGGTGGCTGCAGCGAGAGGTTTGACCGTGGAAGAAGAGACGCGCCGACGGGAACATGGCTTTCCGAATACGCTGGAAGTTTCCGCATTGCCCGAAAAAACAGGATCGGCGCCGGGTTTTACGGCGGAAGGCACGGTGCTGCATGACGGCTCGCCTCGGGTGCTGCAGATTGAAGGTATTCCTCTGGAGGCCCAGCTCGAAGGCACCATTCTCTATTTGAGAAACCGCGACGAGCCGGGAGTTATCGGCCAGATTGGGACGACCCTGGGCAAGCTCGGGGTGAACATTGCTACTTTCGCTCTTGGGCGGAGGGAGGCTCAGAGGGGAGCGGACGCGGTTTCGCTGGTTCGCGTGGACGGAGAAGTGTCGCCCTCGATTCTTGGGCCGATCCGCGGTATTTCGGCGATTACTGAGGCGAAGCTGGTGCGGCTGTGATATTTCCGCAAACCAACTCTTCTGAATTCTCCAAAGATATTGATTTCTCGTCCCGTGAATATCCCGATTTTGGAAGTCCGGTATGTTCGCTATTGGGATAAGTCGTGTCGTTTCAACAAGACAATGTTCGGTACCGGACGTGCGATGTCTCAAAAACATAAATTTGGGGTCGCGGCTTGATTGGTTTAGGCTGGGTTTCTTCAGATCCAATGATCTACGTATTGTATAAGCATTAACGAACCGTCCCGACGTTCGACTCGGATTGGGGCGGAGCTTAATAGCGCGGGGGTGAGTAAGTGAAAAAATACAGAGTAACCGCTCTGCTGGTAGCGGTCGTAGCGTTTCTGGGTGTTGGGCTAGCTGGTGCCAGGGGCCAGAATGTCGGCAGCTTGCAAGGTACTATTACTGATCCTGCCGGAGCGGCTGTTTCTGCCGCCAAGGTCAAGCTAACTGATTCGGCCAGTGCTGCCGTCCGAGAGGCGACTTCGGATGCAACGGGGTTCTACAGCTTTGCTCAGATGAACCCAGCAGCCTATAGGCTGGAGATCTCCAAGGATGGCTTCAAGACGCACATTGAGGAGCGCGTCACGATCCTTGTTGCGACGGCGACAAGGCTAGACGTGGCGTTGGAGCTCGGCGCTATCACTCAGCAAGTAATGGTCGAGTCGACGGCCGTGCCGCAGCTGAACACTCAGGATGCGACAGTCGGCAACGCTTTTGATGAAAACCAGGTCAAATCGCTGCCATTTCTGGCGCGCAACGTGGTGAATCTGCTTACGCTGCAGCCTGGTGTAGTTTTCACTGGACAGTCGGACACCGATCGTCTTTCCCAAGGTTCGATATCAACTCTTGATCCTCGCGAAGGATCCGTGGATGGAGTCCGCGGCAACCAAACCAACATCACTGTGGACGGAGTGGACGCAAACGATTGGCAGAATCAGGCTGCCTTCACGAGCGCCCTGCCGGTCACGCTGGATTCCGTTCAGGAATTTCGTGTGACCACCACCAACGCAAATGCAACCAATGGGATCGTGGGAGGGTCGCAAGTTGAGCTGGTGACGAAGAGCGGGACCGACGGTTTCCACGGGAATTTACGCTGGTACTATCGGACCTCCGGCACTTCGGCGAACGATTTTTTCAATAACGCGACCGTTCCCAAGACTGACCGCGGCAAGGACCAGCGGAATATTGGAGGCGGTTCCATTGGGGGCCCCATTCGCAAAAGTCGAGCCTTCTTCTTTTTTGATAACGAAGATCGGCGCGAAATCGTTTCCGCACCCCTAGCTCTCCCACGCCAGGTGCCGTCGGATGGGCTACGTCAAGGTGTTTTGATCTATGACTGCACGGGCTCAGCTGGTTGCCCAACTACGACGACGCAGGTCCTCGGGGCAGATGGCGTTACTCAAGTTACTGTCCCGGCCAATGCGTTTGGGCTTTCCCCCGCACAGTTTAAGGCTTCGGATCCCGCGGGGCTTGGTATTAACCCCGCTATGCTCGCCTACATGAAGCTTCTACCGGGAGGCAACAGTCCCGCCAATGCTTTCGATGGTGGGTTTTCGTTCAATGCGCTTAACTTTAATACACCCGAGGGAACGAAGAACAACATCTATACCACGCGCTTGGATTTCCTGCTCACTAGGGACGGACACCACTCCGTGTTTTGGAGGGGAACACTGCAGGGTTTGAAGACCGATGTGCTGCCATCACAATTCCCAGGGGAGACGGCGGCCGCGCAGCTCTTGAACAATAGCCGAGGCTTTGCCTTGCAGTATCAGGGGCAGTTTACGCCAACGCTAATCAATACAGCGCGATGGGGGTTCACGCGGGCTGGTGTGAACCAGTCTGGTGTTGAGGGAACGCAATTCAGTATCCGAAGCTTCTCTAGCGTCGAGGCCTTTGGAGCCCGCCAGTTTGGGCGTACGGTGCCAGTGCATAACATCAACGACGATTTGAGCTGGGTTCACGGCAAGCATTCCTTGGAGTTTGGCGGCGCACTCTACCTGATCAGAAATCACAATGCAAATGAAACGAATTCATTCCCGGCTTTCGTGGCAAATAACGGGTTCTGCATCAACTTGTGCGCGGACTATAACTTGGGCTCGAGCGGGGCAAATGCTCCCGCTCCAGCTGACCCAACGTCGTTCATTCGCGCGTATATGATGTTGACGGGGTCGATCACCCAAGTGAACGCTACAGTTTTCGCGACGCCGGCGGGAACCTTCCTGCCGCCCGGAAGTCCCGAGAAGAGGAACTTCGCCGAGAACCTTTTCGAAGCTTACGTTCAGGATAGCTGGAAAGTTAGATCAAACGTGACACTGACATACGGGCTGCGATACGGATATGAGACACCGCCGTGGGAAGTCAATGGATTCCAGGTAGCGCCCACTGTGGATATCGGACAATGGTTCCGGCAACGCGAAATCGATATGAATAATGGAGTACCGTCTGATTCGTCACCACTTTTGAGTTGGGGACTGGCAGGAAAGGCGAACCACGGTGCAAATTCGTGGTTCCGACCGGATTATAAGAACTTCTCTCCCCGCCTGGCGTTGGCGTGGAGTCCAGGCTTTCAGGATGGCCTTCTGCAGTCGGTATTCGGCGGGCCGGGAAAGAGTTCGTTCCGACTCGGCGGAGGCATCTTCTACGACCGGATAGGCCAAGCCTTGGCGCTCGACAGCGACCAAAACGGGTCTCCGGGAACAGCGACGGCCCTGATTAATGGATCACAGCAATTCTGTCTCGGCAGCACTACCGCGACATGCGGGATTGCCGGGACTGCACCGGCGCCACGCTTCTCCGGGTCGTGCACGAACAAGGGTTGCACAGGCCTCCCGGCCGTGGGACCCCCATTTTTCAACATCCCGACCACGGCTACGTTTCCATTTACTCCGGCAGCGGATACCTCCAATCTAGGATTCTCGGTGGATCCGGGGCTGCGCACACCCTACACGATTCACTTGACGGCGTCGTTTCAGCGGCAATTGCCGAAGCGCGTGGTTCTGGACGTAGCGTATGTCGGAACTCTGGGTCGCCGGTTGTTGGGCAAGGCCGATTTCGCGCAGTATCTCGACATCCGGGATCCGAAATCGAAGATGGATCTCTTCACCGCATTCCGCCAAATCGCAACTATTGCAGCGGTGACGCCGACTTCAAACGGAGCTGCGATACCACCTCGCATGTTTGTTGGTAGCGATCCGCGCCCGCAGCCGAACGTCTCGGCATTGCAGACCATCACCGCATCGATTCCCTTTATCAACAACATGTTGCCGAACATGCCGGCTTTCGATGCAGCAACCCTGTGCAGGTCTTCGGATACGCTTTTTGCGTCATGCCAGGCGGGATACAATTCATTGACCCCAACGCAGGCGTTTTACGCTTATACGGTAGTGAAATCCGGGGCCGATCCGTTGAGCCCCGGTGGCGCTTCCTGGTCGTGCGCGCTCTTCGCGATGGACGTTACGCCGTTCCCCGGTGGGCCACCAACGCCGTGGAACTCGACGGTCGATCCGCAAGGAGATGGTTTCGTACTATTCCAGCCGCAATTCTCGCAGCTGGACGCTTGGACGAACTGGGCGAACTCGAACTACCACAGTTTGCAAGTCACTGTAAAAAAGACGGCGGGCTTTGGCACGTTTGCCTTCAACTATGTGTTCTCGAAATCGATCGACAACGACTCATCGGCTGAAAACAGCGATTTACTCAACCCCAACGTCTCGAATGGTACGGCTCAGGGTTTGATCCAGAACCCATTCGATGTTGGGCTCAATAGGGGCGTTTCCGATTTTGACCTGAGACACAATTTCAACGGCTTCGTGATATTTGATCTGCCCTTCGGCAAAGGTCGCCACTGGGGAAACTCAGCGAACCGAGCCGTGGACGCGGTGGTTGGCGGATGGGAAATCACCGGAGCAGGACGCTGGCGTTCGGGCTTCCCGCAGAGTCCGGGAAATGGATTTAACTTTCCAACAAACTTCTTCCTAACCTCTGCCTCGACTATAACGAATCCGTTGCATTCGAGCATAACTCGGAGTGAATCAGCGAGTGGAGCGACCGTGCCATCGCAAGTCGGAACAGCAAACGTGTTCTCCAACGCCGCTGCTGCATTGGCGGACCTTAACTTCACCTTGCCTGGACTGCCAGGTTCGCGAAACGTTCTGAGAGGCCCAGCTTATGCCTCTCTTGATATGGGAGTTCATAAGAACTTTCGTCTCTGGCGCGAGGGAACCCGGCTGCAGCTCCGGGCCACGGTGTTCAACGTAGCCAACAGCGTGAACTTCAGCGATCTGGGCATTTCGCTCGATCCAACATCACCGGCAACGTTCGGTCAAATTACTTCGACCGCATCGGGGCGAGGCCGCGAAATGGAGTTCGCCGCCCGATTTGAATTTTGATCGGCTAGCATCTTTGGTGGAAGAAGGCCTCCGGAGTTCCCGGAGGCCTTCTTCGTTTCTGACGTTGGCAAAACGATTTGTATATACTCTCTCCCGAAAATCTGGAATGCTGGCCTCGCAAGATATGAAGAGAGTTGGCTACCGCAAACAAAGAAAACGCGCGATTCGACTTAGCGGGTGGTTCGCGCTTTGCGTATTCTTTTGTTTCGATGTGGCCGTTGTGTGGGCGCAGCCTCAACACGACGGGCACGAGCCGGCAGGCGCGATTGGTTGGGTGCCGCGGGAGTTGCTCGATCGCCCAGTTCCGCTACGGCAGGGAATCGGCAAGGTTCACGAAGCGGTGACGACCTCGTCTCCCGAGGCCCAGGCGTTCTACGATCAGGGACTAGCGTACCTGCATTCGTTCGTCTGGATCGAGGCAGCGCGGTCTTTCCACCAAGCTTTGCGGTTGGATCCATCGCTGGCCATGGCCTTTCTGGGGCTAAGCGATGCCTACATCGGCTTGCAGGATTTTCAGACGGCGCGCGCCGCATTTGACAAAGCACAATCGCTCACTGGAAACGCCAACGAGCGGGAGCGAGCGCGGATAGCGATTCGCGCGAAGCAACTCGATTATCTCCAGGATAGCGGCAATCTTCAGAAATACTTTGCTTACCGGGCCGCGGTGACCGATGCGCTCGCGGCTAGTCCGAACGACCCATGGCTGTGGATCTTGCGCGGTTTTGCGGAGGAAGGTACGCCCTTGGCGCACGGGCAAGGCGGCACCGTGGACACCATTGCCTTTTACCAAACAGCACTGGTGTTTTCGCCGGAGAACTTTGCTGCGCATCACTATCTGGCGCATACATTTGAAAACCATGGACCGGTAGAGAAAGCGCTGGAGCAGAGTGAAGAATACGTACGACTCGCTCCGGCCATTCCACACGCGCACCACATGCACGGGCATAATCTCCGGCGGCTAGGACGCACGGAGGAAGCCATCCAGGAATTCCTGAAAGCGGAGGAATTGGAAAACGCCTACTACCGGGCGGAGAATATTCCCGCCCAATATGACTGGCACCACGCGCATAACCTGCAACTCCTGGCCATGAGCTATCAAGCGCAGGGGCAAATGAAGGCGGCCGAGGCGGCGTTCCGTGAAGCCTTTTTGCTGCCTGCTCACGTGGATTTGGAGGAATTCAATCGTCGGGCGTGGCCCGAGTTCTTGCTGGAGCGCGGCAGGGGGCAGGAAGCGCTTGCAGCCTCGCAAGAGTTGGAGAAATGCCGCTGGGCGATGGGCCGATTTGCCGGCCATTCGTTGGCGGGACGAGCGCTGCTGGCGCTGGACCGCATAGAAGACGCAAGGAACGAGCTGGCGCTGGCGGAGCAAGAAATGGAACAGCTTCCCGCCCAAGTCATAAAGTCATTGCAAGATACTGTAATGCTGCGTGCCGAAATCATGCTGCGCGAAAAGAATTGGGACAAAGGTAATGTTCTGATGCGGCAGGTCGAGGAGCAGGTTGTCGCCGTATCCGGACCGGATGCCTGGAGCGAGGCCCTCTTTCAGCTTGATTCCATTGCCCGGATCGCACGAGATATCGGCGACTGGGACCTAGCGGAGTACACGGCGCAGAAGATGATCCGGCATGACCCGAGCTACGCGGGCGGACACTTCACCCGTGCCCTCGTTGCGGAGCATGGAGGTGATGCCCTCACCGCACAGAGAGAATTTGCTATGGGAGAAAAACTCTGGAGCAAGGCCGACCCAGACCTCCAAAAACCTCGGGCTGAAAAGCAATGACGCACCAGCCGAAACGCTCGCGGGTTCCAGTCGACTGTTCTAGCCCTAGATGTGGAGCTATGCTAGTCTTAAAGTGTCGCTTGGGCTGCAACGATGCGCCCGGGCAAATCAGTCGGGGCGTAGCGCAGCCTGGCTAGCGCGCCTGGTTCGGGACCAGGAGGTCGATGGTTCAAATCCATTCGCCCCGACCACTCTTTTAGAATCAGCAACTTACAAAATGCGAAAGTCGATTGAGCGCCTAGTGCGGAGCCAGGAGGTCATTGGCCCAAGCGCATTCGCCCCGAGCATTCTTTCCCCTCTCAAATCAATGCGTTACGTTGCGACCTCAACTGGGACTTCTCCTTCATTTTTGCGGACAATACGGACGACATCTGTGGTTTTGCTTGGAAGTTCGAAGTCCTGTATCTAGCAAGAACTCAGTTGGCGCATTATCCGCGAAGCAAGCTGTGCTCAGCGCCGTGATGTCTTGGATCGCGCGAACAAGGGAATCGGACGTTATTTGACAATGGTGTAGGGAGGGTTGAACTCGGGCACACCTGCGTGACGCCCGGCGATCCAGCGCAAGACATAGACTTCTTGCGGCCTGGTCAGGCCGCGGGTCAACGCGTTGGGAATGACCTCTAGCAAAGTGTGTGCCGCGAGGTCTTTGTAGTAGTCGATGTCGGACTCGACGACAACACAGCGCACGCCACCGATCATGGCTTTTTCTTCTTCGTGGAATGTGAGTTGGACATTGGCTTCGCCGAACTGAATCTGCTTCCAACTCGCTGTTGCGCCGGGATGGAAAAAACCAGAGCCGATCTCAGTCGCGAATTCACCATGGGCCGCGGCGGTTCGTACTTGGTTTATTAGCTCCGTGTCGCAGTAGGCGAAAAATCGGTCCTGGGTAAGACTAGCATCCCAGAGGATCTGTTTGAGATATTCGAGCGGGCTGCCTTGCGGCAGATTGATTTGCCGCATGGCCGTCGTGATGTTGAGGAGAGCAGCCAGGCTGGCCGGCTCTTTCTCCATGAAATCCTCGTAGCGAGCCCGCCCAGCCGCGTCGTCGACTCCGTAGGCGAGAAAAGGTAGGTTCGCTTTGATCCAAACCCAGCCAGCCGAGGAAAAGTTAAATTGTCCGTCATCGGGAATAAGCATGAGATCGACCCTGCTGGAAATCGCCGGGGAGAGCTTGATGGGAGTGAAACCTGCTTGCCGGTGGCCGTCCGAAGAAACAATGACGGTGTAGTTGTCGCCGAAGTTGTCGAAGAAGGGCAAGCCCTTGAAGTACAGTGAGGACTTCTTCTGATCCTGTGCGTAGACCTGCTTCTGGTTGCCGTCGATCACGCGGTAGAGAATGTCCGCGCCAACCGGGAATGGCTGGCGCGTCCCGTCAAAGACGTTGATCATTAAGGGAGAAGTCTTCGATTGTGTCGCGGTTTTGCGAGCTGGCATGTCACGTGCCTCCACCTCGTCGGCATCCGAACGGCGAAAGACCGTCGGGCCGACCCATTCGAAAATCTCGCGTCTGTCAAACCTTACGCTTGATTGTATCCGAACGTGGGTACACACAAAATCGTCTTTCTGTCGGCCTCCCTCAAATATCGAGAGGGAAATCTCGGTCGCCCCGGAGCAACCACGTATGGTCAGACGCGACCGCTGGCTGTAGGGCACTGATCATGAGGGTTGTGCGAGTAGTCGAGTCGCGAAAGAGGTTAGGAAAAGAACAAAAGAACTGCCATCCAGCGGTTTCCCTCTTGTTTCAGAACGCGGCTGTCAAATCCAGGAGGGGATTGACGGACCCTCAGATCTCGAGATTAGAGATGTAGGGTCGAGGCGTCACCAGTTGGAATAGCGCGTGCCGTCGAGAGCCGTGGCCTGCGATGTCGAATAGACGTCAAAGACGTTACCACCGCCCCAGCTCGTGGAGTCTGGATCGTCCTGGATCGCACGTAGGCCCCATTCGCGTCGTCCGGTCAATGGGTCAAGAGGAATGCGCCTGAGGAAACGAATCCTACTGTTGGCACCGACGGCCACACCGTTAACTAATGTATTCAGATCGGGTGGGTATCCCTCGCTTCCGAGCTCCACACGGATTAAGCCGCGGTCCGCTGTGTCTTTATAACGATCAATTGCAGTTCGCATTTCTCTAAGAGATCGGCGCAGTTCGGTCTCTCTTTGACGGACAATTGTATATCGTAGGACGGGTGAAGCCGCAGAAGCAAGAATGATGAGAATGGATCCTGCAATGATCAGCTCCAAAAGTGTCATCCCCGCCTGTTGGTTGTGATTTCGCATCTGAGTGTTCAGCCGAATCAACGCAATCGAATCATTTTCTCCTGTCCGGTTCTTGCGAACTGTGCAGCATTTACCTCGGAGAATTGGCAGCCTGCAGTTGCGCAGGCTCCGAAACCAGCGATTGTCCAGAATCGCTGTACCTTACGCGAACCTCGTGAACACCAATGTTTCCAGCCGATTGGTATTCGGAAAAAGGTGCGCTTAAAAGGGCGCTGGAAATATAGGTCGTGGTCTGGACCAGCCCATCAACGAGCAGCGTATCCCCCGGCATGAATCCACTACCCGAGACGAGAACCCAACGAGACCCTGCCTCAGAATTTGAGCGCCAGGCGAATAGAGCACGTACTATTCGCTGAGAGCCTCTTGTCCTTGTGTCGTAGGATTCTGCTGTGGGTTCATATCGCTCTTCAAGTCGATACCATCGCTTGTGCACCCCACCGGCGATCAACAGACGCCCGGTAGGCAAGAGAGCTGCGGAATGACCGCTTCTGCGCACCCTCATCGGAGCCCCCCGGGAAAATCGCCCGGTCGCTGGATGGTAAAGCTCAACACTGTTTTGATCCTCAATCGTTGAAGATCCAATTAGGTTGTGAAGACCCCATCCCAACCCTCCGGCCAGAAGGACATCCCCGTTCGCCAGAATGGATGCTGTGTGGCCTGTTCGGCCGTAAATCATCTGGCCGGTCGGCACAAAATTTCCAGTTTTGAGGTCATAGAGTTCAGCGGACGGTCCCTTTTCGTCAGGCAGTCTGCTCGTGACCAATACTCTACCATCCGCCAGAAGAGTCGCAGTGTGGCCGTACCGCTTTGAGTTCATTGATGGAGCGGATACAAAAGCACCGGATTTGAAGTCGTATATTTCACATGTGGAGAGTACTTTCCCATCATATGTCCTTCCGCCGGTGATCAAAACTCTGCCATCTCCGAGGAGTGTGGCAACCGAATCCGAACGGTATGACATCATCGCGCCTGTAAATGAAGAAGTACGACTTGAAGGATCGTAAACCTCGGCGCGGAGGTCTTTACACCCTCCTGCGACTAACACTCGTCCATTAGGGAGAAGCGTAACGGTGGCGGTATGACGATTGCGACAGACAAGGGAACCAAGTGAGGTAAAGGAGTTCGAAACGGGGTCAAAAACCTCAGCAGCCGAAGCGCCGGCAACGAAGACCGTACCGTCTGGGAGCAGAGTCGCGGCGCAGTCAGTAGGTCTGCAGATAGCGCTTGCACTAGCAGTCTTGAATGTATCGACCTGAGCATCGTAGATGTCGGAGCCGGCTTGGTCAGGAAGGAATACGCGTCCGTCAGGAAGGAATACGGCAGGCTCATACGAATGAATATAGTGCATCATCAGCAGTTCCACCGAGCTGTCGGCGCTCGCTGTCGCGGCCAGGATACAAACGACCCAAACGACAAATGGGCGAGTAAGAGGCGGAGCTTTCATGCTCGGTGGTCACACTAATTTCGAAACAATCGTGGCAGAACTCAAAGCCCTCAGCAAGATATGTGCGTTCAGTCTAGATTTGACAACTAGGCACCTAGCTGCCATCTGGAGCACCCCTCATTCAGCAAAATGGGTTTCAAGTCACGCTTGTCCAAATTAGGATTTGGAATTGTGAAGAAGAAAAGGCCGAGCATCTGATAGCTTGAGGTTGGGCTCTGCAAAAGCCAATCACAACGCTAAGGAGGCTCAGCCTTGACTCGAGTCAGCAGTATTTTCTCA
>WNFO01005770.1_pt1 | contig 10872 bp, 11 predicted proteins | sample 5400251 | NCBI WGS metagenome assembly WNFO01 (sample SAMN13153354, study PRJNA577476) | soil metagenome | isolation source: 100 cm saprolite under Madrone tree | place: USA:California | collected 2016-06-14 | reverse complement strand
GGCGGCAGGCTGATGCCGTCGGCGGGCATCCCACTCAGACCATCATTTGTGCGGTCTATCCACGCTCGCATCGCGCGCCGCGCCCATTTACGCGCGCGCAATAAAGACAATTAGGGAGGAAGACGCCAATGAAACTTCCCCGCCGAAATTTTCTGCATCTGGCCGCGGGCGCGGCCGCGCTGCCGGCCGTGTCGCGGGTCGCTTGGGCGCAAGCGTATCCATCGCGGCCGGTGCGCGTGATCGTTATGGCTCCCGCTGGCGGCGGGTATGACATCGTCGCGCGTTTGATGAGCCAATTCTTGTCGGAGCGGTTCGGTCAACAGTTTATCGTCGAGAATCGGCCGGGCGCTGGTGGCAATATCGGCACCGAGACGGTCGTGCGTGCGGCCGCGGATGGCTACACGCTCCTCTTGGTCGCTTCGGCAAACGCGATCAATGCGACGCTCTACGAAAAGCTCAATTTCAATTTTATCCGCGACATTACGCTTACCGTCTGGCTGGCGTCTACGCCGCCCGTATTCTCAAAGGCGAAAAGCCCGGCGAGCTGCCGGTTCAACAGTCCACGAAGGTCCAGATGTTCCTGAACCTCAAGACTGCCAAGGCGCTTGGCATAACAGTGCCGCTGCCATTGCTCGGCCGCGCCGACGGTTATACGGATCGAAGTCTCAGCGGATGGATAGCTCACCATAATCAACGGGGTATAGCCAGTGGTTTAATAGGCCGCGAAGTGCCCGCCTTGGCGCATGAAGGGGCGCGCATTGGTGGCCTGGAATTTGAGGCGGATCAGGGTTGAGGCGGGGCCTCTCTCAGGAGCGGCTAGCATTCGATGCGGGTGTAGATCGGTCCTACGTTGGAGGTCTTGAGCGGAAAGAGGAGAACCCCACCGTCGATATTCTTGATCGCCTTGCGCAAACACTTTCGGTGCCCATTTCGGAATTCTTTGCGGAGCCAGCCAAAGGTTCAGCACCACCGAAGCCATTGAGAAGTGGTCGACGACGATCGCGGTAGTCGCGCGCCAGAGCACTGCGTGAGGCTGGCGACGAGTCCGCCCTCGAAGTAGCCAGCTTCATTGAGGCCCTTGCGGAACGCGGCGGCAAGGGGCGTATCGGATGATCCGGCATTGACGAATCCGACGACCGGCATCGCCGCTTGTTGCGCGCGCGCCGCCACCGGCCACGCCGCAGCAGCAGCCGAGCAGCGTGATGAACGAGCGCCGATTCATTCGATCACCTCGTCGGCGCGAGCGAGTAGCATCGGTGGAAATTCGATGCCAAACGCCTTCGCAGTCTTGAGGTTGATCACCAGCTCGATCTTTATTGGGGCCTGCACTGGCAGATCGGCCGGTCTCTCCCCCTTGAGGATGCGATCTACGTAGCCAGCGGAACCTTCTTCGACGTCTCTTCGCCGCCAGCGCGGAGGCGACTGTCTGGTGCGCGCCCATGTCGGCGATGGGCTAGACGCCGATGCCCGGCGGCTGGACGATTCGATGGCCAGGATGCGGACGGCTGACGCCAAAAGCTCTCTGAAGCGAGTCAGGCGCGATCAAGTGAACGCGGCTGCCTCGCGTCTGTCTTGCAGGAAGCCCACAGAAAAACGCGAGTATTCACCCCAGTTCGGGAGTCATCCGGGGGAATCCCAGTTTAATCTTCGCGCGATTGCTGCGAATATCTCGGAACTCTTGCGGTCCCTTGATAAGCCTCCGCTTGCGGAGTTGCCGTTCTTCGTGGGTTGCTAACGGGTCACCCAGACGATCTATTTCCTCACCCGCCATTTCTGATGCTTTGGCAGCTTCGCTATGTCGCAGCTCTATGCCCTGATCAATGCTCTCCGCGTCGCTCATCCACTTTTCGGCGAGTTCGAGAAATTGTTCGCGCTGATCGTCAGAGGTCGCGATGCGCGCCCACACGATGCAGTCATTGGCAAGCTGGCGGTATTCGTCGGTCTTGGACATGCTGCCCTCCTCTAGCCATACAGGCGGGAGCGCAACCGGTCTCTCAGTCACCAACGCCCCAGGGAAGCCCTGTCGGTGATGCGCAAGTATGCGCCTCTCTCACTACAATAGCGAATCTTTTAATTGCTTCCCGGGTAGCGTGCCCTGGGCCATTGTGCCGGGTATGGGCGAGCGGATCGTTCATGCCACTCCTGAGATATTGCCAATTTGGCATAACCTCACGTCTACTCTCGCTCCCCGCTCAGAGGCAAAATTGCGCTCGGACATTGTTCCTTCAATCCGGTGCCCATTAGGGGTCGGTAGCGAGACGGTGCCAGCTCCCTTGAGCCTCTCGAATTTGCCCGTCCCGCTCACAACCTGCCACACTCCGTTATCGAGCAGCTTTGGCCTGCCGTCGGGTCCAGTAACGAACACGGCCTGAATGGTCCATTTGATGTAGGTCTTTTTGCAGGAGCACACCTCGAAATTCCGCCGACCGTGCTCGCTCGCGCGGACGAGGTGATCGAATGAAGCGTCGTGAGTTCATCACGTTGCTCGGCAGCGCATAAATGACCCCGCTGAAGCGCATTACGAGCGATGCCGCGAAGCCTACGGCACGTTAATGGGCCGCATTGCATCTGGGATTGTGAGCGTGTTTTCGGCGGAACTGGATGCACTTCTTGCTGAATACGAAGCCTTCAAGCAGCGGGCGGCGGTTCTCGACTTCGATGATCTTCTCTTCACCTGCCGCGACGTGCTTCGCACTCACCCTCATGTGCGCGGGGCGGCGGCTGAGCGCTTTGCGCGGATTCTTGTAGATGAGTTTCAAGACACGGACCCTGTGCAGGCGGAAATTATTTTCCTACTGAGCACGACTGCCGCTCAGGCCGAGGCGTGGTTCAAGCGCCATTTGATGCCGGGCCATCTGTTCATGGTTGGGGATCCCAAGCAGGCGATTTACCGTTTCCGGGGCGCTGATCTAGCCACGTATATTCAGGTGCGGCGTGCGGTCGAGGCGCAATTCCCAGGTAACATCCTACGCGTAACCTCAAATTTCCGGGCAAGGACTGCCATCCTGGACCACATCAACTTGTGCTTTGCGGAGCGGCTGACCGCGCAAGGTACGGGCTATGGTGCTTTGAGCGGAACACGGGACGCGGCATCGCACGGCTTTCCCTGTGTTGCCAAGGTCACCGTGGATTTGCCGCCAGGCACAGATGTCGATGGGAGCCGCGATGAAGAGGCGCGGATTGTCGCCCAGATCTGCGGACGGCTGATCGGCAATGTCGAACTGCGGCTCAATGATGGTGCGACGCGGCGCTTGGCTCCAGGAGATATTGCGCTTCTGGCACCCGTATCGACGGGCCTTTGGCGCTATGAGAGGGCGCTGGAAGAAGCAGGCCTTCCGTTTGCTTCACAGGCCGGAAAGAATCTCTTCCGGCGACAGGAAGCGCAGGATTTGGTTGCACTCGTGCGAACTCTTTCTGATCCGCGCGACACATTGGCGTTGGGTGCTCTGTTGCGTGGACCGCTGGTCGGTCTCACGGAGCAAGAGTTGCTTAGCATCACTGAGGTCCTACCAGTACCCGAAGGCGGTGCGGATTTTGCTCGCCTCTCGCTCCGGACCGATCCCTCCGTCATTCAGCACGATGTAGCTCGTGAAACGCTGACGATCTTGCGCGAGCTGCGGCGGCGCGTCCGCAGCACAACGCCTGCGCTCCTTCTTTCGGAGGCGATCGAGCGCTTAAGGGTTTGCGCGATCGTTCTCGCACGGAGCGCCGATCAGGCGTCGCGGGCTTTGGCCAATATTGACGGCCTGCTGGAGCGGGCGCGCGAGTATGGGGTTCGGGGCTTTATTCAGTTCGGGCGCGACCTGGACAACGACTGGGCAAGCGACACGGGATGCACCGAGGGGACAGTCGAAGCAGATGGCCAATCCATCGAGATTGTTACCATTCACAGCTCCAAGGGGCTGGAGTGGCCAGTCGTCATCCCGATCAATCGCCCATCCATGCCCCGCAAGGCTGAATCATTTGTCTATCGGCGGAGCGATGAAACCTTGCATTGGGCGCTCGGCAAGGTGACGCCGCCGACCCTTGCGGGTGCTCTGCAGGGCGAGACCCACGAGAAGCGCGATGAGGATCTTCGCCTTCTGTACGTCGCATGCACCGGCGCCATGGAATTACTCGTAATTCCTGGCCTGACATGGAGCAAGGATGCCTCCTGGGCCAAGAAAATTGATTTCAAGCTGGCTGACATCCCGGAACTGCAGTTGATGCATCTACGGCGCGGCACCTACGTCCCACCGCCTACGATTGAAAACCAACAAAGCGCGAAGATTTTCGCGGAAGAGAAATCGCGATTGCAAAGCGCCTTTCAGGTCGTTCGTTGGATTCGACCCAGTGACAGCGATCCAGACGTGTTGCAGTTTCAGTTACCCTTCTTGCAAGGCGAGGATGAACCGCTCCAGGCCCCAGTTTCCATCGAGGGCAGCCGCATGCGAGGCGTAATCCTGCACAAATTGATGGAGGAGCTCTTGACGCACGAGCTCGAAGCCATCGCGCCCATAGTGCGGGAACGAGCCAAGTTGCTGCTCGATCAGCTAATGGGTCCGGAGACCAACAGTGGTCTGCCTGATCCGGAGGAATTGGCAGGAACCGCTCTGCGGACGCTTTGCCTTCGGGAGCTTACCACGTATCGTGATCGTCTGGTGCCGGAAGTGCCTGTTTATGGATCAGCCTCGAGGAATTTGGACGAACTCATTGCAGGGCGGGCGGATGCGATTGGATATCTAGATGACGGGAGCAAGGTTGTGTTCGATTGGAAAAGCGATGTCGCCCCGAAGGATTCGGAGCGAGAAGCTTATGCACGCCAGCTAGGTCAATACCTTCATGTTACTGGAGCCCAGCGTGGTGCGATCGTTTACATGACCTCGGGTCAAATCGACTGGGTGACAGCGGCTCGTTCGTGAGCCAGTGGACGCCCCCGCGTGCGGTCGGCGACGATCGACGGCTAGGCGATCGATCTGGTGCGGCGAGATGGCAAGTTCGGTTTCGCCGGCGAGAAGGGTGACTGCGTCGCTTCATGCCAACTCCCGTCCCGCGCTGAGGCCCATATTTTCAATATTTTCAAGAACGGTTAGCACGCCAGGACCCCCACGGTCTGGGAGATATTGCGGCCGTGAATTTGGCCCACCCTAAACAGCGTTCTCTTGCGAACGGGGGGCGGGCAGCACGAGATGCCTCGACCTTCCCTGCGCCGTGTCCCCAGCGCCCAGCCATAGGAGCGGCCCCGCGGACCAATCGAGTCGAGACCGAGTGAGCGAGACAGGGAGGACGCTCGAAGCTTCGGGTGCTCGTGATCGGGAATTTCCGATTGATCATCGTTCTCTCACGCTTAGCAGCATACGAACTGGCCCATCGCTGCTAGCTATGCGCTTGCTAGGCAAATTCTCTAGCGATCGGTTGTTATGTAAGGCTTTGTAGATACTGGTGGGCGCGACAGGGATCGAACCTGTGACCCCTACCATGTCAAGGTAGTGCTCTTCCGCTGAGCTACGCGCCCGAGCCCGCCCTCCTCTTATCGGCTGGTTCGAGACGAGGCAAGGAGCGTCTCAAGCGGCGAGCATCTTCTGAACCTCGTTCACGAGCTCGCGCAGATGCACCGGCTTCGAGAGGACTTTGGCGTTTCTCGACGCCGCCGCATCGGAATTCAACGCAACCGCAGCAAAGCCGGTGATGAACATGATCTTGATGTCGGGGTCGAGCTCGGAAGCGCGACGCGCCAACTCGATGCCATCCATCTCCGGCATCACGATGTCCGTAAGCAGAAGCTCGAACGGCTCTTCCCGCAGTCTTTGGTAAGCGGACAGCCCATTGTCGAACGAGATCACGTCGTAGCCGGCGTTCTGCAGCGCCTTCACCAAAAAGCGCCGCATAGCGCTATCGTCCTCGGCAAGAATGATCTTCGCCATGGTCCCGCCCACTCAAAATGATGAGGTAACGCCTGCCCCTTTGATATTCTTCCCCCACCCATAAAGCGCGATGGCGGGTAAATAACGAGTGAAACCGCGCCGGGGACCGCCGGCAAGGTTGACCCAAAGCTAACCCCGACTGCGTCCTCGGTTTTAGCCCATGGACAATAGCCTGTTTCCGGCCATAGTGGTGCCAAAAGCGTGGGGTGGTCGTTGCTCCCAGGTTAAACTCGCCCATTTGTCATGTCCGACGTGAAAGACGAGCTCGACCCTCCCTTTGAGATCCTCGAACCGGCCGAGTGGCGAGGACCGGTCGTGTTAAATTCACCGCACAGCGGAAGCGTGTATCCGCGCGCGTTCCTGACCGCCTCACGCCTCGAGCTCGCGACGCTGCGGCGCTCAGAGGACAGCTTTGTCGACGAACTCAACCTGGGCGTCGTGCGGCGGGGCTATCCGTTGATGCGGGCGCACTTTCCTCGCTGCTACGTCGACGTCAACCGCGAACCTTATGAACTCGATCCACGCATGTTCGAAGGCCGGCTGCCGTCATTCGCCAATACCCGTTCGATGCGCGTCGCGGGAGGATTGGGCACGGTTGCGAGGGTCGTTGGCGACGCCCAAGAAATCTATCACCAGCGCATTCCGGTCGACGAGGCGATCAGGCGCATCGAGGGACTGTACAAGCCTTATCACCGCGCTCTGCGTCGCCTGTTCACGCGCGTGCACAGGGATTTCGGAGCCGCGATCCTGATCGACTGTCATTCCATGCCGTCGAGCGCTGGCAGCAAAGACGAGCGCCCGCGCGCCGATGTCGTGCTAGGTGATCGTTACGGCACGAGTTGCGTCGCTGCGGTCGCCGAGACCGTCGAATCGACGCTGCGCGCGCAAGGCTATTCGGTAAGCCGCAACAAGCCTTATGCGGGTGGCTTCATCACCGAGCATTACGGCAATCCGGCTGCCGGCCTGCATGCCATCCAGCTCGAGCTCAACCGCGCGCTTTACATGGACGAGCGGCGGTTCGAGCACTCGGCCTCCTTCGGCCGGCTGGCCGCAGACCTCGAGATGCTCGCTGATGCGCTCGCGGCGCTCCCGATCCAAGAGCTACGGCCGTACCGCGCGGCAGCCGAATAACCGTTGGTTCACGATGCCAATGAAAAAGGGCCGCTTGCGACTGCAAGCGGCCCAAGTCTAGGGAGGAAACGCCCAAGGAGGGCGGCGGTAACGCGAGGCGCTACCGCACCGCAACAACATACAGTGCAGCGCACAAATGGCAAGGGGAAAGCAAGGTGGCGGTGACCGTTTTCTGGGCATAGGTGGCCTTCCCGCAATGCAGAGGCGCGGCCTTTGGGGCGGGTGCAGGGGCCGCTGAAAATCGAAAAACCCAAGCTCGCCCAGCCATTAAAGGCAGTGCCTGCGGGCCAATGGCGGTTCCAATCCGGGAGCGCGGACGCTGGCGTAGCGTTGCTCTGAGGGGCGCAACATGACCGCGATCGACTTTTCCGCTTTCGTCGACGAGCTCGCATCGGTGTCGGGCGAGACCATCCTGCCATTCTTCCGCACGGCGCTGAGCATCGAGGACAAGGGTCGCCCCGGCGGATTCGATCCCGTCACCACCGCTGACCACGCGGCCGAAACGGCGATGCGCGCACTCATTCGCCGCACCTTCCCGGACCACGGCATTATTGGAGAGGAATTCGGCGAGGAACGACCCGACGCGGAATACGTCTGGGTGCTCGATCCCATCGATGGGACGAAGTCTTTCATCTCCGGCATGCCGGCCTGGGGCACGCTGATCGCGTTGCTGCGATCGGGCGAGCCGGTGTTCGGTATGATGAATCAACCGTTCACTCGCGAGCGGTTCAGCGGCGACGGCGGACGCGCGCATTATCGCGGCCCCAACGGGAAGCGGGACCTGCGGGTGCGCACATGCCCCGATCTCGCCAGCGCGGTTTTGTTCACCACGAGCCCGCTGCTGATGAATGCGCACGATCGCGAGATTTTCGCCCAGGTTGAGAAAGCCGTGCGCCTGTCGCGCTATGGAGGGGATTGCTACGCCTATTGCATGCTGGCGGCGGGCCATGTCGATCTGGTGATCGAGACGGAGCTTAAGTCGTACGACGTGCTTCCACTTGTGCCGATCATCGCCGGCGCTGGAGGCGTCGTCACCACCTGGGAAGGCAGCGCCCCCCACGCGGGCGGACGCATCATCGCGGCGGGCGACAAGCGCGTGCACGCCGCGGCGATGGAGGTACTGGGGAAGGAGTGACCAACATCGCGTGCGAACCAGTCCATGGGCTTCGACTGCTGATCATTCATTCCTGGATCACTTGAACAGCGGCGAGCCGGGCACGAATGCATCGAACGCCGCCAATGCTTGCTTGCGAAACCGATCCTGCTCCATCAACAGCTCATGGCGCGCGCCCGGCACAATCAGATGCGAGCCGCCGCGCAGCCGGACCGCAAACTCGGCGATAGCCGGGGTCGAGACGATTCCGTCCATTCCTGCGGCAATGATGAGGATCGGCTGCCGGATCCGCCCCGGATAGCCGGGTTCGGACAGATCGGCCATGACGCGAAAGGCGGCATCGCACCAGGCGACCGTCGGCGAACCGATCGCGAGCGCCGGCTCCGCCTCGACGACGGCGACATTGCGGGCGTAGCGCACCGGGTCGGAGCTGAGCAGGTTGCCTTTGAATGGACGCTGGATGATGGCCGCCGCACTGCCGCCCGGGACGTAGAGCGAGCCGAGGCCGATCGAGCGCAGGGCCTTGACGATGATGCGGTTCGCGCCGGACCGGCGCATTCCCGGCAACGCGATCATTGGCGCCAGCAGAACCATGCGGTCGAACCAGCGATGGCCGGCATAGGCGGCCCGCAACAGGATCGTCGCGCCCATGGATTGACCAAGCGCAAACAACGGCGGCGGACAGTCCGGTAGCACGATCTCGTTGATGAAAGTCTCGAGATCGATCTGGTATTGAGCAAAGTTCCGCACATAGCCTTTGCGTGCGTTGCGCAGCGTCCGGTCCGACAGCCCTTGTCCGCGCCAATCGAGCGTAGCTACTGCGAAACCTCGCGCGCGCAAGTCGCGCACGGTCTCGAAATATTTCTCGATAAATTCCGACCGTCCCTGAAACAAGCAGACGGTCCCTTTGCGCCCCCGTGGGGGCGCCCATCGCGCAAAACGCAGCGCGATTCCGTCCGGCGTCTTGAGGGTTCCGGTGACGACGTCGTCCGGCACCGGGTTGGCGGGGATCGAAACGAGAGTCATGGACGGGAGGCTCGCGCGGTCGCCTTATAGCAGGGCACGGGGTGGTCTCAATCTGCCCCAGGCAGGGAGCAGCCCGAGGCTCGTGGCGTTGCGGGAACTTCAGGAAAATCCTTGCTGCGTCAAGCCTTTAGCCCCCTTGCGGTTGCGCGCAACCCTCCCCATATGCGTCCTGCGCAGGCCTTATGGGGCTGCGCAACAAGCACAAGCGGTCCGGCCCACTGGGCGGACCATCTGCATTTCGCTCAACAACGAGGTTATGCCATGCGAACTTTCGATCTTGCTCCCCTCTATCGTTCGACCGTCGGTTTCGACCGGCTGTTCTCTATGCTGGACGGCTTCGAAGCTGCTCCGGGCTATCCGCCCTACAACATCGAGCGGACCGGCGACAACGCCTACCGCATCTCGGTGGCTGTGGCTGGCTTTGGCGAGAACGAGCTTTCGATCGAAGCGAAGGAAAACACGCTGACGATCAAAGGCGAGAAACAGACGAAGGACGAGAAGAACGACGGTGAGGTGCTCTATCAGGGCATCGCGGCGCGTGCGTTCGAGCGCGTCTTCCAGCTTGCCGATTACGTCCAGGTCAAGGGTGCGACCCTCGAGAACGGACTTCTGCACGTCGATCTCGTGCGCGAGATCCCCGAGGCGAAGAAGCCGCGCCAGATCCCGATCGGCACCGGCGAGACCAAGGTGGTCGAAGCCAAGGCTGCGTAAGCCGTCAGTTCGATCCAAGGGAGCGCCCCGGTTTCCGGGGCGCTTTCGTTTTTTGGCATCATTCGTCGTACTCATACTGGCCGGCGGGTGCCGGCGCAGGCGAGTCACCAGACGCCAGCTTCGGTCGGGGCCGCGGCAGCGGCGGTCTGGCCTGCGCGGCGGTCTCGCGCGGGACGATCCCCGGAGAGCCGGGCGGCAAGGGGCGGCCGCCCGGACTGGCAGGCGTGAAATCGTCAAGGCCCTCATCGGGGATCATTGCCATCGGCCGCGGCGCGGGCCCAAACGGCGGCCGCATCAGCGGCATGGCGTAACGAGGCTCCGTGAGCGGGATCACTTTGACGATGCGGCCATCATAGGCATCGACAACGACTCGGACCTCTTCTCCCGCGGGATCGACGGCCCGCAAGGCATAGACCGGACCCTGGCGCACGGGGCGCCCGTGCGGCTCAAGTCCGGTCGAGCGCACGATGGTCACGACCTCATAAGACGGCAATGCCCCATCGCCGCGGTAGATGGTGCCGGGGTATGGAGGCGCCTGCGTCCATCCCGGTCGCGACGCCAGCAGCGCGAATGCGGCAAGACTCGCGCAAAGTAGAACTCGATGTTTCACGATGTGATCCCCCGATTACCAGCGTCGAGCGACGATCCGGCAAGCGAATTGTCTGCCGCTACGATAGCAAGGAATGGGGCGTAGCTTGGGCATGGGCGTGGCATCAAGACGTACCGGCGAGCGCCACAAATCGATCCACCTCCTCGACGCTGGTCGCAAACGAGGTGACGAGGCGCACGAGGATGGCATCGCCATCCAGTGCAACGTCTTTCGGCAGGGAATCCGTCGTCCACGGATAATAGCTCGCGCCGGCGGCCCTGAGCCGCTGATCCAACCGCATGGGCAGCGCGACGAACACCTCGTTGGCCTGCACCGGCCACACTGGGACGAGCTGCGCAGCGGCAAGTCCGGCTGCCAGCCGATCGGCCATCGCGTTG
>WNFO01005766.1_pt1 | contig 10874 bp, 15 predicted proteins | sample 5400251 | NCBI WGS metagenome assembly WNFO01 (sample SAMN13153354, study PRJNA577476) | soil metagenome | isolation source: 100 cm saprolite under Madrone tree | place: USA:California | collected 2016-06-14 | reverse complement strand
CGAAGATGAGCGTGCAGTTCATCTGGCAGGGGTGCGACTCGATCCTGGCGGCGCCGCTCGTCCTCGACCTGGTGCGCCTCACCGAGTTCGCTCTGCGCCAGGGCGAGGCGGGCCCCATGACCCACCTCGCGTGCTTCTTCAAAGAGCCCCTCGGCGTGAGCGTCCAGTCCTTCACCGACCAGTTCCGTCTGCTCACCGACTACGTCGCGCGCCACACGAAGAACGGGAGGAAGTCGCCACGGGCGCGGTGAGGGGCTTTTAGAGGTTGAGCACCAACCTGAGGGCTCCCTCCACCTCCGCCATGCGAGCTGGTGGTATGGTCCCTGCGAGATTCGGACGGTGGGTCTTCGGGTCAAAGAAACGGGCTGGGTCCAGAGAGCGAATTTGAAAGCACAGGAATACGGTGTCGATTGGAAGGCCGGTTTCCCTGGCCGTCACGCGGACGTTCGTTGGATAGTCACGAGGCACATTCCTTGCGCCGGTGCCGACGACTACCGTGACGACCAGCGGCTGGCGGTTAATGGCGTCGGCCGAGACCACCAGGACAGGTCGGCGCCCGTCCTGTTCCCGACCGTGAGTGGGGCTGAGGTTGATGAAGTAAATCTCGCCACGGCTAATCATCCTTGAGCCCATCGGCCTCAGTGATCGTGAAGTCTCGGGAGATAGTCGCACATTCGGCGCGGATTGCTGGATCTCTGCCCATCTTGGCTATCGCATCCTCAAAGGCGCGCGCCTTCTGGTGGGCGGCGAACTCCTGTAGAGCCACGGTAACGAGGCGATTCAGGTTCTGGCGCAGCTCCGGAGGGGCTAGGGCACTCACTTGCTCGACGAGCTGACGGGACAAGGCCACGCTCCGACGGACCGTTTTGGGTAACACCTTGGTTTTCATATCACACCTCGTTGCACACATCTTATCATCTATTAGGGGTTACCTGTCAGTCATGGATTCCTCTCCAGGCCAGAACTACCGAACAGTTCCGCCTGCTCACCGACTACGTCGCGCGCCACACGAAGAACGCCAACGGGTTCGATCACGCTTCTCCGGAAGTTCTGTCCGGCGGTCACGTGGTCGACGGGAGGCGGGCAGCAGGTGGCCCATCAAGGGCCCGGAGGCCTCGAGACGTCACGAAGACGAGCGACGTTCGCCGAGGACCGCCATGTAATAGCGAAAGAAGCTGCTGTCGAGCTGCCGGAGCGCTCGGCGCTGGTGGACCAGCTCGTCGGTGAGGCCACGCTGCTCGAGCGGGAGGAGTGCCAGGAGATGGCGGAACACGCGGGCGGCGTCTCCGGCATCGGGAATGTCGTCGGCATCGAAGAGGCGCGACAGGCCCCAGTGGCGCAGGAGCAGCCAGGCGGGGAACCAGGCAGCCGCGGGTGCCCTGTCAGCGAGCGACTCCTCGAAGGGGAAGGCTTGTTCGAAGGCGACCCAGGCTGCGCGAATGGTGAGGTTCGGAACCCCCGGCGCACAAGTCTCGAAGAGAAGAGGATCCATCCAGCACAGCGGCAGCCACAGGCGAATCGCGACCTCGGGCGCGCCGAGATGGTGCTGCGCCAGCCCCATCCAGTAGCGCAGGAGGGCCGTGTCCGCCCAGCCGGGTTCGTGCTCGACGGAGGAGCGCACATCCGTCCACTCGCCGTACTGCTGGCAAAGCCAAGCCCGGTGCGTCCGGGGATGGGCGGGTTCGAAGGGGAGATCGGCCGCGTTCGCGGCCAGTGCCTGCCACACCGGGCGGAGAAAGGCGTCGGCGTCCGCTCCGAGAAAGCGCCGCGCCGCCGGGACGAGCCGCCGTTCGGTCAGCTCGATTCGCTCGGTCAGCGCCGCGTGGGGGGCGGCGGGAGGGGCGGGTGCGGTCAGCGCCTCGACCAGCACGGTGAGCGCCACCAGATCGGGGTGGCGCGGGTGCTCCTGACCGAGGCGACGCAGGCCCGCCTCGGTGCGCTCGACATCGCGGCTCATGAGCCCGGTCACGATCGCGTGGACCAGGAGGGCGTCACGGCCGTCGACGAAGAGATCAAGCTGTCGCCGGTCGGCAGCCTGGTCCGCCGGCGGTCGCGCCAGCGCCCAGGTTGAAGCCTGCTCGCTCAAGGTGCTCGACGCCTCCTGGCGGGGGTCAGGAAAGGGAGCCGACCCTCGAAAGGTGGCGAACCCGAGGGAGAGTGCGGGCGCGGTCGTACAGGCGCCGGTCTGCAGTGACGTACGCGCAGTCCAACTCCACGGCCAGCGCGATGAAGGAGGCGTCATAGAAGGTGAGGCCGAGCTCGCGCCCCAGACGGGCGGCGCGCTTCAGAAGCGGTGTAGCAGGCGGGGCCACGATGAAGGGGAGCTCATCCCGGGTCTGTCGCGCGATAGTAGTGGACGATATCAGTGGAGTTCCACCGGCCGACCCACTGCCGCTCCAACTCCTTGAGGGGAGCGAGAGCCTCCTTCCAGGAGCGCCGGTCCCCTTGGCTTTCGGAGAGCAGTGTCCGGAGTGCCTCTCGGGTCAGCTCGCTGCGCGAGCGGCCCTGAGCCTTGGCAGCCAGGTCGACCTTCTTCAGGAATTCCTGGGGAAGAGAGATCATGATCTTGGCCATCGTGCTTGGCTCCCGGGGGCAGCATAGCGCCGAGCGCCTGGATGGCAATACTCCTTATATACCTCGCGTCTAGCCAGCAGGGCCAGACGGGCCGCCGTGAACTTCACGATCGTCACCTCGTCCTCGGTCATCGCCGCTAGTCAATCGTTCGTTCACGCCATGAAGGTCAGGTATTTTCCGGACACGGATACCCTTTACATCGAGTTCAGGGTTAGCGACGTCGTCGAGACCAAGGACCTCGACGAGAACACCCAGGTTGACTTCGATCGCGGCGGGAGCATCTGCGCCATCACGATTGAACATGCGAACGAACGGGCCGATCTTCCCCACTTCTCGTTTGAGCAGGTCGGAACCTAACCATCGCATGCAGCCGGTGGCCTGCGGCCGCGGTTGATGCCAACGTTGAAGGATCCGAGTCTCCTTCGCCGAGCACCTTGGACATGGGCGAGCCACAGAAAGTCACACGTACTCCCCGCTCCACAGCGCATCGAGGAACTCCTGCATGGGCATGACTGCGATTCCGTCGACACGCCTCGGGCGGGCCTCAAGGCTCACGCAAACATGACGCTTGAGCTTCCGCTCCTCGGCGAGGGCCCGCAGCGAGCGCACGTCCCGGGGCGAGACGATTTCCTTGGCCTTCATCGCGATCCCCGTGTGGTCGCCGAGGATGAAGTCCACCTCGAACCCCGAGGTCGATCGCCAATAGCTGAGTGGCTCACCGGAGACGTAGTCCCGGTAGACGACGAGCTCGTGCACGAGATAGGTCTCAACCCCCTCGCCGAACTCGGGCGTCCGGGGGCGGAGTTGGCGGCCCTGGAGCGCGGCAGTCACGCCAGCATCGAAGAAGTAAAACTTCGACGAGGCAAGGGGCTTGCGCTTCAGGGACTTCCGCCACGCCGGCAACTCGTGAAGCACGAGCGTGTCCTTGAGGATTTCGAAGTACTCGTAGACCGTCGTGCGCGGAACCTGGGCGTCGTTGGCGATGTTGGTGAAGTTGACGATCGTCCCGTTAGAGTGAGCGGCCACGCGCAGGAACCGGCTGAAGGCTGGGACATTGCGAGTTGCCCCCTCAGCGACGATCTCCTGCTGGAGATAGGACCCGGCGTAGGCCGCGAGATCCGCCTGCGGATCGTCCGAGAAGTAGATCGACGGAAGGGTCCCGAACTGGACCGCGCGGGTGAGGTCGAAGCGGCGGCCCAGCTCTCGCGCGATCAGCGGGTGGAGATACCTGGTCCGCGCCCGACCCCCGAGCAGGTTCACGCCGCCGCGACGGAGTTTGCGCGCGCTCGACCCCGTCAGCAGGAACTTGATCCCGCGTTCCTCGATCAGACGCTGGACCTCGTTCAGGAGTTCCGGCAGACGCTGGATCTCGTCGATGACGACGACGCGGTCGGTGGCCGTGAGTTCCTCGGCGATGCGCCCGGGCCGTTGGCTCAGGGCGAGATAGGTCGCATGGTCAAGGAGGTCATAGAGCCGCACGCCCGGGAGCGTGTGGCGGATCAAGAAACTCTTTCCCGTCTGCCTCGGCCCGAAGAGGAAGTGCGACTTTTTCCGGATCAGCCCAGGGAGATCGAGAGCGCGCTCGACGAAAGTTTCAGGTGCCATCTGTGTCGTCAGATATCATGTCAAATGACGACGTAAGCGTCAATCGCGCACCTCCTTTGTAGCCATACGACCGTATGGCGAGGCAGGCGGTTGCATGCTAGGCTCGGTCATTGGCAAAGGCCCGCTTCGAATGGGACCCGAAAAGGGATCAGGAGAACCAGAAGAAGCACGGGGTCTCGTTCGCGAAGGCTCAGTTCGCCTTCGCTGATTCAAAGCGTGTGATCGCGGAAGATCTATCCCATAGCTCGCGCGAGAAGCGGTACTACTGCTTCGGCAGGGTCGAAGGCGGGGTCTTGACGGTCCGGTTCACATACCGCGGCGACGTGATCCGAATCTTCGGCGCCGGTTACTGGCGGAAGGGCAAGCGAATCTATGAGCAAGAGCATCAGGTACACGGACGAACCGCTGGGAAGCCTGAAGGTCGTGCCTGACTTCCTTCCTCGTCCCGAAGATCTGGTCTTTCGGCAGGAAGGAGTCAAGGTCACAATCGCCCTAAGCAGGCGCAGCGTCGAGTTCTTCAAGGCCGAGGCGCGTAAGCACAACACCCAGTACCAACGGATGATTCGGCGGCTGCTCGATGCTTACACTGAGCACCATTTGCGATCTCCAAGGACGCGTTCAATCCGGACGCGCACCAAGGTCGCACGCGTCGGTTAACGCGGTCGCCAGACGCGGCGCCGCTTGTGCTTGGCGGCAGGACAAGCGCTCGGCTCTGACCCCTAAGGAGAAGAAACGGAAACGGGACGAGGGGCGATAGGCGCGGTGACCCCTCGGCGCTGGCCGATCCTGACGGCCGAAGATCGCGCGGCCGTGGCCCGCGTGCTCGATCGCGGCGTGCTCTCTGGCGCCGGCGCCCCCGAGATGCGGGGGCTCGAGGCCGAGTTCGCGGCGGCGATAGGCGCGCGCTTCTGTCTCGCGACGAACAGCGGGACCGCGGCGCTCCACATCGCCCTCGCGGCGGCGGGCATCGGGGCAGGGGACGAAGTCATCGTCCCGGCGCTCTCGTTCATCGCGACTGCCCAGGCCGTGCTCCATCAGGGCGCGACTCCAGTGTTCTCCGACATCGACCTTGTCACCTACAACCTCGATCCGGCCGACGCCGCGCGGCGGGTGACGCCGCGCACCCGGGCGATCGTCCCGGTCCACCTCCACGGGCTCCCCGCCGACATGGACGCGATCAACACCCTCGCCCAACGAGCCGGGCTCACGGTGATCGAGGACGCCGCCCAGGCCCATGGGGCGCTCTATAGAGGACGGGCCGTCGGCACGCTGGGGGCGATGGCGGCCTTCAGCCTGAACTCGACCAAGAACCTCCCGGCGGGAGAGGGCGGGCTCTTCGTGACCAGCTCCGAGGAGCTCTACGCCCGCGCGGCGCGGGTCAGGTTCGACGGCCTCGAGCCGCCTTCCAAGTGGGACCCGAGCCACCCACTGGACGACGAGGCGGAGACCCAGGCGACGCTGCGCGGCTGGATGTATCTGCCCGGCGAGCTGACCGCGGCACTCGCGCGCTCCCAGCTCCAGCGGCTCGCCGACACGACGGCGCGGAGCCAATGGAACGCGGGGCGGCTCAGCCACCGGCTGGCGCGGCTCGCGGGAGTCGAGCCGCCGGTCGTGCCGCCCGATCGCACCCACGTGTTCCACAAGTACCGGGTGCGCCTCGACCCCGAGCGCGCGGGCGTCGGGCTCTCGCCGACCGCGCTGCGCAACCGCGTGCTCGAGGCGCTCCGGGCCGAAGGGGTCGAAGCCGTCCTCTGGCAGACGGCGCCGCTCCCGGCGCACCCGCTCTTCGCGTCCGCATCTGCCTCTGAGTCGCGCGAGCGCTATCCAAACGCCACCGCTGCACTGGACTCAACACTCGTGATCGGCTCGCAGTCGTATCCGCTGTTCGCCCAGTCGCTCGAGGTCGTGGACGCCTGGGCGGACGGCTTCGAACGGGCATGGGAAGCGATTTGCCGCGGGTGAGGGCACCCAGGGTCCGTCGTCTCCCTTGCCGAGAGGATCCGTCAGAGGTACTGTTGGGCGTACTGGAGGAGGAACGTCAATGCCCAAGGTGCCTGATATCATCCCGGTCACCGATCTTCGGCAAGATGCGGCAGCGGCGCTCAAGCGGGTTCGAGCCTCGAAGCAGCCTCTCGTCATCACGCAGCGCGGGCGGGCCGCAGCCGTCATGCTCAGCGTCGAAGCGTACGAGCGCGCCGAGCATGAGCGACAGATTCTCCGATTGCTCGCACGGGGCGAGCGCGAGATCGCCGCTGCGAAGGGTCACGATCTTGACGAAGTTTTGGCGGAGGCCGATCGCCTGCTGGCAGACATGTAAGGAGCCCCGACGCGGCGGCTAAACCGCCCTTGACGTTGAGATGCTTTGGTTATGTGTTCGCGAGCGACGCGATCTGGTGCGAACGGAGTAGGCGATCGTCGGCGGTCACGAGGGTGAGGTCGTACACGAGCGCGGTCGCGGCCAAGAATCGAGCCGCCGGATCCTGATGGACCAGATCGATCGCCCGGCTCTGAAAGGCCACCTCGTGGTTCAGGGGAGCTTCCCTGAACGGTGCAGCTTGGCAGGCACGACGGACCCATGTCGCTGCGTCGGGCTCCAGCGCGACGCGTCCGCGCTCGGCAAGCATGAGAACCTCCCAAATGACGATCGGCGAGAGCCAGAGGTCGTTGAGATGACTCTCAAGCTCCCTCGATACGCGCTCCGATAGTCTGGTAGGCTCCAGCAAGCTCCAGAGAAAGATGTGCGTGTCCAGAAGTAACTTCACCGCCGCGAGGCTTCCCACTCATGCTCGGGAACGGCGGGTGAGACAATGTCACCGATAATCCTTCCCGTCTTGCTCAGGGATCCCAGCCAGGATTCTGGCCTCTTCGGTGGTGGCGGAGGAATGATCTGCGCGATCGGCTCGCCCTTCCGGGTCACGAGAATTGGCCGGCCTGTCCGCTTGACCTTGGCCAGCAGCGCCAAGCAAGTTGCCTTGAATTTTGAGATCGACACTTCGTCTTCCACCGGGACTTCTTACCATGGTCATCGACCATAGTCAACGCCTCCTAGCATAGCAATGGAGAAGCTCGCGCTCCTAGGCGGAACGCCCGTGCGGTCGAGACTCCTCCCCTACGCCCACCAGACGATCGATTCGGGGGACATCGCGGCGGTGGGCGAGGCGCTCAGCTCGAGCTTGATCACCCAGGGACCGACGCTCGAGCGCTTCGAGCGGGCCCTTGCCGGGCGCGCGCGGGTGAAGCACGCGGTCGGATTCTCGAGTGGCACCGCGGCGCTCCACGGCGCGTGCTGGGCGGCGGGGCTCGGACCCGGCGACCGGGCGATCACCACGCCGCTCACCTTCGCCGCGACCGCGAACGCGGTCGTCTACCAGGGCGCCCGGCCCGTGTTCGCGGACATCGACGCCGCCACGCTCGACCTCGACCCCGACGCGGTCAAGCGCGCCGGGCGGGGGCGCGTGCGCGCCGTTCTATCCGTGGATTTCGCCGGCCTGCCCTGCGACTACGACCGCCTGCTGCCGCTCGCGCGCGAGAAAGGCTGGACCGTCATCGCCGATGCGGCGCATTCCTTCGGCGGCGCCTACGGCGACCGGCCGGTGGGCGCGCTCGCCGACATGACGACGCTCTCCTTCCACCCGGCGAAGCTGATCACGACCGGCGAGGGGGGCGCCGTGCTGACGGACCGCGACGACCTCGCCGAGCGGCTCCGCACGATGCGCCACCACGGGATCCGCTATCCCGACCGCGCGCGGCCCTGGCGCGGCGAGATCGCCGAGCTCGGCAACAATTACCGGCTGACCGATTTCCAGGCGGCGCTCGGGCTGAGTCAGCTCGACAAGCTCGAGAGCTTCTGGCAGCGCCGAGACCGGATCGCCCGGCGCTATCAGGAGCGGCTCAAGGGCTCGCCCTTCGTGGACCTGCCGGCGCTGCCGCCGGACCGGCGGCACGGCTGGCACCTGTTCGTGGCGCTCCTTCGTCTCGAGCGCTTGTCGGCCGACCGGGACACGGTCCTCCAGGCCCTGCGCGCCGAGAACATCGGCGCGACCCTCCATTACCCGCTCGTCTACCGGCACCCGTTCTATCGCGAGCGGTTCGAGTACGGCCCCGGGCTGTGCCCGGTGGCGGAAAGTGTCGAAAAGCGCCTGGTGACGCTCCCGCTCTTCCCCACGATGAGCCTCGACGATCAGGACGACGTGCTGCACGCCCTCGACAAGGTCTTCGCCCACTACGCGAAATAGGCCACGGCGCGCGGTGGCCCACCGCGCGTGATGAACCCGTGCCCGGGATGAACCTGCAGCTCGTGTCCGACATCGTCTTCGCGCTGGGCCGGCGCGCCCCGCGCGCGCCGGCCGCGCTCCTGCGCGCGATGCCGCCCGGTCTCCTGCGCGCGCTCCGCGCGCCGGGTCTGAGAGAAACCTTCCGCGTCGCCACGCGCGCCAGCTACTACCGCGACGCCTTCGCCGCAGCGCATGTGGACGTCGCGCGGGCACGTCGTCCGGAGGACCTCGGCGACTTCTATCTCACGCCGGAGGTCCTCAAGACGCGGCCCGAGGCGCTCCTGGCGGGGACGCCCGAGCTGGCGATCGAGAGCTCGGGCACCTCCGGCCGCGTGACGCGCGTCTACCTCTCCCGGCGGGAGCTCGAGTACAACGCGCGCCAGGGCGGCCTCCTCTACGGGCTCTACGGGCTCGGGCGGGGGGACCGCCTGCTCTGCACGCTCGACCTCGGCTGGGGCCTCGGATCGCTCCTCGTCGAGCGCGGCGTGCGCCTGACGCCGCTCTTCGCCATGATCGCCGGCCGCGTGGACCCGATGGAGGCGTACCAGAGGCTCGCGGAGTACCGGTTCAACGTGATCGTGAGTGACCCGTTCTGGCTGGCGCGACTGACGGCGATCGCCCGCGAGCGCGGGCGGCCGGGGCCGATGAAGCTCCTGATGGGCGGTGGCGAGGGCATCACCGACGGGACGCGGGCCGAGCTCGAGCAGTACTGGGGCGCGCCCCTCTGCATGACGTACGCCTCGACCGAGGCGGCGACGATCCTCGCCTTCGAGTGCACCCACCGCGTCGGCTACCACGTGAACGAGTTCGACTTCTACGTGGAGGTCGCCGCTCCGGACGCCGAGGGCTACGGCGAGGTCGTCCTGACGACGGTCAACCGGCGCGTGATGCCGTTGATCCGCTATCGCACCGGCGACGTGGCGCGGTGGGTCCCCGGGCCCTGCCCGTGCGGGCTGCCGTTCCGCCGGCTCTCGCCGCTCCGCGGACGGCTCGACGAGCAGGTGTCGTGCGCCTGGGGGAATCTCCACCCCGAGTTCTTCGAGCCGCTCCTGCGCGAGGTGCGCGGCCTGGGCGGCGACTGGCAGGTCGGTCTCTACGAGCGCGAGCTCACGCCCGTCGTGCAGTTCCGCCTCGAGCTCCAAGGCGACGGCGCGGCGCGCGAGCGCGCGGTGCAGGAGGTGCTCGGCGCCCTCCAGCGCACGCGCCCCGAGGCGTGGCTGGCCTACTGCCAGCGGCTGCTCGACGTCGAGTTCGCGTTCTTCGCGCCGGGGACGCTGCGGCAGCAGCGCAAGCTCCTCCGACTGGTCGACGAGCGCCAGAGCGGCCCGCCCGCGTGGGTCGAGCGGGCGGTCGGCCGGGCCCGTTAGGGGAGGACCTCGAACCCCTCCCGCTGGGCGGCCTCGCGGAGTCGCTCGTCGAGAGACACGAAGTGCTGACGCGCTGGCTGTCCGTCGGCCCAGTGGAGTCCCGCCGCGAGTTGAAACGCGTCTGCAGCGCGAAGCGGATGCAGGAGAAGGACGCGCGACGCCGTTTCTCGGACCTGGTGGCTCGGCTGCACCTCGGTCCAGCCGGCGGCGAGGCCGGTGACGACTCGTCGCGCTTGGTCCTCCTGGGCGCGCGTGAGGATGTCGTTCCTCCTGAGCCTTGCGAACGCGGAATAACACTCGACCGGCGTGGCCCACCAAACGGCCATCGCTCTGTCTTCTTCTGCGATGGTTCTCACACGAGGGGTGTGAGATTCCCTCAAGCAGAGCGCCACGACCGCCGACGTGTCCCAGAACTTCACCAGCCGCTCTCGCGTTCCTCCAGGACGGCTTTCACCCCAGCCCCGCCTGGGACTGCCGGGCGCGGCATCTTCCAGAATCCCTTGGGGAGCTTCCCGGAGCCGAGCCGAATGAGTCCGGCGCGGGCCTTCTCGAGGAGGTGAGCCGGAATCTCCGCCTGGCTGCCGCCGAAGGGGACGATCTTGGCGATCGGCTTCCCGCGCTCCGTCACAATGACTTCCTCGCCCGCCTTGACGCGCGCCAGGTACTCGCTGAGGCCCGCCTTCAGCTTCGACACGGCCGCGGTTTTCATGAACGGACTCCTGTAGTCAATTGCAGATGGCCTCTATAGACTCGTCTAGCCACTTGCATGTGACCAATATAGTCACGAGCTCTGGTCTGCGCAAGCGTTTGAGTCGCGCGACGACGGTGATGCTCCTCGTCCTGGGGATCGCGTCTCGAGCGGCCGCCGGCGACGAGCCGGCGCGGCTCCTCCTCGGCATGGAGGCGGCCTACGCGCGGGTACACGGCTACACGGCGCGCTTCGTCCGCCAGGAGGTGGTCGACGGCGAGCTGCGGCCGCGCGAGGAGGCGCTCCTCAAGTTCCGTCGCCCGGGCCTCATCTATCTGCGATGGGTCGCCGGGCCGCCGGTGGGGC
>WNFO01021485.1_pt1 | contig 10876 bp, 8 predicted proteins | sample 5400251 | NCBI WGS metagenome assembly WNFO01 (sample SAMN13153354, study PRJNA577476) | soil metagenome | isolation source: 100 cm saprolite under Madrone tree | place: USA:California | collected 2016-06-14 | reverse complement strand
TTTGTGACAACAACAACGGAAACTGCACTATTCACAACACAACCAAACTGCTGGCCATTGAACATCAGCGCATTCCGTTTCAATCCAAGCCCTACGAGGTCGACAGCACGAATCCGTTCTACCGATACGATCCCGATCAATGCATCTTATGCGGGCGATGCGTGGAAGCCTGTCAGAACGTCGAGGTGAACGAAACGCTTTCCATCAACTGGGAAGATCCACATCCGCGCGTGCTCTGGGACGGCGGTTCCACGATCGGAGAGTCGAGTTGCGTGTCTTGCGGCCACTGCGTCACCGTGTGTCCCTGCAATGCGCTCATGGAAAAGACCATGCTCGGTCACGCCGGCTTTTTTACCCGCCTTCGTAAGTCTGCGCTCAAGGGCATGATCGAGGTAGTCAAGGGCGTTGAACCCGAAACGGGCTACGGAACAATTCTTCAGGTCTCGGAAGCGGAAGAGGCCATGCGGGAGCACCGCATACGAAAAACCAAAACGGTTTGCACGTATTGCGGCGTGGGATGCAGCTTCGACGTCTGGACGAAAGATCGTCACATCCTTAAGATCGCGCCGGAGCATGGTCCTGCGAATGGCATTTCTACCTGCATAAAGGGGAAGTTTGGCTGGGGGCACATCAATAGCGAGGACCGCCTTACAGCTCCACTCATCCGCGAAGGAGACCGGTTTCGCAAAGCCAGTTGGGACGAAGCTCTCGGCCTGGTGGCGCGCAAGCTTTCAGAGCTGAAAGCCCAAGATGGTCCTGACTCCATCGGATTTATCTCTTCCTCGAAATGCACCAACGAAGAAAGTTATCTCATGCAGAAACTGGCACGAGCTGTCGTGGGTACAAACAATATCGACAACTGTTCGCGCTATTGCCAGGCGCCTGCAACTGTTGGGCTGTTTCGTACGGTTGGTCATGGCGGGGATGCCGGATCGATCTCCGATATGGGAAAGGCGGACCTAGTCCTGATTATTGGCAGTAACACGGCGGAAAGTCATCCGGTCGCAGCGACACGTATCAAGAGTGCACACAAGCTGAATGGTCAGAAGCTGATTGTTTCCGATCTTCGCGAGAACGAGATGGCGCAGCGTGCAGATCTCTTCTTGCATCCCAATCCCGGCACCGACTTAGTCTGGCTGAGCGCGATTAGCCGTTATCTGCTCGATAGCGGTCAGGCCGACGCGAAGTTCCTTGAGCAGTGGGTGAACGGGCTAGAGCAGTATCGCAAGACCCTTGAGCCTTTCACCATGGAAGCGGCCTCTCGCATCTGCGGCCTGCCAGTCGAAACTCTGAAGACGGTGGCACAGATGATCACCGTAGCCAAGAGCATGTGCGTTCTCTGGGCGATGGGAGTTACGCAACACAGTCAGGGTTCTGACACGTCGACCGCCATCTCCAATCTGCTTCTCGTAACGGGAAACTATATGCGGCCGGGAACCGGGGCCTATCCGATGCGCGGTCATAATAATGTGCAGGGAGCGAGCGACCACGGCTCCATGCCGAATAACCTTCCGGGATACCAGTCGGTCGATGATCCAGAAGTCCGAACCCGCTTTGAGTCAGCATGGAAAGCAAAACTTCCTTCGGCGAAAGGATTGGACAACCACCAGATGGTCGAGGCGATCCATGCTGGGAAGCTCAAGGCAATGTATCTCATCGGAGAAGACATGAGCATTGTTGACTCGAACGCGACTTTTGTTGGCGATGCCTTCTCCAAGATCCAGTTCTTTGTCGTGCAAGACATTTTTTTCAGTAATACCTGCCGCTACGCCGACGTTGTGCTGCCGGGAGCCCCCAGCCTCGAAAAGGAAGGCACCTTCACCAGTACCGAGAGGCGGATTCAACGCCTCTATCAAGTCCTTGAACCGCTCGAGGACTGCCAACCGGATTGGAAGATCATCCAGGATCTCGCTAATCAGATGGGGGCTGACTGGAAGTATCAACATCCATCTGAGGTGATGGATGAAATTGCGTCGCTCACTCCACTATTTGCAGGAGTGAACTACGAACGCCTGGAAGGATACAAATCACTGCAGTGGCCGGTTGCAGCGGACGGAACCGATGAACCTCTCTTATATACCAAGGGGTTCGCTTTTCCCGACGGGAAAGGGCGTTTGTTTCCCGTCACATGGATCGGGCCCACCGATTCACCGAATGCAGAGTTTGATCTCCACCTGAACAACGGCCGGCTGCTCGAACACTTCCACGAAGGAAACTTGACTTTCCGTACGGATGGCATTCGCGAGAAAACTCCGGACACTTTTGTCGAAGTCTCTCCAGAACTCGCGGAGGAACGTCGGATTCAAAGTGGTACTTGGGTGCAATTGATCTCACGTTACGGCAAGGTACGCGTTCGTGCGCTAGTCACTGACCGCGTGCAAGGGCGCGAACTCTATATGCCGATGAACTCGGTTGAGAGTCCTGTCAATCGACTGACGAGCAGCCACACCGATCCTGTAACGAATACGCCGGCATACAAGGAGGCGAGCGTTCACATGAACGTGTTGCCCGAAGTTGGTGAGAGCCCGTTACCTCGAATTAATTCCCGTTTCGGGCATCCTACTCCACAGCAGGGAGTGGAAGTCGAACGCAAATGGAAACGAGCCGACTATACGCCTCCGGGAAATGGTCTTGTTCAGTTACAGACGAAGTAGGACACCAAGGAGAAAACTATGGCTCACCCGATTCCTTTACAAGTTCCGCCGCGCGATCCGGCCCGCGAATTGCGCGCTCGACTGGACCGAATTCCCGAAGAACACGGAGAAGCAATCCTGGTCGCTTGCGACGTACTCCAGGAACTACACGACCGAGGCGTTTTGGAAATCGTGCGAGGTGCTCTGGCGGCAAGTGATGACATTTTGGAAAGAGTCGTCGACAACGCCAAGACTCCTGAGGCGGTTCGGGCTATTCGCAACCTGATCTTCTGGCGGCAGATTCTTGGCAGCATTGAGCCGGATTGGTTCAAGGGAATCTTCCAGGCAATTCCTGAAGGTATCGCCCAAGCCACTGCTGACCGAGATAAACCAGTGAATATCTTCGGCCTTCTTCGGCGACTCCTCAGCAGGGACAGTCTTCGCGCTTTAGCTGCAGCAGTCGATTTCCTGCAGGCCCTGGGACGTCACCTGCACACACTGGAGTTTAGCTCTGCTGCGAAGAAAGAACTGAAGGAAGAACTATAGAAACGGGAACCATGAAAACGAATCGTTGGGCTATAGCTGTTGCCGGATTTTGTTTGCAGATCGCTTTGGGCGCCGTATACGCATGGAGTGTGTTTCGCGTACCACTTGCAAAACAGTTTGGCTGGAGCATTTCCGAAGTCACATTGACATTTACGATCAGCATTTTCGTGCTTGGCTTGGCCTCATTCTTTGGCGGCCTGTGGCTGAATCGTAAAGGACCTAGAGTCGTTGCTCTGGTCGGTGGACTTCTGTATGGCGGGGGCGTCTATCTCGCGAGTTTCTCTGACCACAAACTGTGGCGGCTATATCTGAGCTATGGCGTCATTGGCGGAATTGGACTGGGATTCAGTTATATCGTTCCAGTAGCGGTGTTGGTCAAGTGGTTCCCCGAGCGACGAGGGTTGATTACCGGGATTGCAGTTGGTGGGTTCGGAGCGGGCGCTCTAATAACCGCTCCAGTGGCAACGCGACTCATTCAGAGTTACGGCGTTCTTTCGACGTTCGCTTATCTCGGCGTCGCATTTCTGATCGTGACCGTAACCTGTGGTTATTTCATGCAGAATCCGCCTGACGACTGGAAGCCGGAAGGATGGACGCCCACTGCCGCACAAGTCTCGCAAAGATCCAGCCGTGATTACACGCTGGGAAAAGCCCTTCGAACCTGGCAATGGTGGGCGTTGTGGCTGCTCCTGTTTCTGAATACGTCCGCGGGTATTTCCGTAATTTCGCAGGAAGCTCCTCTATTTCAGGAACTAGCTGGCGTAAGTGCCGTGATAGCTGCCGGTATGATCGGAGTAGCGAGCATCGGCAACGCTTTCGGAAGAGTGTTTTGGGCCTGGGCATCCGATTCGCTCACACGACGAGCGACGTTCATCGTAATGTTCGTGGTCCAGGCGGTGCTGTTCTTCTGCCTTCCCGAAATGAACTCTGCTAATGCGCTGTCTGTGGTCGCGTTTTTGATCCTCATGTGTTACGGAGGCGGGTTCGGAACGATGCCGGCATTCGCTGCAGATTACTTCGGATCCAGGAACGTTGGCCCCATTTACGGTCTTATGCTCACGGCATGGGGTTTCGCGAGCGGATTCGGCCCACTGCTCATCGCGTACATGCGGCAAACAACTGGTTCATATCGTGGAGCGCTTCACGTTATCGCGGCGATTATGGCACTTTCGATGCTCTTGCCTTTCGTTGTTCATCCACCAAAACGGATTGAGGGCGATCGAGCAGGTTCTGTCGAACCTAGTCGCGTGCCGGCGGCCTAGGAAGATTTTCAGCGAGAAGTCTTCCGGACAAGGCGTGTGACGAATTGGACGAGATCTCCCCGGTAGTGCAGTGTTTCGTAATCGACTGGACGACTGCCTGTCGAGTAGGAAGTTCGTTCAATGCGAAAAATTGGGCTCCGTGGTTTCACTTTTAGCGCCCTTGCAACCTCGTTCTCAGCGGCCACTGCGTCTAATTTGTACTCCGCCTCGATCAGCGGAACATCGTATTTGCGTTCAAGGAGCGAAAAAATGGGCTCGAGCTTCAGATTGTCGGTGATGATCTTCTTGCCGATCTCCAAGGGTAGGTAGGTTTCGTCGAAGGAGAGGGGAACGCCGTCTGCCAGGCGCACGCGACGAATTCTGACGACGCGCTCGCCCCTTGTCAGCGCGAATCTCGACAAGACCGCGGATCACAAGATTCTGAATAGCCCGACGGACGGTGATGCGACTGACCCCGAATCGCGCAATGAGGCTGTCTTCAGTCGGCAGCTGGTCGCCGACCTTCAGGTCTCCATCGCTAATCTCGCCTGCGAGGACTGTTTCGATGCGTGCATAGAGAAGAGAGTCATGTGCCGCTGACATAACGACATTATAACGTCGTATGGATGTTTGCCTGAACCCGCCTCCGCGGAGAGCCTGACCGACCAACAAAGCGAAATCGATCTGCCCGCGGATCGGCTGACCAGCCTCCAGGAATCTTTAGAGCCCGCAGATCCTCCGTGCTGTTCAGTTCGAAGCCGGGTTTTGCCCCAAGCGCCAAGGAGAACTCTCGTTCCACCGTCGCATGGCGTTGTTGGCCCACGCCGAGGTCTTGTCTGTATGGCTCGAAGTACATGGATTGGGGATGTTGTATTTCTCGGTCATTGCAGGCGTGATGAACCGGAAAGTGTGAGCGTGAACCATCGTATTTGCCGGGCCTTCCGTTTCAATCGCGGGCATGTGGCAAGCAATGCACTGACTGCCTGCGCTTCCTTCCTTGTGGTGCGTGTGTTCCTCGATGGTCGCTGTTCGGGGACCGTTCGGTGATGATGGTCCGTGACAATCAAGGCAGAGTGCACTAGCCGGCTTGCGCAGTTCCGCGTAGTTCGACGTGCCGTGAACGTCGTGGCAATCGAAACACGTCACGCCGCGCCGATACATCACGCTTTGCACAAAGTCGTTGCCCTGCATCCGGTTTTTGTGGGCCGTGCCGTCAGGGAAATAAAAGAAATTCTCTGGTTCACCGAGGGTGTGGTCTTCCAGCGTCCAATAATCCGCGAGCTTCAGTCCCACGTGATAGTCAACGGGCCAGTCATAATATTTACCTTCAATTGGGTTTGAAAGCGGCTGACCTTGCGAGTGGCATTGAATGCAAGTGTCGCTGGCCTCGACGTAATTCATGTGCGCCGGATTTAGGGTGTTATCACGTGTGGGATGCGCGAGATGTTCACTGCCGGGGCCGTGGCAGCGTTCGCAGCCCACATTCCACTCAGCTACTTGCTTGGTGCGAATGTCATAGCCAACCGAGTGGCATCCGTCGCAGAGCGGCCCTGTTGGACGGTGCATGTTGTCGCCAGGATAGAAGGGTGCCCACCAATCGCCTTCGGTCGGCGGCACCTGGTACTTGCTCCACTTCTTGTTTACGACTTCCCACTGCACGGGCAGCGGAAAATAGTCGTCGCCGACTTTCGTGAAATACCGCTGCTTCCAGATGCGCCCGTAAACGAAAGCAACTTGATCTTTGGAGAACTTATACACGTTGTTCGTTGCGAGATCAGGAATGATTGCATCGGGATGCCGACTCGGATCGCGGATAGTGTTGGCCATCGGCGTCTTCTGCCAATGCTCGTAGATTTCCGCATGACACTTTTCGCAAGCTTGCGAGCCGACATAGTGTGCCGAAGCCGAAGCTTGCGCCTGCTGAAGGTGCTCCTGCTTCGTTAGGGGCCGAAGACTACGAATATAAAGAACAAGTTTCCAGCTATCGTCGTTCTGCACCTGATGCGGATTGCCCCAGGCAGGCATCCCGGTTAGCTCCACGCCATTTTCGATAATGTAGTGAATTTCGCCGTCTGTCAGTTCCTGTGTTGCCGTTGCGCGAAGGTCTGGGCGCGGGGATAGAGTGACTGTCCCATTGCCGTCGATCCGCTTCCATCATGACCGTGGCAAGTTTGGCATCGAGCAAGGAAAGCCTCGCGGCTTTCGTTGAGGATCTTGGGAGAAGAGTCTAAAGGATTCGTCTCATGACGCGCGGCGTTGGGAATCGAGAAATCACGCGCTGCGCGGGCCAGAGTCGCCTCAAGACGCGAGGGCTGGTTTGTGGCACGAAAACCGCGATGAATGAAGAGCGCCGCACCGGCTAGGGCGACGAGGAAAACCAGCAGCCATGCGAGAACAAACGCTTTCCACCCCTTCATGTCCCCTTCCTATTTCCACCCTTGTCGAATGGTTTCGGCGGCGACGAATTCTGACGACGCGTTCGCGCTTGTCAGCGCAAGCTGTCGCGCCACGGTCGAATGGGCAGTCACAATTTCCTTGCCGATTACGCGGGCCGTTGGCTTGCGGCCAAGTGCGTGCATATCTTCTACAAATCCGCCCAGCTTTTTCAGGTCCTGTGAGACCTTTGGCGCAGCGACGAATGTGCCCTTGCCGCGACGAATCTCGACAAGACCGCGGCTCACAAATTCTGAATAACCCGACGGACGGTGATGCGACTGACCCCGAATCGCGCCATGAGGTTGTCTTTCGGATCAAAAACTAGATGTCCAGCCCAACACAGTGTCATAGTTACTGGCCTTCGGTGGCGCCGCTCCGTTCGAGTCCCTATTTGCATTAACTTAATTCATCCGGTGCAAGACTGTTTACGTAAGTGGGGGTTCCGCTACCATTGGCAATTGCGATGTGTTCCATCCACCTCTGAGTGCCTTGATCAAAAGCACGCTGGCGTCCATGCGGCGCCTCATGATGTCGACATGGGTGCGTTCGTTCTGCAGGGCGATGGTTTGCGCCGTGAGCACCTGCAGGTAGGGATCCGCTCCGCCGATATAACGATCGGTGAAAACCTATAATGACTCCTGCACCGAGGCGGTTGCGTCTTTCTGTTGCTGCGCTTCTTGCTCGAGGATACGAAGCGCCGCGATATTGTCTTCGACCTGCTGAAGCGCCGTGAGCGTGGTCTTGCGATAGCTGGCCACGGTTGCGTCGTAGTTGGCAAAGGCCGAACTACAATAGGTGAAAGCTGGGCTTATATGCCTGTGCGCGTTTGGAATGTCCAACTTCGCGATCACAAAATCTCCAAATTCCTTACCTTGGAATAACACTGCGGGTTTGGACGTGGTCATCGGTGTCGTTCCTCCTCGAGCTAGAATTGAATGTGTGGATTTAGGGCAAGAACTTGTATCCAGTGCAATGGACCGTATGAAAGTGCTTGGGATCGGCGGGTTCTAGTTCTAGTTTTTTGCGTAACTTCAAAATGTGATTATCGACAGTCCTTGTACACGGATAGTTCTCGTATCCCCATACTTCATTGAGTAGCTCATCCCGTGAGATCACCCTCCGCGGGTTCTTGATCAGATACGCGAGAAGTTTGAATTCTTTACTTGTGAGAGTAACCGGCCGACCATTGCGATGAATTTGCATCGTCGATAAACATCCTTTCACTTCGCCAAATTCAAACGTGTTTGTGGCGTTGGAATTCGTCAGCCAGGCCCTCGGGGCGTCCAGCGGTAAGCAGTCATTCTTTGTGTCGGTGAGGTCAGTAACAGATTTGTTCGGCTTCAGCTTTTTCGGCGTCTCCTCATCTTCAAAAGCTATTTTCGGAACAAGTACGATCACCGGGAAGAAACGCGACAGCTTACGAAAGTTCTCTGGAATGCCAGAAGCTGGCACGGAAGCCAGCTTTTCATCGAAGAAGCGAATCGCGTTTGCGTCGGGCTCCGGCTTGGCCTGCGCAAAAGGAGAAATTGCGGACTTGATTGCTGTTGTCATAGAAATTCCGGTTTATTCCTTTATTATCCGGCGTTAGCCCGAACGGACCACTCACTGGGCTCAAAAATCGGATTCTCCGGTGGCGCTCCTTTCGTGGAAACTGCTTTAGCAACTGAAACCGTTCGGGACTGCCTTACGGGCTTACCGCGCATGATTCCAGCAAGCTGGGCGCGCGCCCGTGCGAGTTGCGCTTTCACTGTCCCTTGGGGGACACCCAAGACATGCGCAGCTTCCTTGGTCGTCAAACCGTCGATATCGCACAACTGAAATGCTCTACGAAGCTTTGGTGAAAGGCGCTGAGCACCCTTGACCAGCCGGTTTCGTGCTTCCAGAGTGGAGCAGACTTCTTCGGGGCTTGGCTTCGAGTCGGCTAACCTTTCCGAGAATGTGAGACGCTCTTCCCCCTGCTCCTGGTCAAGCGAAAAATAGCCACTACGACGGCGTAGTTGCATCAATGCAGCGTTGGTGACGATTGTCATCAACCATGTTGAAAGCTGCGCCTGTCCTCTGAACTGCCCTAAATGAATGTAAGCGGAAAGGAGAGCATCTTGAACGGCATCTTCCGCGTCTGGTACGTTCCCCAGGAACCGCAAAGCCCTCTTGTAAAACATAGGCAGGTATCGGGACACAACGCAGTCCAGTTCTTGGGCACGCTCGCCAAAGACGCCGCGGCAAACTGTTGGCTCTCCTTCAATGAACGTTGTTATCGCCGACATAACAGGATCCTTTCGGAGCACCTCAGGCCCTAAGACAGGGCTGGACGCTGTGCCTGACAGGAGCCACGCAATGACCCCGCGAGAAGGTGGAATCGATGCTGCCGCCTTGCCCGCGAACAAAATTCGATGACCTTCCCGGTCGGGCCTGATCGGCACGCACGAACTCTTTCGGAAAGCGCTTCCGTACGTAAAACTCAATTAGCTTTCCCATGATCCTCTACTTGATCGTGTGAGTCTGGTGGGCAAGGCCACAATCACGTTCCCAATCTCATTGGAAACGCGAAATTCCCACGAATGAACCAAGCGTAGTCATCACAATGGACTCCTCTTTCAAACCTGAACCGCAGCAGTGCCACGTCGTCGTTCTCTCAATCTTGTTCTCTGTCCATCCACTCGCGGACATACGCCGGACAGTTCTCCAGCTTCATGCCATTCGTCTCGCAACCCCTTAGAAACCTCACTGCGTCGCGGTCCGCCAGCCTCAGGTCTCGCAAATCCAGAATGATGTTTCGGTAGTCGCGATCAAAGAGCTCCTTCAGCTCCGGGACCTGCGCCGCCTCCATGCGCCCACTTAGGGTGAACACCGTGAATCTCTGCCGCGTTGATCTCTCGATTCTTAAGGTCATCGGTTGTCGTCGCGATGCTCTGCATTGCCACCATCCCGGGCCATCACGCAAGTGGAAATGCAATACAGGGGCCACAATGAAACATATTGAAAACAGATGGTTCGAGGCTACGGTCTGATGACGAGACTTCGGAAAATGCCGGATTTTCGGGAATTGAAAAGAGGGACTTAACTACTACTCAGAGATAAACCTGTGTTTCTTGATCCTCAGCTGCTTGATCTTCGAGTCCAGCGTCGATCGGGGAATTCCTAGTTTCGCTGCCGCACCTTTTGGGCCGCAAAAAAGGGGTTCTCCGCGCCTGTTCTTCACGACGAGTTGATGTACGACTCGGAGATCCGCCTTTCCTGGCGGCATCACGAAACGGCAAGTCTAGGAGGAATCTGGGATGATTAGGACGATTCGGATGAGGCTTGCGGCAGATCCGCGTAGATCGTCTCATGCTGTTGCGGGCGAACCGGTAGTAAGCGGGGAGTTGCGTTCTGATCGGCCACTAATCCGCGCCTGGGAGTAGCGAGATTGACGGGTCGCAGGCACCCAGCACGGCTGAGATTGGGCCGACGCTTAGGCGAACATCGGCGCTGGTCACAGAATGGTCACAAAACTGGGGCCACTCTGCGAAGTTAAGTTGTTGAAAAATGATGGGGATAAGCTCTGAAAAGGCTGCGCTCTACCAATGCCAGAGAATCACGAGCCAGCGCAGAAGGGAAGTAGAGGCAGGTGAGAAAGTGCCTGGTTGGCATGTTAGGGCCGGGGACACATCGGGGACACAATAAGGTGTTTCTTGTTGCTCCTAAAACGCCATCCAATGCGTCCGTGTTCCTGTGGTTTCTCTCCAGGAACTCCCGTCAGAAACTGCCATTCGTGGTTTTAAGCCGCGGCAGCAACTTCGATGATTTGCAACCCTAGCTGGGCGGCTTTTCGCTTGAGGTGGATCACCTGCTGCTTGCGGTGTTTTGTCTCATAGAGCTCGGCTCCTTGGTCTACATATTTCATTCCGTAGCGCAGCATGCGGTAGACGAGCCGGGCGAGTTTGGCGGCCATGGCCTTGGTCGCCACCGGAGGCCCCATCCGAGTCCGAAATCGGCGGAACTGCGCCCCCAAATAGCTGTCGCTCTCCCGTAGAGTAG
>WNFO01005761.1_pt1 | contig 10877 bp, 12 predicted proteins | sample 5400251 | NCBI WGS metagenome assembly WNFO01 (sample SAMN13153354, study PRJNA577476) | soil metagenome | isolation source: 100 cm saprolite under Madrone tree | place: USA:California | collected 2016-06-14 | reverse complement strand
GGGGACGTCCGGGCCACATCTTCAATCTCGGCCACGGCATTCTTCCGGAAACCGATGTCGCTGCCGTGCGTGCCGTCGTGGATCTCATCCATGGCGGATGAGCAGATCGCCGTGCTCGTCATGGCATACGGCGGGCCCGGCAACATCGACGAGGTCGAGCCCTACCTGATGGACGTGCGGGGCGGCCGGCCGACGAAGCCGCAGCTCGTGGAAGAGATTCGGGCGCGCTATGCCCGCATCGGGGGACGCTCACCGATTCTCGAGCTGACGCGCGCCCAGGCCGCTGGTATCGCGCGCGCGCTGGGCGACCGGTTCACCGTTCACGTGGGAATGCGACACTGGCATCCCTACATCCAGGACGCAGTCGGTGAGATCGCCCGCGCGAGGCAGAATCGCGTCGTCGGTGTCGCGATGGCGCCCCACTACTCGAACATGTCGGTCGGGGCGTACGAGAAGAAGCTGCTGCAGGCTGCGGACGGACGACTCGACGTCGCCCTGGTTCGCACGTGGTGGAAGCAACCACAGTTCCTCGACGCTGTCGCGAACCGCGTCGTGCAGGCGCTGCAGCGCTTTCCCCGGCCGTCGAAGGTGCAAGTCGTCTTCACCGCGCACAGTCTGCCCGAGCACATTCTCGCGTCGGCCGATCCGTACCCCGACGAGCTCAAAGCCAGCGCCGTCGAGGTGGCAAGGCGCGCTCGCGTGAATGATTGGCGATTCGCCTACCAGAGTGCCGGTGCGACCGCAGAGCCGTGGCTCGGCCCCGACGTGGAGGACGTGCTGCCGGAGCTGGCCAAGGCCGGCCACGACGCCGTACTTCTCGTTCCGATCGGTTTCGTGTGCGATCACGTCGAAATCCTGTACGACATCGATGTCGAATATCAGGCTCTGGCGCGGCGGCTCGGCATCCAGCTCGAGCGCACCGCATCTCTCAACGACGATCCCGGCTTGGTCGCGGCCGTTGCCGACGCGGTGCGCTCCGCGGCGGCGGAACGCGGGTGGGAATGAAGGTCGTGGTCGTCGGTGCCGGCATCGCCGGTCTCGTGGCGGCATGGGAGCTGGCGCGCCACGGCGGGATCGACGTTACCCTGCTCGAGGCCGAGCGCCGTCCGGGCGGAGTGATCGTGACCGAGCAGGTCGATGGGTTCGTCGTGGAAGGCGGCCCCGACGGCTTCCTCGCGGGCGAGCCCGAACTGCCCGAGCTCGCGAACGAGCTCGGAATCGGTGATCACGTCGTGACCCAGCGGGCGCGGGGGACGGCGGTGTGGACGGGGAAGGCGCTCGAGCCGATCGAGGAGGGCCGCGCCGCCCAGCTGCTGGGAATCGAGGCGTCGGGTGCGGAAGTCAAAGCCGGATTTCGCAGCTTCGCCAAAGGAATGGCCGAGCCCGTCGGCGCATTGGCCCAGCGGCTCGCCGACACGCTGCGCTTCGCGCAAGGGGCGGCCGGTCTCGTGCACGAAGGCTCACGCTGGCACGTGGCGGTCACCGGAGGCTCGGCCCACGACGCCGATGGGATCGTGCTCGCGCTGCCCGCATACGCCGCGGGTCGTTTGTTGGAGAGCGTTGGCGTCACCCATGCACGCGTGCTCGGCCAGGTTGTCTATGTGCCGAGCATTACGGTCTCCCTCGCGTATCGCGCGGAGCAGATCAAGGGACGACTTGAGGGTGCGGGGTTCGTGGTGGCATCACCGGTACAGGTCCGCGCCTGCACGTACGCATCGCAGAAATTCCCGGATCGTGCGCCTGATGGCCACGTTCTCCTGCGCGCGTATCTGGCGCCAATGGATGGCCATCCGGAGCAGACCGCGCACGCCGAGCTCGCGAAAATCATCGGCATTCGGGCGGAGCCGCTGTGGTCGCGTGTGTTCTACTGGAACCGCGGCCTACCGCGCTACCGCGCGCGCCACGCGGAGCACGTCGCCGAAGTGCGCCACCGCTTGAGCCGGCTTCCCCCCCTCGCCATCGCCGGCGCGGGCTACGACGGAGCGGGGGTCTCGGCGTGCGTTCGTTCCGGACGTGACGCGGCGCGCCTCATTGCACGGGCGATGGCTCGTTGACGAGTGGGATCACTTCCTCGGCAAAGCGCTCCATCTCTTCGAGCTGAGGGCTGAACTGCAATAGCAACAGGTCCACGCCCGCCTGCTCGAACGCGCGCACGCGATCGGCGATCTGCTCCGGTGTTCCCGTGAGTCCCGCTTTCAGGCCGCGATTCGAGACCGAATAATCCTCCAGGCTGACGCGTTGCTCGAGCTGCGTGTTGGCCAGCCACTGCTCGTAATTCGCGTAGCCGGCGGCATTCTGCCGGACATCGGTGATCCGCTCGATCTCGCGCCGCGCCGCTGTCTCGGTCGCGCGACACACGACGTAGCCTGCGACGCCATATACCAGCGGCGGCAGCCCGTTGGTGTCGCGCAGCGCCTGCATGTCCGCAACTTTTGCTGCAACGCGCTCCGGCGGATCGCCGTGCATCAGGTAGCCATCACAGGCGCGGGCGATCAAGGCTTTGGCTGCCGGCGATTCGCCCCCGGCATAGAGCGTGGGCCGGGGCTGGCGCACCGGCTTCGGCTCCAGAATCGCGTTTTCGATTTGATAGTACTTCCCCGCGAAACTGAAGCGCTGTTCGGACCAGAGACCATCCACGACCGCGAGCCACTCCGCCGTGCGGGCGTAGCGCGCGTCGTGCGTATCGAACTCCACGCCGTATTGCTTCGCCTCGTCCGCCCACCACGACGAGACGACGTTGAGCGAGAGACGACCGCCCGAGATGTGATCGATATTCGCCGCCTGCTTGGCCAGCAGCGCGGGCGGATGGAATGTGGGCCGCACCGCCACCATCAGCTCCAGCCGGTCGGTCACCGCCGCCAACGCGGCGGCCGTGGACCAGGCGTCGAGTGCCGGCGCGTCTGGGCCCTTGATGTCGTTGAGATTCAGCTCGGCGATCAGCGTGAGGTCGAATCCGGCCCGTTCGCTCGCGCGCGCGAGCCGCCGCACGTACGACCACTCGGCTTCCATGCGCTCGTCCTCGACGTTGCGCAGCCAGCCGCCGAATACCGGCAACCAATATCCGAATCTCATAGGCCGGCCTCTCTTTCCACGAAGTCGGCGAGCCGCGCGAACGGATCGAAGCCCACGACGCGCGGCGCATCGGCCACGAAGTTGGAGAGGGCATTGATGTCGTAGTAGTACAGCCGGCCGGTGCGGTCATCGATGGTGTATTCGATCCCCCCCACGTCGATGCCGCACGCGGCCGCAATCCGTTCGACCTGTCGCGCGATCTCCGCCGGCGGCTCGTAGCCTTCCACTCGAAGGCCGTTGCGCGGCGCGTCGACCGGGCAGGCGGTGCGGACCAGCTCCGCCCCTTCAGTCGTCTGGCACACATCCGCCGGGCAGAGATTGAACGTCTCGCCCGACGAGTACACGCGGATCGCATACAGGAACCGCCCGCCGAGGACCTCGACCCGGGTGATGCGGCCCTCCTCGGACGGTATGAACTCCTGAACCAACGCCGTGTGGTCCGGACCGAGCTCGAGCCCGCCGGTCGCCGCCGCGGCGGCGAGCTGCGCGAGCGTATCGAAGCGCACTATCCCGGCGCCACTGCCACCGACATTCGGTTTGACGACGACGGGGAACTCCAGCTCTCGGGCGGCGGCGGGCGCGTCGGCCGCATCGTTGATCACGCGCGCCCGAGGGTAGGGAAGCCCGAGCTCGCGGAGGATGGACAGCTGCAGGGCTTTGGACGTCTCCGCCTGGAAGGCCCGCGTGCCGTTGATGACGCGCACACCGTGGCGTTCGAGATGCGCGAGAAATTGCTGCGTGTAGAACACCGCGTTTCCGTGCCCGCGCAGCCACGCCGACGGACTCATGCGGTTGAACACCAGATCGTAGGGCGGCGCACTGCCCGGATCGAAGCGGTGCTGCTCGGCATGCAGCCTGGTGTACGGGGTGCCGCGGCGGTCGAGCTCAGCGAAAAGCGGACCGAACCAGTGCGGGTGTTCGTAATAGATCCCGATCACGCGGCCACCCCCGCGGCGAGCGACGCCGCCTCGAGTGCCGCCCGCTCGATCCGCTCGACCAGCGCCGGCTCCGGCACGCCGCCGCGAAACTGCGCGTCGGTTCCGTAGACGCCCGTCGCAACTACCAGCGCGCCGACGCTCGCGAGCAGCGGTCTCAGGCCGTGGTCGACGGCCAGCAGATGGCCCGATCCACCACCCGTGGCGATCGGGATCGCGACTTTCCGGGCCAGCGCATCCTGTGGAAGGAGGTCGAAAAACACCTTGAGCAGACCGCTGTAGGTGGCGCGATAGATTGGCGTGCTCACCACCACGATTACCGCGTCCACGACGCTCTGGATGGCATCTGACACGACAGCGTCCTGGCGCCTGGCGAGCAGGCCGTCGGACGGAAGCGTGGCGAGGTCTACGAGCCGACCTGGACCGGTACCCTGTCGCTCCAGCGCCGTGAGCGCGAGCTCGAGCAGCGCGCGCGAGCGCGAGCTCGTGTTGGGACTTCCCGACAATCCGATGACTGGCGTCGACACATTTCCTCCTCAAAAAGCGATCGGCCGCGACTCGAATCGAGGAGTCGCGGCCGATCAGGTGCGTCGCTATGGTGGGGCGGAGCCCCTTACTTACCTCATCTTATCCCACATGCCGACGCGCTCGACGGTCCGCTCCCCCCCGCCCCCGGACAACACATGGGGCAGCAGAGGTGGCAACACATCGACATGGTGATTGGCATCATTGCAGCGAAACCTAGACGAGGGTCTGGGCTTGTGCAACCACGTCATCCACGGTCAGGCCGAACTCCTTGTAGATGCGTTGGTACGGAGCGGATTCGCCAAAGCGCTCGATTCCCATAATCACGCCGTTCTCGCCCACCCACCTGTACCACGACTGGTGGGCCGCCGCCTCGACCGCGATCCGCGGCACGCCAGGTGGAAGCACGGAGTTTCGGTGCTCGACCGATTGCTTGGCAAAGTACTCGAGACACGGCATCGAGACCGCCCTCGGGCGTCGGCCCTCCGCCTTCAACCTTTCGTACGCGTCGAGGATGAGTTCCACTTCGGAACCGGTGGCCATGAGGACGATGTCGGGATTTTGGGAATCGGCGAGGATGTAGCCGCCCTGATGGAGCCCGCTGGCAGCCGCGTATTTCGTGCGATCCACGACCGCGACCTTTTGCCGAGTGAGGACCAGCGCCACCGGTCCGTTGCGGTGTGTGATCGCCGCGCGCCACGCCTCGACGACCTCGGTGGCATCGGATGGGCGAATCACCGTCATGTTGGGAATTGCCCGCAGTGCGGCGAGCTGCTCGATCGGCTGATGCGTCGGGCCGTCTTCGCCCAGGCCGATCGAGTCGTGCGTGAACACGTAGATCGGCTTGAGGTGGGTCAGCGCGGCGAGACGAATCGACGGCCGCATGTAGTCGGAGAAGATCAGGAAGGTGCCGCCGAACGGAATGAATCCCCGATGGAGCGCGATTCCGTTCAGCGCGGCCCCCATCGCATGCTCGCGAACTCCATAGTGAAAGTTTCGGCCCGGACCGCCACCCTTTATTTCGGTGTTGTTCGACCCCGTCAGATCGGCGGATCCGCCCGTCAGCTCCGGAAGCTTCGCCGCGATCGCATTGAGGACTTTTCCGGACGCCGCACGCGTCGCCTGCGCGTCCATGGGACCGAAGACCGGCAGCGCCGCATCCCAGCCGGCCGGCAGGCGGCCCGCAAGCCGGCGCTCCAACTCCGCAGCCAACTCGGGATGCGCCGCGCGGTAGGAGTCCCACTGCTTCCTCCAGTCTCCCTCGAGCTGCGCGCCGCGTGCTTTCGCGGTCCGCCACTGCTCGAGCGCGTCCTCCGGCACGTAGAACGGCTCGAGCGACGGCCAGCCCAGGTTCTGCTTCGTCGCTTTCACCTCGTCGGCGCCAAGCGGAGCGCCGTGGGCCTCGGCGGTGTCTTGCTTGTGCGGGCTGCCCCACGCGATGTGCGTCCGCACGATGATGAGCGAGGGCCGATCGCTCACGCGCTTCGCCTGCGCGATCGCGGTGTCAAGCGCCTTCAAATCGTTGCCGTCGGCGATCTTCTGCACGTGCCAGCCGTAGGATTCAAACCGCCTCGTGCTGTTGTCGGAAAAGGCAAGATCGGTTGACCCGTCGATCGTGATCCGATTGTCGTCGTAGAACCCGATCAGCTTGCCGAGCTGCAGGTGACCGGCGAGCGAGCAGGCCTCGTGCGAGACGCCTTCCATGAGGTCGCCGTCGGACGCGAGGAAGTAGGTGCAGTGATCGATGATCGGGTGGCCCGGGCGATTGAAGAGCGCCGCGAGCTGCGCCTCGGCGATCGCCATGCCCACGGCATTTCCGATCCCCTGGCCGAGGGGTCCCGTCGTCGCCTCGACGCCGGGCGTGACGCCGTGCTCGGAGTGTCCCGGCGTGCGGCTGCCCCATTGCCGGAACTGCTTGATGTCGTCGAGCGTGAGGTCGTAGCCGGTGAGATACAGGACGCTGTACAGCAGCATGCAGGCATGGCCGGCCGACAGCACGAAGCGGTCACGGTCCAGCCAATCGGGATTCGCAGGATTGTACTTGAGATGGCGCTGCCACAGCACATACGCGAGCGGCGCGAGGGCCATTGGCGTCCCGGGATGTCCCGAATCGGCCTGCTGCACCGCATCCATCGCGAGCGTGCGGACAGTGTTGATGCAGAGCTGATCCAGGTCCACGCGGGCGACGGTGGGGGTCTCGGTCATAGTAATCCGGATTTGGCTGCTTGCCACAGTTTGGTCAGGCGGTCGAAGCCACCCACCAGCAGCTCCACCTGTTGCGGCGACGGTGACGCCTGCGCCGCGATCTTGAGCTCCTCGACCAGCCTGGGCATTTCATGGCGCCCCTGCTTCAAGCTTTCGATTCCAATCTGAATCAGCAGATTCATAATTTTCTGGCGCGCGGCCGCGTCCTTTGGGACCTGCCACAAAAACTCGGCCGTCTGTTTCCCATCGGCACACATCTGACCGAGGGGATCCATGAGCGGCTGGCGCGATGGACGGGGTGCTTTGGGATCATTCATCGGAGAGATAATCTAACATTGCCCGCGGGTTTGAATGCCTCTAGCTTGCGGGACCCATGCTACCCATTCTGCTCGCCGCGCTCCTGCAGGCGGTCCCTGCCGACTCGGGCGAAATGCACCTTCAGAACATTCGGCAGTTGACGTTCGGCGGCCAGAACGCGGAAGCCTATTTCTCGCGCTCCGGACGGCAGATCATCTTTCAGCGGCAGGAAGCGGACTCCGGATGCGATCAAGAGTTCGTGATGAACACCGATGGCACGGGCCTCCATCGCGTGTCGAACGGGAAGGGCCGTACGACGTGCGGCTACTTCTTCGCCGCCGACCGCCGGATCTTCTATGCGACCACGCAGCACGCGGGCGCCGCCTGCCCGCCGCGGCCCGACTATTCCAAAGGCTACGTATGGGCGCTGTACGATTACGACATCTACGTCGCCAACGCCGACGGCAGCGAAGCTCGGCGCATCACCAACAACCCCCACTACGACGCCGAAGGCACGCTGTCGCCTGACGGCAAGACGATCGTCTTCACGTCGTTGCGCGATGGCGACCTCGACATCTACACGATGAGTGTGGATGGCAGCCACCTGAGGCGCCTGACACACACCCTCGGCTACGACGGCGGCCCGTTCTTTTCGCCCGACGGCAAGCAGATCGTGTATCGCGCGTGGCATCCCCAGACGGCGGTGGACTCCGCCGACTACCGTGGCCTGATCGCTCAGAACCTGGTGCGGCCGGTGCGCATGGAAATCTGGGTGATGGACGCCGATGGCTCGCATCAACGCCAGGTCACCAACCTCGGCGGCGCCAGCTTCGCCCCCTATTTCCATCCCGATGGCAAACGCATCGTGTTCGCGTCCAACTACAAGAACCCGCGCTCCCGGAACTTCGATCTGTTCGTCGTGAATGCCGACGGCGCGAATCTCGAGCAGATCACCACGAATACCGAGTTCGATGCCTTCCCGATGTTCTCACCTGATGGCCGCCGGCTTGTCTGGGCGTCCAACCGCAACGGAAAGGTGCAGGGAGAGACGAACATCTTCATCGCCGACTGGATTGAAAAGCCGTGACGACTGACCGTCCTCCACAACCTCCACGATCTTCCGCCACTCCTCCACAACGCCCGCCGCCGAAGACGGCGCGGGAGGAAGCGATCGCATGGTTAAAGGCGGTTGGTGTTGCGTTGCTGATCTGGATCGTGCTGCGCTCATATCTCGTCGAAGCGTTCCGTATTCCCTCGGCGAGCATGGAAAACACGCTCCTCGTCGGTGATTTCCTCTTCGTCAACAAGGCGACGTTCGGGGGTGAGCTCGAGATCCCGCTGACCGGCATTCACTGCTGCCGGCTGCCGGCGTTCAGCACGCCGAAGCGGGACGAGGTGGTCGTGTTTCGGTCGGTGGAAGACTCGACGCCGGACCTCAACATCGTGAAGCGGGTGATCGGGGCGCCGGGGGACACGCTGCAGATGGTGCGCGACACCGTGACCCGGAACGGGCAGCGTATGGACGAGCCCTACGTGCTCCACGGTGTCCCCGGGTCCGACGACCTGTACCGTGGCCAGATGCGAGCACTACAATTGCCGCAGTACATCGGTCGGGACCCGGATCACTATCACCCCACGTCACACGACTGGGGCCCCATCGTCATTCCGCCGCAGCACTATTGGGTGATGGGCGACAACCGCGATGAGTCCTACGACAGCCGCTTTTGGGGGTTCCTGCCCCGCGACCACATCCGGGGGCGGCCGTTGTTCATCTATATGAGCGTGGCTTCTCAGCCGTTCCGCATCCGCTGGAACAGGCTGCTTCGCCACCCGCATTGAGACTTATTTGTATCGGTAGGTAATTCTGCCGCGCGTCAGGTCGTAGGGAGATAAATCGACGGCAACGCGATCGCCTTGTAAGATGCGGATGTAGTTCTTTCGCATCTTGCCGCTGACATAAGCCAAGACTTCATGTCCATTTTCGAGTTTTACGCGGAACGTCGTGTTGGGAAGTACTTCGGTGACGGTCCCCATCATCTGAATCGCGTCACCAGCCACGCGGGTCCTCGCTCATAGGCTCCTGGGATCCATAGTTGCGTCGCGCGGGGGCTCCATCCCACGCGTAATGTAGAAAGCATGGCGGCTACAGGCCGCGCACGTCAGGCTGATCCGTTCCGCGGTGAACAGCTCGCCGACACGCAGCACGCGGCGCCGCGGCGACCGCTGGATCGTGCGAGTCCCGCACGAGGGACACACCAGTGGCTCATGCGCCCGGTCCGCTGCTATAAGCGCCAGCGCCTCAGGCGCCCGGTACTCCTTGATCCCCCGTCTGCCCACGGAACTCCCCTCCGGTCCGAAATCTATACTACCCTGATCCTTACGCACTTCCCCGGGGGGAACGGGGCCTCTCTGACGGGGTTTCTTGACGACCCGGAGGGCGGCATGTAGCTTGCCGCCACCTTTACCACCCTTTTCATGCCAGCCGAGCTAGGTGGTTCGCAAATCTCGTCATTACTCGAAGCCCTACCCGGCATCGCCAGCGTGCTGCGCAGTCCCGTAGCGGACGCGCTCATCAAGGCAATGCGTGGTGCGGCCGGAATAGCGGATTTTGCGTTCGAGGACGCGGAGGAGTTGGTGCGCTACGCGGTGCGCCGGGGCTTGATCGGTCCCGACGAGGGCGATCGGGTGCTGGCAGAGGTCCAGGAAGGACTGCGCAAGAAGAAACCGGTCGCGGTCAAGAAGGCTTCCGCGAAAAAAGCGAAGAAGGCCCGCCGCTAGATCCGGAAGCCGCGGACCAGCCCACGCAATTTCTCGGCCGCCTGGAGCAGATCTCCGGCGGCCGCTGCCATTTCCTGCGTGGACGCCCCCTGCTGCTCGGTCGCCGCCGTCACCTGCTCGGCGCTCGAGGCGTGGGCGACGGCGCGGGTCACGACCGTCTGGGCCTGCGCGCCGAGCTGCTCGGTTACACCGCGATTCTCCTGAGCCGCACGCGTGACGCGGGACGCCGCCTGTTCCACCTGCTCCACCGCCGCGACGATTTCGGTGAGACCGCGGGCCGCGCCCTCCGCGACCGATTCAATGCCGCGCACCTTCGCCTGACCGACGGCCATCGTCGCGGTCACTTCTTCGACTTGTTCCCGGATCACGCGCGTAGTGCGCGCGACATCTTCGGCGGCGCGGGACGACTCGTCCGCCAGCTGGCGCACTTCTTCGGCGACGACCGCGAAGCCCCGGCCGTGCTCGCCCGCGCGCGCCGCTTCGATCGCCGCGTTCAACGCCAGCAGGTTGGTCTGCGACGAGATCCGCTTGATCAGGTCCACAAAGTCGTCGATCGAGGAGCTCTGCTGCGCGAGCTGCGTGACCTCCGTGGCGGTCGTGCGCACCACTTCCCGCACGTCGAGCAGCGTGTTGCCCGCCGCGGCGATGTCGCTGCGATGCCGGTCCGCGACCGTACGAATCTCCTCGCCCAGCCGCGCGACATGGGATGCCGCGTCCGTCATCTCGGCGTTGGTCTTGCGTTGCAGCTCCAGCGCGGTCTGGGTGGCGTTCAGCTCGTTGCGCTGACTCTCCGCACCGCTCGCGATCTCGAGCATCGCGCTCGAAACCTGGCTGGACGAAGCAGCGAGCTCTTCGCTGACCGCCGACAGATCACTGGCGGACGCGGCGATCTTGTCCGCTGACCCGACGACCTCGGAGACGATACCGCGCAGTCGCTCCCCCATCAGCCGCATTGCATCGGCCAGCACCTGGAATTCGCGCGGCATGTGGCCCGTGGTGACGGGTCGCAGGTCGCCGCTCCCGAAGCGCTCCGCCGCGGTCACGAGCCGGACCAGGGGGCCTTCG
>WNFO01005760.1_pt1 | contig 10879 bp, 9 predicted proteins | sample 5400251 | NCBI WGS metagenome assembly WNFO01 (sample SAMN13153354, study PRJNA577476) | soil metagenome | isolation source: 100 cm saprolite under Madrone tree | place: USA:California | collected 2016-06-14 | reverse complement strand
CTTCAGTTTCACTTTCGACGCTGACGCTGAATCCCACAATCGTGGTCGGCGGGAATTCGTCGACGGGAATAGTGACACTGAGCGGTCCCGCCCCGGCTGGCGGAGCACAAGTCGCGCTTTCCAGCAGCAATACAACGGTGGCCAGGGTACCTGCCAGCGTGACGATTGCAGCCGGAGCTACCAGTGCGGCATTTACGGTCACCACTAGTGCGGTCTCCGCGTCGACCGCGGTCACGATCTCTGCGGATTACGCGGGTGCCACCCGGTCTGCTTCTCTCACTGTGACGCCGGCGCCTCCGCCGGCTCCCACGCTTGCTTCGCTGACGTTGAGCTCGACGAGCGTTACGGGCGGAAATTCATCAACCGGCACGGTGACGTTGAGCGGCCCTGCCCCGGCTGGCGGAGCGCAAGTCGCGCTTTCCAGCAGCAACACACTAGTAGCCCGTGTGCCCTCTAGTGTGACGATCACCGCTGGAGCCAGCAGCGCTACGTTTACCGTCAGCACCAGTCCCGTCGTCGCATCGACTGCGGTTACCATCTCTGGATCCTACAGTGGCGCAAGCCGATCTGCTTCTCTCACCGTGAACCCTGCGCCTCTTCCGGTCCCAACGCTGACTTCATTGACGCTTAGCCCCGCAAGCGTGATTGGCGGCTTGCAGTCTTCCATGGGCACAGTATCCCTGAGCGCACCTGCTCCTGCGGGAGGCGTGCAAGTCCTCCTCTCCAGCAGCAACGGAGCGGCGAGCGTGCCCGGTAGCGTATTCATTCCAGCGGGCGCCAGCAGCGCCAGTTTCACGGTCAACACGTCAATCGTGCTCCTCTCAACTTCGTCCACGATCTCGGCCAGGTACAACGGCACGATTCGGACGGCAACACTTGGGGTGCTCTTGTAGAAGGGCGCACCTTCCTTCATTGAGGGCAACGGGCCCGGCCGTTGCCCTATGTCTTAACAATCTGCCGGTTTTCCAGAACCCTGCGTAATCTGCGGGACCCGTCATTGCAGCGCTGGCGGAGGCTCGGATACAATCGCTTATTTGCTTGTTGCCAGAAAGGCCTAGCCGAGACGCGATGCACGAAATCCAGCTGCACAACACCCTTTCAGGAAAAATCGAACCGTTTGTGCCGCTGAAACCCGGGCAGGTGGGGATGTATACCTGCGGGCCGACAGTCTACGACTACGCGCACATCGGCAATTACCGAACCTTCGTTTTCCAGGACATTTTGCGGCGTTTCCTGAGGCTGCGCGGATTCAAGCTGAACCACGTGATGAACCTGACCGACGTGGACGACCGCATCATTGGGAATGCCGCGGCGGCCGGGTTGGGCATCCGGGAATACACCGAAAAGTTCGTGCAGGCTTTTTTTACGGATTGCAAGACGTTGAGCATCGAGTCGCCGGAGCACTGGATTCGAGCGACGGACCATATTGACGATATGGTTGCTCTCATCGAGAAGCTGCAAAAAAATACGTACACGTATCCGAGCGAAGGCTCGATCTATTACCGCATCATGAAGTTCAAGGATTACGGGAAACTTTCCAAGGTGGACTTGTCCGGCATTCAGGCGGGCGCTCGCGTGGACAACGACCGCTACGAAAAAGAAAGCGCCCGGGATTTCGCATTGTGGAAGGCGCCGAAGCCGGGCGAGCATTTCTGGGAGACGGCGATTGGGGCGGGCCGGCCGGGCTGGCACATCGAATGCTCGGCGATGGCGATGAAATACCTTGGCGACACGCTGGATATCCACACCGGCGGCATCGATCTCGCCTTCCCGCACCACGAAAACGAAATTGCGCAGAGCGAAGCTGCTACGGGGAAGCAGTTCGTGCGTTATTGGTTGCACGCCGAGCATCTACTGGTGGAAGGCGAGAAGATGTCCAAGTCGCTTGGGAATTTTTTCACCCTACGGGATCTCTTCGCGAAGGGATACAAGCCTTCGGCTCTGCGTTTTGCGCTGGCAAGCGTTCCGTACCGCCGGCAGCTCAATTTCACATTCGATGGATTGCAGCAAGCGACGAGTTCCGTGGAACGGCTGCGAAATTTTGCGGCGCGATTGAAGAATGAAAAGTTCCCCGCGGGCAATCAACCGGGAATGGCCGCGCGCATCGCGAGGGCCTCGGACGATTTCGACGCCGGGCTTTCCGACGATTTAAACACGGCGCAAGCGCTTGCGGCGGTGTTCGACTTTGTGCGAGAAGCAAACACCGCGATGGACAAGGGCGAGTTCCGGCAGGGAGATGTTGCGGCGGCGGTGGAGTTTCTGGGCAACTTTGACAAGGTGTTTGCCGTGCTCGTGGACAATGACGCCGAGAAGCTAAAAGTAATTGGATTTGGCGGCGGCGAGGGTGGACTGAGCGACACGGAAATCGAAAAACTGGTCGAAGAACGCCAGGCGGCGCGTGCGCGACGTGATTTTGCGGCCTCCGATAGGGTGCGAAAAGAGCTCTCCGACCGTGGTATAATTCTGGAAGACACGAAGGATGGAAAAGTCCGCTGGAAACGCAAATGAAGCACTTTCACTTCCTCAAACACGATCGCGTAGCCGTTGGTCCTCGTGTGCCTCGCAAATTTCGCCCGGCGAATCTTCGTCCCGGGCTTTATAGCGTCGATTAAGTAGCGTTTCTCGCAGGTTTCGGCGGTCCACAAGCCTGCAGTTTCCCTCCCTTCCGCAACAACACTTTTCCTGCGAATCCCCGGCGAAACGCACCCTGGAGAGATCATGATCACGGCCACGGAAACCAAACTACCCAAAATCAAGACGGCATTACCCGGGCCCAAGGCGAAAGGCGTGATCGCGTATGACGCGAAGTATATGTCGCCCTCGCTGACACGCGATTACCCGCTGGTGGCGGAGCGCGCTTCGGGCGCCATTGTGGAAGACGCGGACGGAAATACCTTTCTGGATTTCGCCGCGGGCATCGCGGTCTGCTCGACGGGGCACTGCCACCCCAAGGTGGTGGCGGCCATTCAAAAGCAGGCAGCGGAGTTGATTCACATCGCCGGAACGGATTTTTATCACCGGCACATGCCGGAGTTCGCGGAAAAGCTGGTTTCGACGATGCCGAAATCAGAGAAGTGGAAAGTGTTTTTCGGGAATTCCGGAACGGAAGCAGTGGAGGGGGCCATCAAGCTCGCTCGTTACCACACCAAGCGCGACAAACTGATCGCGTTTTACGGATGCTTTCACGGGCGCACGCTCGGATCGCTTTCGCTGACGGCTTCGAAGAGTACGCAGCGCAAGAATTTTGGAACGCTGCTCGGCGGCGTCGAGCACATTCCGTATCCCTATGCGTATCGCTGCGCGCTGGGCCACACCAAGGAAACCTGCGGCGGCGAAATCATCGAACTGCTGGAGCAGCAAATCTTCAAGCGGCTATTCGCGCCGGAAGAAGTTGCGGCGATCATTGTGGAGCCAGTGCAGGGCGAAGGCGGCTTCATCCCGGCGCCGCTGTTTTTCCTGCAGGAACTTCAGCGCATCTGCAACAAACACGGCATCATGCTGATCCTGGATGAAGTGCAGGCAGGCATGGGGCGCACCGGAAAGTGGTGGGCCTACGATCATGCCGGCATCACGCCGGACATCGTGCTGACCGCGAAGGGAATTGCCAGCGGCATGCCGGTCGCGGCGTTTATCGCGAAAGAAAGTGTGATGGACTGGAAGGTCGGTTCGCACGGCACGACCTACGGCGGCAATCCGGTCTGCCTGGCCGCCGCGACAGCCACGTTCGACCTGATTGAAGGTGGGTTGATGGCCAACGCCGAGAAGGTGGGGAATTACATCTTCAGCAAAATCAGCGACTGGCCGAACCGTTTCAAGATCGTGGGCGATGTCCGCGGCAAGGGCCTGATGATCGGCGTGGAAATCGTGCGCGATCAACGCACCAAGGAGCGCGCTGCGGATTTGCGCGATGCCGTAGTGGACAACGCCTTTCACCGGGGATTGCTTACGCTCGGCTCGGGCGAGAACTCCATCCGGATTTCGCCTCCGCTGATCATTGACGAAGAGCAGGCGGATTGTGCAATCCGGATTATGGAAGAGTCGATCCGGGAGGCGGAGAAGAAGATTTAGGAGACGGCGAACGGTTGGCAGCGATCAGGTAACAGGAAACAAGAACTAGATCCCGTAGCCGGTAAGACATGCCGGCTGCGGGATTTTCTTTATACTTTGCGGTACTATTTACAGAAGGTAATTAGCCATGGGAATGCTGACGCGAATCGGCTATGCGTGGGTGAAGTGGAAGTCGCGCTACGGGCTCCGCGATGTTGCCCCAGTGAAGGATGAAGACCGGAAGCAGGAGGCGCTGCGTGTGGGGGTGCGCGGAGAAACATACGCTTACTGGTATTTGCGCCGGCACGGGTATGTGTTCATCGCGAAGAATTACGAGCCGGCGCGGGAGAAGGGCGAACTGGATCTGGTGGGATTTGACGGCGATACGCTGGCGTTTGTGGAAGTTAGGACGCGCGCGGCTGCGAAAGGGAAAATCGCTCTGCCGGAATTAAGTATCAGCAAGGAGAAACACCAGGTGCTGGTGCGCACTGCTCACGCTTTTCTGAGGGAGCGCCATGTGAAGAAATATCCTGTCCGGTTCGATGTCGTCGCGATTGACAACACACCCGGAAAGCCGCCGGTGGTGCGGCTGCATAAGGATGCCCTCAGCCCCCGGGCTTGACGCCACGCCGGTTCCTGTAGCTCACCCCTTCAGGGGTGAGGGTTTCCACTGCGGCGGCAAAATCGGGCCCCAGTAAAATCGTGCCCCAGTAATGAAAACCCTCAGGCCTAAAGGCCGGAGCTACAGGTCGAAGAACCATTCGCGGTACAATAGCTAACTAGCCTGGGGCGCTTACAGAGAGCACCCTGCGAGAATCCGTCTGGGGGAAATGCATTGCCGGAGTTACGCAAAGACCCAATCACGGGCCGGTGGGTGATTATTTCAACCGACCGTGGAAAACGACCCAACGATTTTCTGCGCGAGAGCGTCTTTCCCAAGCCGCCGCAGAATTGCCCCTTCTGCCCGGGGAATGAAGGAAAGACCCCGCCGGAAATTCTGGCGTACGGGCGGAATGGAACCGGGGCGAACACGCCAGGATGGAATATCCGCGTGGTGCCGAACCGTTTTCCGGCGCTTGGAATTGAAGGCGAGCTGGACCGTGAGGGCGAAGGCCTGTTCGACAAGATGAACGGCATTGGCGCGCATGAGGTGGTAATCGAGACGCCGCAACACCAAACGACGCTGGCGCAATTGCCGCAGAAATCGATCGAAGACGTCTTGTGGGCCTATCGCGACCGGATGCTGGACCTGAAAAACGACAAGCGCTTCCGGTACGTGCTGATTTTCAAGAATCATGGGGAAGGCGCGGGCGCTTCGGTGGAGCACCCACACTCGCAGTTAATCGCGCTGCCGATCGTGCCGCGCCGCGTGCGCGAAGAAGTGGACAACTGCTGGCACTACTACGACGAAAAAGAACGCTGCATTTTCTGCGACATCATCCGGCAGGAGCGCGACACCGGTGAGAGGGTCGTCGGTGAAAACGACCACTTCATCACGCTTGCCCCCTATGCGTCGCGATTTCCGTTTGAGATGTGGCTGCTGCCAAAGGTCCACAGTTCGGCCTACGAGAACAACCAAAGCAGCATGTACAGCGCACTGGCCAACATGCTGAAGGACACGCTGATGCGTATGGACGCGGTGCTGGACCGGCCGGCGTACAACTTCATGATTCACACCTCCCCGATCGGTGAAGAGATCAACGATCATTACCACTGGCACATTGAAATCATTCCCAAGCTAACCAAGGTGGCGGGCTTCGAATGGGGCACGGGCTTCTATATCAACCCGACACCGCCGGAAGAGGCGGCGCGATTCCTGCGGGAAGCGCAGATCGAAGAACCCGTTAAAAAGTGAATTCGGGCGAAAGCGTTTCCGAGCCGGGAAAGATGCTTTTCGAGCAGCTATGGCGTAATAGCGGTCTGATTCGCCTGACACATGGCGAAGATTTTCGATATAATTAAGGATTGAGGCGCGGTACCCAAGTGGTAAGGGAGAGGTCTGCAAAACCTTTATGCGTGGGTTCGATTCCCACCCGCGCCTCCAACAGTTCGAAATACTGATTTTTTCCCCACTATTTCTGATCCCCAGCCTGGATCTAACCAATTCCAATGGCAGTGTGTCTTGTGGCCTGTCCGCTCGGTGTGGAAGGATGTGTGTGAACTGTCGATGAAGAAATGCACGGAAGTGAATCCTCCCTCGCCGGAATGTTCCGCTATGAAACTGTTGTGCCAGCCTAGAGAACTCTAACCTCACAAGTCGTTCAATCCACACGAAAAATCAGCCCGTTCCACAAAAAAGATGGCGTGCGCCGTGCACATATTCTTCCGGGGTTTCTTGCCGCTTGTGTTGAGACGTTGCGTAAAAACCCCTTCAACGAAGGAGACGGCGATCCCGTGAAACAAAGAGCGAGGGGATCCAACGAACCGGGAATTGCGCGGTGGACCCGGCCCATCCTCGTTTTGGCGTTGATCGGCGGATTGATTCCCTGGCAAACCGACTGTCGTACGCCTTCGGATGTGGACCGTGCCGAAGCACTCTTTTTGAAAAGGATCTTGAGTTTTGTGGAGTGGCCGTCCGGTGCCGGAGTTTCAGACGAACCGTTTCGGGTCTGCGTTGCCGCCGATTACAAGATTGCTTTCCCCCTTTCGGAAGAGTTGCGTGGAATCAAAGTGAAGGGGCGAAAAATCGACATGCAGATGGTTCGCAAGGAAGACAGCTTAAAAAATTGCCAGGTACTGTTTATCGGTTCGCCGGAGCCGAAGCTGCGCGCAAGACTTCTGGAGTCCGCGAAGGGGGCGCAAGTGTTGACCGTTGGTGATGATGCCGGCTTTCTCGAAGCCGGAGGGATTCTGGAGTTCGCCTATGCGGGGAACACCATTCAATTTGCTGTCAATCTGGCGGCCGCGAAACGCGCGGGCCTGAAAATCGACGCGCGGTTGCTTGCTCTTGCGCAGAGGGTGCTGACGGAAAAGGAGGCGACGGGAATCTGAAATGTTGCGCTGGAGAAACATTTCGCTTCACTGGCGGCTGATGCTGCTGACAATGGCCAGCAGTGGCATCGGCATGTTCGTGGCCATGACGCTGCTCTTCATTTACAACGATCGCCGGATCCGCGAGGACAAAGTTGAGGAACTCCGGTCCGCGGCCGACCTGATCGGCACGAACAGCGTGGCGGCGCTGGTCTTCGAGGATGAAGAGGAGGGAGCGCGGATTCTCCAGGCCCTGCATACGCGCAGGAATATTCGCCAGTGTGTGCTATATGGCGCAGATGGAAAATTAGTGGCGCGCTATCGAAGCGCCGGATTCCAAGGCGAGCTGCCGGACCTAAACAATCCACAGTCGGAAACCATTCAGTGGAACAAGAACAGTCTGGTACTCCTCCGGCCTCTTGAACTCGAGGATCGGAAGATTGGAGCGATATATCTCGAGGCCTCACTTGGGGACCTTCAGGAGGCGAGACGGGATTCTTTCCTGTTGAGAATTCCCGCGTTCGCGCTGGCGCTTCTGGTCGTCTACTTGTTGACCTTCCTCTTGAGAGGTTCGCTGACCGGGCCGATTCAGCAATTGGCGAGCGTGGCGCGAGAAGTGGCGGACCGGAAAAACTACGCCCTGCGCGCGCCAGATCTGGGAGGCGCAGAACTTGGGCAGCTTGGGAGAGACTTCAATCACATGCTGGTGGTGATTGAGGCGGGAAATCAAGAGTTATGGGAAGCGCGCGATTCCCTGGAAGAGCGCGTCAGCGAGCGGACCAACGCGCTGGAAAAGGAAATCACAGAGCGGCACCGTACGGCGGTGATGTTGAAGGAGAGCGAGGAATTATTCCGGGCGCTCAATGAAGCAGCTCCCGTGGGGATCGTTTCGGAAACTCAGGACGGAAAGATCCGTATGAGTAATCCGGCGTTCCGGAAAATGTTCGGGTATTCGGAGGAAGATACCCACGGCAGGTCAATCGATGAGCTTCTGAATGCGGAAGAAACATTTGCGGAAGCCGCTTCCTATACCAAACAAGTCCTATCTGGCCAGGTGGTTCGAAAAATCGTCAAGCGGCGAAAAAAGAATGGCGAATTGCTCGACGTCGAAGCATTCGGGGCGCCATTTCTGATGGAAGGCAAAACGGTCGGGCAACTGGGCATTTATATGGATATTTCCAGGCGGCTGAAGGCCGAGAAGTCGATTCGTGAGAGCGAAGAGCTGTTTCGTCTGCTGAGTTCTGCCGCGCCGATCGGTATCGTGCGTTGCGACCGCGAGGGGCGAATCGTCTACGCCAATCAGAGATGGGGCGAAATGACGGGACGCGCCCCCGACAGCGCGCTCGGATGCGGATGGATGGAGCCAATTCATCCGGATGATCACGCAGACGTGGAAAGAGAATGGAAAGCGGCAATAGAACTTGGAACGGAACTCAAGAATCAAACACGGTTTGTCACTCCTGATAGAACGATTGTGTGGATCGAGTGGCAGTCGCGCGTGCTGCGCGGGCCCGACGGCACGCCAATCGGATTTGTCGGGGTCCTTGAAGACATCACCGGGCGCAGGGCGGGCGAAGCAAAATTGCTGGAGGCCAAGCAGGCCGCCGAGGCAGCCAATGAAGCGAAGAGCCAGTTCCTGGCGAATGTCAGCCACGAAATCCGCACACCGATGAACGGCATCCTGGGAATGACGGAACTGGCGCTCGAGACGCCACTGAGCGCCGAGCAACGGGAGTACCTGGGGATGGTGCAAGGCTGCGCAGTGTCGCTGCTGGAGATCATCGACGACGTCCTCGATTTCTCTAAGATTGAGAATGGAAAGATCGAGCTGGAGACAATTCCATTTTCGATTCTGGACTGCGCGGAGAACTCCCTGCAGCCTGTCGCGGTGCGCGCACAGCAAAAAGGGTTGGGCCTCGAGTGGTACATCCGGGGCGAGTTGCCCGAATGGGTGGAGGGCGACCCGACCCGTCTGCGCCAGGTGCTGATCAATTTGCTGGGAAACGCCGTCAAGTTCACGGAACAAGGTGAAGTGATGCTGGGGATTGAGTATCTGCACGGCGACGGAGAGAGCGCCTCGGCAAAATTCAGCGTGACCGACACTGGAATCGGCATTCCGCCGGAGAATCGCGCGAAGATCTTTGAGGCGTTTCAACAGTCGGACAACAGCGTGACCCGCCAATATGGCGGAACCGGGCTAGGTCTTTCCATCTCCGCGAGGCTCATCGCGTTGATGGGCGGAGAGTTGCAACTTGAGAGTGAAGTGGGCAAGGGCAGCACGTTTTCGTTTGAGCTTCACTGGAAACGCGCAAAGAAAGAAGAAGCGCGGTACCGGGAAGAATGGGACCAGCACAAATTGCCTGCCGGCCGAATTCTGGTGACCGACGACCGGAAGGCCGGGCGCGAATTAATTCGCTGGCTGACCCGCCGCTGGGCAGTGGAGACAGTCACCGCGGGATCGGTGGAAGAGGCGGTTGCGCTTTACGAAAAATCGGTCGAAGAAGGCCGGCCCTACGAGGTGGCGCTGATCGATCTGAACCTCGCGACGAAAGACGGCTATGAATTGGCCAAGGAAATCCGCGGCTGCTCGCCGCATGATGCAACAGCCATTGTGATGATGTCGTCAGCGCCGTCGTTTGTAGAGGACGCGCTGGCAAATGATTACCAGATTTTCCAGCGCCTTACGAAACCCCTGAGGCGCATGGTCTTGTGGGAATGTCTCCGATCCGCGCTGCAAGGCGATGAACGCGAAGCGGCAACTGCAAACAAGGTACTGAATGTAATTTCGGGGCCAGGCCGCCGGATCCTGGTTGTCGAGGACAATGAAGTGAATCAGAAACTCGCAAAGAAACTCCTGGAAAAGATGGGGCATGAAGTCAGTGTGGCGGCAAATGGCGCGGAAGCCTGTGAAGAAATCCAACACCAGGAGTTTGACCTGGTGCTGATGGATTTGCAGATGCCAGTGATGGGCGGGCTGCAGGCCACCCGGAAAATTCGGGAGAACGAGCAGGGAACCGGGCGGCACACTCCCATCGTGGCCATGACGGCGCATGCTGCCGCGCAAGATCAGCGGCGGTGCGAGGAAGCCGGCATGGACGGGTATGTCAGCAAGCCGATACGTACGGAATTCTTGCGAAGCGAGATTGAACGGGTGACTGGAGGGGATGTGCGAAAGCAACCCATGGAAAAGGCGGCAGAACAACCGCGGCAATTAGATTGGGATCTTAAGGAACTGATGGAGCGCCTCGGAGGCGACCAGGAATTTTTCCGTGAACTGCTGGTGATGTTCCGGGAAGACGTGCGCATGAATTTGGAGAAATCCCGGACAGCAATTGGTGGCGGTGATTACGAAGGACTTTCGCGCACGGCGCATACGATGAAGGGGATGTTGAGAAATCTCTCCATGGGCGCGGCGGCGGAAACGGCGGCCGCCCTTGAAGAGTCTTCTCGAGAGGGCCTGCAAAAGGAATCGAAGGAATTGCTGGAAGGATTGACGAAGGAGCTTGAGGGAATCCTGCCGGAAGTGGATGCACACTTGGCGGGGGTGAAGCCATGAGAATTCTTGTTGCCGAGGATGATGCCATCTCGCGAACACTTCTTGAAAGAACTTTGCAGCGCGCCGGTTATGAAGTGATCTCCGTGGAAAATGGAGCGAAGGCGATCGCCGAACTGGTCAAGCAGGATGCGCCGCGCCTGGCCTTGCTCGACTGGGTCATGCCGGAGATGGATGGAGTGGAAGTGTGCCGGGAAATTCGGCGGCGCAAGAAGCAAGCCTATACGTACCTCATCTTGCTTTCGTCCAGGGAATCGAAGGGGGATATCGTGGTGGGTCTGGAATCTGGCGCCGACGATTACCTCACCA
>WNFO01013789.1_pt1 | contig 10880 bp, 6 predicted proteins | sample 5400251 | NCBI WGS metagenome assembly WNFO01 (sample SAMN13153354, study PRJNA577476) | soil metagenome | isolation source: 100 cm saprolite under Madrone tree | place: USA:California | collected 2016-06-14 | reverse complement strand
GATTCCCGCGTGGGGCGGTTGCACGCGCCTGCCTCGCCTGATTGGAGCCGAAAAAGCTGCTGAAGTGATTTTGAAAGGCAAACTCTATTCTGCTCAGGAAGCTTTGAAGCTCGGGCTGGTCGATGAAATTGCGCCGCGAAACCAGCTCATCGAGCGCGCGCGGCAAAAGCTGCGCGACGGAAAACGTAAATTGGAGGGCGGAGCTCCCGCGACGCCGGGCTCGCAAGAGCTCGCCCCTCCACGACAACAGGGAAATGCTGCGCCGGCACGTGCGTACGAAATTATCAATAAGACGCTTTCGATTTCGCCCGATGAATCGTTACGGATGGAGCTGGACGCGATTGTCGAGCTTGGAAAACGGGAATCGACACAGAACCTGATCCGCAACTTCTTTTTGGCGGAGAAATACAAGAAAGGATCATCAAAACCGCCGATCCAAAGAGTCATGCACGCAGCTGCCATCGGCGCCGGCGTGATGGGGTCGGGTATTGCGCAATGGCTAAGCTCGCGCGGCGTCACGGTAATCTTGCGCGATATCGCGCGAGAACAGGTGGACCACGGTTTGGCAAATATTGAGAAAGTTTATGCCGACGCGGTAAAGCGCGGATTGATGACGGAGCAAAAGGCCAGGGAAGGTCGCGCACGAATTGTGGCTTCAACGGCGCCGATGGAATTGCGCGATGTGCAATTTGTGATCGAAGCCGCGTCGGAGAAGATGGAGATCAAGAAAGAAATTTTTCGCGAGCTGGCGATGCAGGCTGGACCGAAAACGATCATCGTCACCAATACTTCGGCGCTTCCGGTCAGCGCGCTGGCCGAGATGACCGTTTCACCTGAGCACGTGATCGGTCTTCACTTCTTCAATCCAGTGAGTCGAATGAAACTGGTGGAGGTTGTTATTGCCAAGGAAACTTCCGACGACACGCGCGACCGGAGTCTGGGTTTCGTGCGACAAATTGGAAAGCTGCCAGTGATTGTGCGCGACAACCCCGGCTTTCTAGTTAACCGCGTTTTGTTTCCTTACCTGCTTGATGCTGCGGAGCTTTTCGAGCGTGGTTTGGAAGCAGACAAGATTGATAACGCACTCGTTCATTGGGGTATGCCGATGGGACCGTTGCGCTTGATCGATGAAATCGGAGTCGATATCGCGATCGACATCGGCAATACGCTTGAAAAAGCTTATGGACGACGCGACCACGTTCCCGCCGTTCTGCTCTGGTTGCGCGATGGCCAGATGCTTGGCCGGAAAACTGGCGCGGGTTTTTATAAATACGAAGGCAAGACACAGACGCCTAACGATTCGCTCTCGCAGTGGCGGCGCGCATTGCACGGCGAACCTGAAGGCGCCGAAGGCCCGAACATTCCTCCGGATTGGCACCGCGATCCTCGTTTGCGGCTGAACAAAGAAGATCTGGCGCGCCGGCTCGTTTTCCTCATGGTCAACGAAGCGGCCCGTTGTGTGGAGGAGAAAGTCGTCAATTCTCCAGAGGATGCGGACTACGGAATGATTTTAGGGACCGGTTTCGCGCCGTTCCGTGGTGGACCATTGCGCCACGCGGAGCATTATGGATTAAGCAAAGTGGTCGATGAATTGGAACGACTCGGACGAAACGAGGAGAAATTTTTGCCGTGCGAGATTTTGAGAAGACACGCCCGTGACGGCACAAAATTTTATGAGAACTGAAATCGAAGGGGAGCGCGGGCATGTTGCCCGCTCGTTTCGGCATTTTGCCGAAACCCTTCTTGGGCTTCGAACACGCGGCTGCGCCGGCAACATGCCGGCTAATGCGAGCAACATGCTCGCGCTCCCCTCATGAAATCGCCGCTCGAAGCGCCGGAAAGACAAATCGCTGAGGAAACCAGCGCAAAACCGGGAAAGCCGATCCCCGCCGTCATCGACACGTCGAAGATGGCCAAGGGCCAGCGCGAAGCGCTCGAGCTCGCGGAAGCGGCACGTGATCCGCTCGAGGACCGCGGCAGTTTCGCCAGCAATCTTTTTGTTGGTCGCTACGATTTCGATCGAATTTATCCGTATCCCGCGCAGAGCGCGGAAGACCGCGCCGCGGGCGAAGATTTCGTCCGTAAGCTGGAAAGTTATCTGCGCGAACATGTCGATCCTGACGAGATTGATCGCACCGGCGAAATTCCGCCCGAAAATTTTAAAGGACTCGCGGAGATCGGCGCGTTTGGAATCAAAGTTCCGAAGAAATACGGCGGGCTGGGTCTGTCGCAATGCAATTATGGACGCGCGGCAGTATTGCTGGGCAGCTGGGACGGAAATGTAGCCGCGCTCGTGTCTGCGCATCAATCGATTGGCGTCGCGCAGCCATTACTCTTGTTTGGTACAGAAGAGCAGAAACAAAAATATCTGCCACGTGTTGCAGCCGGCGAGATTTCTGCATTTGCGCTCACCGAGACCCATGCTGGCTCAGACCCGGCGACGATGAGCTTAAAAGCTGAGCCAACCGCGGACGGCTCTGAGTTCGTGCTGAACGGCGAAAAACTTTGGTGCACCAACGGAGTGAAAGCGGGCGTCCTCGTAGTGATGGCGCGAACGCCATCCAAAATGGTGGGTGGAAAAGAGCGCAAGCAAATCACAGCGTTCATTGTTGATGTGGATACGCCGGGACTGGAGATTGCTTATCGATGCCGGTTCATGGGGCTGCGGGCGTTGTATAACGCAGTCGTAAAATTCACGGATGTGCGCATCCCGCGGGAGAACATCATTTTTAAGGAAGGCGCTGGACTAAAAGTCGCGCTTACGACGTTGAATACCGGACGGCTCACGTTGCCCGCTGCGTGTGTAGGCCTTTCCAAACGCCTGCTCGAAATCTCGAGGAAATGGGCGGGCGAACGCATTCAGTGGGGCGTGCCGATCGGCAAACACGCCGCCATCGCCGGAAAAATTGCAGAGATGGCCGGCGACGTTTTCGCAATGGAAGCGATGACTTTTCTCACGTCATCGCTGCTCGATCGCAAGGCGGGCGATCTGCGTATCGAGACCGCCATGTGCAAAATGTGGGCCACGGAAATGACGTGGAAGATCGCCGATGACGCGATGCAGGTGCGCGGCGGGCGTGGCTACGAAACTGCGCAATCGTTGGCCGGTCGGGGCGAGCCGCCGATCGCGGTGGAAAGATTCCTGCGCGATTGTCGCGTAAACACAATCTTCGAAGGTTCGAGCGAAATTATGCGGCTGTTCATCGCGCGCGAAGCGCTCGATCCGCATTTGAAAGTCGGCGGCGCGATTTTCAACACGCAATTGCCGATGTCCGACCGCGCGAAAGCCGTTTTCAGTTCCGGAAAATTTTACGCCAGTTGGTATCCGCGCCAATGGATGCCGAACGGCGCGGGAAAGATCAACAATTTGCACGATACCCTGCAGGGTCATGTCAACTACGCAGCGCGGACGAGCAAACGGCTCGCCCGCGGTTTATTTCATGCCATGGCGCGGTTCGGTCCGAAACTCGACCGGGAGCAACTGCTCCTTTCCAGATTTGTGGGAATCGCGACGGAATTATTTGCCATCAGCGCGACATGTTCTTACGCGCAATATCTGCTCGGCCAGGCAAAACCCACCAAGGAAATTCTTTCCGTCGCAGATTATTTTTGCCGCTCTGCGCGAATGAGAATCGACAATCATTTTGCCGGCACAGCGCGCAACGTCGACAAACGCGGCTACGATCTCGTGCAGGATTTGCTAGCGGGAAAACACGAACTCCTGCGCGACGGCATCGTGTAACTCTGTAGCACAGCCATCCTGGCTGTGGGGCTGGCGGGCGTCTCGCCTGTCGATGACACCGGCAAGGCTGCCTCGGCGTAGTTCAAACAACGATGTGCATGCCACAATAATTTACTGGACTGATCGCATCGCGTCATCAGTGGAATCTGGCCTCAGAATTTTTCAGTAAAGTCTCAAAATGCTGTTTGCGCATCTCAACATTTTGGTTAAGCACGCACCTTTCACTGCAAATTCATGTACCTGATCCATGAGAAATAAATCCGAATTTCGATTTCACTTTTCCAATCTGTGCATCTTATCTGCAGTCGTTCTCGGCGTCGCAGGCGTTCTTGTCACTGTGTTTGCGACCGCATCGCGTGCAGCGCCGCACGCAGGCGTTCCGGTCGCGGCGAAACCCCACCGCAGCGAGCGAGCCGACCATTGGTTGTGGCAAAATCCGCTGCCTCAGGGAAATGACCTCCGCGGCGCTTCATTTGTTAATGCAAATTGGGGCACCGTGGTCGGCGCTTATGGCACGATCGCTAGGACGAGGGATGGCGGTCGCAAATGGACAATTCAGACCAGCGGCACAACAGAAAATTTGTGGGCAGTTTCCTTTTCAGATGTGATTCACGGCACTGTTGTGGGCGAGGGTGGGACCATCCTTAGAACAACAGATGCCGGCGCGCACTGGGTGAACCAGCCAAGCGGAACGACTTTCCAGTTGCGTGGTGTTTCTTTCACCGACGTCAATAACGGCACCGTTGTTGGTGAAGGTGGTACAATCCTCAGAACGACTGATGGCGGAAATACGTGGGTCCCTCAGGTGAGCGGAACGGGAAACAGCCTTTTTGGAGTTTCGTTCACGGACGCAAACACTGGAACGGCTGTTGGCGGAACCTTTGGAGAAAGCACGATCCTCAGAACGACTGACGGTGGAAATACGTGGGTGAGTCAGTCAAATTCGGGGACGGTTTTTCTGTTCGACGTTTCATTTACTGATACCAACGATGGAACAGTTGTTGGCGATCAGGGCACTATTTTTAGAACAACCAATGGCGGGAACACCTGGGCGCCTCAAATCAGCGGAACGATGAAGACTCTTTATAGCGTCTCGTTCACCGATGCGAATCACGGAACGATTTGTGGCTTCGAATTTGGCGGAACCGGCATCATTCTCCGAACCACAGACGGAGGAGCCAACTGGGTCGAACAAACTTCCTACTCGTTACCGCAAGGGGCGAACAGTTTTTATGCGGTGTCCTTCGCCGACGCAAATACCGGAACGATTGTTGGCGATGCCGGCATAATACTTCAGACAAGCAACGGAGGAGCTCAGTGGAACAGCCAGCCAAGCGTCACATTTAATTTTTTGTATGGCGTTTCTTTCACGGATGGGAACACCGGAACGGCTGTAGGCTATCAGAACCCGGACGGCATGATCTTGAGGACCACCGATGGCGGCACCACGTGGTCACGGCAATCGAGCGGCTTAAGCGATCCGTTTGATGGGATAAATTTTTTCGGTGTGCATTTTATCAACGCCACTACTGGCACAATTGTTGGCGAAGAAGGCTTAATCCTCAGGACGACCGACGGCGGCAACAGCTGGGTGCAACAAGTGAGTGATACAACCGACTGGCTTTATGGAGTGCATTTTGCCGATGAAAATCATGGGACTGCTGTTGGTTTCCTCAACGGAACCATTCTCACAACAACAGACGGAGGACAGAGTTGGGTTCCGCAGCCCAGCGGGACGACCGGATTGCTCGGGGTTTATTTCACGGACAGCAATACCGGGACGGTCGTTGGCAACGACGGCGCGATTTTAAAAACAACTGACGGTGGTCAGAGCTGGGTCGCTCAGAATAGCGGAACAACAAACCAGCTCCGTGCTGTTTCTTTTACGGACGCTAACACCGGCACGGTTGTCGGCGACCAAGGCACCATTCTAAGAACAACGGACGGCGGTCAGCATTGGGCTGCTCAAGCCAGCGGCGTATCCGACACACTTTTGGGTGCTTCTTTCGGCGACGCAGATAACGGAACCGCCGTCGGCCAACTAGGCACAATTCTTAGAACAACCGACGGCGGCCAGAGCTGGATACGCGAAGAGAGCGGCACAAACCAGGATCTCTACGGTGTCTCCTCTATCGATGCAGCTGCGCGAACTGCGGTTGGAAGCTATGGAGCAATCATTAGAACAGTCAAACGAGGACCGACGCCTACACCGCATCCCACTCCAACACCACGCCCGCACCCGACTCCAGCGCCACGCCCCGGAGCCATGAGCAATTGACCGCGTTCGCGCTCCAGATTACGATCACCAATGAGTATCCCATCCGTGCTCGCGGAGGCCGCTTCATCTCGAAGCCGCACCACAACGAGCGAAAAAGACAAACAGATTCCAGCTCCGCAGGTGCTCGAAACAATTGAGCAACACGTCTTGCTCGATGGTTTCAAGATCGTCGTCGATCTCGAGAAAAGCCGCGGCTCGTATTTATACAATGCAGTCGATAATCGCCGATTGATCGACCTCTACGGGTTTTTCGGCTCGATGCCGGTTGGGTTTAATCATCCGTATTTCGATGATCCGGAAGTGCGACGCGATCTTTTGCGTGCCGCGAAAGTCAAGATCGCTAACTCGGACGTTTACTCAGAAGGCTACGCGGAATTTATCGAGACGTTTGAACGTGTAGTCGGGTTGCCCCCGCTGGAGCGCTACCTTTTTATCGAGGGCGGCGCGCTCGCGGTCGAGAATTGTTTGAAGGCAGCGATGGATTGGAAAGTCCGCAAGAACATGGCTGCTGGTCACGGCGAACGCGGCACCCAGGTCTTGCATTTTCGTCACGCATTTCACGGGCGAAGCGGCTATACCATGAGCCTTACCAATACCGATCCGCGGAAGACGGATTTGTTCGCAAAATTCGATTGGCCGCGCGTGTCGTGTCCACACATCGATTTTTCATTGCCGGAACCGAAGCGCGAAGCGGATGTGATCGAGCGGGAACAGAAAGCCGAGCGCGAGATTCGTGAGTTCATCGAGCAGCGTGGGATCGATATTTGCGCGCTTATTATCGAGCCAATCCAGGGCGAGGGAGGCGACAATCATTTCCGCGGCGAATGGCTCCGAAAGCTGAGAACGATTTGCGACGAGAACGACATCCTTCTCATTTTCGACGAAGTGCAATGCGGCATGGGCGCGACTGGTCGAAATTGGTGCTGCGAACATTTCGATGCTGAGCCCGACCTGCTCGCGTTTGGGAAAAAGGCGCAGGTCTGCGGCGTGATGGCAGGTCCGCGTATCGACGAAGTCAAAGACAACGCTTTTCGTTTACCGAGTCGTTTGAATTCCACAATTTTGGCACGGCTTCTTCGATCTCGGCGTCTTGACTCTTCGTTCGGGTGAGAATTCGATCCGTTTCCGTCCCGCGCTTGATGTTACAAACGCAGTGATTGATGAAGCGGTCGGAGTGATGCGCAAATTCTGTCGGCAGCGGCGGAAGTAAGAGCGTTGAAGCGTGCAATTCTATCATGTTGAGCGAAGCGAAACATCTCTGATTGCGTTACGGTCTGACGAAAGAACTAATCTGAGATTCTTCGCTCCGCTCAGAATGACAACAGGCGGCATTGTTTATGAAATCACTCTTCGATAAACTTGATTTAACCGACGAAAACCCGGGCGTCTTTGACGGGGAATGGCGGGGTAGCGGCGCGAAGATTGATAAGATTTCACCGATCAACGGGCGACGACTCGCGAGCGTGCGCACCGCTTCAGACGATGATTACAACAAGGCGATCACGCGTGCGCAGGAAGCGTTTTCAAAATGGCGGGTCACGCCGGCGCCGGTGCGAGGCGAGACCGTTCGCCGGCTTGGCAACGCTCTGCGTGAAATGAAACACGAGCTTGGTCAGCTCGTGACGCTCGAGACAGGAAAAATCATTGCCGAAGGCGAAGGCGAAGTGCAGGAAATGATCGACATCTGCGACCTTGCCGTTGGCCAGTCCCGTATGCTCTACGGCCTGACAATTCAATCCGAGCGGCCGAGTCACCGGCTTATGGAGCAATGGCATCCGCTCGGGGTTATCGCGGTTATCACCGCGTTTAATTTTCCCGTCGCAGTCTGGTCATGGAACGCTGCGCTCGCGGCCGTCTGCGGTGATGCAACGGTTTGGAAGCCGTCAGAAAAAACGCCGCTCACCGCAATTGCTGTGACAAAAATTTGCGAGCGCGTCTGCGGCGAAACCGGAGCCGATCCGGCGATCTTCACGCTGCTTATGGGTGATCGTAAAACAGTCGGCCAAAAACTGGCGGATGATCCGCGGATTCCACTGGTCTCAGCCACTGGTTCGGTAAACATGGGCCTGAACGTTGCGAAGACCGTTCATGGCCGCCTCGGTAGAACAATCATGGAACTCGGCGGCAATAACGCGCTCATCGTCGCGCCGAGTGCAGACCTCGACATGGCGACGCAGTCGATGTTCTTTGGTGCAGTCGGTACCGCCGGGCAGCGCTGCACATCCACACGGCGTGTGATCATGCACGAATCAGTCGCGTCCAAAGTTCGAAACAAACTTTTGACTGCATATAAATCTTTGGTGATCGGCAATCCGCTCGACAACAAAACGGTGATGGGACCGCTCATCGACAAGAACGCCGTCGATCTGGTTCAGCATTCGATTCAGCGATTGAAAGATGAAGGCGGCGAAATCCTCTACGGCGGGGAGCGACTCACCGTTCCCGGCGACTGTTACATGAAGCCATGCCTTGCGACTGCAAAACCCGATTTTGAGATCGTCAAACACGAAACGTTTGGTCCGTTGCTATACTTGATGACCTATCGCGATTTCGATGAAGCGATTGAGATTCACAATAACGTGCCGCAAGGATTGACCTCGTCGATTTTCACGAATGATATGCGTGAAGCCGAGAAATTTGTCAGTGCAGTCGGGAGTGATTGCGGCATTGCTAATGTAAATACAGGAACAAGCGGCGCGGAGATCGGCGGCGCGTTCGGCGGCGAAAAAAATACCGGCGGCGGTCGCGAGAGCGGCAGTGATTGCTGGAAGCAATACATGCGCCGCCAGACCAACACGATCAACTTTTCCTCGGAGCTGCCGCTGGCGCAGGGAATCCAGTTCGGCGCGGGCGAAGGGAGCGGCACCGCGTAACGGAAGTCAGGCTGCCTAGCCTGACGCGGCCGACAGGCAGCTTGCCTGTCGATGAGTGAGTGGATCTGTTTAAAAGAACCAGCAGGCTGGCAGCCTGCTTGCCGAGACAGGCTGGCAGTCTATCATCCGCCATCTAGCGTGCCAAGGTCAGCTCGAGAAGTTCATCAAGCTTCTCAGCGGCATCGAAGTTCATGATGCACTTCCTCAAGTTTGCGCATTGATCTTTGCCGATCACGTCGGCGCCGAGTGCATTAAATTTCACCGCGATTTCATCCTCGGTCATCGGATCACGCGGATCGCCTTTCGGTACATCGACACGCGTCGAGTACTGCTTGCCGGTATTGGTCGTGATCGTGACGCGACTCGGCTGGAATTTGGGAAAGAGCGCTTCGAACTCGTCGTTCGCGACAACTTTCACCTTGTCCATGATTGGGATGAGCGACTGATCGCGCACGCGTTCTTCCCGGAATTGCAATGGCGTCACCATGCCGTCCACCAGTCCCACCGCCATGCAATAAGGCAATGAATGATCGGCAGTCTCTTTGGAGTCCGGCCGATACTTGTGCGGATCGCCAAGAATGTCGGCGGCGCGCGCGATCACTTCCACTTTGATTTCCTTCACGTCATCGGCCTTGATGTTGTTTTCTTTCACCGTCTTCATCATGGCGGTGAGGGGTGAATGACTAAGCGCTTCGATGGGGAAACTCTTCATTCCGCAATCAAGAATGCGATAATGCGAATTCTTTGAATTGGGCAGGTCGCTGACCAATGCCTCACCGTCGAAACTTGCCGGTTGACCTTTGTATTGCACATGACTGAACACCGCGAACAAACCTTCCTTGCCATCGATGATATGCTCCGGCCCGGAAAATCCTTCGCGCGCAAGCAGCGCGCTCTCGGCTCCCATGCGTCCAGCCCACGGATCGACCGTGTTCTTCATGTTTGTCAGCTTGCCGGCTGTTACCGCACCTGGACAAAATGTTCGCGACGCACTGATGCCGATCGCGGACACCATTTGTTCTGGCGTGAGATTCAGGACGCGTCCCGCAGCAACCGGCGCGGCAAATGCGCTCAATGTCGCGTGATGCCACCCATATTCGCGCACACCAGGGCGCCCGATGTCGCAAAGACGCATTTCAATTTCGTAAGCAATGACCGTGGCAAGAATCAGATCTTTTCCACTTAACCCTTCGCTTTCACACAGCGCTAGTGGCGCAGCGATAAGATCGCTTGGATGACACGGGTCCGCTTTCCAATAGATGTCGTTGTAATCCATCGCGCGGATCATGTGGCCATTTAAAAAAGCCGCATCTACCGGATTGGTCTTGAAGCCGGAAACGAATGCTGTGGCTTTGCCGTTCCCCCCTCCCTGCGCGCGATAATGTTTGAGCAAAATTTTTGCATCCTCCTGCTGACTCCCACCCAGCGCGCAGCCGATTGAATCAAACCAGAACAATTTCGCAGCCTGAATCGCCTCAGGCGAAAGATGCTCGTACTTCAGTGAGCAAGCCCACTCGGCAATGGTGTGCGACAGGAGACGCTTTGGTTCAATAGATTGCTGTGCCATAACGATGTTGATCTTTGAAGTTCATGACCTTGATCGGGCCGAGGCAGATTTCAAGCAGGTTCAGCTCTGCGAGAAAACGTCGCGAATTCATTTCGGCTTACTTGTGTGAACCTGATTTGTTTGAGGCCGGCGAGCAGTTGGTGAAATTTGGGATGGTTGTGGATCGTTTTCCACATCGTATCGGTATCGCTTCGGCGAACCGCGCCGCCTTGGCCAACCAGGGCAGGTTTGGCGAAAGCGGCCAAAGCGGTTGGCGAATTCGCCGTTTCATTCCGGGCAGTCTCTGCTTTAGTGCGTTCGTGCCTTCCCAGAACGCAGAGCAACGGAAACTCGCTGCCATCATGTTCACTGACATGGTGGGCTACAGCGCCCTGGCCCAGCGCGACGATCGACTCGCTCTCGAATTGCTCGAAGAACATC
>WNFO01025059.1_pt1 | contig 10881 bp, 6 predicted proteins | sample 5400251 | NCBI WGS metagenome assembly WNFO01 (sample SAMN13153354, study PRJNA577476) | soil metagenome | isolation source: 100 cm saprolite under Madrone tree | place: USA:California | collected 2016-06-14 | reverse complement strand
ACTCCGGGTTGATGCGGAGGCGCTCCGCAATCTTCTCGGCAGGAACGCTGGGGCCCCTGCTCGTCACGCTCATCCACCGGCGCGCCGCGCGGCCCGGAGCCAGCGAGCTTTCCCGATCGGTCGTGCCTTCGAGCAGAGAGTAAACACGGTCTCCGAGCGATCCGCTTCCGACAATCTCGACGGCGGCGCGCCCGATGGGATTGCCATTGCGATAGACGTACGCCGCGCGGTCGGCAGCGCTGACGACGATTGTGATCGGTCCATTTGAGCTGCGCTCCGGCTTCCAGTCGTAGTCATTATCCGCGAGTGGGCGCAGCATTTCAGGCGTAAAATCCTTCGGCGCGAGCATCAGTCCAGGATTCGATGCGAGATGCGGCACGGGCGTTTTGCCGTCACCCACCACGACCGTGCCCCCTTAGACGTCTCACTGAAAAGCAACTGCGAGAAATCGTACGGCAGGCGAATGCAACCGTGACTGGCTGGATAGCCGGGCAGATTGCCCGAGTGCATGGCAATGCCGGTCCATGTTAGCCGCTGCATGTTTGGCATCGGCGCGTTGTTGTATTTCTTCGAGTAGTGCTCCTGTTTTTTCTCGAGGATGGTGAAAACGCCGCCCGGCGTGGCGTGGCCTTTCGAGCCGGTGCTCACGGTTGAACGGCCAATGAGGATGCCGTTGCGATAAACGTGCATGGTCTGCTGAGGGATGCTTACAAGCACCATGAGCGGACCGCTCGGCGACAGCTGCGGGTTCCACCAATATTGACCTGGCTTGAGTGAACCGGTCGGTTTTCCGGTCGGCGTGCCTTTTGTATGAGCCGACGGTTTTTGCACGGCCTGCGCGGTGGTGAGCAGAGCTACGGCAAGAGCGAAGATTTTCAGGAATTTCATGAGATGATCCAAGACGCGAGTGATGATGAAAGCAGAAAGCCTGCGCATCCTCAATAAGACTTTCGTCCCGCGCCGGCCTCGTAACCGGTGCGGGCGCAGGGTGCGTGTCGTCGCATTCGCTTTTGCTGTGGCGGCGTTCGCGTCGCGATTATGCGGACGGCCATGCTTCCGCGATGAACCGATACACGAACTGGTCACGTCGAAGTACGACTTCGAAGCAAAAACGGCTCTCGCGGTCAGAAGAGTCGGTGCGGCGAAGTCAGTCCACCACGCAGCATTGGTAAGCTTTCAATCGTTACGGTTCCGTTAAAAGATTTTGCTGTCAAAATATCAGGCTTTCCCGATGCGCTCTGCGTTGTAGAGTTCCGGCATTGGGAAAGATCAGTGCGTGAAACAAAACTAAGCGGCAAAATCAAATGACAACGCTAATTCCGTGTAACCGTGGCATGATAAAAGCACAACTCGCATGTTGCTTCGCTGTAGTCAGCTTGCTTGCCGCGAGCCAATTCGCCTTTGCCGCTGATCCGAGCCATCCGGAGCGGCCGAGCGTAGCTCCCGCCGAGGCAATCTCCAAGCTCAAGGAGGGTAATGGCCGCTATACTGGCGGCAATCTGCAGCATCCCGGTCAGACGGCAGAGCGGCGCGCCGAACTGGCAAAGAGCCAGTATCCGTTTGCCACCATTCTTAGTTGTTCCGATTCGCGTGTACCGCCCGAGATCGTATTTGACCAGGGACTCGGCGATTTATTCGTCGTCCGCGTGGCAGGCAACGTGATCGACGATCACGGCCTGGGAAGCATCGAATACTCGGTCGATCATTTGGGAGTTCGTTTGATCGTCGTGCTTGGACATCAGAGCTGCGGCGCCGTACAAGCGGCGAGAGAAACTATTGCTGCCAAGAGCAAGGCTCCCGGTCATATCCAATCGCTGGTCACAGCCATTCAGCCGGCAGTCGAGGCCACGGCGAAAGGTGATCTGGAAGCGACAATAAAGGCGAACGTCAAGGATGTAGTGCAAGCGCTGCGTTCGTCCACGCCAATCCTCAAGGCAAAAGTCGATTCCGGCGACCTTCGCGTGGTTGGCGCATACTACAGTCTGGACACGGGAGCGGTCACTTTTCTTGACGAGAAGTAAGCGGTTATTTGCGGATGCGGTTCAATCGTTACGGTTCCGCTACAAAACCATAGCGCTGCATTTGCGATTTCAACTACAGCAGCGGATCCGAAACAGCCAGTCATCAAACATCTCTAAGCGCCCCGCCTGATGGACGGCGCGCTCAGATTTATTTATCGGGCAACCTCGTTACCTCTTGAGTTGCATGTCAACCCCCGCACCGGCGGCGTTAACATCAACGCCCCTTTGTGTGGAGGAAAGCACGACCGTCACGCCGACCTGATTCGTCATAATGGTGCCGCTTTTTCCACGGCCAACCGTCACCCCGCGGCTCCCTGCGGCGCCCGCGTTATAATGACCACTAAAATCTCGCAGATGCTTCAGGTTGTAAACATCGCCGTAAGCAGAGCTGCCGGTAATCCCGACTTTGCCGACCGACAGTCCGTTTACAGAGACGGGATAATCTTTCCCCTTGTAGGTGAGGGTACCCTTGCCCCAACTAAAACCGATACCCGCCGCGAAGGATCCGCCGCTCAGCCGCAAGGTCGCGTCTGGCGTTGATTGATGAGTAGCCGCCTGCGTGAATCCTGTCATCACGCCGAGGGCAAACAGTAGAATTACGATTTTCTTAGCATCCTTCATAGTTGTGTGTCTCCTTTGATTTATTTTCGCCGCACAGCAAGAACTTCTCTCCGGCGGCTCCTATTGGATGAAGGTCGTGTATCCCAAACCGGAGACCTGAGTCAAACATTTTATTCGAGGAGACCTGGATTGTTGAATGCGTGAAGTGATCGTCGCCGGTAATTGTGGCCGCTGTCTTTCAATCATGCTGTATCTGCTGACTTGCGGTCCCGTCGCTCGCATTATGCGCTACGTTACACCTCAATGATAGAACCACAGGATCCGATAAGCGCCTCAGGGCGCCCATCGCACACTGTCGGCAAAGCCTCGCGCCACTTCTTTTTGTTCGCCATACAAACAATAGGAGCGGCCATCCTTTTCTGGTATGCCCTTCCGCTTTTCAGGCGAGTTCTTCTAGACCCGGGCGGGCATGAAGCGCGACTTGAAAATTTGATCTGGTCGTTGTCGGCGATCACGTTGATGCAGGCGGGTTATTGGATACGCCATCGACTTCGTCCGCCGCTGCCGCCGCTTCGTAACGCGTTCGTTGGCCACATTGTTCTATTTGTCGCTCGCATGTCCTTCGTATTCGCTGTCTCCATTTTTGGGTTCGTCTTCATCATGCGAAGGCCTGAATTCCAGATACCAACGTCCCGCTACTTCGTTACATTATTGCCTTGTTCGCCTTGTTCTGCTCCAAATCTGTCTTCACAATGTCGGAAAAGGCGAAATGTACAAGGTGATGCTTGAGTGTGACGAAATAACCACGCGCGTCTGCTTCGTCTGTCATCTCCCAAGCTTGAACTTCGAGCGCGATGGTGTCCTTCGGGGGCTCTGCGCGCGTAAAGGCGAGCACCGGTGAATCATGGAAGGTGGGGCCAATAGTCGAACGCGGCCACAACGGATTCGTGGTTGCGCAGATAGGTTGGTGTCGGGTAGTCGTCCACGACTTAGGTCTAACGAGAATTAGAAGAAAATTTCGTCTAACTCGGGGAATCGGGGGCCGCCTCCCTGTTAGCTGTTGGTCGTCCAGCGGGCTGCAGATAGCAAGACCCGGTTTGTTCAGGACGTGCGTGTAAATCATCGCCGTAGAAATGTCTGTGGCCGAAGAGTCCCTGCACAGTACGGATATCGTAACCGTTTTCCGGCAACGGGTCGGCACGAAGAGCCCTCTGAATTTAAGGCGGAAAAAAACGCCGAACGCTCAACGTCCAACTTCGAATGCAGATTACGCCGGGGCGCCGCCGAAGGCGCCGGGGAGCGGCGGTGTAACGTCGGGCGCGGCTACGACTTGCTTGGGCGGTTTTTCGGCCGGCAGTTTTTTGCCGGAAGGCGGCGCTGCGCCTGGCGGCGGATTAATCAAGCGGCCGTGGTCGACGATCTCTTTAAGTTGTGAGCCGTCGAGCGTTTCAAATTCCAGCAGCGCCTTTGCGATTGCCTCGAGCTTGTCGCGATTGGCAATGAGTGTTGTTTTGGCAAGTTGGTATGCATCATCGAGAAGTTTGCGCACTTCCTGATCAATTTGCTCGGCAGTCGCCTCGCTGTAATCGCGCGCACGCGAAATGTCGCGGCCCAGGAAAACGTAATCCTCGTGATCGCCATATTCGACCATGCCCATCTTCTCACTCATGCCCCATTCGCAAACCATCCGGCGCGCAATTGCCGTGGCCATTTTGATGTCGCCACGTGCCCCATTTGTGATGTCGCCAAAGATGATTTCCTCCGCAACGCGGCCGCCCATGCTGACTGCCAGACCGGCGAGCAACTCGTTCTTGCGATTGGTGTATTTGTCTTCTTCCGGCAACCACATGGTCGATCCAAGTGACGGTCCGCGCGGAATGATGGTAACTTTGTGGAGCGGTTCCGTGTGGGGAAGTAGTTCGAGCAACAATGCGTGACCCGCTTCGTGATAGGCCGTGTTCGTTTTCTCTTTTTCGCTGAGCGCAAGACTGCGGCGCTCCTTGCCCCAGCGAACTTTATCGCGCGCTTCTTCCAGCTCGGCGAGCGTGATTCCCTTTAACCCGCGACGTGCTGCGAGCAATGCCGCTTCGTTGATCACATTGGCAAGTTCAGCGCCGGAATAACCGGGTGTGCCGCGCGCGACCACTGCCAGATCAACGCCTTCGGCCAGTTTCACTTTTTTGGCGTGCACGCGCAAAATTTCTTCGCGTCCCCGCGCAAAATTTCTTCGCGTCCTTTTACATCAGGGAGATTGACTGTGATCTGGCGATCGAAACGTCCCGGGCGCAATAACGCGGGGTCGAGCACATCAGGGCGGTTCGTAGCAGCGATAATGATCACGCCTTCTTGCGTATCAAACCCGTCCATTTCGACGAGCAACGCATTTAGCGTTTGTTCGCGCTCGTCGTGCCCGCCGCCTACGCCGTGGCCGCGGTGACGCCCGACCGCGTCAATTTCGTCGATGAAAATGATGCAGGGCGCGGACTTCTTGCCTTGCTCGAACATGTCGCGGACGCGGCTAGCGCCGACGCCGACAAACATCTCAACAAAATCCGAGCCGCTGATAGAAAAGAACGGAACATCCGCTTCACCTGCGATGGCGCGCGCCAACAGCGTTTTGCCAGTACCGGGCGGTCCGACCATCAAGACGCCCTTGGGAATGCGACCACCGAGCTTCTGAAATTTTTTCGGGTCGCGCAAAAATTCAACGAGCTCTTGCACTTCGTCCTTGGCTTCCTCGACACCGGCGACATCGCGAAACGTGATTTTATTTTTGTCACGGGCGAGCATGCGGGCCTTCGATTTTCCGAAATTAAGAGCGCCTTTGCCAGCCATGCGGATTTGCTGGCGAAACAGGAAATAAAGGACCAGCAAGAATAGGGCGATTGGTAGAAAACCAACCACGGTTTGCGCCAGCATATTGGATTCCGTTTTGATGGCGGGTTGCATGCCGGCGGCAGCGAGTTTCTCCTGCAAATTATTTGTGAAGGTCAGATAGACTGTGGTCCGAAAGGGCACCGGCTGGGACGGCGCAGCACCGATTCCCTGGCGGATGTAAGCGCCGCGCAGTGTTTGCGTGGGCCGGCCGTCCTCCACCACCAACTGGAGCGGATAATTCTTGTCGTTAACAATCTGTTTGTTCTCCAGCAGCTCGAGAAAACGGTTATACGGCACGTCTTCGACCGGTTGCATCCCGCCACGATAAAAGAGCATCGCCATCGCAATCAGGCTGAAAGCGATCACGATGAGAATAACGCCGCGCCAATTAAAATTGGGTTCGCTGCCTCGAGATTTATTCTCCTTTTGAGAGTTGCGATCGAACTGGGGCATAAAAACTGTTAATGAGGTTAAAAATTACCATGAACAAACGGCAATGCAAAACAGGCGAAGCTATCGCGTGCAAGCTGGCCGGGGCGGCAGCCTTGAAGCAGATCAGAATCGTTTGTCACTAAATCATTAGTCATCCGCTCGAGCTTCGTCGTTCGGTATTTCGTCATTTGTTACACTTCTATATTCGTGGCCACGCATTGCGTCGCTTGCCGGTTTCGGTTAAAATCTGCACCCTAGTCTTAATATGGCAGAGCTTATTTCATCAGTCGCAGACAAGATCGACCGCGCTGTACAGCGGGTGACGCCCCTTGCTTATCGAGTGCGACGGACCGGCCGGCGCTGGATGCGCCGGGCAATGCGCAAGCCTCGCAGCGTTTCCGAGGGGCCAAATTTGTTGCCCTTGTTGATCCAGGTACTGGCGAGTTTTACCAAGGCAGACGGTGTCATCCTCGAGGAAGAGATTGACTCAAGTCTTGGTTTCCTGCGTTACGATTACCCAGAGGCGGTTTACTCGGAGCTGCGACAGTTGTTCCGCCAGGCGCTTTACGAGCAGCAGGATCTCGCTGCCATGGCTCAAAAGCTCGGCGCGCAACTGAGCACCGAACGCAAGATCATGCTCGGGGTGCAGCTGTACGACCTGATCTCGCAGGCCGGTTTGAAGCAGGAACAGGTGGTCGCCTTTTATTCGTTCATGTCGCAGATGGGGATGGCCGCGCAAGCAATCGACATCGTTTATCAACTCAACGCGTCAGAGGATTCGGACCCCTCGATCTATCAGCATGGCGCGTCACCACTGGAATCGCTGTCTTTCGGGCCCAACGGCAAGGCAGATATAATATTCAAGAATCTCAGTGAAGCCGATCACCTGATGGCGTTTCGCTATCACGATCTGATCTTGTTGAAAAATTACAGCGGCCAAAACGTCTCGGTGCGCGGGAGACCCTTGGTGCGCGGCGGCTTCTGTCGAATTTATCCGGGCCAGCGCATTTTGGTGGGCGACCAGGTGCTCAGCTATCAGGAACTGGCACAGTATTTCAACGCCAAGAAGAACGTTTCGCTCCCACAAATCTTCATCCGCGTAAACAACGAATCGGATGAAGTGGAACTGGAACGCTCGCGAACGCGTGAAAGCGCACTGCGGGTCACCTTTGGATTGAACGTACGAGTGAAGGCGTTGCGGGATGTGAATGCCGAGCTCAACGGCGTCAGATTGAAAGCCGGCACACAGGTCGAGGCCACACTCGAGGACAGGATCATTTTCCACAACGACAGCGAAATGGATTTGAGCGATCTGCGCCGGCGCGCTCGCGCCCTCGGTGGACGATTCCAGCTCAAGGCCTCCAAATCGGAATATTTGGTGTCGAACGACCCGAGCCGGCTTGAGGCTGACGATATTCTGCTGTCGCCGGGCACGAGCGGTGATGTGGTCTTGAAGATTTTCTGCGACTACGACCAGCGGGTGGGGGTCCTTGAGGTCATCGAAGCGGATCGGCCGATCATGGTGGGTGACGAGACAGTGCGCACGACAGCGCAGCTTAAGAACGGCGATACGATTCGAATCGATGTAGGACAGGTTTTGCGGTGCAACTTTTCGGAACGAATCATCGAGGAAGAGCGCAACATCATTCGCACCCTCGAAGTAAACGAAGTCACGCACCATTTTGGCAAGGGCGAGACCGGCCTGGAGGGAATATCGTTTAGCATCACACGTGGCGAGCTTGTTTGCGTGATGGGCGCGAGCGGTTCGGGAAAGAGCACGTTGATGAGAGTGCTTGCCGGTCAGCTGCAACCTACGAGCGGAGATGTCGTCCTCAACGGACAGTCGCTCTATCAAAATCTCGACGTCTTGAAGCAGTACGTCAGTTATATGCCCCAGCAGGACGCCTTCGACGAACATCTTACAATCGGCGAGAACCTGCTGTTTGCGGCGACGATTCGCGCGCCGCATCTCTCACGGCGCGATCGCACCCGACGCCTCGATGCAAAACTAATTGAGCTCGGATTGGGCGAACGGCGTGATGCAGTTGTCGGCAGCCCCGAGAGCAAAACGCTTAGCGGTGGCGAGCGGAAACGCCTCAACATCGGACTCGATATGATCGGGATGTCCGATGTTTATTTATTCGACGAACCGACTTCCGGCCTTTCCTCAAAAGATTCCGAGCACGTTATCGAAATTATTCGGGGCCTCGCGCACAACAAAATCGTCATTGTTACCATTCACCAGCCGAGCTCGAAACTCTTTCAAATGTTTCACAAAGCGATCCTGCTCGACAAAGGCGGGCGCCTCGTGTTTTTCGGAACGCCGTCGGATATGCTCCGCTATTTTGCGGAGGCGGAACACCAACATCAGTTCGGAGCGGAATTGGGCGCCTGTCCATCGTGTGGAACAACCCGGCCGGAATTCATTTTTGATGTGCTGGAGACGCCGTTGCGCGATTTAAGTGGCGACATCATTTACGAAGAAAACAGCCGCGGCCAGCTCGTCGCGTCGCGCCGTTATTCGCCGGAATTCTGGCGCGACAAGTACGAAGCGTTCCGATTGATTCAGGACGTCAAGCAAGTTTCGCTGCGTCAGGAGCCGGCCGGACCGTTACCCGTCGCGCCGGTTCAAAGAAAACGGCTCCCACTTCGGTGGCATGATGAGTGGACGCAATTTCGCACGTTGCTGCGCCGTTCTTTTTTGAGCAAACTGCGCAACGGGGCGAACCTCGTCATCACGATCGGAGTTTCGCCTGTGCTCGCGCTGCTGATCGCCACAATCCTGCGCTATTCAGAAAACGGGACATACGATTTCGCTTCTGCTTATCACATCCCGACATATTTATTTCTCGGTCTCATCGTGGCGATGTTTCTTGGCCTGACCAATAGCGCTGATGACATCATCCGGGACCGGCCTGTGCTCCAACGCGAGCGCAATATCAAGGTTCGCTTATCGTACTATGTCATTTCGAAGACGCTCACGCTCGGAGTGTTTGCCCTTATTCAGTGCATTCTTTTTGTTCTCATCGGCAATTCCCTCCTGCAAATCCGCGGAATGTTCTGGATAGATATCGGGATCATGTTCATGACCGCGATGAGTGGCGTAGCGCTGGGTTTGCTCATCTCTTCGCTCGTGGCTGACCCGAAAACGGCGGCCAACATCGTTCCGCTCGTCTTGATTCCGCAGATCATCATGGGTGGCGCTCTCATCAAATACGAAGACATGAACCGGAACGTCGGTCTGCTTCACTCGCTTTCACATTGGATTTCTGAACATCCGAGCACGGACAAGACCCTGAAAACGGAGAGCAAGCTGCAGGTGCCATTGGTTTGCCAGTTCATCGCCATGCGCTGGTCGTACGAAGAGATGGTTGTCGCTCAGGCCAAACTCAATCCGCTCACGCGCCGACAAGATCGCACTAATGATGAAATTCAAAAGCTCGCGCCCAAAGCGAACACACCCGAGCAGCGCGCGCGTCTCAACGACTTAAAGGACGTCCTGGCATTGCTCTCGGGGCTCGAAGCACCTTCTGCTAAAGAGATCGATCATTATCTGAAGCTGGTCGATCCCGTCATCGCCGGAAAACAAAGGTTCGATGGGTCACTCTTCAAGGACGCGAACGGTCCGGTCACGGCCGAACAAATCTACGTTAACCAGAAGGTTTCCGATTTGATTTCAAAGGCCGAGATGGAACAAAACGATTATCGCAGGGACAAAAAACCGAACGTGTTCTTCGGTCTGGAGAAACGTTATTTCGGATTCAAAATTGGCGTGTTTACCTTCAACACACTGGTTCTGATTCTATCTACGCTGGGATTGCTCGTGCTGCTGCATTGGATTTTACGTAAGCAATTGGAAGTGGTGCGAAGAGGCTAAAGCGACGTTTCTCATTAACACTTGCTTCAGCACAGTGGCGTCCCGCGGCAATGAAGAGAACCGCTTTAGCGGTTTCTGTGATCCGAGAAACTGCTAAAGCAGTTAGGAGCTACTTCGCCTCTGACACCCAGCTAAAGCAGGGTGTTAATGAGAACTTGCTCCAGCGAGGTTGCCGAGGAAAATAGAGGTCACAATGAGTAAAACGAAAACAAAACCAGCGCGCCTTATCGTTGCTGCAAGCGAGACCGACCCAGACATGCTTTACGCCACGAAGTTTTGGGCGCCTGATCCGTTCATTTTTCTCGAGCGCAACGGCAAGCGCACTCTGGTCTTGAGCGATTTGGAAATCGATCGTGGTCGCAAACAGGCCGACGCGGATGAATTCGTCATGTTCAGCGAGCTTGAGAACGAAGTGCAGGGAAAATCCAAAAAGGCGCCGCCCCTTCGCTACGCGGAGGAACTTGCAGCGAACAAAATCCGTGTTCGCGCAACGAACGGAATCTTCTGGCCGGAGCGTGAAGCGAAATCAAACAAGGAAGTCGAAATGATGGGACATGCCTTGCGAATCACTGAAAAGGGGCTCAAACGCGCGATTGAAGTGCTGAAGCAATCCAAACCCGCCTCCGGAAAACGATTACGCTGGCGCGGTAAAACGCTGACTTCTGAAACGCTCCGGGCCGAAATTGATTCCGCGATTTTGCGCGCGGGCGGCAGTCCTAATGGCACAATTGTCGCCGGTGGCGATCAGGCGTGCGATCCACATGAGCGCGGCTTCGGACCGCTGTACGCGGATTCATTGATTATTCTGGATGTCTTCCCGCGTGACGCGAAGACCGGATATTTTGGCGATATGACACGCACTGTGCTGCGCGGGCGCGCGAGCGACGCGCAACGACAACTTTGGGAAACTGTGAAAGGTGGACAAGCGCTCGCCCTAAGGAGAATTAAAGCCGGTGTTGACGGGATGACAATTCACAGGGCGATCCAGGAATTTTTCGCCAGCCGCGGTTTTCCGACCGAGATTCGCAAGGGCAGACGAGTGGGATTCTTTCACGGCACCGGGCATGGTCTGGGCCTGGAGATTCATGAGCATCCGCGTTTGCAGAAAGTGAC
>WNFO01007546.1_pt1 | contig 10881 bp, 11 predicted proteins | sample 5400251 | NCBI WGS metagenome assembly WNFO01 (sample SAMN13153354, study PRJNA577476) | soil metagenome | isolation source: 100 cm saprolite under Madrone tree | place: USA:California | collected 2016-06-14 | reverse complement strand
CGAGCGAGCTGAAAAGCGGGGTAGGCAACGTTTTCGTCGTCGAGGCGCCAGCCTTCTTTTCCTTTGGCGCGGGCTACGCCAGTATAGCCTTTCCAGGCGTCGACCTTGATTTTTTCCATCTGGGCGTGCATGGACTCGAGGTTCTGCTGGCCGAGATCGGGAGAGAAGTAGCCGTGACTGATGACGCGTGGCGAGCGAGTCACGTCGTTGATCCAGGTGCGGCTCTTGTAAAGAACATCGGGAGTAAGGACGTCAGTTTCCTCGGAGGTACCGGGGAGGGCGCTGAGGGCGACGAGATCGGTTTCGCTGTCGAGAAAAACTTCCTTGATGTAGTTCTCGAGATAGATGTCCTCGATCATAGGAGCGCGGTCCTTGAGGGCAGGGTTCATGCGCCGGGCAGCGCCGCGCAAAGAGAGCAGCGCTTGAAGGAATGCCTGGTCGGCGTGGGGAGCCTGGCTGGGCATGGCGACATGGTGAGTCTGCACGTCGAAAATAAAAACGTGAGGATTGTTTTCCGCGACGGCGAAAGGCTCGGTGAGCTCGGAGGCGTCGACCCGGAAAAAGTGGCCGAAGACGGAATTCATGGTAGCGAAGGCGAGCGCCATGCCGCAGGAAGTCCGCAAGAAGCTGCGGCGATCGGTGCCCAGGCGCAAAGCGTGCGCGTCGGCTTGCGCAATAAGCCCTTTCTCAAGGCGGCGCTGTTGCGGAGTCTGCGGGATGGGCGTGTATTCCTCGTTGGAGATGACTTGCGTGGGAACGGGCAAATAGCGGTCGAGCCAGGCGTCCAGGTCGGACTTGCGAACCCAGCCGTTTCGAACGACAGGCTTGGGAAAGGAAGGCGCGGTCTTTGGATTGAACATCATCACCCCCGGGAACAATGGGGATTGCAACGTTCAAGAGACTACTGCCGTGGAATTCGGATTACAAACGATAATTTCCGCTCCGGGCAAACCATGCGTGTGCCGGAAGCACGCCGTTTGCTGTTGGGGATGAGCAAAAAGTCAGAGCGGCTGTTGCGCGCCGGGAGGAAGGATGGTCGCCTGACCGGCAATTACGCGCCAACCGCCGGGAGTGTTGACATAAACGTGGGTAACACGCATCTGGCTGCTAATGTGTTGACCCTTGGTAACGCTCCGCGAAGACCACAGGCAAGTTGCAATCGCTGTGTCTCGGAAAATACGGACTTTGACGTCCGAGGCATTGAAGGCTTCATACTTGACGTCAGAAGATTGCACCGCAACGATAAAAGTCGCTTTGTTGACGGGCTGGCCGTGGGAGAGCGTGCCGGCGAAGTCATCGCTGTAAACGCGGCGGAAAAAAGTGCCATCGCTCAACTGAATAGCGCGCGCAGCCTCCTTCTCCAGGATGATGATTTCCTGCCGCTGCAACTCGGGGTTGTGTTGCTCGGGCTCGGTCATGCAGCGCTGGATGCAGGCGAATTGCGCGGGCCCCCCTTGAGGCTGAAGAGTAGGAGCAAGTGCCAGCACAATGGTCAAGAGCGCGACAGCCTTTTTCATGAGGGTAAGCCTCCATGGGACAGTGATGGGATACAACCGGGGCCAGCTAGAACAAGTATACGGCTCCAGGGATGGGCAAAGAGTTGGCGGAATGGTTCGGTGTATCCATCCATGCAATTGCTGGGCGTGAATGAAGGAACGGCCGCGCTCAACGGAAAAAATAGCGGTTTAGGTCCGTGACCAACCGCAGGCCCATTCGGAGCAGATTTCCCGCAGACAATGTCGTTGGTAATTCCTGGGGCTCGCCATGCGTAGTACCATCGAGACTCATGATGCCGACTAGGGATGGTGTCGCGGTACGCGCGGAACAAGTTTCGCGACATTACCAGATGGGCTCCGCGCTGATCCGCGCGGTGGATGACGTGACGCTCGAAGTGCGCGCTGGGGAATTCCTGGCGCTGCTGGGAAGTTCCGGCTCGGGGAAATCCACGCTGCTGAATTTGATGGCCGGGTTGGATCGCCCAACCTCGGGCGCGATTTTTGCGCAAGGCCGCAATCTCTCGGAGCTGAATCCCGTAGAGCTGGCGCGCTATCGCAGCCGGACTGTGGGCATGGTGTTCCAATCGTTTAACCTGCTGCCGCGGATGACGCTGGAGGAAAATGTCGAGTTGCCGTTGCGTCTTGCCGAAGTAAACCGCGCGGAGCGCGGGAAGCGAGTGGCGGACGCGCTGGAGCGCGTGCGACTCGACAAACGCTTGACTCATCGCCCCAGCGAGCTTTCCGGAGGCGAGCAGCAGCGGGCTGCTCTGGCGCGGGCCCTGGTGAACCGGCCATCGATTCTTTTCGCCGACGAGCCGACGGGAAATCTGGACAGTGCGACCGGCGAGTCCATCATGGAATTGCTCCGCGAAATTCAGCAGACGCTGGGAATGGCGATCGTCATGGTGACGCATGAGCGGCCACTGGCAGAGCGGTTCGCGGACCGCATTGCGAGCGTCGCGGACGGCAAATTGGTCAGCGACGGAGTGAAGCCATGAAGGCTGGCGACCTCGGCGAGCTGGCTCTGCGGAATCTGCGCGAGGCGCTGCTGCGGAATTCGCTGACTACGCTGGGCGTGGCTGTGGGCGTGGCTTCGCTCGTGGCCATGCTTTCTCTCGGTGTGGGACTACAAGAGATTGCCACCAAGCGGCTTTCGAATTCTGGGCTGTTCGATACGGTGTTCGTGGCCCCGCGATTGAACATCAGGGGATTCGGACGCCCTGCGAGAGCAACTTCCGCGCCCGCGGAAAAACCGCGCCCGCTCGACGACGATGCGCGCCAGGAAATGGAAGGCCTGCCTAACGTCATCGAGGTCTATCCCCAGATTCGTTTCCCGACGGAAGTGCGCTATGCCGGCATTCCTTATTCGACGATTGTGGCGGGCGTGCCCGCTTCCGTGCGGGGGAACGGCGCCTTCGAAGGGATGCAAGGGAGTTTTTTTTCTGGGCCCGGCGCGGACGAGGCCATTCTGCAGATCGAATTTGCGAAGGAATTGTCTGAACTGCCTTCCTCGCTGTTGGGGAAAGAAGTTGTCGTGCGCTATGCGGAGCGCCAGGCGCTTGGGCCGCAAGCGGGCGCAGCGGATCCTTCGGGCGCGGAGAGCGACCGGGGCGCAGTGCCCGGCTTCTCCATCATTCCGCGAGAAAAGAAATTGCGCGTCGTCGGAATCGTCGAGACTGAACCGGCGGCGGGATTCGGCGGCTTTGGCAGCGGACGATTGCTCATTCCGCTGGAAGTCGCCGCGGCGCTTAGGGCCGCGCAGGTGAATGATCTGCGGGACGTCGTGCGCGCGACCAGCAGCAAACCCACCTACTCCAGCTTGACGGTCCGCGCGAAAAGCCCCTCTCAGGTCGAAGCCATCGAAGCGTCTATCAAGAAGCTGGGGTTCTCCGCATTTTCGCTGCTCGACGCCACCCGCAATCTGCGCCTGTTTTTTACGATTTTTGATTTGCTGCTCGCCATTTTCGGAAGCCTGGCTCTGGCGGTCGCTACGCTGGGGATCATCAACACGCTGGTGATGGCCATTCTGGAGCGGCGGCGCGAGATCGGAGTCCTGAAAGCGCTGGGCGCTGCCGACCGCGACGTCAAACAACTTTTTTTCGTGGAAGCCGGCGTCATGGGTTTGCTGGGCGGGGTATTTGGTGCAGGGTTGGGTTGGCTCATCGGACGCGGCGTGACGTGGGGGACAAATCTTTATCTGCAGCGGCAGAATTTGCCGACGGCGCATGTTTTTTCCGTGCCGTGGTGGCTGGTGCTGGGAGCGATTGCGTTTGCGGTTGTCGTAAGTCTTGCCGCGGGCCTTTATCCGGCGACACGAGCAGCACGGTTGAATCCCGTTGAGGCCCTGCGGTATGAGTAGAATGAGGCGCGTCGCGTGGACCGCGCTTCTTTTTGCGTCTCTCTCCTTGGCGCCTGCCGCACATGCCGCGAGCCGCGCCGATTGTCTGTCCGTTCCGAGCAAGATCCTGGGCAGTCCTGTCGCTTACTGCGTCTTGCTTCCACCAAGCTACGACGCGGAAAAAACGCGCCGTTACCCGGTGCTCTACCTGTTTCATGGCCTGGGCGACAACGAACAGATGCTGATTCATTCCGGCGGAATGAATCTTGTCCAGGATCTTTGGGAGCAACATCAAATCGCGGAGTTCTTGATCGTGACGCCGGCCGGAGGGGCCAGCTTTTATATCAACTCGCGCGATGGCCGTCAGCGGTATGAGGATTCTTTCCTGCGGGAATTTTTGCCTGGCATTGAACAACGCTACCGCGTGCAGCCGGGCCGCGGATTCCGCGGCATCGCTGGAATTTCAATGGGAGGTTATGGGGCGCTGCATTTGGCTTTTCGCCATCCGGAACTCTTTGCATCCGTGGGCGCGCACAGCGCGGCGCTGATCGAAAATCTCCCGGTGATGAACGCCACGAATGCGCGGCAGCTTGCGCGGCTGCGTGTTCTCAGCGGAACATTTGGCTCCCCTTTCGATCCCGTTTTCTGGAAGCGGAACGATCCGGTGACCATCGCGCGCACCGCAAGTCTCGCCGGTTTGAAGATTTATTTTGATTGCGGCTCGGAAGACGACTTCGGCTTCGACGCGGGCGCCGAGGAGCTGGACAAGCTGCTCACCTCGCGCCACATCCCCCACGAGTTTCATCTCTATCCCGGAACCCACAATTGGAGTTATTTCGCGGAGCACTTGCCCGCACTGCTTCAATTTCATTCCCGGGCGTTCGGATCCGCATTGTCCCCTCGGAGCTCTTCTCGCTGAGCGGTTCGATTTGTTCCATGCGGTTTGCTAGAATATGGCTTCTCCCAAGACGGCGACCGAGCTGTCCAAATCTGCCCGATGGAGGAGCCATGATGGAATTCCCGCAGCCATTTTCTCGCCGGAGATTTATTGCTCAGACATCTTGCTTTGGGGCGTTTTATGCGGCGGCAAAGCTGATTCCGCTCCCGGCGCTCGCGGCGGAACTATCAGCCGATTCGCGTGTTTCCCAAACGCCTATCGTGGACAAAGGCTTTGCCTCGGTGCGCAAGATCGGCAACGGCCTGTACGCGACCATCTCCGATCCATCCAAAGGCAACACGACCATCAGCAACGGCGGATTCATCGTGGGAAAGGATGCCGCGCTCCTGATCGAGGGATTCACGACTCCGGCGGGTGCCTCTTTCCAGCTGGAAACTTTGCGCACGGTGAGCAAAGTCCCGGTCAAGGGCGCGCTGGACACCCACTATCACTTCGATCATTCAATGGGGAACTCTTTTTACGGGGCGAACGGGATTCCCTTGTGGGCACACGCGACAACGGTAAAGCGCATCGTGGACAGCTACTTCCCGCTTCAGGGAGCGGATAAGGCTGCGGTGCTCGGACCGTTCGAGAAGCGCGTAAGCGAAGCTAAGTCTGACGTCGAACGCCAGCACGCGCAAAGCGACTTGAACGCGGTCACCGGTCTTTTTCAGATCGCCAACGCGAGCATCCTGGCGCTGCCGAATCATTCGCTCGATCCTGCCAAGCTACCGATGACCATTGATCTGGGCGGTGTCTCCGCGGTGTTCGAATCCTATCCTGGTCACTCTGGCACCGATGTGATCGTGCGTGTGCCAGAACAAAACGTCGTCTACACCGGCGATTTGCTCTTTAGCGGATGGTATCCGGTGTGCTTCGATGAAAAAGCGACGGTCTCCGGCTGGCGCGAGACGCTGAAGAAATTTGCCGCCTTCGACAAAGACACGATCTTCGTTCCCGGCCATGGCCAGATTTGCGGCCAAGAGGGCATCGCCAGCATCTGCGAAGTTTTTGACGATATTGCGGGGCAAGCCGAAAAAATGTACAAAGCGGGTGTGCCCGTCGCCGAAGCACAACATCGTTACGTCGTGCCTGACAAGTTCAAGAACTTCCCGATTTTTGCCTGGGGCTTCACCATCGGGCCGGCAATCGAAAAACTCTACGCGGAGTGGAAAGGCAAGTAGGCTTCCGCGCGCTCCATGCTCCCTCGCGTCGAAAGGCGCTAGAGCTCGGCGCTAGCCTGGAAAAACCTCGTCGAATCCGCGAATGACGGTCCGCTCTTCCGGTGCAGGTACGGTCTTCCCGGAACGATCGCAGAGCACAGCGTGCATCCCGGCAGTCTGCGCTGCTGCGACTTCTTTCGGAGCATCGGTGATGAAAAAGAACTCTTCCGGCTCATGCCGCTGCGATGCGGCGATTCTCTTGTAGCTTTCACTGTCCGTTTTGACTCCCATACGCGTGTCAAAGAATTCGGTGATGTGCGGAGTCAAGTCACCGGATGGAACCGTGCGAAACAGAAGCTGCTGTGCGAGCACGCTTCCGGAAGAATAAATGCAGATGCTTCGCCCCTGCCGGCGCCAGCGCTCGAATGCGGGAGGAACATCCAGATACACCATGCCGTGTAATTCTCCGCTTTTGAATCCCTCCTGCCAGATTTTCCCTTGCAGTGACTTGAGCGGAGTGCACTTGCTGTCCCGGCCGATCAGCCATTGGCAGTACGCCACGCTCGACCGCAGCCGCTCTTCGCGAGAATCATCTGACCAAGCGGGGGGCTGAACGCCCAGCCGGACATCGAGTTCGTGTTGGGCCTCTAAATCCTGGATCAAAAAATCAATTTCCGGGTCCAGCGCGTAGGCGCGGAGAAACGATTCCAGCTTGCGCCTCGCATAGGGGAAAAGCGTCTGATAAACGAAGTCGATCGGCGTGGTTGTTCCCTCGATGTCCAGCAGGATGACGCGCACTGGTGATTCATCGCCGAGGGACACTTGCTACTTTGCCATCGCTTGCGGCGGAATGTACCGGGGACCCCAGCAAACAGGCTCGTAGTTTCGATCCATGCCGCTGTTCGTGTAGTGCGGCGTCCACCCGGACTTGTCCTGAAATAAGCGGATTGCGCGAATGCGCCGGTCGCCGCACAGATCGAACCAGTGCAGTGTGCCACGAGGAACGCGAATCAAGTCGCCTGCTTCCACTTCAATCGCGACCACGGGCCCCTGGCGCGGATGGATGTGAAACAATCCTCGTCCCGCGATGATGTAGCGGACCTCGTCCTCGTCGTGGCGATGCTCGATGTTGAACTTCGCGAGCATGGCATCCAGCCCGGGCGTGTCCGCGTTCACGTCAATCACATCCGCCGTGACGTACCCGTCGCGCCGCTTCAGCTCCTCGATCTGCCCGCTGTACGTGCTCAGGACTTGTTCCGCGGATGCATCAGCAGGAACACCTGCAGCGGTTTGCCAGCGCTCGTACTCGATTCCAATGCCGCCGAGGTAGTCGCGCACCTCGTTCTCTTCTCGCAGTAATCGATTCTCGTCAGGGATTCGCAGGACAGCCACGGCCAACTTCTCCTTGTTCGATCATCGCGGCGGGGCGCCACGGCATCACGCTGGGCGCGCCGCTCCGGATCGAACCAACACTTCCATCAAGAACTCCAGAATTTCAACATGGCGCTTGGCCTCTTGCAAGCCTACGCCCCAAGTATAAAGCCCATGCTCGCGCAAAAGGAATCCATGAATGCCGGGGCATCCCTTCAAAGTAGCTGAGACTCGCTCTGCCAGTTCCACCATGTCTTGCGAATTTTCCAGGATCGGCAGCCATTCGCGGTGCTTGTGCGTCCGCACTCCTTCAAGTCCCTTCAACATTTCGTATCCTTCGACCGCGATGCCGCCAAGCGCGGCATGCGAGCCCGAGAGGACGGTGCTCCAAACCGAGTGCGTATGCAAGACCGCCCCCGCCCGCAGCGAACGGACCACCGCGAGATGCAGCAACGACTCCGCTGACGGCTTCCCATTGCCGCGAACAACCTTGCTCGTTTCGTCTATCTCGAGAAATTCTGCCGGCGTGAGGCCGCCCTTATCCAATCCGGTCGACGTAATCGCCAGCCGCAGCGGCTTGCGCGAAATCACCGCGCTGAAGTTTCCGCTCGTCCCCTGCGCCCATCCCCGAGAATAGAACTCCTTTCCGATCTCAGTGAGGTTCGCAGCAAGTCTCGCAAAGCCAGGGCTGGATTCCCGCGCGGAATGTTTCCTCCAGTTGGAAGACACTGCTTTTGGCGAGTTCTTTTTCTCGGTCATCGCAAACGCTGGTCGGGACCAATCTCACGTACTACTCCACAGTTTTTCACAACACCCGGCGGTCAAACAACTGTTTGCGCGGCACCACGGAAGAACGTTACGGAAGAATTAAAAGTATTGCACGGAACTAGTGCTTGGCCTGTTTGGCTCGGTCCCAACCTTCCATCACCACCGCTTGATAAGTCGCATCGGTGCGAACCGCGTCTTGAATGAGTTCCTGAACTTTGCGGAGCATTTCTTGCGCGCGAGGATCATCGGGGCTCAACTTTCCCTGTCCTCCCCGCGCAGATCGCAGAGAGTCGGCATCCTCCAGAATTTGCCGCATCTCCCGGACGAGTTCCCGCCCATGAGAGACGTACCGTTCTTTCGCGGAATATAGTTTGTCCTCCCAGCTGCGGCGGTCCGGGAAGTCCACATCTTTGTCAAGCAAAACCAGTTTGGCCAGCGTGGAGCGGTCCATGGGCTCCAATTTGTTCAGTGTAGCTGTAAGCTGGTCTAAAGCCGCCGATCCCTTCGCCCTCGCGCTCCCGTCACCAGAGCCTTGCGAACTGGCGAGATCGCTGAGCCCGCCAAGAGCCTTATTCGAAGGAAGATTATCTTCGGTGATCACTTTCTTCGGTTGTGCAGCGTTCTTTTCCTTATCCTTGCGCGCTTGGCGCGCCACATCACCCAGGGACGGCGGATCCTGGGCGTAGGTGGGAAAAGAGGGGGTCAGCACCCAAACGAGCGCTGTCAATAAAATGATTTTTTGCAACACGATTGCCTCCGCCTAGCCACGCAAAGCCGTGCGAGAACACCCACTCCCGTGCAACTAGCGTCCCATGCCGGGCGCCGCGAGACCATGCCTCAAAAGTACTGTGTTGTCGTAAGCGCCGACGTTTTCTCTCTCAGATCAATCCGTGTCCTGGTGGGCGCGTGGAACGCAGGGGACCTGACCGTGCTCCTGAAGAAATCAGCGCCGCAGCGGAGCTCCGGGATCGCGCTGCGAGACTTCAACCGCCGCGCGGCGCATCTCTTCGTGGATGAGCCCGTTGGTTGCCAGGATCATCGGCCCGCCCAGGTGGTAAGGATGGCCCGCGAAATCGGTCACCTTGCCGCCGGCCTCCTCGATCAACAAAACGCCCGCAGCCGTATCCCACGGCTTGAGCCCGAATTCCCAAAAGCCATCGAATCGCCCCGCGGCCACGCTCGCGAGATCGAGTGCCGCGGAGCCGTCCCGGCGGACGCCGTGCGAGCGCAGCGTGAAGTCGTAATAGTAATGAATGTTCGGGCTGGCCAGGCGCTTGTGCACGGGAAATCCGGTGCACAGCAGGCCGGTAGCGAGCGTGTCCACTTTCGAGACGTAGATTCGTTTGCCGTTGAGCGTTGCGCCCGCTCCACGCGCCGCGGCGAACAATTCGTCATAGAACGGATTGTAGACCACCGCTGCAACAAGCGCTGCGCGTTGAGCCAGCGCAATCGAGACGGAAAAGCACGGGTAGCCGTGAGCAAAATTGGTCGTGCCATCCAGCGGATCGACGTGCCAGCGAAACTCCGAATCCGTGTCCCGTACGTGATATTCGGCGTGCGCTCGAACTCTTCCCGCAGGATTTTCCCAGCATCTTGCGCAATCTCAATCGCCGCGTCCAGATAGTCCTTGCTCATGGTGGGTGCCGGGTGTCGAGAGCTTTCTTACGCAGCGCGCTCGAGTCTCCTCACCACTTTACCATCAGCGTTGGACAAAAACTTCGATAGCCGGTCGGACCATTGATTTGGGCGTACAATGCTGAGCGTTTTCGTAAGGGCCCGCATGCACAAAGCGATCAAATACATCCTCATCGGCTTTGGAAGTCTGGCGGGCCTGGTCATTGTGATCATCGCCCTCGTGGTGATCCTGCCGGAGTCACCCAGTTCCAAAGAAAGCCGCGGCCCCTTCGAGATCTACTGGTACCACTATTCCGGCCTTGGAGAACCGGGGCGCTCGCGCAGCGAACTGTGGTACCGGGGAAAGCAACTGGCAGAATATCCGACCTTCACCTCCATCAATCCGGAGATGGATCGCATCATCTTCGTCAATGCCAGGGATTCTGGGTTCGGCGGTCCGGTGCCCAAGGGCAACGGCATCTACTACTTTGATGCCCGCAACAAAAAGCGCTACCTGCTGGCCGCCGGGAAGTATCCTTCCTTCTTTAATGGCGAGAGGGGCTGGCCAGGCAGCGGGACGCGGATCAATGCCACCCCGTGGTCTCCCGACGGCAGCTTCGCTGTGGTGAGTTACGGCGACAGCACAAATCTTCCGAAGGCCGTTGAGAAAAACGGACGCGTTATTATCCCGTTCGAGAAGGAGAGTGTTCTGCTGGTGGACCTTGCCACGGGCGAAGCGCGCAACGCGGCAGAACTGCTGGGAGTGAGCGAGTCCGAGCACATCATTTTCGAGCGCTGGTCTGACGATAAGTCCGTTATGTTTTTCACGGTCGGGGATGACCAGCGCACGTTGGACGTGTCTGCGGTTGGGAAGAAAGGTCATCCCTAGCCCTAGCCCTACCCCCCTCCCCCCACGTTTTTTCGTAAGTGTTGCATCTAAAGGACTTAGTGTTTCTGTAAGTGGTTTAGAATCAACACTTATGGGAGAATCCCCAAGTGTTGCACCTAAAGGAGTTAGCGGATTTCGAGGCCTTTGGGGGAGAAAAGCGAAATTGGAAACACGAAACTCGAAATTGGGCAGAGGGGAATAAGCAGGGGAGGGCGGAAAAAGGCGGGGCGGATGGGGCTTTGTTGCGGTAACCATGACGTATATTACCTCATGAGTATATAGTTTGTCAAGAGCTTTTTACGAAG
>WNFO01017527.1_pt1 | contig 10882 bp, 10 predicted proteins | sample 5400251 | NCBI WGS metagenome assembly WNFO01 (sample SAMN13153354, study PRJNA577476) | soil metagenome | isolation source: 100 cm saprolite under Madrone tree | place: USA:California | collected 2016-06-14 | reverse complement strand
GCACGAACGAGAGCATCAATCCCGGGCCGGCATAATGAGCTCCCAGTCCCGACAGCACGAAGATACCCGCGCCGATTACCGCGCCGACTCCGAGCGCCGTCAACTGAAACGGGCCCAGCGTTCGCTTCAGGCTGTGGCCTCCTTCTTCGTGGGCTTCGGCGAGCAACAGGCTCATCGGCTTTCTTGCGAACAAGGGGTTGCCCATGCAACTCCTCCTTTGTCAGGTGGAATACCGGCTACGCTAAGCTGCCAAATTGGACTTGCCCATTGTAGGGGTAGGCCCTGATTTGCCCTACAACAAATATTCTATGCGGTGATTTTTGTTTTAACGCTTCGCCGCGACCACAGCCAGTAAACCGGCAGCCCCAACAAAACGATTACCAGGCTCCAGCCGGCCGTCTCTGTTCTGTAAAACAACAGAACCAATAAAATTAGCGAGGAAACGATGATGTACAACGCAGGCACCAGCGGATATCCGAACGCTTTGTACGGACGTTCCGCGTCGGGCCGTTTTCTGCGCAGTACAAATACGCTGATGATCGTCAGCACGTAGAACATCAGCGCGGCAAAGACCACGTAGTCCAGCAAATTGCTGTAAAGATTGCCGTAGGTCACTACTCCGGCGGCGTCCACGCGCTGGGTGCGCAACAAGATCAACACCGCGATCCAAACGCACTGGTAGACGAGCGCGATGCCGGGTACACCCTTGGTGTTTAGCTTTCCTGTGGCGCGGAAGAAAAGTCCGTCCCGGGCCATGGCATAGGCCACGCGTGAGCCGGCAAGAATCAACCCGTTGTTACAGCCAAACGTAGAAATGATAATCGCTCCGGCCATCAGCGACGCACCGACGGGACCAAAAATAGCGTTTAACGCGGCCGTCGCGACGCGATCGTCCGGCGCGTTTTGAATCTGTGCCAGCGGTAGCGCGAACAGATACGCCAGATTGGCCAGGCAATACAGGGTGATAACGATGATGGTGCCAAGCGCCATCGATAGCGCCACATCGCGTTTTGGATTCTTAACTTCGGCTGCGGTGAATCCAATGTTGTTCCAGGCATCGGCGGAAAAAAGCGAACCGACCTGCGAAACTCCAAACGCAACTACCAGGCCGAAAAAGCCGCTGGCCGCGGTGAGCGTCGGAAACCAACTTTTAAAAAGGCTGGCGCCCGGCTCGATCGGCGCCGCGCCGCGAACAGTCCAGAAATTTGAAAAATTGTCCGCAATCGCGGCGTGATTTCTGCCTACAAACACGCCAATCAAGATCAGCCCAAGCAAAGAAAGCGTCTTGGCAGAGGTGAAAATGTTCTGGATTAGTTTGCCCAGCCTTACGCCTCGCGTGTTCAGAAAAGTGATTAGTACGACCATCAGAATCGCGACGAATTGCTGAATGGAAAGACTGATAGCTAGTTTCGAACCGAGTGCGAGGGGATGAATAATCCAAGTGTTGGGAGAGATCGAAGAAAACAACACGCCCAGATATCTTGCGAATCCGACCGCTACCGCCGCAATGGTCCCGGTCTGTATAACCAGGAATAACGTCCAGCCGTAGAGAAATCCCCACAACGGCGAATAGGCTTCCCGCAAATAGACATACTGTCCTCCAGCATGCGGAAACAGCGCCGCCAATTCGCCGTACGCCAGCGCCGCCGAAATTGTCAGCAAGCCGGTGATAATCCACGTCAAGAGCAGGCCGCCGGGAGAACCGGTCACGCGGGAAATGTCGGCCGCGACGATGAAAATTCCCGAGCCGATCATCGAGCCGACCACGATCATGGTGCCGTCGAATAATCCGATGGCGCGCACGAATCCCGGTTCTTCCTTTTTGCCATGGTCTAGCACCGCTGGGCGCGCGATTTCAGCCATAAGGAGTGGCCTCACTTTTCCGCGGGTTGTGCCGCGACGGGAATAATCTTCAGATACTGCCGTACTCGATCAGCAGGATTTTTCGCTTTCAATATGTCGCTGATCACGGCAACGCTGTCCGCTCCCGCATCGATTAGCTTGCGCGCGCGTTCCAGGGTAATTCCGCCGATCGCTACGATCGGCTTAGTGGTCAATTTCCTAACTGCTTGAATGAAATCGACGCCGACCACTGGATCGGGATGGTGCTTACTGCTCGTGGAAAAAATCGGCCCGGCGGCGATGTAGTCCGCGCTGGACTCGATGGCCACTTCAAATTGCCGCAAATTATGGGTGGATAATCCAATGAGGCCGTTCGTTCCCACAACTTCGCGAGCCCTCGCAACGCACAAATCGTCCTGCCCCAGATGCACTCCACTGGCTCCCGCCAGACGCGAAATATCGGCCCGATCGTTCACAAGGAAAGTGCCGCCGTGCTGCCGCACGGTAAGGCTCAAAGCCTGCGAAGCATGCAGCAACTCGCGCGCCGACGATGTTTTATTGCGGTATTGAAACAGGCGGGCTCCCGCATCGAGCATCTTTTTAGTGAGTTCGATTGGATCGGAAGGCAGCAACGCTGCGTCTAGTATCACGTACAGCGGCGGCAGTGCAAGGCGATTGGCCATTTATTTCTTGGATTTTGTGGATTGGCTGTGGCCGTTTCCGGCAAACATCCGTTCGATGAAATGGGTATCAAAGCGGCCAGCAGCGAAGTCTGGATCGGCGAGGATGCGGCGGTGCAGCGGAATCGAAGTCTTAATGCCTTCGATCACAAACATTTCCAGCGCGCGTTTCATGCGGCCAATGGCTTCCGCACGGTCGCGACCCTTCACAATCAACTTGGCGATCATCGAATCGTAATACGGTGGAATCACTGCATCCGCGTACGCCGCCGAATCCACGCGGACTCCCGTGCCCCCGGGCGCCTGGAATGTGGTGATTCGTCCAGCCGAAGGCACAAAGGTCTCCGGATCCTCCGCGTTGATGCGGCACTCGATGGCGTGGCCGCTAAAATGAATTTCGCCAACTGCGTCATCCAGGTTTTCGCCCGCTGCGATTCGAATCTGCGCCTTGATCAGGTCCGCGCCAGTTACAAATTCGGTCACTGGATGCTCGACCTGGATGCGCGTGTTCATTTCAATAAAATAGATCGCGCCGTGCTGATCCATCAGGAACTCGACGGTGCCGGCGTTGGTGTAGCCGACTCTTTGCAGCGCCTTGACGACTTTCGCGCCCATTTCCTTGCGGACTTTGGGATCTAAGACCGGAGAAGGCGACTCTTCGATTAATTTTTGATGGCGGCGCTGGATCGAGCATTCGCGTTCGCCAAGATGAATAATCTTGCCGTGCTGATCGCCCAGCACTTGAAACTCAATGTGCCGCGGATTCTCGATGAAACGCTCAGCGTAAACATCGGGAGTGCCAAACGCCTGTTGCGCTTCGCTGCGCGCGGTTTCGTACGCCGCCAGAAGCTCCTCCTGTTTGCGCACCACACGCATGCCGCGGCCGCCGCCGCCGGCCACGGCTTTCAGGATCAGCGGATAGCCGATTTTCGCGGCCTCCTTGGCAAGCTGCTCCTCGCCTTCGATTGCACCGTCGCTTCCCGGAATCGTCGGCAGCCCCGCGCTCTTGACTTCGCGCCGCGCGCGGTCCTTTTCTCCCATCATTTCGATAATTTCCGGCCGTGGACCAATAAAGGTAATTTCCGAGGCTTCGCAAACCTTGGCGAAATTGGCGTTTTCGGAGAGAAATCCGTAACCGGGATGAATCGCATCTACATTGGTGATTTCGGCCGCGCTGATCACGTGAGGAATGTTGAGGTAACTTTCGCTGCTGCGCGGCGGTCCGATGCACACCGCCTCGTCCGCAAAACGCACGTGCAACGAATTCCGGTCAGCCTCCGAATACACGGCTACGGTGGCGATTCCCAATTCTTTGCATGCACAAATGACTCGCAGGGCGATCTCCCCGCGATTCGCGACCAGAATTTTGTTGAACATGTTATTCGCCGCCTACTTCTTGCGGCTCGGACGGATTCCAAACAATGGCTGGCCGTATTCGACCGGCTGCCCATTTTCCACAAAAATCCGCAGCACTTCCCCGCTGCTGTCGGACTCAATCTCATTCATCAACTTCATGGCCTCGACGATGCACAACGTTTCCCCGTCTTCCACGTAAGCGCCAATCTTCACAAACGGCTCGGCACCGGGGCTTGGCGAGCCATAGAACGTGCCAACGATGGGTGACTTCACGAGATGCAGGTCTGCGGTGGACCTGGGCTCCAGAGCGGAAGGCGCTGTCGCCGCAGCCGATCCCGCCGACGAAGACGATGGACACGCGTCGATCGCGGAACCGTCAACGCGGCCCCGGCCGAAGGCTTCTTCAACCATATGCGCAGGTCCCCGCGCGAGTATTCAAATTCTTCCAGATTATGCTCCGCCATGGTTTTCAGGAGCTGTTCAATCTGATCAATGTCCGGGCCCACCGACGACCCGCGGCCACTCGACTTCACACCGGTTTTGCGTTTCATTCGTTTTGTTATTAGAGCTCTATGAAATCCCGCGAGGCGCGGGTCAATATTTCGCTACGGCCTTGGTGCACCACGACGTCGTCTTCGATCCGAATTCCACCTACGCCAGCAATATACACACCCGGTTCTATCGTAATCACGTTTCCCGAGGCAAGCTGTGTTTTTTGACCCTTGGCCAGGCGGGGGTCCTCGTGGACTTCCAACCCCAGGCCATGCCCAGTGCTGTGCACGAAATACTGGTCTAACCGGTACGCCGCCAGTACCCCTCTGGCAGCCGCGTCTACCTCGCCACCGCTTTTTCCGGGTCCAACGGCATCAATAGCCGCTGCCTGCGCTTCCAACACGGCTTGGTACCACAAGCGTATCCTTGCGGGAGCTTTCCCCACATAGACCGTTCGCGTGATGTCGCTACAGTATTTTCCGAGTATAGCACCCAGGTCTAACACTACCAACTCATTTTTCCTCAAGCGTTTAGCGGTAGGCCGGGCATGCGGAAGCGCAGCACGCGTTCCGAACGCGACGATACTTTCGAATGCCGCTCCCGACGCTCCCCGTTTGCGCATCTGGTATTCAATCTCCGCCGCAATCTCAAATTCCCGCACGCCCGGTTTCAACAACGCAATCGCACCTTCGACGACCGCGCTCGCAAGAAGGGCCGCTTTTCGCATTTGCGCCAGTTCTGCGACGTCTTTGCGGGCCCGCAGACTGGCGACTAGTCCGTCAACCTGCTTGAAATGCGTCGCTTTCCCCGCTGCCTTTTTAACCAGCTGGTACTGTCCGACAGTCACCTGCGCTGGGTCGAACCCCACTCTCTTGCAGCGCAGATTTTTGAGCAACTCACCACATGACCGGTATAGCCCTTGCTTGTGCTCAACGACCTTCACGCCGCGCAATTCCTCGGCGGCCTGCACTCTGAACCGCCCGTCGGTCACTAGAGTCACGCGCCGCAGGTCAACAATCAGCGCTCCCGCTTCTCCGGTGAACCCAGTCAGGTAATACCAATCTGCTGGACTGGTGATGAGCAAGGCATCCAGCGATTCCCTGCGGAGCAACTTCTGCAGTTCCTGGCTTCGGCGCGCGTGTGAATTTGACATAAAGAATCGGGAAGACCCAGGGTTTCAGGATTTGCATTTGCCAACCCTGGACTGCCCAAGTCTCCCCGATCTCGAGGAAAGTTGAAAGTGCCTGGAGCTTCGAGTTAACCAGAGCCGCCGTCAGCCCGGACGTCTTCAGCCAGGAATGATTCGGGGCGTCAGGAAGAACAATAGTTCCTGCGAAGATACGGTCACGTTGGTCCGCTTGAAGAGATTGCCAATCAGCGGCAAGCTGCCTACCAAAGGAACCTGGGTAACGTTCACGTTCTGCTGGGAAACGATTACGCCGCCGATGACCACGGTTCCGCCATCCGGAACCAGTATTTTGGTTTCCGCGGACTGTGTGTCCAGCGCGGGAATGCCCTGAATTCGTGCGATACCGTTGTCCACCTGGGTGTTTTCCACTAGCACGTCCATGAACACTGTGCCTTCGGCTGTAATTTGCGGCGTTACTTCCAGCTTGAGCACCGCGTCGATGTACTGTACAGAGACGGTGTTGTTCACGGTGGTCTGAATCGGAATCTTAGTACCCTGCTTGACCAATGCTTTTTCGTTGTTTTGCGTCACAATGCGCGGCTTGGAGAGCAGCTTGCCCACGCCCTTCGCTTCGGCTGCGGTGATGAAGAAGTCGATGGCGAAGTTCGGCGAGCGATGCGAGAAGCCGAAACCGGACGTTGGCGAACCGGCCTGAAAGTTGGTCTGCAGCGGCAGACCGGTCGAAACGCCGTTACCAGACGTTCCGCCACTTGGGAAGGTCACAGGGTTCTGCGGGATACCGCTGCCAGGTGTGATGCCACTTCCGCCAACCGCGGGCGAACCGGAGAACAGAGAACGTCCGCTGGTGGTAGTCCCGGCAAATCCAAGTTCGGTGCCGATGTCCTGGGCGAAGGAACGGGACGCGGAAACCACGCGCGCTTCAATCTCCACCTGCTGCGATTTGCGATCCAGCTGGTGGATCAGGTTGTCCATAATCGGGATGGTGATCGGAATATCTCTGATAATCAACTGATTTGAGCGGTCATCGGCGAGAATATCACCCTTCGCGGAAAGAAATTTCTTAAGTGTCGGCATCAAGGTCGTGGCTTTGGCGTAGCTAAGCACGCGGGTCACTGTGACGGCAGGAGTCGCATCATTCTGCGCCTTTAGAAGTTCGCGGACCGAATCTGCTTCCCTTTTCATGGTCTCGCGAGTGGCAATGCGCAATACGTTGCCGTGCAGCTGTTTGTCCAATCCGTTGTTCTGCAAAACGATGTCCAGCGCCTGATCCCACGGCACTTCGTCCAAAACGATGGTAAGTGTCCCCTTGACCGCCGGGTCCAGAACAACGTTCAGTCCGCTGATCTCATGAATCAATCGGAAGAAGTCGCGAAGGTCCACATCCTTCAGGTTCACCGAAATTGGTTCACCGGTATATTTCCCTGCAGTTGTCGGCGTCGTCTCGGTATTTTGCTGGGCGGTGGGCGCCAGCGTCGCGGCGGCGTTACTCGCCTGCTGCACGGCCTGCTGAGTAGCCTGTTGCACTGAAGATTCTTCGGGCCGGGCCGGCTGATTATTTCCATCAAAGGACGCCAGCGCTGCGTTGCGATTGGTCAGTTCGCTGGGCAGCGCGAATCGCGGCGCCACGATATTCACCAGTGAAGCCTGGCGATGTTGGGCGCCACGCGGTAAGGCATCGGCATAGTGAAAAACCGGTTTCGCTTCGGTCGCCGAAGCAGTCGTCTGGCTGAGAGTGTTGTCGATCGGTGCGTCGGCTGGAGAATCGAAATAAATGACAAGCGTGTTGCCTTCGCGCCCGATCTGATAAGGAGCAGCCGCGGTCAGGTCAACTACGACACGCGCAATGCCCGGGCGGTACTGTCCCAGACGTACTCCGCGCACCGGCGCCGAAACTCCCGGAATGATCATCTTCTGCACCGCCATCCGGGTATCTGCGAAATCCAGCACCAGACGGTCCGGATTGTGCAGACGCACCGCATGCGCGTCCAGGCGGCCTTCACCCTGCACCCGCACGCTTGCGCGTGGCGAGGCCTGCGTCACCGCCACGCTTGAGATCACCGCAGCGGTCGCCGCCGCTCCCGCGGATCCCTGCGACTGTGCCAGCACAGGCGCCGTGCCGCACGCCAGGCTTGCAAGGATCAGGCAGCCATTTCGTAGGGCCGGCCAGTTCGTCTTCATTGCTGTTCTCCTGCACTCGAGTAAAGTCTCTTGTTTACTTCCCGCTCGACAGGCTTGCCGAACGCATCCTTGCCTTCTTCATGGAAGGTCACGCCCTCCATCGAAATCTTTTCGACCTTCCCGTCATACAACTGGTCGCCCTCGCGCAAGAAGTAGGTGCGCTGTTGCGGGTTGGCGACGACGGCGATCATTCCGTTCGCGGACTTCACAATGCCGTCGAGACGCAGCGTGCCGACCTGCAAGCCCGCTTTGCCCGGGGGAAGATTTTTCGCCAAGGCGTCCTGTGCCTGTTTGCGCCCGATCAACGATTCAAACGGATCGCGCCTGGCAATCTTTTGTTCGCTTCCGACAGGTTTCTTGTCGGAGACCGTTCGTGCCACCGGCGCGGGAGTCTTTGCATGCTTTTTGGCCGCTGGTTTTACAGCCGTCTGCCCCGCGGGCGCGGGCTTTGTCGCCGATTTAGTCGCGGGCTTGCCGGCCGTGGTGGACGCTGGCGCCGTTTGCGCGCGCATTCCGGGCGCGGCAAACAGCGTAATCCCAACTAGCAATGGCATGAGAGCTGTCATCAGAGGACGCATAGTTTGTTCATTCCCGCTCAATGTTTTACCCCCGGCTTAGCCGCACCCGTGGCAGGTGTCACGTCTCCCGGTTTAGTAAAATAAGTCGTCGCCGTAAAAACTCCGCTGACGGTGCTTCCCGGCCGCAAGGTGTAGCGCCCGCCTTTGGCTTTATCGGGATCGGAAAATTCCAGATCTCCCACGTTTATGATTCGGGATAGGCGGCTTAGCCTGCCGAAGAAGTCCAAAACATTGAAATACGGTCCATCCGCCTGCACTTCGAAGGGCATCTCGTAATAATTGTTGTCCTTCGACACCACTGCTTTGGCTTTCAGTTGCCGAATGGCAACGTTCGACTCCGTCGCGGCGCCCTGCAGCAAACGGATAAACTCGTCGGTCTCTTTCTCTTCAGGAACAATCGTCTTCAAAGTGTCGAGTTGCTTGTTGAGCGCGTCCATCTGCTGTTTCAGTTCGCCGTAGCGCTGCTTGTAAACCTGTAGCTGTGTGACTTCCTGGGTCAGCGCGGTCCGGGTGGTGATTGCCTTGTCCACCTGGTCCTTTTCCTGCGCCACCGGCGAGAACGGCAGATAAATTCCAACCAGCACCAGCACCACTGCGATCGCGGCAGCCACCAGGCCCTGCATAATCACCGACATGTCTCTCAACGGATTGGCCATAGCGATCTCCTAACCCTTCTTCGCTGGCGCGGGATTCGGCGCCGGGGTGCTCGCGGGCTTGGCCTGCGGACCGGATGGATTGATTTCCGCGTTCAACTTGAACGAAAACGTCTCCACGTTCTTACTGTCTTGCTGCTTGGTTTCATCGATTTCAACTTTTTGGAAATAACCGGAGCGCTTCATGGCAGTAATGAAATTCGCGACGGAATTGATGGAAGCCGACGAGCCCTCGATGGCCAGGGTGTTGCCCTTGCGCGTCATGTCCGTCAGCCAGAGATTTTCCGTGCGGGAAACGGTATTGGCGACCATGTCCAGCAATTCCTGCCCGCCGGTGCGGTCGCGTTGCAGCTTTTCGATGGTGTCCACGCGAACCTGCAGAATGGCCTTCTGCTTGTCAAAGGTCTCCACTTGCTGCTTGATCTGCTGCAGTTCCGTCTTTTGCGCCGTCAGCTGCTTGATGCGGTTGTTTTCCTGGGTTAACTGGCTCTGCCAGGAAAAGTAGATATACCCAAGCACCAGGCCGCCGAGCAGGAGTCCTGCCCCGATGAAGACCGCAGGCAATGCCGCACCGGTATCTACTGGCCGTCTTGCTGATTTAGGCCGCTGTTGTCCGAGAAGGTTTATGCGGATCATGGCTAGTCGAAGCTCCTCAACGCCAGGCCCACGGCGATTGCCAACCGCGGCCCCATCTCGCGAATCTGGTCGTCACTGTGCTTTCCGGGATTGATCAGCACTTTGCGGAAAGGATTCAATTCTTCCACCGGCATGGCGAACTCTTCGCGCAGCAGGTCCACCAGGCCCGGCACGCGCGCGGTACCGCCGGCGACCAGAATTCGCTGGATGTTTTCGCCGCTGGCCGTCGCGCGGAAGAAATCAAACGTCTTTTGAATTTCCAGCGTCAGAATGTCGCTTACGCTGCGCAAAATCTGCTGTTTCTGCTCGTCCGTGACACTTGGCAGTGTCTCGCCCTTTTTCAACCGTTCGGCGTCCTCAAAGCTCAAGTCCAATTCCTTTTGCAGTGCATCGGTATATTGATTTCCACCCACGCTGACGTCGCGCGTAAACAACGGGATACCGCCCCGCACGATGTTGATATTCATCACGCTCGCGCCGATGTTCAGCAGCGCCACGGTCTGTCCAGCGTCCGGTTCGTAATTCACTTCGAAGCAGTTCTGCAATCCGAAGGCGTCGATGTCCACCACCACCGGGGTCTTGCCGGCCTGCGCCAGCACGTTGGTGTGGTTCAGAATCTTGTCCTTCTTCACCGCAACCAGCAGTACGTCCATCTGCGAGTCCATCGACTCCAGCAATTGGTAGCTCAAGTTCACGTCGGCAATATCGAACGGAATATGCTGGCTGGCTTCAGCAGGAATGCGGTCGTACAACTCTTCTTCGCTCATCAAGGGCAGCGGAACGCGCTTCACGATCACGGAATGTCCGGAAACCGAAGTCGCCACATTTTTCGTTTTCACGTTGGCGGAATCAAAAATCCGGCTGATGGCATTGGCCACTTGTGGGGCGTCCATGATGGCGCCGTCCACTACCGTATCCGGTGCCAGCGACTCCATGCCAAAGCTCACCAGTTCGTAACCGGCCTTGGTGCTTTTCAGTTCCACGGACTTAATGGAACTGGAACCGATATCCAGCCCGACCAACTGTCTGCTTCGTTTTCCGCCGAATAACATCTGGCAGCCCCTTTTGATTTCTTTGCTTTATCGCGACCGCAGAGCCCAGCGTACCGGCTAACGTCGTCTTGCGTGCGCCTGGCTCATCTTGCGTTCCATCCACCTATCGAGGATGGTCTTTCTCAGTTTCCAACGGTTACCAAGTTTGAACGCCGGAATTTCGCCTTCCGTGATGTAACGGTACAGGGTATCCGGGCTTATCCCCAGATATTGCGACGCCTGCCGCACATTCATCACTTCACGCGATTCATTCACGAGGAACGCC
>WNFO01006310.1_pt1 | contig 10882 bp, 11 predicted proteins | sample 5400251 | NCBI WGS metagenome assembly WNFO01 (sample SAMN13153354, study PRJNA577476) | soil metagenome | isolation source: 100 cm saprolite under Madrone tree | place: USA:California | collected 2016-06-14 | reverse complement strand
ATGTCCGGCGTGTTGATGCCGAAGGCTTTCGCGGCAAACGCGTGTCCGAATTCGTGCAAGATCACGCACACGAAAAGCAGCAGGATAAAAAACACGCGCCCGGCAGCAGCAGCCGAGCCGCCTTCCGCATAGTAGCCGACTGCCAGCCAGCCGATCAGCAGCAGGAAGGTCACGTGAATTCGTAACTGGATACCAGCGACGCGAAAGATGGGAAGAGACCAGCTCATAAAAACAGTCTCGCCTGCTTTTGAATCGCGCGCCAGCGTTGTAGTGGCCGCCCAAAGGTGGATCGAGCGGTCCCTTGTCCGCCAGTCGGACGGACTCGTCCATCGGCGAGCTCGATGTTAATTTAAGCGGCGAAGCCGCATTTGTTTGGCATCGTCCGACGGAGCGGCCGATCCACCCTGCGTGGCCGGGCCGAGTGGAGCGACATGTGCCGCATTCTGCGCGGCCGCCGGATTGCGCACACTCGTTGTCGAGCGGGAAAAATTCCCGCGCGAAAAAGTCTGTGGTGATTGTTTGAATCCGGCGTGCTGGCCGGTATTGCGCCGGTTGGAGCTTGCAGATCTCGGCCGCGCGGCGCCGCATGGAAAACTGGAAGCGGTCGAGTTCATCGCGATTGGCGGCCAAAGGGCACATGTCAATCTTCCGCCCGGCGATGAAAGCGAGATCGCGATCAAGCGCAGCCTCTTCGACAATCTTTTGTTTACGCGCGCGCGCGAGCTCGGCGCCGAAATTCGCGATGCCACGGTCGTAAGGGCAATTGCAAGGAATTCATCTCATCACTGGATGGTCGCTGCTGGAGAAACAATTCTTGAGGCGGCCATTCTTGTCGGAGCTGATGGACGCAACTCCACCGTGGCGCGTCTTAGCAATTTGCTTCCGGGACCGGAACGCGAACGCGTCGCACTGCAAACGCATATTCCTTTGCCGAGAAAATTCGGAAATCGCGTCGTTCTCCAATTTCTGCCCGAAGGTTATTCGGGTCAGGCGCCGGTGAATGAGAATGAATTGAATCTCTGCCTCGTCGGCCGGCCACCGACGATTGCATCGCTGCGAAGATGGGCCGAGCGAAATTTCGAGATCGCAGCCGATCACGCATGGCGGACGATCACGCCGCTCACGCGCGCACCCGTCTCGGCCGTTCACGAAAATCTTTTCTTCATCGGCGACGCCGCGCGCGTGGTCGAGCCATTCACCGGCGAAGGAATTTATTACGCGCTTCGTTCAGGCGAACTTGCCGCCAACGCCATCGTGAAAATCATTCGCGGACAAAATCGACAAGTAACTTTGCGTGAATTCGCTCGCGCTCACGCGGCCATGTATCGGGGGCGACTCTGGATCAATCGGTTGGCGCGCGCGGCTGTTTTATCACCACGCATCGCATCGCTTTTCGTGAACGCCGCGCGATTTCAGCCGCCGATCTGGCGGTTGCTGACCGCGAAAATCGTTAGGTCGAATTGACGGCGCGACATGCTTTCACCGTGTTCGACATCAACATCGCGATCGTCATCGGGCCAACACCACCCGGCACCGGCGTGATCGCGGCGGCTTTCTTTGCCACTTCGTCGAAATCGACATCACCGATAAGGCGGTAACCGCGCTCACTGGTTGCGTCCTCCACTCGATTAATTCCAACATCGACAATCACCGCGCCGTCGCGCACGTGTTTAGCCTTCACAAATTCAGCCCGGCCAATCGCCACGATCAAAATATCTGCCGCGCGCGTGATCGCTTCGAGATTCCGGCTGCGGGAATGAACAACCGTCACGGTCGCGTCGCTGCCTCTACCTTTTTGCATGAGCAAAAGCGCGAGCGGTTTTCCCACGATCATACTCCGCCCAAGAATGACAACGTGCGCGCCGGAGATGTCGATCTTGCTTTCGATGAGCAGCCGTTGAATCCCAAGCGGAGTACATGGGACGAATCCGTCCGCCGCGGCGGACGCGAGTTTCGCGACGTTCAGCGGATGAAAACCATCGACATCTTTGCGCGGATCGAGTGCGCGCACGATTGTCGCTTCATCAATTTGTTTCGGCGGCGGCGATTGCACAAGAATGCCGTGAATGGCTGGATCGCGATTCAACTCCTCCACGCGCGAAAGTAATTCCGACTGCGTGGTGGATGTCGGGAGCTCAAGTTTCACGGAATGCAAACCGAGCTCGCGGCTCATCTTGTCCTTCGAGCGCACGTAGGCGCGCGAGGCGGGATGATCGCCCACCAACACCACGGCCAGACCCGGTGTGACGCCTTGCGATTTTAATTTCGCAATCTCGCGGCGAAGATCGACATAAACTTTTTCCGCAATTGCGCGGCCGTCGATTAACTTCGCCATACGCCGAACGTAAATGACTCAGCGTCGTTCAACCAGCGCCATCATCGCATCTTGCAAACGCAAACGCTCGGCTTCGAACTCTTCGGCGGTGCTTGTCGATCTTACACGATGCGGCTGGCCGATGATCACGTGCACTTTGGCGAACGGCCGCGGGACAATGAATCGATCCCAGCTTTTGATCCGCCAGCAGTTCGAATATTCCATGTTAATGGGTAGAACCGCCGCGCTCGACTTTTGCGCCAGAAAAATAATTCCCGGTCCGAGCTCGTAAACTGGACCGCGTGGACCATCCGGCGTAATTACGACGTCGCGTCGCGAGGAGAGCACTTCCGTCAACTGCAAAATTGCACTGGCGCCGAGTCGCGAACTCGAGCCGCGCACAACATCGAAACCGAAGCGTTTGATTGCATCGGCCAGCAGGTCCCCATCGCGACTCGCGCTGATCAAAGCCGCGCCGTGACGGTTCGAAAAAAAAAGTCGCAGCACGACCGGAAATATCAACAGGCGATTATGCCAGAGAGCGCCGATGTAATTTTCATTCACCGGCTTTCCAACAATGCCAGCGCGATCATCGATTTGGTAACGCAGCGTGCGCGCCCAAAGCTGGAGCAAGCGAAATCCGAACGCGATCAGCCAACGCGCGCGCCAACCTTCGATCTTCAACTTTTCTTGCCCGAAGTTTTCGCAGTTTGATCCTGCCAGCGATAGGCGCGCGGATTCGGCAATCCAATTTGATCGAGAATCCGCCAAACAACCGTATCGACAACGGCGGTGACAGAACCTGGCTGGCTGTAAAAAGATGGAATTGCCGGCAGAACAATCGCACCCGCCTCAAGCAGCGTCACGACGTTGCGCGCGTGAATCAAATTCCAGGGCGTCTCGCGCGGGACGAGAATTAATTTCCGGCGTTCTTTCAAAAAAACATCGGCGGCGCGCAACAGCGCGCTGTCGCTGGAACCGGAAGCGATCCGCCCGAGTGTTGCCATCGAGCATGGAACGATCACCATCGCGTCGAAGCGGGCCGAGCCGCTCACAAACGGAACACTGAGATCACTTTCCGAATGTCGCGAGACGTGCGCAGGAATTTTGAAATCTTCCAGCTCCTGCGCCGCGACCTGTTCCGCATGGGCGCTCATGATGAGATGAATCTCGTGCGCGGCGCAATCGATCTGCTCAAGCAATCGTTGCAGATAAATCGTTCCGCTGGCGCCGGTCGCGGCGATCACAAGTTTCATCGGACTAAAAGAATGACATCTGACCAGGCCGGCGACAACAAGGAGCGGCGGTTCCTAAACCGCCGGGGCTATCGATGCCGAGATGGAGCATGACTTGATTTCTCGACTCGGAGTTTGAATTTCATCGCAGGCCGGGGCAATAAGATACGCAATGGTCAAAAAACTCTTACACACTCGTTACCGCGTGACCGATCTGGAGAAGACGGTCGCGTTTTACAAAGACGTTCTCGGACTCAAGGAGCTTCGCCGGCATACTTCCGGCCGCGGCTCGCAACTGGTTTTTCTCAAAGCGCCCGGCAGCGAAGAAGAAATTGAAATCTGCAAATTCGATCAGAGCGGCCCGGTGGTGGTGGGACCCGATCTGACACATCTCGCTTTCGAAGTGGACAATCTCGACAAATTCGCGCGCGAAGCGGCCGCCAAAGGTTATCCGCTTTCCGACGGACCACATCAAACCTCAAGCGGAAGCAAGATTGCTTTCATCGACGCTCCGGAGGGTTACGAGATCGAGTTAATCCAGCGCGGCCGTGATTCATAATAACCTCTCGCTGGCCATGTGCTTGCACCTCGCAAATTCTTGCTCCTCATTTTCCGACCGATGAAATTGGGTCGCACTTGGATCGTTTGCTTCTGCGTATCCGCATTAGCGCTCACCACGTTTGCGCAGGAACAGGATGCTGTCCGGCCGACCGGCATTCCCGAGCCCTCGCCGAAAGAGTCGCCTCAAGTTTCTCTGCCGAAAGCAACGCGCGCTCGGACCCATCGCCGGCACGTTAAGACCAGAGCGACAGCGGAAGAAAAACGCGATGAAGTTTCGCCGCCGCGCGTTTCCGGAGGTGCGCCAGCGACCGGCGCAAGATCGATCATGATGGTTGATGCACGCACCGGGGAAACTTTGTATGAAAAAAATGCGGATGAGATACGACCGCCGGCCAGCACGCAAAAGTTGCTGACTGCATTAATCATTGCTGAGCATGGTTTTTTGGATCGACCGGTGAGAGTTGAGCTTATCGACACCCTGGCGGAGCCGGTGAAGTTGAATATCAAACCTGGCGACACCTACCAGCGCATCGACCTATTGCGTGCGTTGCTCGTAAAAAGCCCGAATGATGTGGCGCGTTGTCTCGCGCGCGACAACGCGGGCAGCATCGAAGCCTTCGCCGAGATGATGAATCAACGCGCGCGCGAACTCGGCACGACGCACTCGCATTTTGTGAATCCGAACGGGTTACCGGTGCCCGGCCAATATTCGAGCGCGCGTGATCTCTCGATCATCGCGCGCACGGCCTACGCCAATCCCACGATCCGATCGATTGTTTGTCTTCCGCAACTCGTCTTTCGCTATGCCAACGGCCGCACGCGCGAGCTCGAAAACACAAATAAAGTTCTAAGACGCTCCCCGTATTGCAACGGGATGAAAACCGGTTACACGGAAGCCGCCGGGCATTGCTTGATTTGCAGCGGTTCGCGACCGGGCCGCGACATCATCGTGGTCGTGCTCGGCGACAGCACGGCCGTCTGGCGAGACGCCTCGGCCCTGCTCTCCTGGGGTCTCTGGATGTAGTCCCGCAAACGGCGGAAGTCTCATGACAGACCTTTTCGCGCGAACTTCTCGAACTAAAAAAACGTTTCGGAGCGCTTTTACTGCTCGATGAAGCGCACGCCATCGGAGTGATTGGGCCGAATGGTCGCGGGCTCGCTGCGGAAGAGAACTTGCATGAAGATGTCGATGTCCAGATGGGAACGCTCAGTAAAGCCCTGGGCGTAAGCGGCGGTTACATTTGTGGTTTCCGCAGCCTGATCGAATGGCTGATTAATCGGGCGCGTTCGTTTATCTATTCAACGGCGCCACCGTCCGCACTTGCGGCCGCGGCGCGGGCCGCAATCAATTTTCTCGCCTCGCCGGAAGGCGAACAGCGCCGGCTCTTACTTTGGCAAAGAATTAAGCTCATGCAGGAACTTCTTCCGGTCCGTTCGGCAACGGCGAATCGCTCGGATAAGAATGCTGCCCACGCCAGCAGCGCGATTTTTCCGCGGCGCGTAGGCGATGAGCAAGCAGCGATCGACTTGGCGGAAGCGCTCCAAAACCAAGGATTTTCGTCCCGGCGATCGGTTACCCGACTGTGGCCAAAGGTTCCGCGCGACTGCTCATTACCGTAACGGCAGCGCACACTGAGGATCAAATCCGAGCGCTCTGCGAAGCGATCGCACGGCTGAGCGCCGAAATGCTGTAGCCGCTTCGCTGTGCGAAGCGCAGTTCCGAGCTGGCAACGAAACGCCCGCGTCGCGCCGCCCGGAGGGCGACGGCTACTATTACGGAGTTGAGGATGCCGCCGAGACGCGGAGCAGCGGCGTAGGCACGAGGCCGGGGTTCCGCTTCACATCCACCGGCACCGCCGGAATATCATCCGGGCCTTCCGCGGGCGGCGCTGGCTCTTCCGCATTTTCCGTGCTCGCGTACTTCGCCGCCATCCTCTGCTCCCTGGTCTGATTTGCCGCAGTAGTTTGGGTGGTTGTCGAACAGGCGGGAAGCAAAACGAGACTGAGCAGACAGGTAGCGACTCTGATTTTCATTCTTCGCGCTCCGTACGTATCACGGGCTGCTTCTAGAATTATTATAATCATGCATTGGATGGCAAGTACTTTTTATCTATCCAGCTAAAACCGCGGATTACGCGGATTTCACGGATGAATTTTCTATAGCCGTCGCCTTGGCTACCACGCCGAAGCAGGGCGAAGCGCGATATGGTGGATCGGCCGCTCCGGCAGGCCATGCTAAAAAAATGCGGCTCCCTCGCCAAATTAACATCAAGCTCGCCGTTGGACGAGTCCGTCCGACTGGCGGACAAGGGACGGCTCGATCCACCTTCGCGGTGCCACGTTCGCAAACCTTCCGCGTGACAAGCCGCGAAAGCAGCTACAGAAATCGCCGCAAAATCGGTTTCAGCTTCTTCACTGTTGTGGCCGGCCAGAGCTGGCGTTCCGTGACCAAGGCCGAGTCGAGGGCGGAATGTTCCGGCCAGTTCGGTTCCATCGGTATGCGCGGAATTAGATCGACGAGCACCTTTCTCGCTGTCTCGGCATTCGCCATCAGATGACCGATCACGGTCTGGGCGGAGACCGGTTCCTCTTCCACTTTCCAGCAATCGTAATCCGTAATCATCGCCATGGTGGCGAGCGCAATCTCCGCTTCGCGGGCCAATTTCGCTTCCGGCAAGTTCGTCATCCCGATTACGTCAAAGCCGTTTCGGCGATTGAGCTCCGATTCCGCGCGCGTCGAAAACGCCGGCCCGTCCATGTTCACGTAAGTGCCGCCGTTGTGAACGGTGACGCCTACCGAGCGCGCTGATTCGGCAATGATGTTTCGTAACTTCGTGCTGATCGGCTCAGCGAACGAGATGTGCGCGGCAATTCCTTTCCCGAAGAATGTGTGATCGCTGCGCAGGCTGGTGCGATCATAAAACTGCGATGGCAACAAAACATCCCGTGGCGCATATTTCTCCTGCAAACTGCCGACCGCAGTCACCGCGATGATCCAGCGCACGTTAAGCGAACGCAGCGCGTAGATGTTGGCCCGGTGATTTAATTCGTGCGGCAAAAGCCGATGGCCGCGCCCGTGGCGCGGCAAAAAATAAACCTGCCGTCCGCCCATCTTCCCGCCAATGAGCGTGTCCGATGGCGCCCCAAACGGAGTATCAATTTTGCGTTCGGTCGCATCGCGCAGCTCGTTCATCTGATACAAACCGCTGCCGCCAATGACGCCGATTGCCGGACTTTCGTTTTTCATTCGTGCCGCTATTAAATCCGAAAGATCGACAAGATGAAAAGTCGATAATCTCTCCGTGGCGAAGGCCGCTCGCCCGTGTATTATTCTCGCCCATTCATGCCGAAATTCTTCATCAAGACCTACGGCTGCCAGATGAACGAGCGCGACTCGGAACAAGTGGCGCATTCGCTCATCGCGCGTGGCTACGAGCGCGCGGAGATTGAAATGGAAGCGGACGTGATCTTACTCAACACTTGCAGCGTGCGCGACATGGCCGACCAAAAGGCCCTGGGCAAAATGGGGATGCTCGGACACATGGCGAAAGACCGGCCGGAAGTTGTGTTCGGTTTTCTTGGCTGCATGGCGCAGGCGCGCGGCGCGGCGTTGCTCAAAAATTTATCGCATGTCGATCTTGTCGTGGGGACGCAAAAATTCCATCGCGTCGCCGATTACGTCGAAGAGCTCGTGAAACGAAAGCGCGTTGTAGCCGGGGTCGGCAACCCCGGCCACAGCATGGACGATTTGCGATTTTCGATCGTCGATGTTGAAGAAGAGTCGGGCTCGCAGGAAACAATCCGCGAACAACAACTCGCGCCCAGGCAGGCGACCGCTTTCGTTTCGATCATGCAAGGATGCAACATGCGTTGCACCTTCTGCATTGTGCCGCGGACCCGCGGCGCGGAGCGCAGCCGCTCAATTTCTGAGATCGTGCGCGAAGTGCGCGATCTCGTCGCGCGCGGCGTGAAGGAAATCACCCTGCTCGGACAAATCGTAAACTTATATGGCCGGCACGAGTTTCCCAAGCGCGATGGCAAAAGCCCATTCGTGCAGTTACTCCAAGCCGTGCACGAGATCGACGGACTTGAGCGACTCCGTTTCACTTCACCGCATCCGATCGGATTTCGTGAGGATTTGATCGAAGTATTCGGACGCCTGCCGAAACTGGCGGAGCACGTGCATCTGCCGCTGCAATCCGGTTCCAACAAAATTTTGAAAGCAATGCACCGGACTTACACCGCGGAGAAATATGTCAATCTTGTCGATCGCATCCGGCAGGTGCGCGGCGGCACCGCGATCACCACCGACATTATCGTCGGTTTTCCCGGCGAGACCGAGAGCGATTACGAGCAAACGCGCGAGCTTGTCCGACAAATCCAATTCGACAACGCCTTTGTCTTTCGCTATTCGCCGCGACGCGATACGCCCGCCGCGGAGATGAGCGACCAAATCGACGAAAGCGTCAAAGCAGAGCGCAATCAGGATTTGCTCCGGGTCGTGAATGAATCAGCGCGACGCGCCGGCGAACGCCTGGTTGGTCGCGATGTCGAAGTTCTCTGCCAAGGCCCGAGCAAAACCAACCTGGCCCGATTAATGGGCCGCACAGGGACGAACAAAATCGTCGTGTTCGAGGGCGGTGACGAACTTATTGGCGAGATTGTCGATGTCCGGGTCCAACAAGCGAATGGATTCAGCTTGTATGGGACGCCAGTCATGCAAACCTGACGCGCGGTCAGCCACGATCGCGGCATGATTTACCACCTGTCTTTGCAAACCGTGGGAATAATCGCGGGCGCGTTTCTAATCTTGATCAGTTTGCCCGGATTGCTAAAACCAGATCTTGCCAGCGTTGCGCAACAATTTCCGCGCTCTCGTGTCGCCGGGGTTATTTTGCTGACAGCCGATCTTGTCTGGAGCTTCTGGCTGCTGGCGACGATGGAGATGGGAGAGTTCTCCGCTTTTCGACGACCGCTCCTCATTGCATTGCCGATCGGTTACGTGCTTGTGCTGCGTTTCGTTGACGAATTTCTCGCTGTCCGCGCGCTTGGAATTCTCTGTTTGCTCGCCGCCGAGCCGCTGCTTGACGCGGCGTTTCTACGTTACGAAACGAGCCGTTTGCTCGTTACAGTGCTCGCCTATTTGCTCATCGTCGCCGGACTGTTCTGGGTCACGATCCCGTACTTGCTTCGGGACCAAATCAACTGGAGCGCGCGCGGCACCGCACGCTGGCGATTGTTGCAGGGGATCGCACTGTGTTACGGCGTGGTGATTCTCGCACTGGCGATCACGGTTTATTGAGATCTTCTGTAGCGGCGCTCTATGAGCGTCGGACAAAACAATCTCAGCGACGGTCATAGACCGCCGCTACAAAGAATGGAATGAACCGGATTCTTGTGATCCGCGGCGGTGCGATTGGCGATTTCATCCTCACGCTGCCCGCGCTGAAGGCGTTGCGCCATGCATATTCTCGCGCACACGTCGAGATCCTCGGTTACAAGCATATCGCGGTGCTGGCGGAAAATCGGTTTTACGCGCAAGCCGTCCGCTCAATCGAGCACGGACCGCTCGCGAGCTTCTTCGCGAAGAATTCGGAACTCCCGGCCGAACTCGCAAACTATTTCGTGAGCTTCGATTTGATCATCAGCTATCTTTACGATCCCGATGGTGTCTTTGAGATGAATCTGCGCCGGTGCGGCGTAGATAATCTGATTCATGGCCCGGGCAAGATCGACCATCGCGAGCACGCAGCCCGACAACTTTCGCGGCCGCTCCAGACTCTCGGTCTTTGCGTCGATGATTTGTCTGCGAAGCTTTATCCTTCGGCCGAAGATCGAGACGCGGCCAACGCTTTTCTCGGCCATTGCGCGCAACCAATCGTCGCGTTTCATCCCGGCAGCGGCGGCAAAAAGAAAAATTGGCCGCTCGAAAATTGGATCGACCTCGGAAATCGTCTGCTCGCGTCGGAAGATTTTCGCGGATCGATCGTCGTCATTTTCGGTGAGGCGGACGCAGATCAAGTTGCGCGGCTCCAATCAATTTGGAAAGACGCGACTGTTCGCTTTGCAAAAAATTTGCCATTGCCCCATCTCGCGGCGGTTCTTGAGCAAACAATCTTTATCGGGCAGGACAGCGGGATCTCACACCTTGCCGCCGCTGTCGGGGCAAATTGCGTTTTGCTGTTCGGCCCGACTGATCCGGCGGTTTGGGCGCCAGCGAACAAGAACGTTCGCGTGCTTCGGGCGCCGAAGGGTGAAATGTCGCGGCTCAAATTCAAAACCGTTTGCGACGCGCTGAAATTGTAGCGCAACCGCGCATCCCGGAAGACAGCGTCTCGCCTGCGCGTTGCAAATGCGCGGCAGGTCGTCGAACAGACAGGAAACCTGTCTGCCATGACAGGCGAGGGCACCTGTCTTCCAGACAAGCACATCACGAGCTGATGCGCATCGGCATCAGGACATAGAGAAATGGCGTCTGAATCTTCAAGACGCCCGGGCTCATCTCATCGATGAGATCGAGAAAAACTTCGTCCTCGGTCAGGTTGCGCAACGGCGCCATCAAGAATTCCGGATTAAAGGCGATAGAAAATTCGCGCCCTTTGTAGGCGACGGGGAGCGATTCCTTCGCTTCGCCGACCTCCGGGGTATTGGCGGTGATGTCGATGTTGTTCTTGCTGAAGTTGAGTTTGATCGAGTTCGATTTGTCGCTCGCGAGCAAGGAAACGCGCCGCAATGAATTGAGGAACGTCTCGCGTTCGAGCGTGACGCGTTC
>WNFO01013056.1_pt1 | contig 10883 bp, 9 predicted proteins | sample 5400251 | NCBI WGS metagenome assembly WNFO01 (sample SAMN13153354, study PRJNA577476) | soil metagenome | isolation source: 100 cm saprolite under Madrone tree | place: USA:California | collected 2016-06-14 | reverse complement strand
GCAATTATCATCCGGTGACGGCGCGCATCTACACCGACCTGTCATTCTTCACCGCCGAGCCGACGATTGCCCGCGACGTCGCGCGCATCTTCAATTTCATAACCGGTTACGCCGAGCCCGTGGATCTCGAGCGCATGGCGGTCTCGCCGGTCAATCTGAAGAAACGCATCCTCGAGCATATCGCGGCGGAGATGGCGCACGCCAAGGCGGGCCGGCCCGCAGCGATCTGGATGAAGATGAATGCACTCGTCGATCCGGTCATGATCGGCGCCCTTTACGAGGCGTCCGCCGCAGGCGTGCCGGTCGACCTCATCGTGCGCGGCATTTGCTGCCTGCGGCCCGGCGTTCCCGGGCTTTCGGAAAATATTCGCGTCAAATCGATTGTCGGCCGCTTTCTCGAACATGGCCGCATTTATTGTTTCGGCGGCGGCTACGGTTTGCCGCATCCTAAAGCGGCCGTCTATATCTCGTCGGCCGATTTGATGCCCCGCAATCTCGATCGCCGCGTCGAAGCGCTGTGCCCGATCATCAACCCGACGGTGCATCAACAGGTCCTCGATCAGATCATGATCGCCAATTTCAAGGACAACGAGCAAAGCTGGATGCTCTTGCCCGACGGCTCGTCTTTGCGTATCAAGCCGGCATCCGGCGAGGAGCCGTTCAATGCGCACAAGTATTTCATGACCAATCCAAGCTTGTCGGGCCGCGGCGAATCCCTCAAGAAATCCTCGCCCCGCAGGCTCACTCAACGGCGTAACGTTGAATGAAGCTCACCGCGGCGGCGGATAAGCCAACGGCGCAGGTTGCAGTTCAGGCAGCGTCCACGGCGCAGGGCCGGATCGACAATGGCCCTCCGGTCGCCGTCATCGACATCGGGTCCAATTCGGTTCGCCTCGTGGTCTATGAGGGGCTCGCCCGCAGTCTGACGCCGATTTTCAACGAAAAAATTCTGGCCGGGCTCGGCCGCGAGGTGTTGACCACGGGCCTGCTCGCCGCCGATGCGGTCGACAAGGCGCTGGCGGCGCTGACGCGGTTTCGCGCCTTATGCGACGCCATGAGCGTCGGCAAAGTGTGGGCAATCGCCACCGCGGCATGCCGCGATGCCCGCAATGGCCCCGCCTTTATCGTTCAGGCTGCAAAAGCGTGCGGCGCGCCGATTGATGTTCTGTCGGGCAAACGTGAAGCGGAACTGTCGGCGCTCGGAATCATTTCGGGGTTCCACAAGCCGGACGGCATTGTCGGCGACCTCGGCGGCGGCTCGCTGGAGCTTACCGATGTGCGCGGTCACCGGGCCAAATCCGGCGTCACGCTTCCGCTCGGCGGCCTCGCGCTGCAGGACGTCTCGGCGAAATCGCTCGCCAAGGCGGAAAAGATCGTCCGCGACAAACTCGGCCACGTTGCGCTTTTGAAGGGCGGCCGCGGCCGCGACTTCTATGCGGTCGGGGGCACCTGGCGCTCGCTGACGCGGCTGCACATCTCGCAAACCGGCTATCCGCTTCACGTGATGCACGGCTATGTGATTCCGGCATCCGAAGCGGTGGAATTCTCGCGCCTAGTGCGCCGGGTCGACCCGGAAACGCTGTCCAAGATCGAAACCGTCAACGCGGCGCGCCGTCCGCTGCTCGCCTATGCGGCCTTGGTGATGGAGCACGTGGTGCGCATCGCGCGCCCGCAGCGTATCGTGGTATCGGCGCTCGGGGTACGCGAGGGGCTGCTGTTCGATAAGCTCGGCGATGCGGAGAAGAAGCGCGACCCCCTGTTGGCGGCGGCGCAGGAACTCAACGTGCTGCGCTCGCGTTCGCCCCGCCATGGCGAGGAACTCGCCGATTGGACCGACAAATTCATGGCGTCGTCCGGTCTCGAGGAGACGAGCGACGAGAAACGCCTGCGGCGCGCCGCCTGCCTTCTCGCCGACATCGGTTGGCGGGCGCATCCGGATTATCGCGGCGAGCAATCGCTCAACATCATCTCGCACGCGGCCTTCGTCGGCGTCGATCATCCAGGCCGCGCGTTCCTCGCGCTCACCGTGTTTTTCCGCCACGTCGGGTTGGCCGCCTTTGCGGACGACGAATTGTCGCCGCACGTACGCGAACTCGCGAACTCGCGCATGATCGACCACGCCCGCGTCCTCGGCGCCACCATGCGGGTCGCCTATCTGGTGTCGGGCGCCATGCCGGGCGTGCTGCCCAATACGCCGCTCATCGTCGAGCGCGGCAAACTAAAACTCAAGCTCTCTGGCAAGTACCGCGACCTCGCCGGCGAACGGGTGTTCGCACGGCTGAAACAGCTGGCGCGGCTGATCGGCCGCGAGCCCGTGATGGTGGTGACGTGACGGGGGCAGGCTTCGATCGCCAGTATTGCCGGTTATAGGGGCGATCCTTATGGTCACAATTTCAGGAATCAGAGTCAGAGGTCGGTAATCAGGACGAAGAAGGTCCACGGTGATCTGATCACTGATTACTGATTACTGATTACTGATCACTGATTCCTGGAATGTCGACCACATGGGTCGCCCCTACCTGCCCCAGGTTGGTCAATTTATGCCGCCCGGTTGCTCTCCTCCCGCCTTGCTCTAGTCACACGATGATGGCCTCTTGCGCCGGTCCAACCGAAGGAGGCAAGATGGCGATGAGCTCCACGCGATCCGAGTTCCCCGCAGATCTGCTGGCCGGTGAGCCATCGGTCGCGCGGCCGCCGCCTCGCAAGCGATTCTCGCGTTTCCTGATCGCGTTCTGCATTGGTGTTGCAGCCACCCTGGCCTGGCAGTCCTATGGCGATACGGCCAGAGAAATTATCGCAAGCTCCTTCCCGCAGCTTGGCTGGCTGGCGCCGCAGGCTGCCGCTGCCCAAGTCGCTCCCGCGACGATCGCGGCGGCCACCGCTTCTCTCGATCAACAAGAGCTCAAAGCAGTGTCGCTTGGCCTCGCGGCGGTGCGGCAACGGGTCGACCAGCTCGCTGCCCAGGTTGCCGCCGGCCAGGATCAGATGACGCGCGATTTCACCGCCAAGCTGCATGCGGTCGAGCAGGACATCCTTGACAAGATCTCCGCGCCGACGTCGCAGCCGGCCGCTGCTCCCGCCCGCAAGCCGGTGCCGGCGCCCGCCGCGCCGTTGCGCTGATCTGCGGAACCGGCGACCCGCACGGGCCTTGCCCGCTGCCAAAGTTCGCGCCTAAAGACCTGCAGCAGGGCGTCGTGAGCGACAGGCCGGACGATGCGGTCAATGGTCGCGCATGCGTCAGCGGGGCATCAACCCAAGCTGTTGCCGGCAAATCGCTCGCCTAGTAAGCTAAAAGTTTGCGATCCTAACCAATAGGCGCACGCATGATATATGACAAATTATGGGAAATTGTGGAGCGCACCGACTGGCGCCTCATGATCGTCGAATACAAAGCTTTGGCGATCGGCGCATTCGTGGTCGCAGCAGTCCTGATATGGAACAGAATCCGATTCTGGAAGCGAATGCGCAGGATTGAGAACCAACTTAAGAAAATGGAAAAGAAAATCAGTATATTGGAAGTGCAAGAGTCGCGCCGCTTGATGCGTTTGGTGAAGGAGCTGAACGCAAAATCCAGAGTGAAAGTTGATCCTCGCTATCCGGCGGCCGAAATGAGCGGCGGCGATGTTGTCGGGCTGACGACGTCGCCTCCCACATCGCCTGTGCAGGGCGATAGCGCAAAATCGGCAAAATTGCCCGGATAGTAACAGACGGTGACGACGCCGAAACCCAGTTTGCATTCGCAGAAATCCGTCCGGTGACGCCAGGGCGTTACACACGGGGCTTTTTGTCTTCGGCCTACCATGGCGAGACGTGGTCCGTGGGTGCGGGAAGTTTGTGATCGTTCAGAGCGGATATCGCTCGCTTGAATACCGGCCGGCGTCATCGCCGGGCTTGTCACGGCGACCCCGACCATCAAGGCATGGGGCGAAAATAATCGGGGTGGCCGGGGACCAAGCCCGGCCACGACCCCCGGGAGACGCTTTAGCAAATCCGCTCCAGAAAACGCGAGCCGCACGCTGGCTTGCGCTCACCGTCTCGCCAATTTATGCCTCGCGGCTGCTCTCCTCACGCCTTGCTCCAGTCACATGAAGATGGCCTGTTGCGCCTGTCCGGCCCAGGGAGGGGGAGATGCCGACGAGTTCCAGGCCGAGGGTCGCACTGTCGGAGTTCTCCGAGGGCCGCTGGCCTGCCGAGCCCCCGATCGACCCGCCTCTGCACCCGACCGAACTGGACTTGATCCAGAGCATGCGGTCGTCGCGCGTCAAGCGCGCCTTGCTCGCCTTCGCGGGCTTCCTGATCGCGTTCGGCATCGGTATTGCAGCCACCCTCGCTTGGCAGTCCCGCGGCAATGCGGTCAGAGGAATGATCGCGAATTTATCGCCACGGCTTGCCTGGCTGGCGCCGCCGGCCGCAGCCGTTGCGGACGCTGCACCCACCGCGTCCGCGAGCGCTTCTCCCGATCAGCTCGCAGCCATATCGCGCAGTCTCGCTGCGGTGCGCCAGAGCGTCGACAAGCTCACCGCTGACATCACCAAGCTGCAGGTGATCAAGCCGGACACCGTCAGCCCGGACATCCGGGTCAGCAGGACCTCGCCTCCTCCTCCGCCGCAGCCGGCGGTCGGCGCCCCGGGGCGCAAGCCGGCGCCGCCGTCGCAGGCGCCGCAGGTCCGGTGACTTCCGGACACGGAAATGACCGCCCCGGCTTGTTAGGAGACTGCGGAGAATAAGCGAATCGAATGCGTGTCATGCCCCGCTTCAAGCGGGGCATCCAGTAACCACCAGCTTCGATGCGGTGTTTCAGCGGTAGCCCCGGTGGTGACTGGATCGCCCAGTCAAGCCGGGCGATGACACTCATCTTAAAGCAATTATTCTTAGTGATGTCGTTAAAGGCGAGCTGTTCTCGCCAGCGAGCGCGCGGCGACCGCAGGCCCGTGATCTCCCGCTGGGGGCATTCGCGCAAAGTTGCCGGATAATGTCCTTTTGCCGGGGGGATCGGGGCCATAGCATGGCTTCTGTTGGCTTTCGCCGTGACGATTTGCTAGCCGGGTGAGACCGAGCAGGCGAATGAGACGGTTTCGCCGGCGGCACGGCGACGGACAGCGACCGCGGCACTTGCGGCCGCGCCTGGATCGCAGTTAACTTTAGAACGAAAAGGCCGCGACCAAGGCTTTTCACGAGCAGTTCAATAAGGTTTTTGATCGGCAGCATCCGGGTGTAAGGCGTAGCGGGCCGAAATCATGCGAGTTCTCCTCATCGCCGCCATGCTGGCCGCGCTATCAGTGCCAGCCCGTAGCGAATGCCTTTCCAGCGCTGACGCTGTGTGGAATGCGCATCACGGATCACACGCCACATGGCGGCTGCGGCTGCCGGGACATCAGGGAACGAAGTGCTGGTTTGCGAGAGGTTCAACGAACCTGAAGACGCCGAGCGTGCGACAGGCCCCTGTTGCAGATTCTCCGCGCGGCGCGGTGAGGGCCTCGGCGGTCGATCGACCTGACGAAAGGCCGACCCGATCAGACGCTCAAGAGACCGTGCCTCCCCACACGCGTGAGCCATCCTCGATCCTGATGTGGGGCACGCCGATGCGCATCGATCCGACGTGGGAAGAGATGTTCACGAGGCGGGAGCGTGGGTTCGCCGAGTGATTTCTCGACCGGATCCCGCGCGTGAAAGCCGCACCGCCTCCGGCCGTATCGGCGTGTAAGCCGAGCGACGCCTGAAGTTGAAACGTACAAACATCAATAATGTTCCGCGTGACGTTCATCGCGAGTCCCAGCGAGGAGGACTCGGGGAGTGATCGGCACTCGCAACGCCCCGATCCGCGCTTGACGTCGAAACGAGGGAATTCGGAACGCGCTGATGGGACCGGCGTTGGATTGTCGCGATGGCGGCAACGCGAGGCCTTCCCTATGGCGTCGTCCCCTCGACAACGTCGTCTCAGCCTGAAAGCGCGCCAGGCGCTGGAGTTGCTCGCCGTCGACCCGCGCGGCCTCGCCGAGGCGCTGCTGCTCACCTACGGCTTCACCCGTGATCTGCTCGCCGGCCTCGTCTGCACCGGGCTTGCAACAGCACAGCGGCAGACTGTCAAAGCTGGCGGCAAGACGATCAGGGTCGTTCGTATCAGGATCACTGAAGCCGGTCGGACGGCGCTCGAAGGCTAGAGCGCGTTCCGATGGGATGGAAGCACCCCTCATGGAAAGCTGGTCGGGGCAGCAGGATTCGAACCTGCGACCTGGAGTACCCAAAACTCCCGCGCTACCAGACTGCGCTATACCCCGCCAGGGCCATGGGTGAGAGACACCCATGCGGGCACCGAAAAGAAGATGCCTCGCATCGATACACGCTTCCCCCGACAGCGGCAATGTGTGGTGGCGCCGCTCCGAAGGCGTCTCGCAGAACGGCTCCGATGCCGATTCGACGACCAGCGAATCAATGCGAGGCGAGAAAATGCGTTCCCGCCGGACGGACCTCCGACGTCTGCCCTTGGGCAAAGCGGTGGCGCGCCACGGCACCAGCGGCCGGCAAGGACCATCATAGCGACGTCAATTGAAGCAATTTCTCAAGCCAAGCGATCGACGGGTTTTCCGCTAACCTATTGATGCGTAGCTCGGGTTTTTCAACAATCCGATGATGGCTCGCTGGCAGCTTGCAGCACGCGGAAAATTCCATGCCTTCATATTGGTTTCGATTCGGGTGAGGCAGTATACCCATGGAGTCTATATTATATACGTAGGGAGCCTATATTATATTCGCCAGAATATTGTTACAGCGCGACAAACATTATCTCGTTTATACTTGACACGTATCCGTTCGATGACGAGTATCGAGAGCGCGGCAATAAACACAATCACAGTCGCGCATCGCGTGCAAAACGTCTTCGACGTTGAGCAACGCAGTGATCGGTCAAGGGGGGCGTATGTCGGTAGTTGGAAAGGGCCGCCGTTGCGGCCGCGTCGTTGCGTGTCGTTCCGGCTTATTTACAACATCGAATTCCCTGGCACTTGTTCTGCTCACGGCCAATCCCGCGGCGGCTCAATCAGCCGCAGAAGACAATCGGAATCCCACCGCGCTTCCGCAAGTCACGATCGAAGCGCCGAAGCCGCGGCGACCAACGGTTCGCCACGCAAGTCCGGCCACGCAGCCCACGCTCACCGCGGCTCCACGCGTCCAACAGCCTCCGCCGTCGACACCTTCCGGCATTTCCACATCTGGAATTGGCGCCGCCTCCACCATCAACCTGGCGGCGCCGGCTTCGACCGCGAGCCGCCTCAACCTGCCGCGGCTGCCGACACCGGCAAGCGTCGAGATCATCACCTCCGACACCATGCCGAGCGTGGGCAGCACAGCGTTATCGAGGCCGTGACGCAGAACGCCACCGGATTTACGGCAAGCCCCGCCCCTGGCAATGGCAGTCTGTCATTCAATACACGCGGCTTCACCGGCAACGGGACCGTCATGACGCTCTATGACGGAACCCGGCTCTAGCGATCGGCGGCGCGATCAATATCATTCCGAAAGGGCCTCTTCCTTTCACCCGCAACGAAGCCGAAGTGTCGTTCGACACCAACAGGACCAGACGGATTGCCGTCGATAGCGGCGGGCCGATCAATAAGGATGTCGCATACCGATTTGTCGCAACTGGCAACTTGTCGGACTGATGGGTCGATCGCGACAACACGTCCAACGGGGCGCTCATTGCAGCCGTACGCGTGCAGTCGGCCGACAATGTCGCGTGGACGCTGTCGACGGACTATGCCGACCGCAAACCGTCGCGCTACTTCGGAACACCGCTGATCAACGGCCGCCTGGACGAGTCGCTGAGGTTCACGAACTTCAATGTCGGCGACAGCAATATCCACTATCGGGACAGCTGGACCCGGTTGAAGACCGAATGGGACGTCAACAACGACGTGTCGATCCACAATGTGCTTTATTACCTGAACAGCCAGCGGCATTGGATGGACGTCGAGACCTATAGCTGGAACGCGAAGACCGGCTTGGTTGATCGCACCTCATACATCGAGATCTTCCACGACCAGCAACAGATCGGTAACCGGATGGATGCGACCGTTCGCGGCCAGATTCTGGGGTTCAAGAACGACTTCGTCACAGGCTTCGACGTCAACCGGATCGATTTCACCCACACCAATAATTCGCCCTTCGGCGGCCTGTCGTCGGTGAACCCCTTCGGCATATTTGATCCGGGCGTGTTCAACAGCCCCAACCCGACGGTTCCGGCGTTCAATACCGTGACCAACCAGTACGCCGTGTTCGCCGAGGATCGCTTGCTCGTGACGCCACAGTGGTCGATCGTGGGCGGCGTTCGCCACGACCAACCGACCATCAATCGCACCGATTTGCTGATCGCTGCGAACAGCATCGAGAAATCGTTCTCCGCAGTCAGCTGGCGCGCTGGCACTGTCTACACGCCGTTTCCGAACTTTGCCATCTACGGCCAGTATTCGACCGCCGTCGATCCGGTTGGTAATCTGATTACGCTGGCGACCACGCAGAAGGACTTTGTACTGTCCACCGGCAAGCAGACGGAGGTTGGCGTCAAGCAGTCGTTCTGGAATGGCCGCGGCGAGTGGACGCTTGCCGGCTATGAAATCGTCAAGAACAATCTGCTGGCGCGCGATCCGAATATCCCCACCGTGACCGTGCAGATCGGTCAGCAATCATCGCGCGGCGTCGAGGCCTCGGTTGGGCTTGCGCTCGACGGGGGGTGGCGCATCGATGCGAACACGGCGCTCCTGCGCGCGCGATTCGACGACTTCGTGCAATCGGTCGGCGGCCACGCTGTGAACTTCGCCGGCAATTTGCCAAACAATGTGCCGCGGCAAGTCTCCAACATTTGGCTGACATGGAAGTTCGCGCCCGACTGGCTGATGACTGGTGGCGTGCAGATCGTCGGCAATACATGGGCAGATAATGCCGACACGGTGAAGCGGCCGTCCTACAGCGTCGTCAACATGGGTCTGAAGTGGATGCGGCGCGCCGCTTGATGCCGGACGCCACCATGATCAGACAAACGCGCCTCGAGCATGATGCCTATTGGTACTCCCACCACCAGGAACGCCTTCTCCCGGTGCTGCGCGTCGGTTTTGACGACGATGCGCAAACCTGGTTTCATCTCGATCCGGTGACCGGCGAAATCCTGGGCCGCACCGATCGTGGCCGACGTGCCTACAGGTGGCTGTTCAACGCCCTTCACAGCTTCGATTTTCCGGCGCTGCTGTCAAACCGGCCGGCATGGGATGCTGTCGTGTGGTTGCTCTCCATCCTCGGAATGGTCATCTCGGTCAGCGGCATCGTCATCGGCTGGCAATATTTGCGGCGGAGCGCGGGCTTGAGCTCGCGAAGGAGATGCTTGACGTGGCTTACGCCCAAGCCCCCGGCGCGTCCTGGCCGGCTCGCCGCCCGTGGATGACACAAATCCGGGTTTCCCGGGACCTGAGAATGTCGGCTAAGTGGTGGTCGGGGCAGCAGGATTCGAACCTGCGACCTGGAGTACCCAAAACTCCCGCGCTACCAGGCTGCGCTATACCCCGCCAGGGCCCCATGGGCGAGAGCACCCATTCGGGACGCTGAGGAAACGATGCTCTCGCATCGATCACTCTTCCCCGACGACGGCAATGTAGTGGCGCCGCCCTGCATTCACCAGCCCGAGGGGCGAAAGCGCTGGGCTCCCTGTTTCCGGAAACGTCGCCGCTTCCCGGCAACGTCAGCGGCGAAAGATCGGGGTGGCGACCCGGTCGCCGGGCTCAATGCCGAGTTTCCTCGCAGTGCCCGCCGCCACTTCGAGCACGGCCCGAACCTGCCCGCCCGAAGGGATGATCTTGTCGGACTCGGTCTCGGTGTTTTCCGCAATCCGGCGGATGCGGCCGTCGCTCTGGATGAAGATCATGTCCAGGGACACGTAGGTATTACGCATCCACATGGTGACCTCCTGGTCCCGCTTGAAATCGAACAACATGCCGTAGGATTCCGGCACCGACCGGCGAAACATCAGACCGCGGGAGCGCTCCTCGTCGGTGACGGCGAGCTCGACCGAAAACACATGGACCCCGCTCTTCGAGGCAATCTCCAAAATCTGTTGCTCGGCGCTACGCGCCGCAGGCGACGAGGCGACGAAGCACGCCGCGACGGCGACGAGCAATAGCGCGAAGGCGAGACGCTTGATCATGGGCGCATGGAGGTTCGGGCTCATTCTTACCCCTTACCCCATTGCGCCAACAACCGCAATCGGAGGCGCTTCGCAGAACGCCTCCGATGCCGATTGGACCAGGAGCGAAATCAATGCGAGGCAAGAAAATGCGTGCCGCCGTCCGGACGGACCTCTGACGCCATCATGCCCTTGGCGCCCGGGCCATATCTGACCAGCACAGTCTGGCCCGGCCGCAATTCGGTGATGCCGTAGCGCCGCAGCGTCTCCATGTGGACGAAGATATCGGGCGTACCTTCGCCGAGCGTGAGAAATCCGAAGCCCCGCAGCCGGTTGAACCACTTTACGAGTGCGCGCTCGAGCCCGCTGGTCGGGATCACCGTCACGTGCGTCCGCGGCGCCGGCATCTGCGCCGGATGGATTGCGGTCGACTCATCCATGGAGAGAACTCGGAAGGCTTGCAAACCCTTCGGCCGCGGCACCGCCTCGACCACGATTCGCGCGCCCTCATGAGCGGTCTGGAATCCGTCGCGACGCAGGCAGGTCACATGCAGCAGCACGTCGGCCATGCCGTTGTCGGGGACGATGAACCCGAACCCCTTGGAGACATCGAACCATTTGATCACGCCCGAAATCTCGATGACCGATGCCGCCGCATTGCCGATCAGATTGTCGAGCGAACCCGATTCCAACACGAAACTTGTTCCTGGCCCTTTGG
>WNFO01005752.1_pt1 | contig 10888 bp, 10 predicted proteins | sample 5400251 | NCBI WGS metagenome assembly WNFO01 (sample SAMN13153354, study PRJNA577476) | soil metagenome | isolation source: 100 cm saprolite under Madrone tree | place: USA:California | collected 2016-06-14 | reverse complement strand
TAGCGCGCACGCTTGGCCAAGCGGTGGCCGTGATGATCAAAGGCCATGGCATCGTGACCGTTGGCAAGACTATCGATGAGGCCTGCATGTGCGCCCTGCGAATGGAACGCGCTGCCAAGATTATGGCGATGGCCCAGCTTTTCGGATTTAAAGAGGTTTCGGACGAATTCATCGAACAACTTTCCGAGAGCAAGGAAAAGCTTTTCTCGCGGCAGCGAAGCAAAATGACTAACTCCGCCGACTGGAATTACTACGCCGACATGATCAAGAAAGGCAAAGTCTGGACGAGAGGCTGGACCTAAAGTTTCGGTTCCGGATTCTGTTTGCTCCGATGGAAAACGGAAGGCCCATTATGTTAACTAGATGGTTCTTTGTCGCCCTTCTTTTCTTGGTCTCGCCGGCGAGTGCCGCTGCGCAGGAGCCCTACCTTGTCGCCTATGCCGGCTTCGCCGGCTTTCAAGCGCCCGTTTGGGCGCCAAAGGACTTGGGACTGATGGCGAAATACGGTTTCAACGGCGACGTCGTTTTGGTGCCGGGCTCCGTCCGTCAGATTCAGGCTTTACAAGGAGGCAGCATTCACTTTGCCCAAGTCGATGCAGCCACGGCCATCAACGCGATCAATCAGGGCGCTGATCTCGTGATGATATCGGGCTCGCTCAATTCTTTTCCTTACAGCTTCATGACGCAAAAGGAGATCCGCAAACCAGAAGATTTAGTCGGAAAGAAGATTGGTATTCTCGCCGTGGGCGGAGCCACTGAAACGGCGACGATTCTCGCGCTCAGGGCCTGGAATGTGCCGCGCCAATCGGTCACGATCTTTCCCGCCGGTGACCCGGTGGCACGAATCGTGGCCCTTTCAACCAAGGCGATCGATGCCACCGTGTTGTCTTACCCTGACATCAACGAGGCAGTCCGAGTTGGTATGCATGCGCTCGCCGACATGAGCGAAATGAAAGAGGCGTCGTTTCCCATGAACGTAATGGCCGCACGCCGCTCCTTTGTTGATAAAAACCGTGACGCGGTGAAGCGGTTCCAGCAGGCCTACGCCGAGGGAACTTACCAGTTCATATACAACAAGGAAAAAGGGTTGGCGGTGCTTGCCAAGCGGCTCAGGCTAAAGGACCCCAAAGCTATTGAGGAGACCTACCAGTATTTTGCCAATAAATTTTCGTTCCCCACCCGAGTATCTACGGTCGGCCTGCGGAACACCTTAGAGCTACTCTCCCAGCGAACTCCTGTAACCAAGATAGACATGAATGTGAGCAAGTATCTTGATGAGAGCACACTGGATGAGTTGGAGCGCGAAGGTTTCTTTAAACGGTTACCGGGAAAAAGCTGACGAAGTCTGGCTGTCCAGACGCGATGGTTCTCATATGACTCGAGATTTTTCACCTGCAGGGTTCGGAATGAACAACTTGTGAAGACCGCCAGCTTGACGTGTCAAGAACCGCTGCCATATAACTCTCGCTAGACCGTCCTTTACGTTTATCCAAACTACGAAAGGAGTCTTCCCGATGCGTAGGATTGCAACTTTGTTGGGCTGGCTACTGATCTTCGTGGGGCCGTCCGCTTTCGGACAAAACGCGAAACTGGTGGAAGCCGCCAAAAAAGAAGGCGGCAAAGTCATTGTCTACACCTCGATGGAAACTTTCACCGCCGACGCGCTCCAAAAGGCTTTTCAATCGAAGACGGGCCTGCAAATGGAATACTGGCGGGGCGGTTCCACCGAGATCGTCGATCGTGTCCTGAGCGAGCACCGTGTCGGTAAACCGGTCTTCGATGTCGTGGCGACCACCGGCGATCACATGCACCTAATGGCGAAGGAAGGTGTGTTCACCAAATACGAATCACCTTCGTTCCAGGGATTTGACAAGGACGCCATCGATCCAAACCTTGGCGCCCGTTACCGCAACGTATTATATGGTGTCATTTACAACAAGAATGACATCAAACCAGTGGAAGCACCAAAAACCCTGGAAGATGTGGTCAAACCGCAGTACCGCGGTAAGCTCGTCATGCCGGATCCGGTCAACCACACTTTGACGACGCAGTGGTTGGCGAGCCTCAACAAGATCATGCCGAAGGAGCGCGCGGACAAATTTATCCGCGACCTCGCGGCGGCAAAACCGATATTCGCCGAGTCCATCGTGCCGGCTGCTGATCGCGTCGGTACCGGGGAAACCCCCATTGGAATCACTTTCGTTCGCTTTGTGCTAACGTATAACAAACAGGGCGCCAATCTCGATTACGTCCGAGACTACAACATGCTTGGCGACGGCCAGTACATCAGCCTGGGAGCCAAAGCGCCACGGCCCAGTGCCGGCAAAGCTTTCATCGACTTCTTCCTTGATAACGAGAGTATGAAGATTCAGGCGGACACCGGGGAGTTCGTGAATCGCAAAGGCATCTATCCGCCACTCGTCGATGCGGACAAAATCAAGTTCGTGCAGATGTATCAGTTTAGCAAAGAAGACTACGAAACGAAGAAAAAAGAATATCATAAGATTTTTATACAGTAGCACTGGAGACAACGAAGATGTCGGGACTCGTGATTGATGCCGATGGACACGTGATGGAGCAACACCAGGATCTCTTCGCTCACATCAAGGGAAATTTTGGCGAAATGAACTGGCACTCCACGTGGCCTATATTCGATGCCGATGGCTGGCAGCGCGGGCTCTCGCGCAAAGGAAAGCGCGAAGACCCCGACGCCGAAGCTTGGATTCGTTTTCAGAATGAAAACGGCATTGATTGTGCCGTGCTCTACCCCACGTCCGCGCTGGCATTGGGAATGATCCAGCTGCCCGCCTGGGCCTCCGCTTTAGCCCAAGGCTACAACGATTGGCTCCACCACCGCTTCACCAGCCAGACACCCCGGTTGAAAGGCATTGCGCTGCTCGCGCCGCAGGATCCTAAAGCCGCGGCCGCAGAACTTAGGCGATCAGTGAAGGAACTGGGCTTCTCTGGCGGATTGCTGCCGTCCGTGACGAACAACCGAATACCGCTGTACGGCTCTCCCGTCTTCCACGAAATTTATGATGAGGCTCAACGATTGGATGTGCCGCTCGCCATCCATGGGGGAGTCAGCCAAAATCTCGGTCTCGACCGTGTCTGCAGTTTTTTGGAGGCGCATATGCTGGAACACCCGGTAGGGTTATTCCTGCAGATCACTAATATGATGTTTCAAGGCGTCTTCCAGGAGTTTCCCAAGTTGCGCATCGCCTATTTAGAAGCCGGCGCCGGCTGGGTACCGTTCATGATGGACCGGATGGAAGAAGACTACGAAAAATTCGCCGCCCGTCTCGCGCCCCATCTGAAGAACCCGCCGAGCTATTTCTTCAAAAGCGGCAACATCTTCGTCACCATGGAAGTCGAAGAGCGCACGGCCCCCTACGTAGTCGACTTGCTCCGCCCCGACGTGGTCATGTGGGCCTCCGACTTCCCCCACGAGCGCGAGCGCGACCAATTCGGCGGCGACCTGCCACACCTCATGGCACGCAAGGATCTATCTGACGAAATCAAACAAAAGATGCTCTTCGATAACCCGGTACGCTTCTATCGGTTCAGCGAGGGTGACATTGCGGCGGTGAAGAAGGCAAAAGGGACCTAAGACAGCGATCAGCAACCACTGCTAAATATCGGTTGATGGCTCATCGTGGTTGCGAGTGAAATCGCCTCATCCTAACGCCCCATCAGTTTCTGCACGAATCCCTCTTCCTCGAGCTTCTTCAAATAGCGGTCGCTAATAAAATTTCTGGCATCCACCTTGGCGAGCTTTGGATCGGCTGCGACCAGCGGATCGACGACCGCCTGCATCGCAGTCAATGAAGGATAGGGAATGTCCGGAATCTTGTTTTTGTTGTACTCATACGCTTCCTTCAGCAGCTCCGCATCGCTTACGCGGGTGAACTGTGCGAGAGCTTTCAAGGTGTACTCCGGCTCGGTTTTGAAAATCTTGATCGCCTCAACATAAGCGCGCAAAAAATTCAAAATCCTGTTCTCGTTTTTCTGCAACACCTTGGCGCTCCCGCAAATTCCTGTGTTGAAGTACGGAATACCCAGCGCTACGGCATCGGCGAGAATATTGAGGTTGAATTTCTTTGCCACGGCTCCGAACGGGGCGTTGAAAACCGATCCGTCGATACTTCCCAATTTGAGGGCGGCCAACCGCTCGGTCTCGTTGCCGATCTGAAGAATCGACACGTCTTTAGGATCAACATTGAATTTCTTCAGAAGCACCCGCACACCAAAATCAGCGGAGGATCCGAATCGGCTGATGCCTAAGCGTTTGCCTTTCAACTGCGCCATGTTCTTGAATTCGCTGCGTGTCACCAATTGGTAGCCCATCCGGTCGTCGGTCATGGCAACATAGAGAATATCGGCGCCGCGAAGGTTAGCCGCGACGCCGGGCGCGCCGGTCAATTGACCCAGATCAATGTCGCCGGAAACCATTGCCTGAACCACGGTGCTTCCGCCCGACACATAAACGATGGTCGACGAGAGACCATACTTGGCATAGAGGCCGCGCTTCTCAGCCATAGAGACCAGCAGTGCATGCGGATTCACTGAGCTGTATGCGACACGAATGGTATCCAGAGCCAGCGACTGGCTAGCGACAAGAAAGATGCAGCAGAAAAGAGTCAGCGGAAGTAATCGTTTCATCGGTGTTTCCGTCTCCTATTAGAGTGTGTGAAAGGTTCAATGCTTTTTGAGGTCTATCGCCCCGCCAATTGCCGCACGAAACCTTCTTTTTCCAGCTTCTTTAAATAGCGATCCGTGACGAAGCTTCTGGCGTCGACCTTGGCCAGTTTTGGTTCGCGCTCGACAAGCGGGTCGATTACTGCCTGCATGGCCGTGGCGGATGGGTAAGGAACGTCGGGGATTCGAGTTTTATTGTACTCGTACGCCTCTTTCACCAACTCCATGTCGCTGACTCGCGTGAATTGGGCGAGGGCTTTTAATGTGTAGCCCGGCTCAGTTTTGAAGATCTTGACGGCTTCGAGATAGGCGCGGAGAAAGTTCAGCACCTTCTTTTCGTTTCGCTGTAACAACTTCGCACTCCCGGCGATGCCCGTGTTGAAGTATGGGATTCCAAGCGCGACGGCGTCAGCCAAAATATTGAAGTCATATTTTTTGGCCATGGTGCCGAAGGGCGCGTTGAAAACCGAGCCATCGATGCTCCCTGACTTCAGTGCTGCCAAGCGCTCAGCCTCGTTGCCGATCTGCAGGATGGTAACGTCTTTTGGATCGACGCCGATCTTCTTGAGCAGCGCCCGCACGCCAAACTCTGAGGCGGAACTGAAGCGGCTGATGCCGAATCGTTTACTTTTGAGATCACCAACCCTTTTCAATTCGGGCCGCGTCACGAGTTGATAAGCCATCTTGTCGTCAGACATGGCGATGTAAATGACATCCGCCCCGCGAAGGTTGGCGGCAACTCCCGGCGCACCGGTCAGTTGCGCGAGATCCAGATCGCCGGCGAGCAGTGTTTGCATCACTGGCCCGCCCCCCGGGATATAGATTACCATCGACGATAGACCGTATTTCGCATAGAGGCCGCGTTTCTCCGCTAGCGAGACGAGAAGGGCATGCGGGTTGACGGAGCTGTAACTGATGCGGATGGGTTCTTCGGCGCGTACCGGAATGGGATACGCAAGGAGGATTGAGGAATAACAAACGATTACCCAAAGCACATGCCTTGCCATCTTGTGCTCCGGTTCAACCAAGTATTGTCTCGCCCTCGATGAGGGAGAACCGCAAAACGGGTAATTCATTCGGTGGCCCCTCTTGTCAGCCTTCACCCCCAACCTCAATCTTCCCCGTCGAGGAGGAAGAGTTTTTCGACCCGTTCTCATCGCTGCCAGCGTTCAATGATTCTAAACGGTAAAATCATAAAGAAAAAAGCTCCTTGGCGTTCTCGTATAAGATCTTTCGTTTCGCCTCATCGGACAATTCTTTATGGCCGCGCAAATGTTTCAAATTTCCCGGAAATTCGTTATCCCAGTTCCAAGGCGATTCGAGATATTTCCTGATGTCGGATTGTCGTTCCAGTACATGTCCGTCCGTGTCGATAGCTTGAAATCGCGCCATAAATCCTCCTCGCTTTGGGATCACCTGAATTCAATTAGGCTTCTACTCGCTTCGACCGATAGCTGTCAACGAGGAACTGAAGTGATCGAGTGGCGGAATGCTGGAGTATTGGTGTTGGGACTTCGTACGGACTTGAGACTCGGAACCCGAAACTCGAGATTTTAATCGGCTACGATCCGACATAGTTCGCTAGCGCCTCATGCCAGTCTCTCATGGGAGGTAGACCGAGTTCTTCCGAAAGCAAGCAGCGCATCGGTGTATAACGGGGCCGCGCGGCGATTCTCTGCATCTCTGCTTCTTTCGTTACCAGGATAAGAGGGTCGAGTTGCTCTTGACTCAAACCGACGAGATGCCCCGCTTCCAAGGCGAATTCGTAGTAGCTGCAAACACCGTTGTTGACGATCTGGTATGTGCCGTAACGACGCTTGTCCAGAATTTGCAGCATGCGCTCGATCAGATCTTTGACATACGTCGTGCAGGACCAGATATCGACGATGGCGCGAATGCCTTTGCCGGCGCGTAGGTCGTCGTGCACGGTGCAGAGAAAACTATTCTTGCCGCTGCCATAAACCCAGGAAGTGCGAATGATATAGCTCCGAGCACAAGCGTGACGGACGGCTTCCTCGCTCGCGATCTTTGTTCTGCCGTATATATTGAGCGGCCGCGGCTCGTCCTTGATCGTGTACGGCGGCCGGCCGACGGGCTCGCCGTCAAAAGCATACTGGGTACTGAACTGAACCATTTCCGCACCCACGTGGGCCGCTGCCTCAGCGAGAAATCGCGGCCCCTCAACGTTGATCGTCTGGGCTTTGACCGGATTTTGCTCCGACTCGTCGACCTGGATCACCGCACAGTTAAACAATCAAAGAAGGTTTTGTGTCAGACAGGCAATGATTTACGGCGTCGCGATTGGTGATATCGAGGTCGCCATGCTTCAACGCCAATACGTCGTGATCACGGGCTAGTCTCCGAGCCAAATGGCTGCCCACCAATCCTGCTGCCCCTGTGATAAGAATTTTCACTCTGATGATAAGTCTAAAACGAAGTGTGCGCGGTCATCAAGGTCACGCCGTGGAGGCCAAAATGCCGTCTACTGATTCAACAGCGCTACTGACAAAAGTCCTGCGACGAGTCCGAGCGTCTTCCACTTAGACAGGTGCTCCTTGAACAGGATCATCGCGAATAATGAGCTCACGCTAACGACGCCAACGCTGTAAATGGGAAACAATTGCGAGCTCTGCCAGCCTTCCAAACTCAAGACTTTGACGAGAAAATAGATGGCACCGTAATTTATCATGCCCAAAACTCCGCCCGCGATCAGATCGACGGTTCGAACGCCGACTTTAATGGTGAGAATTTTTGCGACTCCGACGGCTACACTTGCCAGAAAAGCAAACAGAAACGACGTCGTCACGTATAGGTGATAGGACGAACTGCCGAGATAGCGCGCCTGAGTGAACTTTAGCAGGGCGAAATGACACCCGAACATTAAGAACACGAGAATCGGTAGAAGTCGGCGCAACCAAGTACCGGTAACACCGAAATCTTGCCCCGCCGCTGTGGAGAGATACAGCGACAATAGCGCGGCCGTCAATCCCATCATCTTTATAGCGCTCAACGAGTCGCCATAGAGAAGGAAAGCCAAAATCGCCGGGATGGCCACTGACAACCGACTCGCTAGCGCCGCAACTGAGACACCTGCGCGCTGCGCTGTATAGGCGAGCAAGTAAAAGTTCACTGCGAGCACGAGGCCTTGCAGCATCGCGAGGGGAAACCAGGGCTGCGATGCTAGCTCGGACATATCATGCGGGGTCGGAGTGAAAATTACTCCCACTACGATGCAAGCGAGGTAGTTTACTGGAATTGCCCAGAAGATATTCACCCGCCAATCGTCGAAGGCGCGGAACAGCAGCGGTAACGAAGCCGAAGAGAGAATCGCAAGTAGCAAGAAAATCATCGGCGAGTTAGAAAGAGAGCGTATTTAGGCGGGTCATGAGATCCAGATTTGCTTTTTTCGCCTCTTCTGCTACTTTTCCCTCTTCCGCCAGCTGGAGCTGGTGATCTCTCATCAACACCCGGCCGTTGACAATAACCGTTTGAACATCACTCGCCTTGACGCAGTGAACGAGCTGGCTGAAAAGATCGTTCACGGGTTGGTTGTGGATAGTGTCCAGCTGAACCAGAATGAGATCCGCCTGTTTCCCCTCCTCAATAGTTCCACAGCGCGGGCCGAGTCCTAAAGCGCCCGCGCCGCCGGTGGTGGCCATGTGAAGTACAGCATAGGGATCGATGACCGCTGCGTCCTGGTGATGCACCTTTTGCAGCAGCGACGCGGTTTTCATAGTCTCAAAGAGATCCTGGGAGTGATTGCTGGCTGCGCCATCGGTGCCGAGGGCAACGTTTACCCCGTGGCGCAACAGCGCCACCACCGGTGCAACGCCGTCTCCCAGCATCATGTTGCTCACGGGATTGTGGGAGACCGACGTGCCGCGCTGCTTGAGAATTTGAATCTCGCGATCTGAAATGTGAACGCAATGAGCAAATATGGAGGCGGTTCCAGGAATACCAAAATCGTCGAGAAATTCCACGACACCGGACTTGCCATGTTTTTCCTGGGTAAATTCCACCACTGACTTTGATTCCGCGACGTGGGCGCTGATGCCGATTCTCTTTTCATTCGCGAAGCGTTTAATCTCCTTCAGCAATTCCGGCGTCGTGTTGAGCGGCGGTGTGTTGGGACCGGTCATAAACGAAAGGGCGGCGCTTTGTTTATTCGCATCGATAATTTCTTCGATATGGCGAAAAGCTTGATCCGGTTTTTCTCGCACGCAGTCCGGAACGATGTCGCCGGTGTCCATGATGGTTCTGGCGAACACGGCGCGGAGGCCGGAATCTCGTATCGCACGAACCGTTTCAAACGCGCAGTCCGGGTGAGGATTGAGAAAGTTGTGCTCGCAAATGGTCGTGACGCCGCTTTGAATCGCTTCGATGCAGCCCAGCATTGTCCCGGCGTAGAAATGCTCCGGGCGAAGGGCTTGCGCGGCGCCGTAGATCCGCTTGAGCCACGGTAAGAGCGGAAGATCTTCCCACACGGCGCGCAGCAAGACTTGATACAGATGGGTATGGGCGTTGATGAGACCCGGCATCAGCACGCAGCCGGCGGCGTCGATAATTTCTTCGTCATTGTTAATATGTACCGGCGAACCTTCGTTCACTTCCGCGATCACGCCTTCTTCGACGCGCACGTAGCCGCGAAACGACTTCCGCTTTTCCGTCATGGGGACTACAAGAGCGTTCGTCAGAATCATGCGGCTCATTTCGAAGCCCGCCATTAACTCGCCTTGCCGTAGAGCCGGTCGACAAAGCCGCTCTTTTTTATCTCCTCCATCAGGCTCGTGTCCATAAAGTCTTCGGCGCGGGCACCGCGGGCTTTAGGTGTGAGAAGAAATTCGAGCACGTTTTGGATCCCGCGAATCTCCGGCGCTGGGTAGTCGCGGAATGACTTCGACAGCCTTTCGTAAAGTGGGCCGATGACTTCCGGATCGCTGTTGCTTTCCTTAAGTACCGCTCTCGCCACGTCCGCTTTGCTCTTAAACACGTAAATCCCTTCGGTCAGCGCTAGCAGAAAGCGGCGGACGGTGTCCCTCTGGTTTTTGAGCAGAGAGCCCGAAACGACCACGCCGTAATTGGCGAACTCTAGCGGTAACTCGGAAAGATCGGCGAGGGCGCGGCAGCACCCGGTCGCGACGATTTTCGCTACCCCCGTGGAACTCACCAAGGCACCGTCCATATGACCGGCGATCAATGCAGCGACGCGGGTCGGTGTGTTGCCCGATTGGAATAGACTTACATCCTTTTCCGGATCAAGGTTCCAGTAACGTAATGCGACACGGGTCATGATGTCCGATCCGGAACCGAAGCGGCTGATGGTAATTTTTTTACCCTTGAGATCCGCGGGAGTCTTGATGTTATTCCGGACCACAAAAAAGGGTTCGAGACGATTGATGGGAACGGCGATAATCTTGAGGCTGGTGCCGGCCACTGCTAGGCTGAGCATTGCGGGGGTGTCAAAACCGGCAATCCCGATGTCCCCGGATGACAATGTCTGAGCCATCAAAGTCCCGCTGGCGAGATATATCGTCTTTACTTCCACGCCGTGTTTTCGCCAGAGACCCGTGCGGTCGATGACCTTTAGCAAATCGGCGCCGATGCCGGCGCCGCTAAACCCCATGTTCAAGACGGGCAGGTTTTGCGCATGCGCTGGGTATGGGCAGGTCAAAAATAGAGCGATTATCATCCCGGCTTGGAATCTCTTCGTCATGAGGTTCCTCCTTACGGTCACCCTATCGATCCGCAAACAAATAATATAGAGATCCACTGGGGTCAACAAGCGTAAAACATTTCGCATTTTTGAAATCCTCCGCGTCACCCCGAGGGACCAGAACGTCGAAAACAAGCAGGTGAACCTTACTGGATGATGGACCAAGGTACGCCTGGGGCGCGGGGCTAATCTTCTTTTTAGTTAGTTGTGCACCGGGCTTCGTGACAGCCCTCACAAAGTCCGACTGCTTTGCCGTCGACGCCGTAATGCTACTCGCGGTATGCCGTTCACAGGAACCAGTGCAATATCCTGAGGGCGCCCTGCTTTATCGCAGCTTGATGGTAGCTGGCGGCATCGCTTCGCGCTAACACGGCGGTGCGGTTGGTGACATACCAATCATAACTTTCGACGAACATCTCATCGTTCGAGTAGCGGGGAACCCATTCAAGCTTTGTGCGCGCCTTGGAGCTGTCAAAG
>WNFO01005750.1_pt1 | contig 10888 bp, 7 predicted proteins | sample 5400251 | NCBI WGS metagenome assembly WNFO01 (sample SAMN13153354, study PRJNA577476) | soil metagenome | isolation source: 100 cm saprolite under Madrone tree | place: USA:California | collected 2016-06-14 | reverse complement strand
GAGGAAGAGGGTGCCCAAGCGGAGGCTCAGGAACAGGCGAAATGCGATGGTGCGCGAGAGCAGATATCCGCCGCAGACTATGACCCCAGTCTGGATCGCCGGGAAGACGAGCAGAGGCGAGTGCGAGGCACGAAAGAAGAGTTGAATCAGGATGTCGAAATGATAGAGGGAGAAGAGGATGATGATGATGACGTGGATGATATGTTTGCTGTCTCTGTGGCAGACGAGAAGACCAAGAAGGTTAAGAAAGCAATTGTAAGTCTTGTGTCGGTCCTTCATCCGTAACCACATTGATTTCTGCGACTCGCTCAGAAACCACCGGCTCTCATCACAACCACCTTGGATACTGCCGCAGACCCCGAAGGCTATTATCAAGTGATCCTCGGTGAGCATCTCGACGGTGGTCGGTACCAAGTATTTTCTTCTGTTGGGAAGGGCATGTTTGCCAATGTTGTACGCGCCCGAGTGCTCCAAAGTGAGACAGGTGAAGTCAGCAAGGAAGTTGCGGTCAAAATAATCCGTAGCCAAGAGTCAATGTCTGTCGCTTCATGCCCTCGCCCCTTATAAGATATGCTCACTAGAGGTCAGGTACAAAGCAGGACAGAAAGAAGTACAAATTTTGAACAAGCTTAGGCAGTCAGATCCGGAGGATAAAAAACATGTAGTTCGCCTGGAGCGGACCTTCGAGCACCGCGGCCATCTATGCTTAGTCTTCGAGTCACTCAGGTTGCTTCTATTTTCCATCCCTTCCTATGTGGTGCTAACGTCTCCGCCATATAGTATGAACCTGCGCGACGTGGTGAAACGCTTCGGCAAAGATGTTGGACTTAACATTCGCGCCGTCCGCGCGTACGCACAGCAACTCTTCCTCGCACTTAGTCTCCTGCGGAAATGTAACATCATGCATGCAGACATCAAACCCGACAACATACTAGTACGTCTGTTGTATCTACCTGCTACCGTCTTCATGATACCATTTGACACTTTTCCTCATGCACTTCCGCACAGGTCAATGAGCAGAAGACACAGTTAAAGTTGTGCGACCTTGGCTCAGCCTCTGATGCTTCCGAGAATGAGATTACACCTTATCTAGTCAGCAGGTTTTATCGTGCACCAGAAATCAGTGAGTTCTATCCGCTACGATAGTTATGTCCTCATCTGGGTGTGCAGTCCTTGGGATTCCGTATGATCCAGCGCTAGATATCTGGTCTGTTGGCTGCACGCTATACGAGCTTTATACGGGAAAGATACTTCTCCCTGGCCGGTCAAACAATCAAATGTTATTGCTCATGATGGAGTTGAAGGGACGGTTCAACCAGAAGATGATAAAAAAAGCGAAGTTCGGTGATAGCTATTTCGACGAAATGGGTGGCTTTGATAGTATCGAGAGGGATAAGGTGACAGGAGCGGTTAGTGGACTCCCTTGGACCCCTGACATACATATGAAACCTAGGTGGCTTACAAAATTGTTTTAGGACGTGGTGCGCAAAGTGCACATTTCGAAGCCCACACGCGACCTGCGCGCGAGGCTTATGCCACCCTCGTCCGCGCAGATGAAAGACGATGAACGCAAACTCCTCACTTCATTCGTTGATTTACTGGACAGATGTCTTGCCCTCGACCCAGCAAGGCGCATCACCCCGAAGGAAGCACTCGTGCATCCGTTCCTGCGTGGTTGAGCTTGGCGGGAAGATGGCGTTTGCGAGGTATAGAATCGCCTTGACTTTTCGCGCCAGTGTACTCTACGTAAAGTATGCTACGAATTTCTTAGTGCATGCGCAGCCTTGATCGTGCTTGAATGAAGTGAAAACCCCCGGCGTCGTGGCTACGGCCCGAGCTTAGAGAGTAGGCTGTTAAAGTTTGGTGTATTAGACCACTGGCACTGGCACGCGCTCGAGTCGTAGACTGGTGGCAGGACAGCAAGAATTGGGATTGTCATGGTCACTAAGTCGCTAATCGAAGAATTTCTCTGCTAACTACGCTTAGATACTCACATCCTTACGAAGTTCGCCCAGTTGTGAATTCATCTTGACGCCCATTGTCCTCAATCGAGATACTAGAGACGCTCAGTCCCGGCACTCGCGCACGCTTCATTGCGTTTGGGAAGCGTAAGGCAGACTAGGAAGGCAAAAAACACCGAGCCGCCGGTGATGCCAGCGACACTGAGTATACGAATGCGTACGATCCCGAGTGAGGATACATAAATAACATCTATGCATCAAATCTGCAAACCTTGAATGGAATTTAGACTACTTAGGACAGTCAGCCCTGGAACGCTCTCAATTCTTCTACAAAATACAAAAGGGAAATGCTTTCGCTCGATTGGAACCACTCCGTCTTGCCCGGACCCGGCCGCCCATTACCGTGACAGTAGTGCCATTGCCATTTGTTCCAACCTTATTCGATTCCCCGAAGCTGTAGGGCCCGTTCAATTACACCATCTGTCATACAGCATCCACGGTTAATTAATGGACACGCGTGTTCCATACAATTCCATTGGGTATCGCAGTTATTTGGATAGAAAGAACGTATACAGCGGGTATCTCCGAGAATGATTGATAATGATGGCCTTTTTTCTGTACCACAATCCTGCAATGACACTTGACATACGAGAACCTAAAATGTGATGGGCCTACTGTACGTCGATGCTCTCTGAGCACTTGTCATCCCTGATTCTTTAGAGTGGGTCAGGTGTCCTTGGTCTAGGTTATGTTGGAGAATCAATGCTCTATTTCGCAGTAGACGGTATGAGAATGTTAGACTCTGCTCACGTCATGAAAGCCTAGTACGTTTAATACGCAAACACCCAGATAGCATTCGAAAGTTGTCCTTCCTTTAAGGGGCAACATGAAGCTGTGGCACTGGGTATGACTCGGACCCCTGGGCGTAATACAATTCATTTACCTGGGTGTGACGTAGGCCATCTCATCGGCCGTCCGAACACAAATCGGGTTTAGTCCGTGATATACTTGATACATCACATTACTGAATGTTGGTGGCGGTGAGGCTTTCTGCATTAGGAGCAAATTAGAATCCCTTGGTGCCTTCTCAGTAGACAATGCGTATGAGCAACACTATTCCAAGGTCATACAGCGTAGACACACACCAAGCACGGGGTTGTATGCCCCTGCAAAGTATGATATCGCGTCGGACTTGGGGGAAGAAATTAGCGCCGGCAGCCTATCAACTGCCTTTTTCGGATCATGTCGCTTACAATATAGTGCTAGTGGCACAAGATGGGCTGCTATCTACCACCGAGTGTGACAGATGGGGATAGTGAAAAGGGAGTGGTATGCCGGATGCCAGAGAAGCTTTCTTGGTGGGGAGATCATCAATTGGCCGCCATCAACAGATGTCATCTGCGGGCTAAACAGGTCCGGCACGTCTAGTCACATTAGCACCACTGACGCTAGCCATCCTAGTATGCAGGGAATCCACTGTCCGTCTGACGGACATGAATCCCCAACGAGGGAATCTGGCCCCTGCCCAATGCCCGACTTGTATATGCCGCAGCATTTCACACGCCGAATGGCCCCGTAAACAGTGTGTTAGTAGTGGCGCGGGCTAAGGGTTGTTCAAGTGACTGCTCTCTCGAAATACAGTAGACTCAGAAGCGACGTAAGCTACCATCACTGACTGACGGGGCTAATACACAGCACTGCTGGTGCGACAGTCAACACGGACATACAGGATGCCACCCTTTTGATGGGAAATCTCTAGATCTGGGGCGCCCTAGGTACGCCAGGCGCCCTGAATAAATTGACGGACACCGCCCACCCGAGACCCGTCGAAACTTGGACTACAGCTGTAAACGCTGGTGCCTGGTCTGTCTGAAAAGTAAGAAAGCCGCAGGACGACCACTGTGGTTGTCCGAGTCATTGGGCCCGCAAGGGAGAGAAACGGAAGTCGGATCACCTAGAACTTGAACCGTGAATTATAGATACTTTATACCAAAGTCCTGAGCGCCGTCCACCAGCATTGAGAGCGTTTCATCTGGTCGGAGCTCTGCGAAAAACATCCAGTCATTCTGCCCTGGAACGAAGGCGATGGCGCTCGTATAACTCAAGTTCATGACAACGACTAGACAGTTTAATGACAAACTGTCGGAGAAAAGAACAATGTGTTGCCTTACCGGTGGTATCACGCGTCGCACAGAAGTCTACAACCCCTTGTGATCATGAAGAGCAGCTGGTTCTCAGAGAACACCAATAAACCACAGGCCGCATTGTGAGCGCCCGTCACACGCTGGGGGGAAATCGACCAGCTTGGGGACTCGGAGTTTTCAAATCGCCAAAGGGCAGCACGCACCATGACTTTTGCTTTGTTGGCTACTCGGACGCGAATGTGACTGCCCTCTTTAATAAAGAATGCGAAAATTAACACCGCCACTCTGTGAACATGCAACTGGAAATATTGCCTATGCCATGGGCCTAGGATGTATCTGGGTCGAGGATATAGATAACAGAGGGGCAGCGATCGATACCATCGTCACGGTCAAGATAAAACTGAAATTCGTTGCACACCAGAGAAGGCTGAGAATGCTGGACAACGAAGTCAGACCTGGGTGAGGAGGAAAGCATTTAATGCAACGAGAATAGAAGACGTTTGAGAGAGACTACACCCTGCCTGGCCATGCAAATAAAAGGACTACGAAAAAAGCTCATTCGTCCTCAGAGACACACCGCCTGACGTGACTTACGAAAGGGCGTATGAGTTATATGACATATTGTCAATTATATATCATGGTCAGTAACATTACTGTAAAAAAAGATGACCTTACAATAGAAGCCGTTCAATCTACTAAAGTGGAATTAAACTCGGTAAATGAAGGAATGGTTTTATTGGTTGATTACCGGACACAGGTAATCGATTTGACGATTTGAGACTCCTGAACGCGCCTAACACGAGAGTCAGGTTCAGCGAAACTCACAACACTGCCTCCCGAGTCAGCTTGCGGGTGTCGGCTCGATGGGTGTCCGGTGACTGACATATCAGACCGTGTCAGAAGTACTGACGGTATGGTCGTTTCCGATGGGAAACCACATGAAAACGATGAACCATTGATAGAAGCCCAAAGCACGGGAAACTGGCTCAGGCTAGTAAATATATAAAAAATAGGGTAACGGAAGAGCCTGCGTACTAAAACTAGCTGTAAAGCCGCATTGCATGATTGATCCGCTCCATAACTTCATAGCGCTCTTCCCCTCCTCCCTACACGGCCTGTTCCGCGAGGATATAAGTATTAATTGGATGGAAACTTACCTCAGTAGCGCATACCTGTGAAAGGAAGATATGCATTTAAAGAAACGATAAAGAGAACAGAGGGGCAAACTTTAATTGCGTTAAGAAATCTCATCTCCGTCATCCAAAACCGACAATCCATATTTGCATGTGAGTGGCTCCCCAGCATACATAACGCCTATCAGCGCACTGAGAGAGGTGCGAAGTCAACTGCATAACATTTATCTTGAACTGATGGGACCAGTGATCAGGGCGATATCAAACAACTCGGACGCGCTCCTGAGAAGGGAGACTGAATTGGCATATAAGCTTCAAGTTGCTGTGATAGGGGGGGCGGCCACTGTCTTGCTTCCTTGCAGCGCAACGCGAGGGAGCCTTCAGGAGAAATAAGAATCCGGCAGCGATAAGAACTGGGCATCTTGCGTGAGCCAGCAGGGATGAGTCACTAGGGTGGAGTATTAATGATACGGTGGGGCTGTCATTCCACCATCAGTGATGTGCGAAATGAGATAAACTGGTCCTCAGTCTGCTTTATCATTTGGACTCGTTAGCTGTATGAAAAATCGCATTGGCATCTGTAGAGAACAGCCCGAAGAAGGAAAGTTTACTTGATGCCTGCTCACGGACAACGACCAAAATAGATAAGCGAATGATCACGAAACCAGGGTCAGGTCGTGTAGTGGAGAACAAATAGCCCTTGAGAAAGTTTATCCGACCGAGTGATGGCAGTCACGGTGCTTGCGTTGCCAGTGAACGTTGAACGTTGGACTGGCCAAACCAGTGACACGTGAGTCGTGACGCGTGATGACTTCTCTGCGGCCCACATAGTGCCCACATTCTGTGACCCATATCCCTGGTTGATTCACCTTCCTTCACCTTACTTTTTCTCAGACTTCTCGAAGGAAACGGGCCTTTTGACATCTGTCCAACTTTCGGCTTATGCCGGCTCGAGTGGAGTCTAGACATGCCAGTGTGTCACGCAAGCAGCGCCGGAATGGTTCACTTGGCAATTAAATGTTTCACTTGTCAATGCGAGTTCATCACCAGTGACAGTTTGCCCGGAAAGGCGATATTTTGCGCCCTTGACAAGGCTCTCGAAATCTGTGCCAACCCGCAATAGCTAATGATCCGGGACGTTTGTGAGTCTTCCAGGAACACGAAGAGATCTCGCAAGTAGGTGTATCTACATTGGCAGTGTAGAGGTACAAGCAGTAACTGACTGACATCGCGCATTAGGAAATCTAGGCCTCGACGTGGCTCGGGTCAGGCCGAGCACGTTTCTTATGCATGTTGCACGGCGTAATGTACAGATGTAGGTTCCAACCGGGGTCCATTAGGTGGGGTTCCCCCAAATCTTGGCATGTGAACCGGTCTTAGGCATAAACAGTTTCAGGGAGAGCACCGTAACCACAGGGCCAGTCAACGCTGTCAAGACCCATTTTGGCTTCCCAAGCCGGCAATCTATGCAAATCGGGTTGGACGACTATTACGATATGCCACCCGATCCAACAGTATGACCTACTAAGAATACCCTGTGTCTTCCCGCCGGTTACGAGAATATGCGCCAAGATCGTTAGAGATGATTGATGACTGATGCTGCATGCTAGTGATGTGTGGTGGAACTACATGATCATGTGTTCTGCGTTTATGGAATTCGACAGGTTTAGGAGTGTACATGCGTCACTCACTCACGGTACAATATCCCATCAAGCGGTGTGGCACAGCCGACGGAACAAATCAACATCGGACGACGCGGACATTTTCCTCTTTTGACCACACAATACAATACTCTAGTCTCATTTCTGAGTCTAAAATTGATGAGATGCTTCACATCACTAATTTCAGAACGCCAAAAATCCGTATCCTTTACGCTCCGAGCGCCTTGCCGGGATGTACGGGGAAAGCCATTAATATTGGGGAAGACTGACCATACGATTATGTGCTATTCGCCTTGACTGCGATGTGGCGCAGGTTGCATACGTACATACCGTCAAAAAATTACCGATTATCTTGAAAAAATAGCGTCTTATGGGTGGTCAAAGGTTTTCCGCTACGTACTGTATGGCCCTCTAAGCCAAATCACACGCAAGCTTGATTCAGAATCCTATTTCCAGATTTCCGCAGATCGTTAGATAAGAGCTAATTTTCTATTCAATGTCATTCTGGACTCCTAGGGTTCCTTTCCATGATCACATCTACCGTAACAGGCTCCGAGGCTCAGCCAAATCGTGAGTCGATGACCAGCTCACGTATGCCCCATCAAGAGCCCTTTGTTTGGACTTTCGCCACAATGTCTAGTCTCCAGGTTACCAAAATTTTAGATGTTGATAATTTCGACCATACAATACAATCGTTCAATTCACCAGACCGTCTACGATCGCCAGTGCCAACGGTCAAACTTTAATCATATACTATGCTGATACATTCAATATTTTGATTCGATTGGACCGCAGATATCGAACGATACCCCAGCGGCTCTGTTACCTCACAAGTAGTTCCTGGGAGTCCTAGGCTCTAGGTGTCTTCTACATGTCAAGATACACGCCTGGGCATTCGGAAGAAAATTTATTCCTATTCAGTCCTAATCTTATTATCTCAGTGATTGAGAGTTGACGAGGCCCATTTGTGTGAAGCAAAGCTAGCATCGACTCAGAGTGACCGTGTAGAGTATACGGGTGGGTGTGCGAGTGAGAAAAGTAGTAGTGATGTACAATATACTATGCAAGATCTGTGGTATAATCACGTAGTAAGTACTTATGACCGGCGTCGACAGCAGCAAGCATTGAATTAAGACGCGCACAACAGACGGAATCACCCCCGTCTAGCATGTCCCGAACATGAGGGACAATAACTTGAGATTTGAGGTGCTGCGAGGAGCGTAATCAGATGGAGATGCAACGTGAAAGTTCTGCCGACGTGCGTACCATATTGCTCCGGGAATTGCCGACTGGGGCCACAGTGAGTGAGGGGTCGACGCAATCTGGAAAAAGGAACTCACTATTGCCAACACGTCTTTTTGCAGTTGGCGCAGTTCGTTGGGTGGAAAGGGCTCAGTCGACAGTGGGTGTCTGCGCATTGAATCTGTAAATATCCCTCAGATCGCCTGGCCTGCATCTGACGCTTGAAAGGGAACAGCAAAGTACGCACTAATTCCTCTTTCTGATATTGTCGGTTAAATTACCCAGCCAAATTTTAGAGGGCCTCTACTTACCAGATCAACGGTGTGACCACAATACAAGTAGATGTTCTTGACACTGCGAAGCGTGGTGTGCCAGTGAGCACGGCGGGATACTATTGCGCAGGAGAGGGTGGGTTTACCGTCGGGAATGACACATTGTGGTGTATAGAAATTAGGTAGGGATCCACCAGGCGTCTTAGTGAAAGTAAGATGTGAGAGGATTAGGGAGAAGGTATGGAGTTGACTTATATATGCCGAACTATGCAAGCCCGATGAATTGGTGCCGCAGCCTCAAAGTTTGGATCGGTCCCAACGCGGTGTGATGGCTTTTCGTAGCCGATTCGTTACAAGAAAAGATCATTGGGACTTGATGCTTAGCCTGACTGGGATCCGGACACGGGAACATACGTGCCATGATCCGTGAAAGGTTGGCCGTTAGGTGTCACATCGTCACCTATGTATGCATGGAAACTGCCAGATAGACGAGCAAGCTCGGGCCTTGGATGGGGAAATGTAACGAATCATTCCAAATAAATGAAAAAGTCAAATACCTACAGTAACGCAATTCGGGACAGCATCGACGTCCAGGTCGTCGCCGCGGAACCGGCTTCGGCGCTGCTGCGAGGCAATATGTCTCCGCTCGGATACGTGAACTGAACTCTATTATCGTCCTAACAGTGATTCCGACGGGTGGCTGCTGTAGGGCACCAATTTGTAATTCGAAGCCAGCCAGCTCTCATCTCACGAGTACACAGTGCAATTATTGTGTCGCCCTATTCTAGGCGCGGGGTGGGGCTGTCATGAAACCAACTGCATGTTCGTTTCGAGATGCGATGATTCAGCCTAGCTGCGGGGTGCTCAGTACTCCGACCAGTCCAACTCCAAAAGGGATGACCGTAACAATGGGCGCTGACACGATGGAACAATGTGGACGGCAACCGAGAAGGGTTATTATAACGAACTGTTTTCGGTTGTTCGTAAAGTCATCATCCTGCTAATTTCGTTTAAGTTGCCAGTCACACGCGAACCGAGCTGTGTTGCCATCCTTTTCAAATTGTCTGCATGTCAAGTACAGAATGTGGTGGTCGAAACACTGCTTTCCCCTCTAATTCCGAGACGATGGAAAACTGCCCGTAGGTAGAACGTTTGAACAGTGAACCCGGCCTATTGATCGCCGGTTGAAGCGCAGATGAAAATCACGTTCTTGAGGGCAGCGGTCATGTCGTTTGATTCGGCGATAACAGCAATTAACTGCTTACTGTAATATCATTTTTTTGCGCCACATCCTCAAGTCTCTTCCCTCATGGACCGGGAGGGGGGGGCGTGATTGGCGTTGCCCGAGCACTGAGCGTCCCTTGATTGGCCCGGTGTCGAAAGCGCGCACGAAACGAATACCCCCGGCAAAAGAAAATGATTCGAAGAGAAGTTCCGTCTGCGCAACCGAAAGCTCCCGGGTCGAAGTAATGTTTAAACACCAATCTATTTGGCGTGACATTTGCTGTACTAGGCATCGCCGCTCGACTTGTGGCGTCCTTCATTTGACGCTAAGGAGGAAAAGATTCGGAGAAAACGGGGAGGTATCTGAAACAGGTACCACAGGGTTCGCATTTTCGCTCAATATTGTAGTTGGACCGCTAAGGTTTGGAAAGGTAAATGGACCCGTCGGCAATCGACTTTTAGATTCGCAAGTGCCCATGCAGTACTAGGCTCGGGCTAGCGAGAAGTCGCGACGCGCCAGTGCGAGCTGCCAAAGGACAGCCATCTCGGAGCGTTTTTCGATAAGTACTACAGTAGTAGCCTTAGCCACTCATCTTTCTCCAGATAAGCTTGCCACCGCGTCTCATGTCTCATGTTGCTCGCGAAAGAAAGAAGGGCGCAAGCTTGGAGTTTGGCAAGATGCGCGGCTCAAGGCTCACAAAATCTTGCGTGTTCCAGAACGAGAAGGGTCAGAGTCGAGTCAGGAAGATAAGCCGGGGCGGCGAAGCATGGATGCACGTTGATGATAATGCATACAAGTACAAAGGGTGCGCAGCCTGGGTTGTTGTCGATGAGCGGGCAGTTGACTAGAACGTGTTGGTGGCTTGTAGATACGCATGGTGACGTGGCTGTTGCCTTTGGCCCTTTGGATGGCGTGTGTGAAGTTGGGCTACTAATCGGTTCCCGCCCACTCGGAAATGCTTGATATGTTCTTCGTGGCATGATGCGCATTACGCATCGGAATAACGATACGGGGATCACGTCCGGCATCTAAATGGTGTCGTTGTATTGCAACTTTCCGTGATGACAGTACACTGTTCGTGGGTCAGTACAGTAACGGACAAAGTACGCGAATTGGTCCCCTGTAGACTGTAGACTGTCCGCCTCTGGTGGCCGCGCTACACTATTGTTAGGCTATACGTCACTATCGTATATAGAGCCCTTCCGTCCACCCCGGGCTGTCATCCCCACGTTCAGTAAGTACTACTAGTA
>WNFO01006793.1_pt1 | contig 10889 bp, 16 predicted proteins | sample 5400251 | NCBI WGS metagenome assembly WNFO01 (sample SAMN13153354, study PRJNA577476) | soil metagenome | isolation source: 100 cm saprolite under Madrone tree | place: USA:California | collected 2016-06-14 | reverse complement strand
TCAAAACAAGGTTTCACTCCAGGATAGAAGAGCGAAGGAACGGATTCTCGAATCGGCGGAAATCCTTTAGAATGGATGTGACTCCTACTGTGGGCGTGTAGCTCAGCTGGGAGAGCACCTGCTTTGCAAGCAGGGGGTCAGGGGTTCGAATCCCCTCACGTCCACCAACTTATTCTCTGATTGCAATGCACTTACCAGATTCATCTTTGCCCCAATCCCTCAGTTTTGGTCCCATGGAGTGAACCCCTAGAGTGAGACAGTTTCATGATGCACACTTTGTTGGAAAGGAGCCGCAAAGTGGAACGGAAAAGAGGGCAGCGATACAGTAACGAATTTCGACGGCAGGCTGTCGAGCGAATGAACGCCTGCGACAACATTGTCGGGCTCTCGCGGGAGCTGGGGATAGGTCGCAGGCTGTTGTACAACTGGCGCGATCAATTGGACGAGACTGATCCTCCGCCTCCGCGTTCTCGCGAATTGATTCTTCGCAAGCAAATCACGAAGCTCAAGCGACTACTGGCGAACAAGACCCTTGAGGTGGATTTTTTCAGACGTGCCTTGCAGAAAGTAGCGGCTCGACGTCGATGGAGGCATACCTCTGGCGACAGGGCATCTACGACGAAATGAGAACAAGGATGCCGTTGCAAGGCGACTTGAGCGTCGAGCGAATGTGTCAGTTGGCGCAGGTGAGCCGGGCTGGATTTTATCGTTGCTTGCGAGGAGGGTGGCCGGCCGAGGAGGAGATCAGCCTCCGATCCGCTGTCCAGAATATTGTACTGGAGCATCGGTGGCGGTACGGGTACAGACGGGTCACTGCGGAACTGCGGTTGCGCGGGATGCTTGTAAATCACAAGCGGATAGCGCGAATCATGGGGGAGGACAATCTGTTGGCGGTTCGACGCGAGCAGCTCTTACCCGTTCAGCGCTCCGTTCGTGCAGTCCAGATTTATCTTAACCTGGCAAGCCGAATGAAAGTGTCCGGTCCGAGCCAACTGTGGATCGCCGACATAACCTACATCCGTCTCAGCCACGAATTTGTCTATCTCGCGGTTGTGCTGGATGTCTTTTCTCGCAAGGTCGTTGGCTGGTCGTTAGGTCGAACTCTCCAGGCCAAGCTTCCGCTTTGCGCTTTGGAGCAGGCAATTGCCAATCGACAGCCGCCACCCGGAGTTGTGCACCACTCAGATCAGGGTGTGCAGTACGCTTGTCACCACTACATGCAAAAACTCCGCGATCATCGGATGCTGCCAAGTATGAGCAGGCCAGCGAATCCATATGACAATGCCACCTGCGAGAGTTTTCTAAAGACACTCAAACGAGAAGAGATTCACGCTCGTGCGTACCGCGACTTCGAACACCTGCATCAAGGACTGGGGGAATTCATAGAGCAGTATTACAACCGATGTCGGTTACATTCAGCGCTGGGCTATCGTTCGCCCGAAGGATTTGAAGAAGAAGCAGGCCAGGCAAAGCCTGAGGCGACTTCTGCGGGACCTATAATGACCTTTTTTGGCACATAACAACTGCTATCGAAGATGAGCAGGCGACTTTTCCGGCCTTGAAGGTCCCAAAACATGGGTTGTGATGCACACATTTGTCTCAGCGAGGGGTTCACTTTCTAGAATTTGCGTTAAATCATATGCCTGCCAAATCTGTGCTAATTGTGATTGTCTGCCTCCGAAACAGACGATCACACTTTGAGAGGAACTTCTGCCTCGTGAGCAGCGTCGCCACTAGGTTGCCCGCGATCGTTGGTTCAATTCAAGCCTATGCGACCAAATTGTCTTTAGTTTCTGGGGCTTCCTGAACCTTGCAATCATCCGAATTTGCTTTTCTCCGATTTTGGCCAATCGAAAAAGTTGGACTTCCCCTCCAAGTCCAGAGCCAAAACCGACGACTCATGATTAAATCAGCGGATTGTTTCCGGATAGCCCGCAGATGCGCAGCAGGCACCCAACTTCCAGCACGGGGACTAAGCGCATCTCCACGCTTCACTTGGTCGCAGCCATCTGCGGCGTTTGTTCCCCTATCTTTCCAGAGTAGATGATGAATTTGAACGGGTCTGTGTTCTGGTGCTTCTCCATCAGCTTGAGGTATACAAGCCGTTTGGCATTCGCTACGGGGGCGCTGCGCTCGAACCTGTCTCCGGACGATTCAAGCAGAGAGGCTGCGAGCTCATACTTGCCGTCCGCGGTCAAGCGTTCCACGGTCTTGACTAGCTGCCTTTCCGAGACGCCGAGGTAGTCAACCAAGAGTTCTGCGTGGTCTGCACGGGTGAGATGTTCGAGGCCTTGCAAGTCCGGCTGCCAATAACCGACGTTCTGATCATAAAGACGGTCAATGACGTGTTCGCGCAGGATAAGGTATGGCTGATACACATCGGGCTGGTCGTTGAGCAGACCCGGGGGAATCAGGTTTGCCTGATGTATCGCGCCACGCTCATCGCCGCGGCGCGTTGCGGTCAGGACCTGCTCGCGCAGCCATACCAGATCTATTTTGAGCTGCGCCAGCATAGAGGCAGAGGCGAAATTCCGCGTGAGCGGCTCGTGGCCATGGAGCAGGTACCGCGGATTCTTTTGTACCACGATATCGATCGCATCCAGAAGCCCCTGAAGGTCGCCCTCCTCGACGAACGGTGCGCCGAGATATGGCATGATGAAATCGCCGACGAACAGGACGCCCTCATCCGGCAGGTAAATGAACATCGCATCGTGAGTTTCGCCTCCTTGCACAGGAATGAGCTCGATGCGTGTTCCCCCGATCTTCAGCTCGGTGCGGCGATCAATGGTGACATCCGGCTTGAAGCTCCGTACGTTGTCGAGGCTGAAGCCTTCCCCGAAGAATTGCTTGTCGAAAACGCCCGGCGCACCGACTTCGCGGGCGATCTCTTCTCCGTAGTTGCTCCTCGCGTAGAAGTGCATGCGGGGATTTAGGGCACGAAAATACGTGTGTCCGCCAACGTGATCCCAGTGGGAATGTGTGATGAAGACCGTCGTCAGTTCCGGCAAGTTTGGCGCATACGCTCGCAGTGCCTCATAGGCGGCTTTGGCAGAGTCCGGGCGTGTACCGGCATCGATGCCGATTAGTTCTCGGCGATCGTCCGACACCACAAAATAATATTCCGTAAATTCAAAACCCGAGAGCGCATATACGCGGCCCGGCACGATCTCACTTATGCGCCGTGGGGCAAAAGCGTGCCCGGATGCGACCTCCTCCGAAAAAGGAGTGATGAGCGTAATCGGCCGTTCGAAGTCTTTGTATCCGCTCCGCCGTAGATAGTCTCCCGCTTTGGCCTGGTTGCCCTCTGCGAGAGCCAGCTTTCCCAGGTGATAGTAGACTTCCCGCAACCACCCTGCATGAGGCGCCTTATCGGCGTTTTCCACACACCAGGCCAGCTCCTCCTGCGCGGCCTTCCTCTGATGGAAGCGGCTTGGAAGCTGGGCATGGACGATGCCCGCGATCCAGTTCACAACGAAAATCTTCCCTCCGGAAAGCTGCTTGGTTTGTTCCAATACAGCGATCGTTTCCTTGACGTAGCCGACTCGGCGCAGCAACGAGACTGAAGATGCGTGTTGAGCGCGCAGCAATCCGATGGCGCTTAGATATAGGGCCTTTTGAGCGTCCGTCAGGCGAGGTCCGAATTCCTTCAGGCGCGCGGAGAAAAACTCTGCCCCCTCGTCCTGCAGGTTCGCGTTCGAATACTGCGCCATGAGCAGAAACAGCAACTGTGGATCTCGCGGTGGTGCCACGCTGTTTACGGCTTTCAAATACTCTAGCTCCGGGCGAACGGAGCCGGCCTCACCGTAATTCCCGGGACCTGGGCCAGCAGGTGTTCCTCGCAGGTTGGCTAGGAAGACTCCGAACACCAGCAGCGCGGCCAACAAAGAGATAGCGGTTCGCATATTTGGGTCCCTTTCTGGAAGGTTTTAATCCCCCCAGTCCCAATAGATGTATATGCACGTATATTCGTTACAGAAATTTACGCCGCCATCGCGGCCTCTGTAATTCGCGAGACCGTCTGCTTCATGCTTTTCCAGCCCGCGTCGCCAAGTTCTCGCCGCAGTCGCTGTTCCGCCCGCTCCCAGTACCGTTGAGCCTCTGCCATTTGTCGCTTGCCCGCCTGCGTGAGGCGGAAAAGGCGCTCCCGCCTGTCCTTTCCCCGCCTGACGCGAATCCAACCCTGCCTCCGCAACGGCCCCAACGTCCGCGTCAGGGTCGTACTATCCATGGCAAAGCCCGCGCTCAGCTGTTTTTGATTGGCCTCTCCAGTCGCAGCCAGTGCGGTAAGCAGGCTGAATTGCGTGATTTCGAGTCCTACCTTGCTCAGCTCCTGGTCATAGATCCGCGTTACGACACGAGTGACGCGTCGCAGGTTCTGACAAGCGCAGGGCAGGTCAAACAGTGCTATTGCAGTTTGGTTTTCAAGCGGCTCTGTTTTCATAGTAGATGTATATACATCTTGTGTTCCTCTTGTCAAGCCAGGATTGCGCTGCTTCATTGGACCGGAACTCCTGCCACCAATTCGACTCTCCACCCTGCTCCGGAGGTCGATTTGTATTTCATTCGGTCCGGCATGGTGTGCCCTCGACTGAGCGCATAATAACGCCGCCGCGGAGGGAGGTGGCTCAACAAAAAAGCCGCGGGGCGGAGGAGGATAGGTCTCGAATTCTGCGGGGTTGGGTCTCGAATTTTGCAGGAGAGGCAGGGCCCGGATTCTGCTGGAAGTTGAGGGCTGTTTTGGCTTGGGGGTGCGGACTTTGGAGAGGAGTACCAATTGACGCCAACAGACGGGGGACTAGGCTCTTCGCTAAGATGAGTTTTCGACGGGGAGGAAGTCATGCCCCAGTACACTTTCCTGTGTCGGGCCTGCAACAAAGAATTCTCGAAAATCCTGACAATCTCGGAGTATGAGAAGGGCAAGATCGTCTGTCCGCACTGTAAGAGCAAGGACGTAGAGCAGCGGTGGGCAGCCTTCTATGCGGTGACCTCGAAGAAGAGTTAGTAAGGTTGAGTCTCTGGGATCACATCAGCGCTCGAGAAACTCCAGGCAAAGGAAAAAGTAAGCCGGGCGGCGTATTCTGCCAGGGCGTTTCTCCCTGGGATGAGCCGTGCATGATTGTCGCCACCAAGTATTGCGAACGGTGTAATCGCTGGTTCTGCCAGACACACTTCGACGATCCGGACTGGCATTCCTGCACAGAGGAAGAGCAATGGCGCGTTTTAAGCGAAAGGCGCAGAGGAAGACAGTCCGCGGTTGGCGCGAGGCGAAGACGCTTCTTGAGCGCTGGCGGAAAGACCTAAAGACGCTTACGGTAGAACTCAAGCAGCCGCGGGTGATTGATCTGGTTCCGATCGACTTCGTGAGTGGGGAGCCGGTCGAGCGCGAGGAAAACCAATTAAGAGACTTCGAGGACAACTCATTTTCTTTACGAACTCGGACCTGACGATGCGACGTCCGTCCGGGGCGATTTTGGTGATTGACCGTTACGAAGTCGTTGCGATCTCGGATGGGAAGACGCGCTTCGAGCCGCGCTAGCATTGCTTGGCCTTGTCTTCCCCACGGGGAAGACAATCAAACCTACGAGGCGCTTGCTGCGCTTGCCTGTGCCTGCTTTAGTCGGATGCGGAAAGAGCGCTTCTCGGGCGTTATCACAATCTGGTCTTCGCGCGCCAGCCATCCAATTGCCCAGTCGAAGGTGGGCTCCTTCCCTTTTACCGCTTTCTTCAGTTCGCTGAGGGACAGTTCGCCCTTCGCGTTGAGCGCATCCCAAATCGCGCCGGCAGTCTTGCCGATTTCTTCTTCCATTGTGATTCCTTTTCCTTCGCACAATCCTCACCGTGCGAATTCTCACCTGATGTTCAACAAATGAAGCAGGTGAGTCCTTCTCCCTGAGCCAGATTTGAAAGTCGTCCGAGATCTAAGGCTTCGCAGCAGCAGCAGCGGCCTGCTCGAGAATTGTGGCTGCCTGGCCAACTTCAGCGACACCGAAGAAGACCAGGGCGATATTCGTACCCGGTTCCAAGCCACAATATGCGTAATTGATATTGATATTGGCCTCTCCCAGGCGTGATGCCATCCGCGCGATCTCGCCGGGTCGGTGCGGAAGTTTGGCTTGGACGATTTCTGCCTCTACGTATGTAAGCTGCTCGCTGTCCAACACGGTCTTGGCTGTCGACGGATTGTCTACGATGAATCGAGTCACGCTTTTGCCCCCAATCGGGAAGGATTGGAGCGCGAGAATGTTCACTTCACGATCGGCGAACGCACGGCAGACTTTTCCGAGCGTGCTAGGCCGATCCTCCATTAACACGGTGAATTCTTTGGCCACAGGCATGGCGGGGACCTCCTTCGCCTCTCCGAAAATGCAGAACGCATCCTCGGTTTGGTGTGATGTTAGGGGCATCATACGCCCCGGCTCTTAGTCGTTCAAGACTGTCTGATGGAGGCGGACTGAAGCGAGGGTAGGACTCGAATTTTTGCAGGAGATGTGGGTCTCGGATTTTGCAGGAGATGGGGGACTCGGAAATGGCGGAACTGATACGAAGGTTTTGTTTGGCAGTGTAGGTTTTGCGGACTGCTGCCACCCATCGTCGGCTCACGCATCATGCCTCGACTGGAAGACGCTCGCCCCGCTAAGGTAGCTGTAGTTTTTGTCTACGCGAGAGAAAGCGAATTCTGACAGCTCAGGTCACGGGTTTCGCGGGAAATGTCGTGCGCGTAGGAATTGGCAAGGTCGGAGTTTTTGTGGCTGAGTTTCGGCAAGAGACCCGACGCTAGCGCATTGCGCACGCGCATCCTTGCCCGCAGCAAGCGGTATCTCACGGCTCCAACAGTGATGTTCAAGACCCATGCGGTTTCCGCTGTGCTGAGATTCTTGACGTCTTGCAGGAAGAGCACTTCCCGATATTTCACGGAGAGGGTCTCAATCGCACGCCGCAGCGTGTCACCCAGTTTTTTTCTCTCGAGGGCCGCCCAAGCGATTTCCCGCCAGTCCGTCAAGGTATTTCTCTGGCGGCGCGTATGCAGTCGCTCGGCCGCAACTGCAGCAAAGACCTTTTCAAAACTGCCTGCCGTAACCGGAAGTGTTTTTGTGCTCATGCCTATTAGATCAGCAGAGCCGCGAAAAGTTGCAGGCGTAAAGTTGATTTGACAGATCAGCTTTCTAGTTCACCGGGGACGGAAGTCTGAAAAGACACGGCTTATGCCTCGACGGGGGAGGCTTGTTCTTTTGGGGTCGGAGGACTATGCTGTGCTCCTCCCCAGGAAACCTTGAACCTTTCGAACGGAGGAAGCAAACATGTCTACGGCTCCTAAACCCCAACTGGCCGACCCTGTGAAAGTAGACCCGAAACACTACAAAGTAGACTTCGAAAATGACCGCGTGCGGGTGCTCCGCATCTCCTACGGGCCCCGCGAGAAATCGGTGATGCACTCGCATCCCGATGGCCTGGCAGTTTTTCTCAACGATCAACACTCACGGTTCACACTTCCCGACGGCAAAACCGAAGAGAACCGCTTCAAGACGGGCCAGACGATGTGGTTGCCTGGCGGAAGCCACCTTCCCGAAAACTTGACCGATGAGCCCTTCGAAGTGCTCTTGGTTGAGCTGAAATAGCTCCGCAAAATCCACCGACACAACTTGAAAGCAGCGCGGGAGGAAATTCTCTGTGAATTTCTTCCCGCTTCTTTTTGCTCGGCTTCTTTTCGTTTGCAGAAATGGAAAGAGGTGGCGGGAGCGATTTTATCAACCTACGGCTGCCCGGCAGTACGCACGAAAAACAACAAAATCAGTGCGCAGACTATCGCCAGGATAATAAGACTCCCTATGAAGCGCTTCGTGTTCATTTCCACTGGGGCGAGTGCTGAATCCGTCTGAAATAAAAACCAAACGCTAGGAACGCAAGTTAGCGCTCAGGGAGGGTGACGTCAAGAAAAAAGGCCGCGGAGCCGACCTGAATGGGCAGGGTTGCGGACACGGGGTTCGTGCGGGTGTACAATTCCGAGCCATAGGCAAGGTCTTCCACAGAGGATCAGTCATGGGTCCAGCCGATCTACAGCGATACAGGAAACTGCTCTTGGAGAAGCGGCGCGAGCTGTCGTCTGCCCAAGGTGAGACTCACTCCCGGGTGCCAGCGGCAGGGGGCTTGCAGGGAGATATGATTGACCAGGCCAACGCCGATGCGGAAGCGGAGCTTCAGATCCGTTTGCACCGAACTGATGGGCGCCTGGCGCGGGCGATCGAGGAGGCACTCGATCGGATGAGACAGGGCACATACGAAGTATGTGTGGTCTGCAAGCAGCCCATTTCTAAGACGCGCCTAGAAGCGGTGCCTTGGACGCACGTTTGTCGCGAGTGCAAGGAGCGACAGGCCGCCTGACTAGGCGGACCTGCGATCAGGATTCCTTGGAGATGGTACAAATGCAGGTTGGGCACCACCGCGCACGACGTTATTCCTTCCATGCCGGCATCGACCTGACCGATCTGCAGTCGGAAACTCAGACTAAGGAACAAACCAGCGACCTGAGCCTGTTTGGATGCCAGGTGGACACACTGAAACCATTACCACCGGAAACAAAAGTCAGAATAAAAATTTCCCACAGAAATGAGAACTTCGAAGCTCTGGGTAAGGTCACTTCGGCTCGATCGAACGCGGGGATGGGAATCCTCTTCACCAGGATTGGGCCGCACGACCAGTCGGTTTTAGATAAGTGGATCGCTGAACTAAGAGGCCAGTGACAGCGGCGTGCGGAGTTGTATGAAATCGAATCGAAGTCCAGCGCCGATAATCAAAAAGGGCCGCGGGTGAACTGAAGATCGGCGGGGCAGCTAGATTGCGTGGAGGAAGGGTTGAGGGTGGCTTCGTTCTTGAAGCGGGCGCTCAGGCGGTAGCTCTGCTTCGGCACGACGAACTCTGGTTTGATGGCGTCGCGAGGGATGATGCAGACCGTGGGCTCCTTGCGGTCGATGAAATAGACAACATATAGAAAGATTCCTTCTGGGCGACTTCGCACGGATTGTAAACACTCTGCCGGATGCAGACGTCATAACACTGGATCGCGTCGTCTGTTGTTACGCTCATGCTGAAGGTTTACTCCGAGGAGCAGCGGCCCGGACTCGGCAACTGTTGGCGTTCTCGCGACCCCGTGCAACCACTCTTGCTGCAGAGGTACGCCGAATACCGTCGCCCGGCCAACTCTGTTTCCCATCATGTTCAAGAAATCGCGAACGCTCGGACATTCCTGAACATTGTTGGTCAAGTGAAAGTGGGAATCGTTCAATTCGTAATCGTTGGTTTGCGAGCGCGCCGTCGCAGCGCAAAAAAGAAAGAACACGGCCATGGGGCCAACAATCAGCAACCTCTGCGCGTAGTTATCATCCTCCATGGATGCTCGTTGCACGTGCGAATGCCGTGAGGGCGGAACGGACCGTACGAGAAAGATCTGGCTCCGCGACGATTTCGGACTCATGGAGGTTCTTCCCCAGAAGTGGCACTACAATCGAAGCCTCTGGAACGACTCTCGCGGACATCACGGTGAGTGTTTCAACAAGGGATGCCTGGGCATAGCCTGCACGCGGCGAGGCACTGAAAAGCGCAACAGGTTTCTCATATAGCTCTCCACTGGCAACGACCCAGTCGAGCGCGTTCTTCAGTACCCCTGGAACACCATGAGCATATTCCGGGCTAAAAAAAATTACGCCGGCAGACTTGCCCAGTTGAAAACGAAACTCGGCCACGGCGGCGTGTGGAGGATCTTCGTCGAGGTCGGGATTGAAGTGCGGGAGGTCGCCGAGCCCGTCGTAGAGATTGAACATGACATCCTCTGGCGCCAAGGTCTGACGCCTCAAGAAAAGCCAGTAAAGGGCTTGGCCGCCAATCCAAGTCCCGTACAGAAATGATTCGATCATGATCGTTCCTTCCTGCTACTGCACTGTCACATTGACGGTTGTCATGTGAGAAATATTCCCAGACTGGGCGGTGACGCTGATTGAAGCGGTGCCCCGGTTTGCCTGCGTACTGCTGCCGTATCCGCCGCAACCGCCGATTGCGAGTCCCAGGGCGACAATCGCCAGCACTGCTGTGGCGGTCAGCAGCGAAGCGCGAGCCGTTCGGATTCTCCAGCCACGCCAGATTACGAGGCTGAACAAGGATAAAGCGACGATCAGCTTCCAACCGCCGATTCCGCCCAGCATCAAAAGCCCGTAACGCGACACGCGGGCCGACGTGGTTACCTTCAAGGTGGTGCTCGCGACTCCGTTGGCGGGAGTCACGGTGGCAGGATTAAAGGTGCAGGTAATGCCGGTAACGGGAGAGCAGGAGAAAGTCACGTTATTCGCGAAGCCCCCCGCTGGAGTAACCGTCAACATGAATTGAGTCGACTGGCCGGCAATCACCATGGCAGTCGCAGGAGCTGCACCAAGGGAGAAATCGGCGTTGGCAATGTTGATGGTAACTGCCGCAGACGTGCTGCCGCCAAATTTCCCATCTCCGTCGTAGGACGCCGTAAGAGAATGGGCACGGGCGGCCAGAGTGTTGATCCTCAGGATGGCAACACCAGCGCCGTCCAGGGGAGCACTTCCCAGGCTCGTATTTCCATCGTGAAATACAATCTCCCCCGTGGGTATTCCTCCCGTCGAGTTAATGGTCGCCGTCAAGACCACGGCTGAGCCCGGAACGGCGTTTGCGGGTGCCACGAGATTCAGCGTTGTAGGTAGAGCCGTTACTTGCACCGTGATATTGTCGCTGCCCGCCAAGAAAACCGCATCACCGCTGTACAGAGCAGTGATGTTATGCGTGCGCACGCCGCTGAGAACGGCGTCGAGGGCAGCTGATCCGTTGACCAATGGGACCATCCCTAGCCGATTCGTGTCATCCAGAAAAGTGACCGT
>WNFO01005749.1_pt1 | contig 10889 bp, 8 predicted proteins | sample 5400251 | NCBI WGS metagenome assembly WNFO01 (sample SAMN13153354, study PRJNA577476) | soil metagenome | isolation source: 100 cm saprolite under Madrone tree | place: USA:California | collected 2016-06-14 | reverse complement strand
TTGGCTTCGTCTCGATTTGCACATCGATCTGAAATGGATCCGCGCGATAGAGCATTTGTCTCGTTCCAGTGCCCGCCGATCGGGCACCCGCAAATACGGGCTGCAAAAAGCTGTCGAAGAGAACTTTGATCCGGCTTTCCTTTCCTTTACGTCGAGCCGTCAACCCGGCTCCTGCAAAAGCTGCCTTGGCAAGTCTGACGATCTCCTCTGGCGGCTGGTACCTCTCTTGCGCAACCGCCGATTGCCGAACTCTCTGCCACAACGAAACTGTTTTCTCACAGCGTTTGCAGCCTTGCTTCAGATGTTTCTCCATCAACTGATTCTCGTTAGCAGTAACGACCTGGTTCACGAAGTCGATCCACTTCTGTGTCGTAAAGTGTTCCATCTCTCCCCCCGATTCCATTCTGCATCCCAAGCACTCCCCAGTGGATGGGACGATTCATGTGCGTTCAAGACATAAGGGGACGCCGGCGGTGAATAAATAGGGAAGCTTGAAAGATTAGATAAGCCTTTTGGAATCAGAGAGTTTACCGACCAAGACAAAGGGCGCCCAGAAGTAAGGATGAGAGTTTTGCTGTCGAAGTTGTCGCATGGCGACCTGAAGCGCGCCTGCCATGTTACCGGTTCGCAAGTATTCTCGATAGAAATGCTGCATCAGCAGCGCAGTGCTTTGATCGTGGACGTCCCACAAAGACAGCAACAATGTCGTCGCCCCGGCACAGAAAAGCCCTCGCTGAAGCCCGAGCAATTCGTCGCCGGCGGCAACGAAATTCATGCCTGTGGCGCAACCGCTCAGGGTAACCAGCTTTGCGCCCAACCGCATCTGGTAGAGGTCATACAGATTCAAGTACCCATCTCCCAGCCGGATGCCCGAGAACATAGGGTTGTCTTGACGGTAGAAGCCGTGCGTAGCGACATGAAGCAGGCCGCTCTGTGGACCCTTTTCGCGAAGCACGTAGGATGTGGCTTGGTCTCCAACGTAGAGCGATGAGTGCGGCAGGAGCGACGTCACGGATTGGACTTCATCCAGGATCTGGGGCGCGCGCTCGTCAGCGATTCCAAGAACGAGGGAGCTCGCGCTCACGCTCGCCGACTTTTCCTGACACAGAGAGAAAACAGTCGCGCTGGGAGCGTAGGAAACCGTGAAGGCGTCGCAGAGATACTCTTCACCCTTTTGCAGGGCGTGGAATGGCAAGAAGTGGAGGGGACCGTGGGGCACCACAATGAGGTGCTTTCCCCGAAAAAATGGGCGCAGGGGCGCGATAAGTTCGCCGTAGAGAGATTCCAGATGACTCTGAGTGGCGCGCAAGAGTGGCTGTTCAAATCGCCGGACATATTCGCTTCCAATGCGAAACTTCGACAATTGAAATCGGAGCAATTGCAGAAAATGAGTGACCCGGGACAGCACAGTTACAGGCAGAATATGGATTTCCTTGTGGGTAATGACCGCCGCTACGATCTGGTCTCCCGTCGAAAAGTATTCGACGAGGGTTGCGTCTTGCGGAAGACTGGCTTGCAGCCTTTCGACGGAAAAGTCCGCCGGGGCTCCTAACCTGGCGGTTTCTCGTTCGTGCGCCGGCAGCTCGCGCAGAGTTCGCAGTAGCTCTTTCTCATGCAATTGAGCCTTTTGCTGCAAACTCTCGATCCTCTGGCGGGACTTTTCTTCAGGACGAAGCTGCTCGAGCTCGATGCGGTGATAGTACCAGTTGAGTTCCTCGCGCAGGTCTCTGATTCTGCGGACAAGATCGCTCTGCCCCGCTTCTCCCAGTGGAAGACTTTGGCCGCTTTGAAAAATCATTTCGATCATGCTGCGAGATTTTGCCGCTTCCATGCAGGCGAATGCTTCTTCGGTGGAGCTCTCGGTTCTATCTCCAGTGATGTACAAATCCACTAAAGCTTCGTAAACCTGCATTCTGTTTTCGAGAAAGGAAATTTTCAGTTCTTCGCCTTGCAACCGGCTGCGTAAGGCTTCCAGCGCTTTCCTTGCTTCCAAGTACGCGTGGTGCGCCGCATGGCGGTCGTTGCGAGCTTGCGCGATCTGTCCTTCGAGCAAGTGACCTTGATAAGCAAGCATTGGCGTCTCAACGGCTTTCAGCCGCGCGAGAGCTTCATCTGTTTCCTTTTGTGCTTGCCCAGCGTCTCCTACTTGCAGAGCAATCCGCGCGAGCAGCAGGTGCGTTAGCACGGCTTTTCCAAAGAGGGCCGATTGATCGAAAAAAGCGGCGGCCGCAACACAGAGCCGCCGAGCTTCAAAGTAACGTCCCTCATGGAAGAGCATCAAGCCCTGGTACAAGTCTATGAGCCAGGGCCAAACGAGATTTTTTTCCCGACCGAACATTTCTCGCGCTTTTGTGAAGCGCTCCAGGGCCTGGACCGTCTTCCCCTGTTGGCAATAAGCAGTCGCTTCGTTCGCGAGTGTTTTCGCGGCCTCATAGCCCATCCCGAGCTTTTCGAATCGGAGGAATCCTTCATGCGCCATTTCCCGGGCTTCTTCGCTAAGGTTCAGCTCGAGATAGATGTCGGAAAGGTCCAAATGGCATAGCGCGAAGTGATAGGCGTCGCCAGTCGCTTCACAGGCGCGCCGAGCCGCGTAGAGCGCCTCGATGGCGCGGCTGTACTCGCCGCGCAGATAATGGAGATAGGCAATGTTGTAATCAGCCTGCGCCACGAGAAGAGGCATGTTGTTCTGCTGGCAGAAGGAGCGGGCTCTCTGGTAGGTGGCCAGGGCGCGCGGAAAATCATTCAGACTGATCAGGCAGACGGCCATATTGCTGAGGACGACAGCCATTCCTTCGGTGTCCTTGTATGGCATCAGTTCTGTGTAAGCGCGCTCGTAGTGCGCGATGGACTCTTCGAACCGGTCTTGGCGGTAATAGATGTTGCCGACGTTGATTTCCAGCCGGGCCAAGCGCCGAGGGTCGTTTAGACGCGCAAATATCTCCCGGGCGCGTTCCGCAGCTTGAAACGCCTGTTCGTACTCCCCGAGGAGGATCAGGGGCTGGATGGAACTGCTCAAAGTTCGCGCGGCTTCGTCCCAGGCGCCCAGCGATTCGTAAAGCCGGAAAGCCTGCTGATGGTGCTCGACTGCGGCGCGATTATCGCCGGAGGAATAGAGAGCGTTAGCCATTGCGCGCAAACCAAGCGCCAGGGCCTCTTTGCGGCGTAGACGTTTCGCGATGAGCACCGCGGCCTCAGCCAAGTGGAGCGCCTCTTGGGTGCTTACGCGGACTTTCTGGACGACCAATTGCGCGAGCTGCTCGACAAACTCCTGACGGATCAGTGTCTTGTGTTTCGCAAGAAATTTGCGGCGGGCGGGTTGGCTGGATAGTTGCGCCAGCTCGGCGATAACTGTGTCGCTTGAATTCTTCGCGAGGGTTGCGGGCATTAGCAAAAACCCAGTTTCTCAAGCAGCCCCCGCAGCCGCTCGAGACATTTCTGACGGGTAAATCCGATGGAGCCCACGGCGAGGCCCAGTTCCGCGGCCACTTCTGTGTAAGGCCGCGGAGGTGTTTCAAAGAACAGCAGCTCTACCAACCGGCGGCATTGAGGCCTCAGTGCTGTCATTGCGTCTCGCAGCATCTGCTCATCCTGAGTCTGTTCAACAAGGCTCTCGGCGATAGCAGGCGTTTCCGGCTCGGGTAAATCCGGCTCGGCATCCCGGCTTACCACGCGTTGGTTGAGCCTCTTCAACCGGTAACACTCGTGATGAGCGACTTGCATTAGCCACTTAGGCAAAGCGCGGGGTTCTCGCAATTGCGGCAAGCGAACGAGAAGCTCCACGCACGTCGCTTGAAAAACATCCGCGGCCTCTTGCTGCGACAGGCTGTATTTCACCGGGATCGAGTAGATGAGCGCCTTGTATTTATCAATCAGCAGTGACCACGCTTCTTCATTGCCGGAAAGGCATTCTTCAACGAGACGCGTGTCATTCCACGCGACGGATTGCTTTCTCGGAGCTTTGCTGGTCGCCGGATTCATCGAGTGACATTTTCCCGTGCGCTCTTGAGATAAATCTGTTCGACATTCCAGAATACGTAGGGTTCCAGAACAGCAGGATGGAAGTTACCTACCGAGTTCTTTGCGCCGGCGAGAATGTCCGGACTCGCAAGAAAAATCATCGGTTGGTACCCGGCGAGAATCTCCTGTGCGCGGTCATAGAGGTTCTTCCGTTGCCCGAACGTGCGCGCGGACATCTGCTCCTCGATCAACCGGTCGATCTCCGCTTCCCAGGAAGTGGCGGGATGCGCCTGCGACGGGTTCCAGAGGTGCGTTCCGCCGCTCGATAGCCAAACGTTGATGTCGGAATTTGGGTCGGCATCGTAGCTTGCTATCCCCATCACGCAGGCATCGTATTCCTTGGTCTGTGTAACGCGATCAAGAAGGGAGCGAAATTCGAGAGGCACGACTTGAACACGCATTCCAAGCTGCTTCAGATCGTCCTGAATGAGCGCCGCCATCTTGGCGCGGTCGGCATTCGAAGAACTCGTGAGTATGGAGAATTCCACGGGCTTTCCGTCCGAATCCTGAAGCAGGGATTCGCCGTCCGGTCCAATGCTCCAGGAGAAACCGGCTTCCTTCAGCAGTTCACGTGCCCGTTCGAGCGACCGTGGCGAATGAGCGAGCTTTTCATTCGCCCATCGGTGGTTGCCCGGCGCTACCAGCCCCCAGAGGGGGACGCCGCGCCCCTGGTAGACCAGCCGCACGATCGCTTCGCGATCCACGGCAGCCGAAACCGCCTGGCGGAACTTCACTTCGCGGAACCATCTTTGCTTCCTTTGCGTTTCGAGCGATGTCTTCTCGCCGCCATCGTTCAGGTTGAAAAAGAGAAAGTTGTACTCCAGTCCTGGTCCGGCATCCACCATCGTGTAGCTGCGCTGACGCGATAACACAGAAAAATTTTCTGCGCCCAGTTGGCTGATCACGTCGGTCTCGCCCGATTGAAATTTCAAAACCTGCGCGTCAGCGTTCGGCACGAATAAAAACACGAGTTCGTCTAGATAAGGCAGGCGGTTGCCCTGCGCATCTGTTTTCCAGAAATAAGGATTACGCTCCAGGACCAAACGTTGGCCCGCGACGTACTCCTTCAGCCGAAACGGGCCGAGTCCCGCCCATTGATTCGGAGGTGTCGCCAAGGTTCCAATCTGCCCGAGCTTCCCTTCCTTGTAGGGTTTCTCCAGTAGATGCCTGGGGAGAATTGCCAAGCCATCGAACAGCCTTTCGCCTACGCCGTAAGTTTTCTCCAGCCGAAAGACGAGGGTATGTACGTTTACTTTGCGCACAGCGATCGGTTTTCCGCCGACAATCAAGAGGTCCCGCTGCGAGGCATGCACCTTTTCGTCGAGACACACCTGGAAGGTAAAAAGCACGTCGTCCGCATCGAAGGGCTGCCCATCCGAAAATCTTAATCCTTGCCGGAGTATGAGTGTGTATTCAAGCCCATCGGGGGAAATTTTCCAGGACTTGGCCAGCGCAGGCTCCGTCAGTTGCGTCGCGCGGTTGATGTGGACAAGGTCGGCCTGCATGACTCCAATGACCTCGCGAGATCGCGTGTCGGCTGCAATCAAAGGATTCAAGATCTTTGGTTCACCCCGGAGCGAAACCACAAGCCGCCCTCCTGAGCGGCCCACTTCTCCGGGGAGTACAAGCAATTCCTCTCTTGTACTCTCCTGTTGGGAAGCGGCAGCAGCGGCGTGGCCGAGAATGACGAGAAGGGGCAGAAGTAAACTCGGGAGAATCTGGCAGCAAGATGACTTTGGTTTTCTGTTTCTCACGTCAGGGTTCCAAGATTTCTCCTGTCTATCTTGTACGCCTCTCCCCGCTCGTGCAATGAACTCGCTAATCCCAGGTATCCTAGGAAGAACGGCACCATTATCAAGGAGGGCAAGTACATCCACCAGTAAGAAACTAGAACACTGTATTGCTGCAGGCTCGAGAGCAGGTTTCCCCAGCTTGGCAGAGGCTCGGGCACGCCTAGCCCGAGAAACGAAAGAGCCATCTCCGCCAGCACATATTGCGGGATAAGAATCGCGGCCTGTGTCAAAAGTACACTGGAGGTCTCGGGCAGGATGTGACGCCGGAGCAAGTATCCATTAGTTGCCCCAAACCCACGTGCGGCGCGAACGAAGTCGCGCTCTTTGGCACTCAGTACCACGCTACGAGCAAGCCGTGCCGGACGTGCCCAACCCACTGCTCCGATGACCGCAATGATGAGAAAAAACGCCTCGAGCGGGCTGACCGCCAGGGGCAGGAACGCGCGAAGAGCGAAAAGGAGATACAACCACGGCAACGCCAGAAAGAGCTCGGCGAGGCGCATGAGCACGTTATCTCTCCAACCGCCGTAGTAGCCCGCCATCGCGCCAACGCACAACCCGATGAGTAACGTGAGCCCCGCGCCCAGAAGGCCAGCGGCCAGCGACACCTGGCCACCGACGAGAAATCTCGAAAACTGGTCGCGGCCATAAGCATCGCTGCCGAGAAGATAGATCCGCGCGCGCTCGGCGCCGAAAAAGTGAATTCGGCACGGCAGGAACCCCAACAACCGGTAGCGTGCCCCGCGCAGGAAAAACTTTACGGGATGGAACTGCGCCGGGTCTTCCTCGTATTGGTCGAACGAGCCCTCGCGCAATCTCAGCGAATACACAAAGGGGCGCACATGGAGATGGCCGTGCGCATCCACGAGATGAAAGCGCATGGGAGGCAGATACGGGCTCTTACGATCCTGCTCGACGGGATCGTAAGGAGCGAAGAAACCCGCAAATATCACAATTCCATGCAGCAAGCCAAGTGCCACGAGCCATCTCGCGAACGTGCGCCGCGCTTTCATCTGGCGCCACTCTCCGTCCGGATCCGGGGATCAGCCCAGTAAAGAACCAAGTCGGCAAACAAATTTCCTCCGACCAGGAAAAGCGTCGAAAACACTATTCCTCCCACCACTACATATAGATCGCGCGCCAGGATGGCCTCCAATAAAATCGGCCCTAGCCCCGGCCAGCTCATCACGACCTCGATGAGGAGCGACCCGCTCAACAATGTGCCGATGCTGAAACCAAAAAGCGAGATTAATGGATTCGCCGCCGCCGGAAGCGCATAGCGATATAGAAGCGTGCGTCTGGGGATGCCATGCCCCGCTGCCGCCAATAGAAACGGAGCGTTGAGCACATCCGCCACCGCTGCGCGCACATGGCGAACGAGCAGCGGCAGAGCTGAGAGCACGAGCGCCGTCACGGGCAGAACCATGTGCAACGCCAGATCATGCAGCTTGTGGATGGTTGAAAAAGTTTCAAAATCGACGGAAGCCATGCCGCCCGTGGGCAACCAACCAGTCCTCACCGCAAACACCAGGAGTCCCAGCGCAAGCGCCAGGTCGGGAATTACCAGGAGCGCTGCGGTTCCCCACGAAAGGAAACGGTCCGGCAGGCGCCCGAGACGCTCCGCGCTCCAAACACCGAGTGGTAGAGCGATCGCCCAGGCAAGCAGCGTGGCCGTAACCGTAAGCAACAGGGTGTTCCGGGCGCGCACCAGCAGCAGCGGCGCTACGGGACTGTCATAGGCAAACGAAAATCCCATCTCGCCGTGAATAATGGAATTAACCCATGATGCATAGCGAGCGGGCAGCGGCTTGTCAAAACCATATTGGGCACGCAGGGCCGCAACCGTTTCCGGCGCAATCTGCGGATTCAAACGCATTTCGTCGAAATAATTTCCGGGTGCCAGCGTGCTGAAGAGAAAGGCGAGAATGGACACGCCGACAAGTAGAAAGAAAGCGTGACCTAGCCTGCGCAGCAGGTAGCGCATTATTGGTCCAACGCAGGTAGCGCCGTGCGGGTCATTCTCGGCACGGCCGCCAGCAGTTGGCGTGTCGTTTCATTCTGCGGTTGGTGCAAGATTTTTTCAACCGGTCCCTGCTCCACGATCCTGCCGCGGTTCATTACCGCGATCTCGTCAGCAAGATGAGCGGCCATGGCCAGGTCATGTGTAATGAACAAATATGTCATGCCCAGGGAGCTTTGCAGCTCCATCAGGAGATTTGCGATCTGCGCCTGCACCGAACAATCGAGGGCCGAAAGGGCTTCATCTAGAATCAAGAGCTTAGGCTCGAGCGCCAAGGCTCGAGCGATGGCCAGCCGCTGTCGCTGACCGCCGCTCAGCTCCGCGGGCGGCCTCCCCAGGATTTCCGAGGAAAGACCAACCCGTTCCAGCAACGAATATGCGCGCTGTTTCATTTCTTCATGCTCGAATTTGCGCTGCAAGACAAACGGTTCAATGAGTATCTCAAGCGTGTTCCATCTTGGGTTCAGGGAAGTCGCAGGGTCCTGGTAAATGAGCTGAATCTGTGGGCGTAACCTTCGCCGCTCGTCTTCGGCTAGCTCGACGATGTCTCTTCCTTCAAACCAGATACTCCCCGAAGTCGGATACTCCAAACAAGCAACGCACAGTCCCAGCGTACTCTTGCCCGATCCAGATTCACCGACGACCGCCAGCGTGGTCCCCGGGAGGATTGTGAAGGAGAGACCATCCAGAGCGGACAGTTCTTCCCGTGCACCAGCGAGACTCCGCTTCGCGTAGCGTTTCACGAGATTTTCAACCTTCAAGAGTGGCTGCATGTCCCGGTAGCTACTGGATCTTTCAGCTTTCATATTTGTAACAAGAAACCTTGTGAGTCTCACTCACGTTCACCAGCGCGGGCTCACGTCCTCTGCAAATGGCCATTCTTTCCGCGCACCTTGGCTCGAAGCAACAGCCTTCCCGCGGCAAAGACGAGAGCGATGAATCGCCGGCGATTGCCGGTAGTTTTGCCTTACGACGGCTTTCACTTTCGTCGAAACTCTGAGGAATGGATTGAAAGAGAGCTTTTGTATATGGATGCCGGGGCGACCCAAGCACCGTTGCCGCTGGGCCCCATTCGACGACGCGGCCGCCGTACAGGACCAACACACGATCAGCGAACCCGACGAGCAGAGCCGGATTGTGTGTAATGAAGATCATCGCGAGACCCAGTTTTTCCCTGAGCGTTCGAAACAGGCCGAGAATCTCCATTTGCGTTGTGGGGTCGAGCGATGCCGTTGGTTCGTCCGCAATGATCACGCACGGGCGGCAGGCGATAGCTTGGGCGATCAGCACGCGTTGCCGCTGCCCTCCACTGAGCTGGTGGGGATATGACTGCGAAAGGCGGTCTGCTTCTTCAGGAAAAACCGCCGCGAAGACTTGTCGTGTCCTTTCGTTCAAGGCGCGTTTTCCCGGTGAACCGTGCGCGGCAAGCACCTGGCGAACCTGTTCGCCGGCGCGCATCGTTGGATGGAGCGCTAGAGAGGGCTCCTGAAAGATCAGCGCGATGCGTGCGCCGCGAATTTGTCGCAACTCTTCAGGCTTTGACCGAAGGAGATCCTTCCCTTCAAAAAGGATCGCTCCCCCTGTGATGTGGCCATTCGGGGGAAGGAGCCGGACAACCGCCGCCGCGAGCGTGCTCTTGCCCGATCCGGATTCACCGAGGACGCCCAGTACTTCACCCGGCAGGAGACTAAGACTGACGCCAGCCAACGCCGGGCGCGGTACACCCTCGCGCCACCGGTATGAAACCTGAAGATCTTGGATCTCAAGAAGAGACACCATGATTCGGCCCGTGTCGGCCCACCCCCCGCCTGAATTCATGTTGCGGCAGGATTGTGGAGCGGACAAGTTGAAACGTCAACCTTCGCGCACGAACGGTAATTCTCTTCGAAGCCAAATGCCCTGAGCACTTGCCGGAACTCATTCTGTGGCTCTACTGACGCCAACGCTTTTGAGCAACCAGCACTCGCGGTGTCCATGTTGCAGTAAAACTTTTGGTAGGATAAGTTTGCAGCCAGAGCGCCCGGGTGGCGGAATGGCAGACGCTGAGGACTTAAAATCCTCCGGGGATTTTTCCTCATGTGGGTTCGACTCCCACCCCGGGCACCATTCTCTCCCCCGTCTAGTCCAAGGGCTTTTCGAGCCGGGCGGCCTCCTCTTGCCAGTTCCGAGCTTCGTTTCGCTCACGCGCTTGAATTTTGCAAGTAAGGATAAGAGGGAACGGTGTGAATACACTGTCCTACTGGATTGACAGGGAGGGAACCTTACTCTAACATTGAAGTTTGTCTCTAGAGGAAAGGTGTGACTGGGCGGAATGAGGACGTACGTAGCGAAAGGTGAGGAAGCCGAAGCGCTGAAAGTGGGCGCGAGTTGGTTCGTGGTGGATGCGACGGACCAGGTGCTCGGGCGGCTGGCGACAAAAGTCGCGCGGATGCTGATCGGCAAGGATAAGCCGAGCTTTACTCCGTACTTGGATTCGGGTGATCACGTGGTGGTGATCAATGCAGACAAGATCCGCCTGACCGGGAACAAGGTCGAGCAGAAAATTTATTACTCGCACAGCGGGTATCCGGGCGGGCTGAAGGAAGTTCCGGCGAAGAGGTTGCGGCCGCTGAAGGCGGACTGGATGGTGCGCGAGGCGGTTCTCGGGATGCTGCCGAAGAACAAACTGCGTGCGCGGCGCGCAAAGAAGCTGCGCGTGTACCGGGATGCGACGGGATTGGCGCGGCACGCGGGGCAAAAGCCGCAGGCAGTGGCGGTCTAGCGACGTGGTGAAAGGGCACGGACGCAAGTCTGTGCCGGCAAAAGCTTCTGCACGTAGGTGTTCCTTCTAAGTGGTGCCTTAGCGGGGAGCAATCCGAGCGTGGATTTTGGAGACTGCGGGGAGCAGTCTCGTTTAGTGAGGTTTCGAGGAGGAACGTTGAGTTCTACGGGTACGCCCATTGCGGGCACACAAACATGGTTTCTCGGGACGGGGCGGCGCAAAGAATCGGTAGCGCGCGTGTTCCTGCGTCCGGGCACGGGCAAGTTCACCGTGAACGGCCGCACCGTCGAGCAGTATT
>WNFO01005748.1_pt1 | contig 10889 bp, 6 predicted proteins | sample 5400251 | NCBI WGS metagenome assembly WNFO01 (sample SAMN13153354, study PRJNA577476) | soil metagenome | isolation source: 100 cm saprolite under Madrone tree | place: USA:California | collected 2016-06-14 | reverse complement strand
CGACGCAGGCCCAGGTCGGTAATCGCATAACTAGATTGCTGTGCGCTTGCTTCCGGCCCGAGCGGCAGCACTGCAAAAACGCCCACGACTAAAAATCCAAGAGCTCCGAACAACTTTTGCAGCGACATCTTCAATTCTCCTCTCGCAAGATTTTGGAAATTGAGTGAACGCCGCCAACTTCGCGCGACCTTAGTCGTTACCGCTATCGTCATCGACGCTGCTATCGCCGGAGGGAGTCGTATCGCTGCTGGGCATAACAAAGCGTGCCGGCCCCTTCTTGAAGAAGACGTTGGTGATTGCGAGGTTTCCCGTTCGCAACACGTATGCCTGTCGTGCCTCATCTACGACGACAAGATCAAAAGTTGCCGCATCATTACGGGTTTCGGTACCCGTGCAGTCGGATTGGACCTTGTAACTGCCGGTACGACCTATTGTTCCCGTTTGGGGCTTGCCGTTGGCAAATCCCGTGTCCGCGCCATCCGTAATGAGCCCGGCACCATCGAAGATTCTGAAGCCGACGTTAGCGTTTGCCTCGAGCCTCGTAAGGTTAGTCCCCGTGCTAAGGAGGCGATAGGTGCCCTGCAGGCTGGCGTCGCTGCATACCTCATCTCCAGTGCTCAACGCGATACCGGTTTGCACCGGCAGTGTCGGCTTCGGGGTGCAGTCTGGCACAGCCGCCGAGCACGATGCCTGGTCTGTGATTCCCTGGTTTGTGACGATGAAAGAAAACTCGCGGCCATGTGCGCCGGGAACGATCATGAAATCAAATTCCAAATGCTCGGAATCAACCTTGACGGAACTGCCGGGATCGTTGCGATTAGGATCCAAAGTGAGGTCCATCGAAGCGTGTCCCGTGCAGTTGGCTCTTACGCCGTATGTTCCGGCGCCGGCATGTCTAGTCGTGTTGCTAATGATTGTTGTCGTGTTGCTCGTAATTGTTGCGCGTAAGCCGCTCCTAGCAAGGGTATCGCGAGCTGTAAGGCCCCCCGCCCCGTCGAAGGTTGCTAGCCCGACTGCACCGACGCGACCCTCTCCGAACAAAAAGGATGTCGTCGTTGCGAACGGTCCACTAAATCCGCTGAAGCTATAACCGTAGCTACCCACTAAAATCTGGTCGTTACATTCTTGACTGTCTTGTGTGTCATCTTGCTGCTCCTGTCCCTTGGCCGCTGCGCCCAGAAAAAACAGGCTAGCGAAAGCAATTGCGGCAAGGCGTTGAAGCAACATGGATCCGGCAGGTTTGACCCCGCTGATTGCGAAGAACTTTGTGCATCTCATTTTTCACCTCACGTAGGGGATTTGCGCTGCGTGCGTCGTGTCATGAGTGACGCTTGCCGCATTGCGTGCACGCCCATGCTCGTTTGGCGCGACTGCCGGCGTCAATGGACGGCGGCTTGTCTTTCCCTGAATTTTGGCTAATCACGGGCTGAACGAGAGAACTTCCGCTGACGACCGACTCGCCCGTGGCGAATATTCTTATTGTCTTCAACATGATAGACTGCTGGCATCCATTCAGAAGGCCTATGAATGCTCCCACTCCACGCCGGGGGCTCGTGCGCTTCGGCGACTTTGCTGTCGATCTCCGTTCGGGAGAGCTGCACAAGGAAGGCGTCAAGATAAAGCTGCAGGAACAACCGTTCCGGCTGCTGGCAGTGCTGCTGGAGCATGCCGGCGAAGTCGTTACCCGGGAAGAATTGCGTCAGAGGCTTTGGCCCGAGGACACCTTCGGAGCCTTCGATGACGGCCTGAACACCGCGATCAAGAAACTTCGAGATGCTTTGGGCGACTCGGCGGAAAAACCCCGGCTTATTGAGACACTCCCTAAACATGGATATCGCTTCCTCTTGCCGGTGACCTCGATCTCCCCTGAGCCTCCCTCGGAATTCTCCACGCAAGCTCCAGCCGCAGGGAGCCAGGTTCTTCGCCATCCACTTTGGAGAAAGGCTAAATCTTGGAGCCGAAGGCGCACTGTTTTGCTATTCGCAACCGGCGCTGCCGCTCTATTGTTGGTGGCCTATCTAGTGCGCCCGCACGTGAGGCCGCAGGCAAAACCGGGTCGCGAGAAGATCATGTTGGCAGTGCTCCCTTTCGAAAATCTCGACGGAGATCCGGGGCAGGAGTTTTTCAGTGACGGCATGACGGAAGAGATGATCACCCAGCTCGGTGGTTTGCAGCCCGCAAAGTTAGGGGTCATCGCTCGTAGCTCCGCCATGCAATACAAACATGGTAAGAAGAGCATAAATGAGGTAGGGCGAGAGTTGGGTGTGCAGTACGTTCTGGAAGGCAGCGTACGAAAGGCAGGCGATCGCCTGCGTATTACCGCGCAACTGATCCAGGTCGTCGACCAAACTCACCTGTGGGCTCAGACGTATGACCGCGACGTGCGAGACGTGCTCGCCATACAAGGCGAAGTAGCCCGCTCCGTTGCCGACGAGATTAGGCTGAAACTAACACCAGAGCAGCAACAGAGACTTGCTGCCGTACGTCGCACTGATTCCGAGGCATTTGAGCTCTACCTGAACGGCCGCTACTTTCTTCATCGCGGATCAGATGGCATGCCCCGGGCCGTCGAAAACTTTCAGCGCGCCATTTCCAAAGATCCGGATTACGCTCTGGCTTATTCAGGTTTATCCGATTCGTACACGGTCCAGGTCTTCTGGGGATCGGTAGCTCCGAAGCCAGCGCTTGAAAGAGCTAAAGCGGCAGCGCAAAAGGCATTGGAACTCAACAGCTCGCTGGCCGAGGCGCACGCTTCTCTGGCTAACGTGAATCTTTACTCCTGGGATTTCCGCGGCGCGGAACAAGAATTCAGACGAGCACTTGAATTGAACCCGAGCTACGCTAATGCTCATCATTGGTTCTCGCACTGCTTGGTGGCCCTGGGTCGCATGGATGAGTCTCTGGCCGAAACCAACCGTGCTCTCATTTTTGACCCCCTCGATCTAAGTATTCAAACACATTTAGGATGGCATCATTACTTTGCTCGCGAATACGACCAGGCGATTGCGCCTATTCACAAAGCTCTGGAAGGCGACACCAGTCCCCGCAGCCGTACTGTCCCCCACGCCATCTTGGGCGCGGTATATGAGCAAGAGGGAATGTACGATGAAGCGATTGTGAACTTTCGTGATGCTATCGGGCAATCCGGAGGTTTTCCCGTTTACGTTGCGCAGCTCGCTCACGCCCAGGCGGCTTCGGGAAACAGAGCCGAAGCACTGAGGATAGTCGAGGAACTGAAGCGGCTGCCAAAGCACAAATATGTCCCGCCGGAGGAAATAGCGGCTGTTTACGTAGCTCTGGGGCAAAAAGAAACTGCTTTCGATTGGCTAGAACAAGCTTACCAGGTTCGCTCCGCCTCGCTTATCAACCTGAAAGTAGATCCGCGATTCGACAGCTTGCGTTCGGACCAGCGCTTCTCGGATTTGGTGCGGCGCATCGGATTACCGGAATAGTTAAAGACAGGATGCCAGCTAAAAATTGAACTTCAGCGCGAATTGGAGGATTCGGGGGTTGTTGCTTGTCGAGATGATGCGTCCAAAGTTGCCCGGATTGAGAACCTGTCCCGTTGTTGGGTCAACGCTGCCGCCAGAGGCAAAGAGGGCGTTGAGGTTGCTGATCGGATTAGCGAAGTTCGGGTGATTGAACAGATTGAAGAGCTCAGCGCGAAATTCGACATTGCGAGATTCGGCCAAAGGAAAGAGCTTTCCGAGCGCAAAATCCACATTCACTTGTCGCGGACCGCGCAAGCAGTTCCGGCCGACGTTTCCGATATCTGTGCCCACTGCGCTGGCTATCGCCGCGCCACCGGAGTTGGGAATTGGCTGGCCGATCTGCACCGTAGGCCTGGCAAAGACCGTCGCATTGAAGAATGCACCTGTGGGCACATTTTGATTTGCGTTGTTGCAACTCATTCTTGGCACCAAGCTGGGACGAGCGAGGGGGTTCGCTCCCTTGTCCAGTCCGAACAAGGAACCCGCTCCTGTGTCCACGATATCGATGGGAAGGCCGGACATCGCCGTAACAATGGCCGACGAACGCCAGTTCCACGTTGCTGACCGAGCAAAGCCTGAGCGTGCGGCAAATTGAGGCTTGGGTAAATCCCATAAATAGCTCAGCACAAATCGATGCCCGCGATCGAAGTCGGATACACCGCGATTCGCGCGTGAGTCATTCTGATTGCCGAGAATTAGACCGCTATCGTTTACGGCCCCCGTGTTGACCACGCCTGTAATTCCGGCGCCGCCCCCTGTGCCCGAGGCGTTGTCGATGGATTTGGCAAACGTGTAAGCAGCGAGTAGCTGCGCGCGCTCAGAAATCCTGCCTGTCAAGCTGAGCTGAAGGGAATCATAGGATGATTCCGCAGTGGACTCATTCATGCTGAATCCGTTGATCGAAACACCCTGAAGTGGTGCACGCAGGAGGGCGTTACCCGGTGTATTCGTTGTAATCACCGCTCCCGTTACCGCATTTGTGATCGGTTTCTGGGGACTTGCCAATTCGGCCTGGTTGATCGCGACTTGGCGGAATAGTCTCCGACCCGTCGCCCCGACATATGCTGTTTCCAATAGCAAATCTCTCCGAAGCTCATACTGCATACCCAGATTGTATTGGTGAACGTAGGGAGTGCGCAGCCCGCGATCGAATGCAGGACCTGCTAGGGGAACACCCGGTACGAAGGTTGGAAACTGACTCGGTGCGGGCACTGGGAAAAAGGGATTATCGAACCGAGCCCCGTTTCGAACTCCCACGGCGAACATGGGAGGCAACTGAGCACTCATCGACGCATAGGCGAACGTTGCGCGCGAGTAGTAGATACCGTACCCGCCTCGCACGGCCACCCTTTTCGAACGCAGAGGAGAGTAGGCAAATCCAATACGCGGACCGAAATTGTGTGGATCGATGCTTCGAAGGATATATTTGTTCCCTTTGGGCAGGCTCGGCAAGTCAAAACTCGAAATAACATTTCCGGCTTGGACAAAACCTCCGGTTGGCGGTCCAACCGGGCTCCCGTTCTGGTCCACCTGTTGGCGCGGCACGTACAGAGCCGGATCGAATGTGGAGAGCCGCCCGCGGGTGTCATAGGCGGGCAGATCGAGTTCGTATCGCAACCCCAAATTCGCTGTGAATCGGGGCGACACCTTCCAGTCATCCTGAACAAAGAAGTTGTAATCCCAAGCACGCTGGCTGCGCTCACCGAGTCCGTTGCCAAACGTTGTGACCTGAGTAGTCCCCGCCAAGAAGCTGTGGAAGTCCTGGAAATCAATCTGGCCTCGCGTGAAAACCTGCCCGGTGAAGTTGACTTCGTCAAGTCGAATTTCAAGTCCCGCGCGCAGCGTATGATTTCTTCGCAGCAGCGAGAGCGAGTCAGCCAAAGTGGTCACCGATGGCTTCGCCGGGTTGATGTTCGTTGGAGTTCCGACAATCACTCCGCCGGCTGCCGGAGCAATTCGGATCATAGGTAGCCCGGGCAAATCACCCGCATTGGGTCTTGACACGCCGATTTCGGAATCCGTGACGGGCTCGTGAGGAATCGTATCGTTGCTGTTCAATGCGTAACCGAGCCGAAGTTCGTTCGTCAGCGCCGGGCTGAAGAAATGAATGTCCTGAATCGCTGCCACGCGATTGTCGATGGTCTGGTCGGTTCCATATCCGGGAACGTTTGGACCCATGTTCCGAAAGCTGGGCAACGCCAAGAACTGAGGTGTATTGGCGAAGAAGAATTTCACTGCCAGAGAATTACTGTTGGAGAGCCGAAAGTCAGCGTTCGCATTGAATTGGTCTTCTTGGAAGGTGGAGGGCGAAGAGCCGGAGAACAGCCCATTTGTCTGCGGCGTTGGAATCACGAACTGGCCATTGGGAAGCTTCGCATTGAGCAATGTCACAGAAGCGGGATCAATCGTAGCTACGCCAAAGGTCGACTCCAAGGTTGAGGCAGACCGGTCGTCGGTGAGCCCGGGAGCCACGAGAACATTGGAAGAAATGCTGTTGATAATGGATGCCGCATTTCGCTCCCGCGAGCCTTGGTAAGAAACAAAGAAGAACGCTCGGTTTTTCCGGATTGGACCTCCCAAGGTGCCGCCGAAAACATTTCGCCGCAGCAGAGGGCGCGCGAGGCCAGCGGCCTTCAAGAATGGGTTATTCGCGTTGAGCGCTTCATTCCGGAAATACTCATAAGCGTCCCCGCGGAATTCATTGCTGCCGCTCTTAGTTACAAGCTGGATGTTGGCTCCGCCGCTCCGGCCGTACGTGGCGTCATAAAGTGAAGTTTGCACTTTGAATTCCTCAATGGTTTCCGGAGCTGGAACCGCGACCAGAATCGGTCCTTGGCTGCCCATCGTGGTTGCATCAATGCCGTTTATTTGAAAGAAGTTTTGTGTGACCCGGCCGCCGTTGACGGAAATGGCTTGAGTACTGCGGCCGACGGCTGTGCTGTCGGGCAAATAGGTCGCTGTCCCCGGTGAAAGAGTCAGGATCTGGGTGAAATTTCGGGAGGCCAGGGGGAGATCCGCAACGGCCCGAGAGCCCACAACGCGTCCAAGCTCTGGCCCATCCGTTTGCAGGAGAGGCGGCGAACCGTTAACAATTATCTTCTCAGCCCGGCTCCCTACGGCCAGCGATACCCTAATTGCGGTCGTCTCCGTAATTCGGACTGGTACATCCTTCGAGACGGCAGTCTTAAAACCGTTCGCAGCTACCTCGATTTGGTATAGCCCTGGAGGCAGCAAAACGAAGGAGTAGTTCCCCGTCTCATCCGTAGCGGTTTTCCATTCTTCTCCGGTGGCTTCGTTGACGGCCTGGACTTCCGCTCGCGCAATCACGCCGCCTGAAGAGTCTTTCGCCACTCCGGTGATCCGGCCCGTCGTTTGCGCCCACGCGGAAACAGCGAACGCACTCATCACCAGGAAAGTCAGCGCCAGGGTGAGCGAAAGCGTATTCCTGGAGACCATCGTTTCTATCTGACGCAGGATAAGTACCCAGCTCACGGCCAAAATGCTTAGAGCGTGGCCTTGTACTGCTCCCACTGCCTCTTCTGCTGAGCCAGAAACTCAATGAAGTGTGGATCCTTCCGCAAGTTATTCAGTATCGGATCCCTCTCAAACATGGGATAACAAGGGAACCCATCATCTGCCGCCATCTGCAGCCATTTGAGCGCTTGCTGGGGGTTGTTCATCAGCGCGTACGCAGAGCCCACGGCGTAGGCGGTGTGATGAAAATGGCCGAAGCCTTCCCCCTTTTTGATGGCGACCTGGATCATCCGTTCCGCCTCGCTCCTACGCCCGCTGTCCGCCAGTAGCAAGGCCTGCATGGCGGTGACGACCCCTCCTTCGTCCTGCGGCTCGGTCCTTAGAAACTCGCTGATCAGAGTCGAGGCTTCTTGCTTTCTACTCAGCTGAAACAGTGCCAACGAAGTCTGGAAAGTCCACATCGACGGGATAAATTTTTGTGTGGCGTTGAGAAAAAGCAACGCCTGCTCGTATCTTCCTTGGCTTAGCAAGTTGATTCCCAAGCGGAAGCGAGCACCGGTATAAGTCGGGTTAATGGCAAGCGCCTGTTGTAACTCGCCCGCAGCTTTATCGAGTAGACCAATGTGGTTGTAAACCGCGCCGAGTTGCTGATGTGCTTCGTCAAAGTTGGGGTTGAGCTCTAACGCCCGACGCAGTTCACGTACGACTTCTCCATGCGGGAAGTGATTGCTGTGCGTCCACAGGATCCCCGCGCGGGCGAAATGACCCTCGGCTAGATCGGGTTCCAAGGCCAACGCTTGGTCCGAGTGAGCCAATGCGATTTCCTCGAGATGTCTGTTTTCACGCTGATAGAGAAACGCCTTGCCGGAGTAGACGCGAGCCAAGTAAGCATGTGGGAGTGCGAAGTTAGGGTCGAGTTTTACCGAGTTTTCCAACAATCCGATGGCGGCTTCGAGGTCCTCGCGGTTCTTGTCGTAAGCGTGGAATCTGCCGCGCAAGTAATAATCATAGGCTTCAGGATTTACGGACTGGTTGCGGGCGAGTCGCGATTGCTCCTGTGGTGTCAACTTGACCCGGATTTGCTGGGTGATATCCCGTGCTACGTTATCTTGCAGCGTCAGCACATCGCGAAAGTCGCTTTCGTAGCTGTGGGCCCACAGGTGCCGGTCGCTTACCGCGTCGACTAGCTGTGCTGTGATCCGAACGCGATTGCCGGATCGCACTACCGAGCCCTCGACGAAGGCATCGACGTTCAGCTTGCGTGCTACATCGACTAGCGGACTGTGAACGCCCTTGTATCGCATGGTTGAAGCTCGCGAGATCACTCGCAGTGAGCTGATCTGTGCAAGGTTGGTGATCAGGGCGTCGGTCATTCCATCGGCAAAATATTCCTGTGAAGAATCTCCCGTCAGGTTTTCAAGTGGCAACACCGCGATCGAGTGAATGTTGCCTCCAGCCGAGGCTGATGCCTCCCGGCGGGCGCTAGAAATTTTCCAGGCAACAACAACGATGATGACGAAGACGGCAGCGATGACAAGCCAGCGCGTGTAATGACGCGTAGTTGCCGCCAGCGAAGGAGAAGTTAACCCCGGGGAGGCGGAGGAGGCAGCCGCGGCCGGCCCAGGTTCGACGAGGCTTTCGACAGCCTCCATGAAGCGGTAGCCGCGACGGGGCAGGGTCTCAATAAAGCGCGGGGCTTCCGCTGAATCATTCAAAGCGTCGCGCAGCCGATTGATGGCGTTGTTCAAACCGTGATCGAAATCAACGAACGTGTCGTTCGGCCAGAGCTTTTGGCGGAATTCATCGCGTGTGACCACGTAGCCGGGATGTTCCAGCAGCATCGCCAGAACCTGAAGAGGTTGGTCCTGCAGCCGGATTCGCCGGCCGTTCTTGAGAAGTTCTCCTGCGCGGAAATCAACTTCAAACGGCCCGAAGCGCGCGGGCGGGACGGACGTGGAGGGGATGGGCATGGCGGGCCCTCGGTGTGCCAGCGAGTCTATCACTCTAGATAGTGACTGAAAAGCGATAAGCGTTTCTCCTTTTGCCACTACCAAAGACTGTCTTCTCAGAGAGATAGCTCGGGAGATTCAAAGGTGAAATAGGAGACCCCTGCGGGATTGCTGCCTTCCGCCGTTTGCGCGAAGGTCAGCTCACTTGCGCAGAATTCAAGAAATGAACGGAAGATCAGAAGACCCAGTGAAAACAACGGAGATAATATGAAAAACCAATTCTTGATAAACAGCACGAAGCTGGCCGCCGCACTGGCCCTCTTTGCGGCACTCACGATGGTGCCAACAGCCCAGGCACAGAATTTCGGGCCATGGTCGCCACCTGTCAATCTCAACGCGCTCACAATGAGCGACGGCATCACCCCTTGTCCATTTAAGGTCAACTCGGCGTTCAACGACTCGCATCCAGCCCTCTCGAAGGACGGCTTGAGTCTTATCTTCGCCACAACTCGACCGGGGCCAGACAGCACCGGCCAAGGCGGTCTCGGCAACTACGACCTGTGGGTCACGCAACGCGACAGCCTGGACGATTGCTGGCAAGAACCGCGGAGCCTAGGGCCTGTCGTGAACAGTGCGTTCCAAGATTTCGCTCCTAACCTTTCCACTGACGGCCACTGGTTGTTCTTCCACAGCAACCGGCCCACTTGGTTGAACGCGAATGGCCTTGTGGTTCCGGGTTGCAGCCAAGGGGCCAATTTGTACGCCTCTCATCGGAAGGACAAGCGCGACGACTTCAGCTGGGAAACCCCAATTAACCTGGGTTGCACAATCAACACGCCCGGCTTTGGCACGGGAGGCCCTACCTACTTCGAGGACGATGCAACAGGTACTCGCTTCCTCTATTTCACGGCCATGCCTGTCGGTACGAATGATACCTTCTTCGACATCTACGTGAGTATCTGCGCGGCTGATCTCGATACGTGCAATACGCAGCAGCTCTGGGGACAGGGAACATTGGTGGATACGCTGAACAACACGCCGGACAACATGGAGCACCGCAATACGCGAACCGCCCTCCGGCGGCGTGACGGCCTGGAAATAATCCTTTCCTCTGGTCGTCCAGGGAGCCTGGCAAGCGAGAACCTGTGGGTTTCCACGCGCGCCACAGCGCAGGACCAAAACTGGTTGCCACCAGTGCCCATCAACTGCGACGCGATGCCCGGCTGCCCAGCCTGGGATCCAGAAGGGCCTCTCGTCAACTCCAATGATTTCGATGGCGGACCGGCGCTCTCCTGGGACGGTACCGAGCTTTACTTTTTCAGGGTTCGCGCGGATCTAGCCAACACCGTTGGCTGCCAAGTCAGCATCCTCGTCCCTGCCTGCCGGAATTTGTACGTTAGCAAGCGCACTAAGCTCACCGGATCGAACTAGCGAGCGCGTTATGCATGACGGGAGATTCCGCGGAGGTTCCCTGTTTCAGTTCCTGATCAGCCAGAGTTCAGGCGAATACCAGCCGCCGTGCATTGACGCCACAAACGCGGCAAACGAGCATGGGCTCGAAAGGAAGGGGCGCAAGGAAGGGCTAGTTAATTTCCGCCGTGAAAGGAAATCACCATGAAAAAGACATCGGTTCTTAAGAAGGTTGCCCTGTTATTGCTGCTAGCTCTGGGAGCTACGCTGCGCACAGCCCCTTCGTCTGCGCAGCAACCTGCGGGCTATACGATCACGGACTTGGGTCCCGCTTTGCCGCATAGCAGCCTCCCGTGGTTTGATGGTGACTCGGTCAGCACGGTCAGCATGAATGCCGCCGGGGACGTGGTTGCTGCGACTCTCACCGCTTCGGGGAACACGCACGCCGCCCTCTTTCACAATGGCCAAGTGATCGACCTTGGAACCTTGGGGGGTCTGTACAGCGAGGCCACCGGCATCAACAAGTCCGGGCTGATCGTGGGGAACTCGCAAATGGCGAGCGGCT
>WNFO01011788.1_pt1 | contig 10891 bp, 12 predicted proteins | sample 5400251 | NCBI WGS metagenome assembly WNFO01 (sample SAMN13153354, study PRJNA577476) | soil metagenome | isolation source: 100 cm saprolite under Madrone tree | place: USA:California | collected 2016-06-14 | reverse complement strand
GATATCGTCATTCCGGATCTCGTGGTTGACGATAACGGCGGCAAGCTGGAGCTCGGCGGCACGACGCTCGAACTCCTCTATCTCGGCAAGAACCACGGCGACAATTCGCTCATCATGCGGCTGCCGAAGGAGAAGATCATCTTCGTCGTCGACTTCCTGCCGTTGTCGGGCACCCAGTTCCGCATCATGGCGGACACTTACCTGCCGGATCAGGAGGACAGCATGAAGAAGATCCTGACCATGGATTGGGACCGGCTGATCCCCGGGCACCCCGGCGTCGGCGGCCGGCAAACCGGCAACAAGGACGACGTCAAGACCGACCTCGACTATATGCTCGACCTATCCGCCGCCGTGAAGAAGGCGACCGAAGAGAACAAATGCTATGCGGGCGCGATCGCCGAGATCAAATTGCCCAAGTATGAGAATCTCCCGGGCTACGCCCAAAACCTTCCCCTCAATATCGAACGCTATTGCGACTTCTGGAATCGCGGTATCTGATTTCGCCAAGGCGACCGGTCGCGGCACCGCAAAAGTGCCGCGACATCCGCGATGATTGAGACCACATGACCTCGCGGCACAATGCTATATTTTTTCTGCACGAGCTAAATACGCAGCTTAATAGGCTGGGCTTTGACCCCAGTCACTCTGACAAAACCCAACCATAGCGCCCCTGAGCCGATCTACGATCCTCGTGAACTCCGCCGCACTAAGCCTTGGCTGAACCGGCTCAAGGATGGTGATGGCGATATTTTCGAAGTCGGCGTCAGCCGTCGTGCGCCGCTTGGCGAATTGTTCGAAGGCGCCGCGAATTCGCTCGACAACATGTTCGAGTTCTTGCATGGCCAATTTAGCCGCCACAGGTTCGACGATGCGCTCGGCCAACTTCGCAATTTCGGCTTGCATGTTGAATCCCGCCCTCACCACTTTCCTTCCTTCAGGCGTGCCCGCCGTAACCGTTGCGGCAGCCGTTGCCGGAGCAGCAGCCGTTACCATAGCGGCTGTGATCTCGCTTCCGGTTGTGTCCTTCGCTCTTCTTCGAGCCAACAGCCGAAACAACGACCGAAGGATGCTGAATACATTTGCCGCGGTAAACATACGGTTTTGCGCCCCTCCTTCGCATCAATCCACGTAGTCTTGATGTAGAGTGCCCGTGTGTAAATGCGTGTGTGCAAACAGCACCGCCTTGTAACGCGAGAAGCGCGAGCACGGCAGCGGCTCACGAAGCAGTGCCAGCACCAAGATGAACGATTTGTCAGCAATGACACTGCGTTGCTGCGTCATCCAGTCAACCCTTAAAGAACAACTGAGCTACAAACGTTTATGCCATTTCGGCGTTAGATCAACATGCACTTAACTCAAGAGCGGAAAGATTTCCGCAGGAGATGTGACGATGTGGAACACTAAGAAGTATGCAGCGATGGCGGTCGTCGGCGCGGGTCTCGCATTTGCGGCGACGCCGGCTTCGGCTTGCGGCGCTTACGGTTATGCGCCGGTTTATAGTTACGGTGGTTGCGGCGCTTACGGTTACGCCACGTACCATCGCCCATACTATGGTTACGCGTACGCGGCGTACCGCCCGCGGTACTATCGGCCATATGCGTACGCATCCTACTATCCAATGCATCGGTATTATCGCCCTGTTTACGCTTACGCAGGGTACTCCCCGAGGTTTTATCGGCCGGTGTATGCAGCGTACAGGCCATATTATCGTCCCTATGCGTACGGGTGCGGATGTTAGACAGATTCCCGAGCGCTGCGGCTAGGCCGCTCAAGGAATAGGGAATAGCAACACACAGGTAGACAGCACGAATGAAAGTCGACGAGCGCTGTGAGAACCACCGCGCTCGTTTTAAACGGGGCTGGTGCCAAAACCCGGTGACCACCAGCGTGACCTCTTTGGTGTCAGGTCAGTCACGCTCATCGTCATCGCCTCGGTGTTGAGTGCACCCGGCTACGGTCTGAGTGCGAGGCTGTGACGGTAAGGCGCGGCCCGGTTTGGTATAGTCTGGTCCAATCGGGCCAGGCAGGGAGGGCCTTGGCATTTTTGCCGAGGCCCTTTTTGCTTTTCGGCAGCCCAATCGTTGCGGCGGCATATCGCCTCGTCACGCTGAACCAAGTCTCGTAAATGCGCTCTGCTTTGACCCTCTCATCTGACTTCCTCGAAACCACCCCAGCATCGTTGCTCCCGCTCATTTGCAGGGCCACGCGTCATGCAACGCGTCCAGCACAAGCACGGTGAACGGCAGCGGTCCTTCCTTCGGATGCGTTTCGCCATACCTCACGACGACCTTCAGGATCTCCTGGATGGTGGCTTGCTCAGGTACGGCTGCACACAGCAGCGGGTCCAGGTGGGGGATATCGCCCACGGTCTGCATTGCCCTCAGCAAACTTGCCATATGGCTCACGCCTTCGACCAACCCGGCGCACCGTCCAAGGAGGTACGACTGAGAAGGGCTGTCAACCACCTGATCTGAAGTGAGTTTACAATACGGCAGCACGTAATTGGCGCTATGCGTATTCTCGGCGGCATGAGCCTTACCGATCATGATCTCCACCACGGCACCGCAGATGATTACCTTCATTGTGGGACCCCCAAGAGCATACGGTGAGAATTATTTCTGGCACGGCCAAGCGTCATGTAATGCACGGAAGGTAAATGCCTCAAACCCCTGTTGGGCCTGATCCGGGTGCGCCTCGCCATACCTCACCACGGTATTAACCAGCTGTTGGAGGGTGACGTTGCCCGGGATGTCCGTACACAGGGCCTGTTGCGTTCGCATTGCTTCTGCCGCCACGCGGATGGCCCGCACCACTCCAAAGCATTGGCCTTGAAAGAAAGCATCCGAGGCGCTGACCAACGCCTCCTTCGCGGCCAGCCTGCAGTATGGAATAAAGAAGTTCGCGCTACTTACGTCTTTCTCTGCTGCACCGGCCGCGGCGATTGTCAGCGCCGTCACGACAACGGAGCGGATTGCCTTCATATATTCAACCCCCTCTTAATCAACCCACCGGCACGCGTTATCTCTTGCAGGGCCAAGCCACACGCAGTGCAGAGATCGCAAGCACCGTGAACGGCCGGTGTGTCAGTTCCGGAAACGTCTCACCATACGTCACCACGACGTTGACAAGTTGCTCTTTGGTGATGCCCGCCGGGATGGATGTACAGAGGAGCGGGTCCAGCTGAACCATCCCCGCCGCCTGCGCTTCCTTCAGCAAATTGAACATCTGGCTGACGCCTTCGACGATGCCGACGCAGCGGCTATAGTTCGCGGCCTTCTTGATGTCGGCCGTCATCTCCCGTGGGGTGAGCCGGCAATACGGCAGCATGAAATCTGCGCTTTGCTCATCCTCGGCTGCATGAGCCGTCGTAACCGTCAGGGCGATTAAGGCACCGCAGATAATTGCCTTCATTGAACCCCTCGTTGCGTGCGAGGCCACCCATCACGCAGCGCGGGCATGATGACAGACGTGAATGGCGGGCGCATGAGCGCCGAGTGCGCATGCTCGGACGGTTCGCAGCAGCTTTCCAAAGGCACCACCATGACGCAACCTCACTGCTTTGCTCTCATTCACTTTAGCATCAGTCGCCCAAAAAAAGCGGCCCCCAGGGCGATGGGAACCACCATGGGGGCCTGACCCAAGCACGGGGAGATCATCAAGGACGGGCTTGGGCTGGAATGCCTGCTGCATAGGCCGTGCCAGCCCGACATTTGCCGTGGGCGCGCCGCGTATTGCGCGTATTACGAGCCTTAAGGCAGCCCTCATGAGCAAACTATGAACACAATCCTAGGTGCATAGAAAACATCCGGTAAATGGGCACAACTTGAAACGGTGCCGTCTCCTCAAAGGCGCCGCGATCGGGCTTTTCGGCGTCGCCGACGTCGCGTTCCCGCGTGCAGGCAGAGCCTTGTCGGCCGTGGGGTCTGCCCATAACTCAGACCTGCGAGACAGCCGATGTCGCAGACCGACTCAACGATCATCGAAACCGACATTCCGGCCCGTTTGGACCGCCTTCCGTGGGGCCGGTTCCATTGGCTCGTCGTCCTTGCGCTCGGCATCACATGGGTTCTCGACGGCCTGGAGGTTACTCTGGCCGGCACGCTCGCCTCCGCCATCAGGCACAGCCTGCAACTCACCAGCGCGGATATCGGCTTTGCAAGCACCGCCTACGTGCTGGGCGCCGTCTTCGGCGCGCTGTTCTTCGGCTGGCTCACCGATCGGCTCGGTCGCAGAAGGCTGTTCTTCATCACCTTGACGGTCTACCTGACGTTCGCGGCCGCGACCGCATTCTCGTGGGATATCGCAAGCTTTGCGGCATTCCGGTTCCTCACCGGCGCCGGGATCGGCGGCGAGTACGCCGCCATCAACTCGACAATCCAGGAGCTTATTCCGGCACGCTATCGCGGCTGGACCGATCTTGCCATCAACGGCAGCTTCTGGATCGGCGCCGCAACCGGGGCACTGAGCTCGCTCGTTGTCCTTGATGCGGCGCTCTTCGCGCCCGACACGGGATGGCGCATCGCGTTCTTTGTCGGCGCGCTGCTCGCGGCCGTCATCTATTTCATGCGTCTGTGGATCCCCGAGAGCCCGCGCTGGCTGATGACGCACGATCGCGCCGAGGAAGGCGCAGCGATCGTCGCCGACATCGAAGAAAGCTTTCGCAACCGTGGGCAGGCGCTCCCGCCGGTGACGGCGCCGCCGTCGCGCTTGCGCGGGCGGCGCTACACGCCCCTGCGCGAGGTCGTCTCGGCGCTCCTGCAACTCTACCCACGCCGCACGCTCGTCGGCTTTTCGCTGATGGCGGCTCAAGCCTTTTTCTACAACGCTATCTTCTTCACCTACGCGCTTGTCCTGACGGATTTCTATCATGTCGGCAGAGAACAGGTCGGCTGGTATCTTCTTCCCTTTGCGGCCGGCAACTTTTTCGGGCCCCTCATACTGGGACGTGCATTCGACACGGTTGGCCGCAGGCCTATGATTGCGCTCACGTATGTGGCTTCGGGGCTGTTGCTCGCCGTGAGTGGCGCCCTTTTCGTGCGCGGTGCGATTACGGCCGAGCAGCAAACCGTTGCCTGGATGGTCATCTTCTTCTTCGCTTCCGCGGCAGCGAGTTCGGCTTATCTAACGATCAGCGAGATCTTTCCGCTCGAAATTCGCGCGCTGGCGATTGCGGTGTTCTTTGCGCTCGGCACGGGCGTTGGCGGCGCGGTCGGCCCCTGGCTGTTTGGCGCCTTGATCGATACAGGCTCGCGCATGAGCGTGTTCATGGGCTACCTGCTCGGGTCGGCCCTCATGATCGGCGCGGGAATTATCCAGTGGTGCTGGGGCGTCGCGGCGGAGCGCAAGAGCCTCGAGGACGTGGCGCGGCCATTGACATACGAAGATTAACGGGGATTTCCTGGCGTGAAAGAATGCGCGCGTGGCAACAGCCTCCGAGCCGCGCTACTCCGCCGCTACGGTTGCCCAGCAGGCAATCGCGCTGCAAACCGAGCTCCACCTGCCGAAGCCCTTGTAAATTTGCGCCGCCATCGCAGCCTGTTGCTTGAGTGTCAAGCCGTCGGCTTTGATCTGCGGGTCGGAGACGTTGCGGATGGCGAGCCATCGCGGCGCCTTGGCACCAAGCTCGGTGGCGACCAACCCAAGCACAGCATCACCCATTTCAGAAACATCGCCGAGCCCCTGAAGCTTGTAGTGGTTATCTGACGTGTCGAAACCGAAGAAGTCGGTCGTGACGACAGAGGAGCCAAGTGCGTTCCGCGGCACCCGCACGATCTTCGGAAGACGCTGGTTATCCTTTGGAAGCTGCCCCGCATTTGCTTTAAATAGCGAACGTGCAATGCCGAAGTGTGCGGCTTTCGCGGCTGAGCTGGCGTAGTGCGCCTGTGCAAATGGCTGCTTCTTGAACTTCGCAGTGCAATCGAAGCGGACTATCGGGCTCACAATGACGTCGCCCACCTCGAACTCCTTGCCAATACCACCTGCGGTGCCGGTCGTAATCACCAGCGCTGGCCGCACTTCCTGGACGATCTGGCGCCACACGTCGATGTTCGGCAATTCGGGGCCGTCCTGCGACATGTGCGAATCGGATTTGAAAACGACAACCGACTTCTTGCCGATGGTCGTGGTCCAATACGCCCCCAGACGCTTCGCTAGAATGGCCGGGCAGCCGCTGCGCATCTTCTTGGAAATGCTTGAGAAATTATTTGTGTAGGAGACGTAATCGTTGCGCGAGTCCTTGCCGGGGGTGAGCACACGGCTCAGCGCATGACCTTCGTCAACGGTCCACGTCACGACGAGCACATCTGCGCGTGGCAGCGGACTGTCGCCACTGCGGCGGGGCGCGGAACCTGTCTTCGGCGCCAGTCCTTTAGGCCATGGGATATCTGTGAATCGCGACAAGCCGGTTGACGTGCTGAAAGCCAAGAACTCCCTCCCGGCAGGAGACTCGGAATCAAAGTCAATGATTTCGCGTTGGAAGTCCTCTGTTGTTTCCGCTTTGGCCGCTGGCGCAAATGCAAATGTCGCGGCCGGCGGCGGCGTCGAAATCGGATCGAAGCCAAGATTTCTCTCAACCCACTTGCGATCGACTTGCATGACATGCCCAATCAGTCATATTTCCACAATAAGCGCCGCGCCGGGACGACACTCCTCACTCGAGAACGTCTCTGACGCTGTCCCTCAGTGCCGCAGGGACGGCATGGCCCGGCAATTCGATCGTCTGCGCGCCTGCTGCCGTCTGGCGCGTGATGCGATAACGAAACGCATCAGCTTCGCCCGGGTGCGCCGGCACCGCCTTCCGCGGATCGCTGAACAGGTCTTCGACGGCCTGCCTATCCGCAGGCGACAGGTCCGAAAGCGCCAACTCGCCGCGACTCTTGAGATGAGGGCCGCCGAAACCGGCAAGGCCCCCGATCCGCTCAATCTGCAAACGATCCACGCTTTCGGCCCTTCGCGACAATGGCTGCTAGCTGCGCCGGCAGAGGGCTACAGCCCCACGTGCTTCCATCCTTGATCGACGGCAGCAGCAACAGTGGGAGTGGTATGATACAATGTATGAGCCACTTGGCGGGTTCGATCCGCAAAGGGCTTCATCCTCATGTCGGGAGTGGGGCCAAAAGCAGTGACTGAGCGGTACCACACGTGCCCGATCTTTTCCCAGCTCTTGCCGCCAAGCGCTTTGCAAGCGGTATAAAACGCAAGATTGGGCGGGCCGCTGCTGTAATGCGGATCCATGCCCGGCGTTATCTGGGAATATTGCGTCGGCTGCGGTGCAAGGCAATGCTTCGCGGCAGGGTCGGCCATGTCGCGCAGACAGATGAAGCCCCTCGCCTTCGCAGTCGGGCCCATTATGTCGTGGCCAATCAACCAATCGGCAGTTTTAACGTCCTGCTTGGCTTCCCACTGTCGGAACATTGAGCCGAAGCAGTCCGAGATGCTCTCGTTCAGACCGCCCGCTTCGTCCGAGTAGTTGAGCTGCAGGCTGTGCTGCGTAACGCCGTGCGTGAGCTCATGTCCGATGACGTCGTTTCCGTTCGTGAAGTCGACGAAGATGCTGCCGTCGCCATCGCCATAAATCATCTGCGATCCGTTCCACAGGGCGTTGTTGAAATTCGATCCGTAATGGATCGACGACATCATTGTCATCCCGTGATTGTCGATCGAGTTGCGGTTGAAGACGTCCTTATAGAATTGGGCGACGCTCGTCGTTTCGTTGAATGTGCGTTTCGCGTTCGACAAGTGCGCCGGCATGCGCCATCGCAACGCTCGTAAGTTTGGCAGCCTGGCTGCGCAACTCTCGGATCTCATGACTGATTTGCGCCGTAGCAAACATGCCCTTGCGAAGTTCCGCCGACAATTCTCTGTCCTGCGAAAGTCTCGTCAGCACGTCGCGAGGCACAACGAAACACATGCACGGCATAGCAATTCTCCTTCCCGTCAAACTTAGTCTGAAATGCTTAGCAATGAATCCTATCAAAGGTTGAAGCTACCGTCTGTGAGCCACGTCACAGATCGACAGGAATCATATGTCAGAATAGGGTCATTCGCGGCCGATCGACGGCATCGGCGCTGCGTCCGCTCCACCTCCGGCGGCTTCCACGCCTATTTGGCCAACGGCGGCATGCGCCGGCACGCAGTCAAATTTCTGGCCCAAATCTTGAATGTCTGCACCTGAAGGTGTCGCGCCAGGCGCGGACGCCGGGACTGGAATGGATTCGATGTCGAAGGAAGATCTTGCCCCCGGGTCGCTGGCGGTTTCCAATTCCAAAGTCGCAACCGAGGAGGGGCAGCGGCAGGAGCGCATTGACCACGCCAAGCTTCAGCACAACAAGAGCAATACTTGGTTCCTCGCGCTCACCGCGATAGGGATCGTTTACGGCGACATCGGCACCAGCCCTCTCTACGCGTTCTCGGTCGCCCTCAATGCGACCGGCCATAGGCCGCCGTTGGCAAGCGACATCATTGGGATCGTGTCGCTGACTTTCTGGGCACTGCTCCTGATGGTGTCGCTGAAATATATGGTTTTCGTCCTGCGCGCCGACAATGACGGCGAGGGTGGCATTCTGGCTTTGCTGGCGCTGGTAGCGTCCGACAAGATTGCCGACGGCGCGCGGCTCTCGATCCTGGTCCTTCTCGGCGTCGCGGGCGCGGCTCTGCTTTACGGTGATGGCGTCATCACGCCGGCCATCTCGGTTCTTTCGGCCATGGAGGGGCTCAAACTCGCCTCACCGGCCTTCGCGGGCCTCATCGTGCCGGTCACGCTCGCTATCCTGGTTGCGTTGTTCGCAATTCAGCGCCGGGGAACGGCGAGCATCGGCCGGCTTTTCGGACCAATCATGGTCATCTGGTTCGTGACCATAGCGATTCTCGGGATCGTCAATGTCTGGCATGCGCCGGCCATCTTGAAGGCGCTCAATCCGGTGGAGGCGGTGCGCGTTGTGGCGGCCGACCCCGTGGCGTCGGTCGCGGTCATCGGCGCTGTTTTCCTTGTGCTCACCGGCGGCGAGGCGCTCTATGCGGACATGGGTCATGTCGGCGCCGCGGCGATCCGGCGGGCATGGTTCGGATTGGTCTTGCCGGCGCTGTTGCTATGCTATTTCGGTCAGGGCGCGCTGGTGCTGGTTGACCCGACAGCGGTCGAAAATCCGTTCTACAGCATGGCGCCCGGCTGGGCTCTTGTTCCATTGATCGCGCTCGCGACGGCCGCCACCATCATCGCGTCGCAATCACTCATTTCCGGCGTGTTCTCCTTAACCAGGCAAGCGATGCAGTTGGGGCTCTGCCCGCGCGCCCGGATCGTGCCGACCTCAAGCGAGGAGGCCGGTCAAATCTACGTTCCGACCGCAAACTGGATGCTGATGACCGGTACGTTGCTGATCGTGCTTCTGTTCAAGACATCCGACAATCTGGCCGGTGCCTACGGCATCGCTGTGTCTGGTACCATGTTAGCCACCACCCTTCTCCTCTATCGAGCCGCGGTTGTTCGCTGGAATTGGAAACCCGCACTGGCCGTTCCCATCGTGGCGTTCTTCGGCGCGATCGACTTAAGTTTCCTGGCCGCCAATGCCCTCAAGATCATGGACGGCGGCTGGTTCCCGGTGGCGGTCGGCGGCTGCGTTGCGATCCTGATGCTGTGCTGGCGAGAAGGAGCGTCCGCCGTCAGGCGCCGGCTCGACTCAATGTCGATGCCGGTCCGGGAATTTGTCGATCACATCGACGAACAGGTCATCGGTCGCGCGCCCGGGCTCGGGGTCTGGCTCACCAAGGTCGCGCGCGGAGCATCTCCAATGCTGCTTCACCACGTTCGGCATAACAGCGTCATGCACAGGTGCGTCGTTCTCATGACCTTCCTGCCCGACCCCCGACCGCGCGTCCCATTCGCGGAGCGTCACTCGGTGGAGCGGCTGGGCCACGGATTCTTCCATATCCAGGTGAAGCTTGGATTCATGCAGACGCCGGACGTCCCCCTCACCCTCAGAAATTGCGAGCTGCTCGGATTCGACGTCGATTTCGATCACGTTCATTACTACATCGGACATGAAGTCGTGGTCCGTCGACCCGAGAATTCGGCGATGGGTCAAATTTCGTTTGCGATCTTTGCCTTTTTGACCAGGATCGCCAGCCGCGCTCCCGATTTTTTCAGAATTCCCCACGACGGCTTGTCCGAAGTGGGCTTTCGCCTCGAGATTTGACGGCAATCGGTGCCGGATCAAGTATTGGAGCGCCGGGCCAGGGCGCGCAGCTCCCGATAGATTCCTCACGCCATGGGAATGCGCCCGCCCCGTCACTCGTCGACGACGGGATTGCGTAGCGTACCGATCCCGGAAATCTCCACTTCCAGCACGTCGCCGGGCTTCATCCACACCGCAGGCGCGCGGCGGTGGCCGACGCCGGCGGGCGTTCCGGTGGCGATGACGTCGCCCGGCGCCAGGTGAGTGAAGTCCGATACGAACGCGATGACCTGCGGGATCGAATAGATCAGCATGTCGGTGCCCGAGCGCTGCATCTCCGCCCCGTTGAGCCTGGTCACCAAAGTCAGCTTGGTTGGGTCAGGGATTTCGTCGGTCGTCGCCAGCACCGGCCCGAGCGGGCCGGTGGCGGGAAAATTCTTGCCCGCCGTCACGGAGAACTTCTGATAGTCGCGCACGCTGCCGTCGACGAAGCAGGTGTACCCGGCGACAAATTTCAACGCGTCGGCCGGCGCAACATGGCGGCCGGGGCGGCCGATGATGACAGCGAGCTCGCCTTCGAAATCGAACTTGTCCGAAACCTTGGGGCGCACCAGTGCGCCGCCGTGGCCCACGAGCGTATCGGCGAGGCGCAGAAACACGCTCGGCGCCGGCGAAATGTCGCGGCCGGTCTCCTCCGCATGGGAACGGTAATTGATGCCGAC
>WNFO01007727.1_pt1 | contig 10893 bp, 10 predicted proteins | sample 5400251 | NCBI WGS metagenome assembly WNFO01 (sample SAMN13153354, study PRJNA577476) | soil metagenome | isolation source: 100 cm saprolite under Madrone tree | place: USA:California | collected 2016-06-14 | reverse complement strand
CTCAGATCAGTTAGCCACCGACTGCGACGACTCACGTCGCATGAAACTGGTGTAGGCTCGCCCTGTGCCGGCATCGAGGTCGGTCCGTTCTTGGTGCCACGAGCCCGGAGATCAGTTGGACCCAGAGCCCCACGAGCACCCCGTACTGTCGCCAAGGGCGCAAGCCCCGGAGCACGCACACTAGAGTTCGACCACGTGGGCTCCATGCTGGCACAACTCCACACAAGAGGAGGGAGCCATGCAGGTCTTACATCCCCGCTGCGGAGGGCTCGATGTCCACAAGGACAGCATCCTCGCCTGCGCTCGCATCGCGACAGAGACCGGAGTCGCCCAGCACGTCGAGACCTTCGGTACCACGACCTCGAGTCTGCTGAAGCTGTCAGACTGGTTCGCCGGTTATGGCGTCACTCACGTCGCCATGGAGGCCACCGGGGTCTACTGGCGGCCCGTCTGGCACGTCCTCGAAGGCGTGTTCGATCTCGTCCTCGCCAACGCGATGCACATCAAAAACGTCCCCGGCCGCAAGACCGACGTCAACGACGCGATGTGGATCGCCGATCTGCTCGCCCACGGCTTGATCCGCGGCAGCTTCGTGCCCCCGACGTCGGTCCAGGAGTTGCGCACCCTCACCCGCACGCGCAAGCAACTGGTGCGGGAGCGGGCCTCGCACGTCCAGCGCATCGACAAGACGCTGCAGGATGCCAACCTCAAACTGGGCTCCGTGCTCACGGACATCATGGGCCAGAGCGGCCGGGCCATCCTGGCGGCGCTGGTTGCCGGTGAGACGGACCCCGAGAAGCTGGTCACCCTGGTCAGCAACCGGGTAAAGGCGCCCCGCCGCGAGATCCTGGAAGCGTTGCGGGGTCGCGTGACCCCGCATCACCGTTTCCTGCTCAAGCTGCATCTGGACCAGATCGCCACGCTCGAGGAGGCGATCGCGCAAGTCGACGCGGAGGTCGGGAACAGCCTCGCCCCCTTTCGTGCCGCCGCCGAGCGATTGACCACCATCCCGGGCGTCAGCGCTGTGGCCGCCGCGGTGATCGTGTCCGAGATCGGGATCGACATGACCCGGTTCCCCACCGTCGGCCATCTCATCTCGTGGGCAGGCCTATGCCCTCAGAACGATGAGAGCGCCGGGAAGCGCCGCTCGACCCGCCTCCGCAAGGGAGCGCCGTGGCTCAAGACCACCCTCGTTCAGACCGCCTGGTGCGCGACCCGTGCCCAGAACGGCTGTCTTCGCGCCCAATTCCTACGCCTCAAGGCCCGCCGGGGCCCTCGGAAGGCCATCATCGCCGTGGCCGCCTCGATCCTTACCACGACCTCGGACCGACCTCCCTGGAGCGGGGCGATCGCCAGAAGGTCGCCCGACGGCTTGTCCGCAAGCTCGCTGAGCTGGGCTTCCAGGTCGACCTCCGGGACGCAGCATGACGCAGCCGTGATGTTTCACACTAGATCAAGAGCCTTGACTGGCGCGTGCGAAAGGCGCGGCGCATTGGAAATCTGCCCGCTGATGTGCTGCAGGAGACGGTCGGCAAGATCCTCGCCCTCGTCGACCCAGATGGGGCTCGCTGACATCATGATGAACCCGACGGCGACTTCGCTTCGCTCAGCCGCCGCAGGTTATCGTGTCCGTTAGGCATCTTGTGGAAGAGGGCACGGCAGGCTTGGAGCATCATCGGCATCACGCGAGCAGACGCAAACGGACGCGAAGCAGCCTCGCCTAAGCGCCTGATTCTTTTGCGTGTGGTCGCCGGCGGTTGCCGCTCGTCCTGCCATTACCTTGACTTTCTTTCGAACGCAGGGGTAGCATCGGCGCCGGGTGCCTCGACCCCCGAGGAGGACGCGTGGCCAAGCGTGCGGTCTATCCGGGGATGTTCGATCCCGTGCACAACGGCCATTGCGACCTCATCGAGCGCAGCCTCAGAATCTTCGACGAGCTGATCGTCGCGGTCGTCGCCAATCCCGCCAAGGAGCCGCTCTTTCCCGTGCGCGAGCGCCTCGAGATGATCGACGAGGCGACCTCCAGCCTGTCGAATCTGCGGATCATCTCCTTCGACGGCCTCCTGATCGACCTCGTGGCGCGGGAGCACGCCGACTGCATCGTGCGGGGGATCCGGGCGGTCTCCGACTTCGAGTACGAGTTCCAGATGGCGCTGATGAACCGCAAGCTGAGCCCGACCGTGGAGACGGTGTTCCTCATGCCCCACGAGAAGTACACCTACATCTCGTCCCGGCTCATCAAGGAAGTCTCGAGCTTCGGCACCTCGGTGGCCGGCATGGTGCCGCCGCTCGTCGAGAAGCGCCTGGCCGAGAAGCATCCGCGCCGGTAGCCGCGCGGGCGCAACCGCATGAAGCTCGAGGGCTCCTACGCGATTCCCGCACCGCGCCAGGCGGTGTGGGAGGCGTTCCTCGACCCCGAGCGGCTGCGACAGGCGCTCCCCGGCTGCGAGAAGCTCGAGAAGGTCGGAGAGGACGAGTACAAGGCCACGCTGAAGGCCGGGGTGGGCGCCGTCAAGGGCACGTTCGAGGGCAAGGTCCGCCTGTTCGACCTGCAGCCGCCGCAGAGCTACCGGATGGCGGTCGAGGGCAGCGGCGGGCCGGGGTTCCTCCGCGGCGAGGCGGCCATGACGCTCAGTGACGGCGCCGACGGGGGCACCACGATCTCCTACACGGCGGACGTGCAGGTGGGCGGCCTCATCGCGGGCGTCGGTCAGCGCATGCTCGGCGGGGTCTCGAAGATGATGGCGGACCAGTTCTTCACCCGCATGACGGAACTCCTCGCGAAGTAGACCCCACCGAGGTGCGCGCGATCGGCGCCGGATCCGTCGGAGCCACCCTCTACGCGTCGCTCTACCTAGCCGTCGCCGCCCAGCAGTTCACCCGCTACGCGCACCCGGCCGGGATGGATCTGACGATGGCGGGCATCGTCCCGCGCGACGCCATCCGCATCCTCGTGCGGGCCCTCTGGCCGGTCCTCCTGACGACCAACGCGACCCTGCTCGCGTTCTACGCGGCGACGGGATTCATCCTCGGCTGGTTCGCCGCGCGCTTTTGGGCGGCGGTCGCCGGCGCCCAGGGCCGGGCCCTGCCGCGCTGGCTCGAGCTCACGCTCGTGGCGGCGTCGCTCCTCGCCGTGGCCGCGCTCGCCTTCGCGACGGTCGTGGTTCGCTATCCATTCCTCTACGATCACCTGCTGAACGCCGAGGGCGGGCTGCCGCGGCGGGTGCAGGCCTTCCTCACGCGCTGGGCCGCGCCCGGCGCGCTCGAGGCGTCCCTGTGGGCGCTGATCGGCGTGCTCGCCCTGCCCACGCTCGTGCGCCTGGCCCTCCGGCGGCCGGTGGCCGGGGCCGTCGCGCTCGCCGGCGCGCTCGGCCTCGTCGGCTGGCACCCCTCGGCGAGGGCGATCGGGCTCAACGAGGGACCGAACGTCGTCCTGATCTTCCTCGAGTCGGCGCGGAGCGACTTCTTCTCGATCAACGGCCATCCCGAGCTCACGTCGCCGCGCCTCGACCGGCTCGTCGCCAAGGGGGGCGTGACGTTCACGGATGCCTGGGCCCACGCGAACTCGACCGTGGCCAGTGTGGTGACGGTCATGACGTCGGCGTACGCCTATCGGCACGGCATGCGGAGCATGTTTCACGGCGACGAGTTCGCCCGCCCCGCCCTGCGGCGGCTTCCCGCCCTGCTCCACGACGAGGGCTTCGCGACGCGGGTCGTCACCGACTGGGACGGCGACGTGACTTATCTCAACGAGCGGGTGCTGCCGGGATTCGACCGCTACGACGTGGCGGAGTTCGGGATGATCAGCTACGTCAAGCAGATCTACTCCCAGCACTTCCTCTTCCTCGCGCTCACCGACAACCGACTCGGCCACCGGGCCTTCTCGACCTTCTACCGTGCCGGCGGCGGCTACGCGCCCGCGGGCAGCGACCTCTACTACCGGGCCCGGATCGAGCAGAATCTGGCCGAGCTCGGGAGGACCCGGCGCTTCTTTCTGACGCTCTTCTTCGCCGACCCTCACTTCAACTACCGCTGCGGGTACCCGTACTATGGGCGCTTCACCGACCCCGATTACGAGGGCCCGAACAAGTACCAGGCGATGTCGAACCCGACCGTCGACGCCGTCTCCGGCCGCGAGCGCGAGCGCGAGGCGCGCCAGATCAGGGGTCTCTACGCGGGCTGCGTCAACGAGCTCGACGACAACATCGGGTTCGTCGCCGACACCCTCCGCCGCTTGGGGCTCGACCGGCGCACCCTCCTCGTCGTGACCGGCGACCACGGCGAGCGGCTCCCCGACCGGTGGAGCTTTCGCTACGGGCGGAACGGGGCCTGGCTCGACCCTGACCAGTTTCACGTGCCGCTCGTCTTCATCCATCCCCCGGTGCCGGTCGCCCAGCCGGTCGTCGCCGCCACGGTGCGCCACATCGACATCATGCCGACGATCCTCGAGCTGCTCGGCCTTCCCGTCCCGCCCGACCTCGACGGCACGAGCCTCGTCCCGCTGATACGGGGCGCCACCGCGGACCTCCACCTCGACGTCTTCGGCGAAACGGGCTTTCAGTGGGTGCCGGCGAAGCCCCCCTACCTCAGCTACCCGCCGATGACCGAGGTCATCTCGTTTCGCCGGGACGAGGGGGGCGCGCTCCTCCCCCGCTATTTCCTCGACCGGAGCTGTCTCGCGCGGATGAACCTCGCCCGGCACCGGTTCATCCGGAGGGGGCGCTACGAGCTCACCTACCGGCCGACAGTCGACGGCGCCGAGGTCGCGCTCTACGACTGGCAGACCGACCCGGCGCTGACGCGGAACCTGGCCGCCCGGCGGCCGGAGGTCGCGGCTGAGCTCACGGGCCGGCTCTTCCGGTGGGCGCTCGGCGATCCGGAGCTCACGGTGCGCCAGGGCTGGCTCGCCGCCCGCGATCCCGACGCCCTCGCGCGGTGCGCGCCGCCCCAGTCTGGCTGAAGCGCGCCGGCGGCGGGAGACAAGAATTGGACACGACCGTGATCGTCGCTGACCAGGCCGCACGGCTCCGGAACGCGGGGGGGCCGGACGGGCTTTGGATGAGCGCGGCCGACGCCCTGCGGATCGGCGGCTGGGAGCTCGGGCCCGAGGGCGCGTGCCAGGGGAGTCGCTGCGTGCCGCTGCCGCCGGGCGTGGTCCGGGAGGGACTCCTGGATCTCGCGGGGCTCGCCCGCTACCTCGGCCAACCGGTGGTCCACGACACGGCGCACGATGTCTGGGTCATCGGAGAGTCGGCGGACGACCTCCGGGAGGGCCTCCGCTCGCTCGAGGCCCCGGACTTCACCCTCCCGGACCTCGAGGGCCGCCTGCACCGGCTCTCGGATCACCGGGGCGCCAAGGTCTTTCTCGTCACGTGGGCCTCGTGGTGAGGGTGCCGCTTCGACCTGCCGGGCTGGCAGGCCCTCTACGCCGAGCTCCGGGAGCTGAATTTCGTCGTGATCACGGTCGCGCAGGACAGCGGGGGCGCCGAGACGGCGGGGGAATGGATCCGCGCCGCCCGGCCCGAGCACCCCGCGCTGATCGACCGGACCCATCGGGTCGCCGCCCTCTACGGCATGGTGAACGTACCCACGAGCGTCTGGATCGACGAGCGCGGCCGCCTCGTCCGGTGGGGCGAAGTCGCGTTCGTGGATAACCGCTGGCAGGCGTATACGAAGAGCGACATGGAGCCCTACCTCGCCGGCCTTCGCGACTGGGTCCGCCGGGGCGCGGCGAGCCCCTTCGCGCTCACGCCCGCCGAGCTCCGGCGGCGGCTCTCCCTGCCGACCCCCGAGCACGCGCTCGCCGCCGCCAACTTCCGCATGGGCCAAGAGCTCCACGCGCGGGGCGCCGCCGAGGACGCCGTCGCCTACTTCAAGGAGGCGCAGCGGCTGCACCCGGAGAACTGGCGCTACAAGCGCCAGGCGTGGCAGCTCACCGATGCGGAGCGGTACTACGGGACGAGCTTCGGCGCGGAGGTAGAGAAGCTCGGTGGGCGCCCGTACTACCCGCCGCTCGACCTCCCGTCAGTCGAGTAGCGCGCGAGCGCCGCGGGCGATCGACTCGGCGTCGATGCCGTAGTGGCGGTAGAGGGCGGCGCGGGTTCCCGACTGCCCGAAGTCGTCGACGCCGAGCGGGAGCTGGAGCGTCCCCAGCGCGGAGCCGAGGAAGCCGAGCGCGTGGGAGTGGCCGTCGAGCACGGTGACGACGGGGGCCTGGGCCTCGTCGTCGCGTACGAGCGTTTCGAGGTGTGAGGTGGCCTCGCCGCCCTTGCGGGCGGCCACGTAGCCCCGGTAGAGCAGGTCGGGGCTCGTGATCGCGAACACGTTGGCCCGGATCCCGTCCGCTCCTAGGAGCCCTCCCGCCTCGACGGCCTCTGGCACCATCACACCGGTCGCCCAAAGGGTGACGTCGGGCCGGCCGCGATCGACGAGCCGGTAGCCGCCCTCGAGCACCGCTCGACGCTCGACCGCGCCGCCGCGGAGCGCCTGCTCGATTGGCCGGGTGGAGAGGCGGAGGTAGAGGCTCTCGCCGGTGCCGTCGGCGATCCCTCGGAGGCCCTCGAGGAGGATCCACTCCGTGTCCTGGGCGAAGGTGGGCTCGTAGTAGGTGCAGTGCGGGAGCGCGATGCCGAGCGACGGGGTCACGACCGACTGGTGGGCGCCGCCTTCGGGCGAGAGGCTCACGCCCGACGGCGTCGCCGCCACGACGAAGCGCGCGCCCGAGTAGAGCGCGTGCAGGAGCGCGTCGAGCCCGCGGGCGACGAAGGGATCGTAGAGCGTGCCGAGCGCCAGCAGCGGCTCGCCCGAGAGGTCGTCGGCGAGGCCGAGGGCGGCCAGCAAGAGGAACAGGTTGTGCTCGGCGATGCCGAGCTCGAGGTGCTGGCCGCCGGGCGACTGGCGCCACTGCACGGCCTGGGGAATGCCGCGGTCGCCGAAGTAGTCCGGGCGCTTCTCGGGGAAGTAGACGCCCCGCCGGTTGATCCAACCCGCGAGGTGCGTGGTCACCGCGACGTCGGCCGAGACCGTCACGATCCGCTCGGCCACGGGCAGGCGCGCCAGCGCCCCCAGCACCCGACCGAACGCCTCCTGGGTGGACATGGCGCCCGCGTAGGTCGAGTCGAGCGTCGCGGGCGGCTCCGGACGCGCGCGACCCGCCGGGCGCGGGGCGCTGAAGAGGGGCGGGAGCGCCGCGATGTGCCGGCCCTCGGGGCTCTCGGCGCCGAAGCGCGCGAGCGGGTCGTCGGCGGGTACGCCGAGCGCCTGGCGCAGCTCCTCGAGCTGCGTCGCCGTCAGCAGCATCCCGTGGTTCAGCGGGTCGCCGGCGAAGGGTAGCCGCCAACCCTTGATCGTGTCGGCGATGATGACGGTCGGCCGCTCGCGTTCGCTCTCGGCCTCGGCGAAGGCGTCGAGCACGGCCGCGAGGTCGTGGCCGCCCACGTCGGCCAGGAGTTCCTTGGGCGCGTCCGTGAGCTCCCGGACCCGCTCGGGGGGCAGGCAGAGCAGGCTCTGATACTCGGCGTGCGTCATCGCCTCGAGCCGCCGGATCAGCTCCGGGTGCCGTCGGAGCCGGGTGCCCCAGCGTAGCGGGATGAGTCGCCAGCCCGCCGCGCGGAACATCTCCGTGATGTGGCCGCGGCGGGCGTCGGGTGTGATGCGGTCGAGGCTCTGCCGGTTCAGATCGACGATCCAGAGGACGTTGCCGAGGCGCGCGACCATCTCCTCCTGGAGCGCCTCCCAGACGTTGCCCTCGTCGAGCTCGGCGTCGCCGACCATGACGATGACGCGCCCGGGCGGGGCCGCGCCCACGCGGTCGGCCAGGTAGCGAGCGGCCCAAGCGCCGAAGGTCGCCGAGACGGCGCCGAGCCCCATCGATCCGGTCGAGAGGTCCACCAGCTCCGGGTTTCCCCGGCGGCTCGGATACGCCTGCAGGCCGCGGTACTGGCGGAGCTGCGGCAGCATCGCCCGGTCGAGGTTGCCGCGGAGGTAGTGGCAGGCGTAGAAGGCGGGCGAGCCGTGGGCCTTCACGGCGACGAGGTCGGTCGAGCGGAGCGCCCGGAAGTAGAGGGCGGTCAGGAGCGTGACGACGGACGCGGAGCTCGCCTGGTGGCCGCCCACCTTCGTGCCCTCCGGGTTCTCGCGCCCGAAGTTGGCGTGGTGGACCATCCACGTCGCGAGCCAGAGCACGCGGCGCTGGATCGAGTCGAGGACCTCCAGCTCAGCGGCGCCGGGCGTCGACATCGCCGAGAAAGTCGAGGACGGCTCGGTTCCAGGCCTCGGGCTGGTCGCGGTTGCCGAAGTGGCCGGCCTGCGGGAGCACGACGAGCGTCGAGCCGCGGATCTTCCGGTGCATCACGCGCATCGGCTCGAGCGAGGGGTCGTGCTCGCCCGCGAGGAGGAGCGTCGGCGCGCGGATCTCGCGGAGCCGATGGGTGATGTGGTCCATCGCGATCAGGGCGCGGAGCGCGTTGGCGTACCCGATCGGGGAGAGCGCCCGGTACTCGGCGTAGAACTCCGCCTTCGCGTCCGGGTGCAGGGCGAGCCGCCCCGCGACGTTGGGGTTCGCCGTCATGGCGAACTCGGCCATCGCGTCCATCCCCTGCTCGAGGGTGATCTTGATGCTCTGGGCGCGCATCAGGATGTTATCGACCGAGAGCGGGAGCCCGGCCGCGGACGACGAGTTGGTCACGATCAGGGCCGCGACGCGCTTGGGGTAGAGCAGCGTGAAGCGCGTGGCGATGCCGCCGCCCATGGACAGCCCGCCCACGTGGGCGCGCCGGATGCGAAGGTGGTCGAGGAGGTCCCGGAGGTCGAACGCCCAGCGGGTGAAGGAGTAGCGCGCCGGGTCCGCGGGGCTGTCGGACCGGGCGTGGCCGCGCGGGTCCCACAGGATCAGGCGGTATCGCGCGGCGAGGGCCGGGACGTTCGTGTCCCACATCTGGGTGTTCCCCCCGATGCCGTACGCGAGCACGAGCGGCCGGCCCGCCCCGTGCTCCTCGTAGTAGATCTTCACCCGGTCGTCCGTCCGCGCGTAGGGCACCGGTCACCTCGTCCAGACCCTCTCGGGGTCGCAGGCCCGCACGAGCGCCAGTTCCGCGTCGGTCGGCACGGGCGTCTCGCGCACGTCGGGGGCGACCCGCACGCTCCATCCCGTCGCCGCCCGCAGCGTGTCCACGCTCTGTCCCGGATGATACGACGCCAGGACGGCCTCCTTGCTCTGCTCGTCGAAGCGGAAGACGCCGAGCGTGGTGATCAGGGTCGCGGGGCCGCCGCCCGGGAGCCCGACCCGCTCGCGCCAGCCGGGGCCGTCGCCGTGGCCGGGCGAGGTGCGGTAGCCGACCCGCTCGACGAAGCGGTGCCGCGCCTGCGGCATGATGATGACGACGCGCCGGGAGAGGCAGGCGATGTCCGCGCCCCCGCCGCTCCCCGGCAGCCTGACGCGCGGCTGGCGGGGGTCCCCGACGTATGACGTATTCAGGTTGCCGTAGCGGTCGACTTCCGCGCCTCCGATGAAGCCGAGGTCCACGCCCCCCTGCTCGAGCAGCCCCATGATGTTCGCGGTGGTCGTGCTCCAGAGGGCGCCGGCGACGTTCGGAGGGTCGGACATCGTGTAGAGGGTCCCGTCGAGGTCGGCGGGCGCCGCGCGGACGAGGCCGTTCTCGAAGAGGCCGAGCGCCGCCGGCGCGTGCGTCCGCTGGGCGAGGGCGAAGGCCAGGATCGGGAGCCGCATCCCGACGAACACGCGCTCGCCGTCGCGGATCTCGTGGGCGGCGGCGACGACCATCAGCTCGCGCGCGGTCGGGCCCGCCGTCATGCGCCGTAGTCGAGGGGCTCGCTCGGCAGCCGGCGGCGTGGCCGGAGCCCCGCGAGCCGCTCCGGGCCGAGGACCCCGAGGAGGCCCGGCCAGTCGCGCGGGCCGAGCACCCACCGGTCGAGCCACGCCCGGAAGCCCGCCGGGGTCCCCGACTCGGCGTGGTATTGCGCGAAGGACGCGTGGTCTCGACCATAGCAGCCCTGGAGCGGGGAGGGAAAAGCGCCCCACGGTTCGTGGACCACCGCCGCGACCTTGAACGCGGGCAGGAGCACCAGGTTCGGGTCGGCCAGGATCCGCCCGGTCGGCCAGATCTCCTCGGCCACGACGAGCACCCGCCGGGCGGCGAGCGCCGCCTCGCGCGTGACCCCGAGGGGCCCCCACGCGTGGCAGTGGCCCAGGGCGTCGGCGCGCTGGACGTGGACGATCGTCACGTCGGGCCGGAGGGCGGGGACCAGGAGGAGCGGCGCGCCGGACCACGGATCGCGGGCGTGCCGGAAGTCGTCGTTCGTGGCGGGGATGTCGCTGCCGAGCAAGGACCGCGTGGGAATGTAGGGGACGCCGAGGGAGCCCGCCAGGAGCGCCAGCGAGAGCGTGAGGTTCGAGTGGTCGGCGACGGCGAGGGGATGGGGCTCGCCCTGCTCCGTCGCGCGTCGGTAGTTATGGCCGAGCCCCGCGCTGACGTTGCCGACCCACGCCGCGATCACCCGCCGCGCCGCGCCCGCGCCGATCAGCTGGTCGAACAGCATGTCCGAGATCGGCCCGATCAGCGTGAGGTCGCGCTTGCCCTGGCGGATGATCTCGTGGCCCGCCGCGAACGAGATGAGGTGGGTGAACCCCTCGATCGCGACCGTGTCGCCGTCGCGGACGACGTCGCGGATCGCGTCGGCCATCGAGGCCAGCTTCGAGGTGGACACGACCCCAGTATCCGTGACCCGGGCTTCGCTGGCGGCCCGTTCGCGCGATCGGGTCAGTGGCGGGATCGCCCCCACGACATACGCGACGCGGTCTCGGTCTCGGTCTCGGTCATCGTCGCGTTGACGCCGGCCGCGACTGCGAGCAGGAGCAGGCCGAGGACCACCAGC
>WNFO01005742.1_pt1 | contig 10893 bp, 10 predicted proteins | sample 5400251 | NCBI WGS metagenome assembly WNFO01 (sample SAMN13153354, study PRJNA577476) | soil metagenome | isolation source: 100 cm saprolite under Madrone tree | place: USA:California | collected 2016-06-14 | reverse complement strand
GGATCGGGAACGACAGCCATGCCCAGAGCATCCCGAAGGCGAAAACGAGGCGCGGGACGGCCTGCGGGAACATGAGGAGATACTCGATCGCGCCGGCGCCGGGCAGTCGAGAGCGGTAGATCAGCCAGGAGAGGAATCCCATCAAGAGGACGCCGATGCTCGCCGTGGCCAGACCTAAGAGGAGGCTGTTGCCGAGCGCCGATCGCACGGCATCGAGCGACAACGCGGTCTTGTAGTTCGCCAGCGTGAAGTTGTCGGCGCGGGGCCCCAAGGCGGTCAGTTTCTGGAAGGACGAGTAGACGATCGTGAGCACGGGCAGGATCACGGCCACGCCGAGGTAGAACACGCACGCTGCCAGAAGCGGCCAGCGCAGGGGGCCCACGTCCATGACGCGCGGCCGGAAGGCCTTGCCCGTGATGGTGGCGTAGCTGCCCTTGCCCACGATGCGCCGGTAGACCCACAACATCGCGAACATGACCGCGAACAGCGATACACCCATGGCCGCCGCCGTCGGGAAGCGCGGCGGGTACTGGGAGACGAGCTGGTACATGGCGGTCGTGACGACATAGAAGCGGCTCGGGAGTCCCAGGACGAGCGCGGCCGAGAACGAACCCAGCATCTCGGCAAACACGAATACGGTCGCCCCGAGCACGCCGGGCAGGACCAGCGGCAGGGTGATGCGCAGCATCGTCCGCATGCGGCCGGCGCCCAGGACCTGCGAGGCCTCCTCCATCGCGGGGTCCATGGACTTCATGACGGCGCCGATCATCACGAAGGCGACGGCGCCCTCGAAGAGCGCCATGACCCAGGCGATCCCCCACGGCGTGTTGATGTCGATGACGTGCCCCTCGCCCCCGAGCGCCCGCCACGCCTGGTTGACGAAGCCGCTGTTCGGCGAGGCGATGAGCGCCCAGGCGAGCGCGCCCATGAGCGGCGTCACGTAGTAGGGCATGGCCATGAGCTGCTCGAAGGCCTCGCGGCCCGGCACGTTGGTGCGGGAAAGGATCCACGCCATGCCGAACCCGAGGACGATGGCCAGGACGGTGGCCACGACGGCGACCAGCAGCGTGTTGCCGAAAATGTGCGCGTAGCGGCCGAGGCCGGTGTAGTTGGCGAGCCCGTACGCTTCCGGCGGGCGCGCCTGCGGGTCGCCCACGCTCAGCGAGGCCTGGATGAGATAGACGATCGGATAGAGGACGAGGACGGCGGAGCCACCACCGACCAGCACGCTGACGAGCCGCGGACCCGGCCACCAGGACCGGGTCCGCTCGGGGTATTCCACAGCGTGGGGCTCAGAGCCCCATGATCGAGTTCCACTCCTTCACGAACACCGGATGGCTCGCCACGTAGTCGTTCCAGTCGGTGGGGAAGAGGAGCTTGAAGTCGGAGAGGCGCTTGCCCGTGGGCATCGGCCCCGCGTCGTTTCGCACCGAGCCGTAGAGCAGGATCTTCTGGTTCTGGTAGATGGCTTGGCCGCGCCGCGAGAGCGCCCAGTCCATGAAGAGCTTGGCCGCCTCTGGGTGCGGCGCTTTGTTGACCACGCCGACGTAGATCGCGATCGCCGGCAGGCCTTCCGGCGGCGCCACGAAGTCGATGTCCGCGCCCTTTTCCTGGTAGAGCGTGTACCCGGCGTACTCGGCCAGCGCGCACACGCGATCGTCGCCCTTGGCGAGCCGGTCGAAAAGCTGGGCGCGCGCATCGAAGCCCTTCGGCCGCTGCTTGGCGAACTCCTGCCAGAAGTCATTGCCGTAGAGCTTGCGGAGCATGTACCACTGCGAGTGCTGCATGCCGGAGGTGGCGAGCTTGGCGCTGATCCCGTCCTTGAAGGCCGGGTTGAGAATGTCCTTCCACGTCTTCGGCGCCTGCTCCGCTTTCACCTTGGTGCGGTTGTAGCAGATGCCGGCGAAGCCGACGCCGGGCACGCCGAAGTAGCCGGCGGGGGTCGACTGGTACTCGGCCTTGTACGCGGAGTACTCCGGCGAGGCGTACTGCTCCCACCCGCCCTTCTTCTGGAAGTCGACGGCCGGAGAGATGTCGGAGAGCTGGAGCACATCGACGCCGAAGCGCCCGGCCGACCGCTCCGCCGTGATCTTCGCGTAGAGCGCCCCGGTCTGCAGGCGCACGTAGCTGGTCTTGATCTTCGGGAAGTCCTTCTTGAACGCGTCGAGGATCGTGACGATCCCCTGCTCGCTGTCATGGCCGTAGTAGACGACCTCGCCCTCCTGCTCGGCCTTGACGACATCGGCGGAGGTCTGGAAGTCGAGCACCTTGGTGGCGCCGCGCGCCGGGCTCTGGGCCGACGCGGACGGCACGCCGCCCAGGAGGGGCGCCGCGGCGGCGAGCGCTCCGGCCTTGAGAAAGCTGCGTCGGGAAACCGGGGTGTGTCCGGACTCGGTCATGCGACGATCTCCTCTTCGTTGAGTGAGTGGGCTATCCGAGGAACTGCTCGCACGTGTCGAGCCACGCCTGCGTGGTGAGCGCGAGCGACGCCACATCGACGCGCTCGTCGTTGCCGTGGAAGCGTCCCGCCATCGCCTCGGCCGTGAGAGCCCGGGAGAACAGGCCGAAGCCGTAAGCGACGGCGCCGCGGGCGCGGAAGTAGGGCGCGTCGGTGAATCCCACGATCATCCGCGGCAGGAGACGCGCGCCCGGGTAGTGCCCGCCGACCACCCGCCCCAGCACGTCCCAGAGCGGCGTTCCCGTGGGCGACACCGAGGCGGGCTTGGAGAAGAGCTTCTCCACCATCACCTCTTCCGACAGGTCGCCGAGGGCCTTGTCGATATGGCGACGCACTTCGTCTTCGTCGTCCCCGGGAATGGTGCGGATGTCCACCTCGATGTCCACGACGTCGGGGATGACATTGGTCTTCACGCCGGCGCGGCACATGTTCGGCGAGAAGGTCGTGTGCGTGGCCGACCATGCATACTTCGCCACACCGGAGGGCAGCCGTGCGATGGCGTCGTCCACGCGCGAGGGATCGAGAAGGGCCGCCTTCACCGCCGGGTCCAGGGCGAGCGAGCCGACGAATGTCTGCCACAGCTCGTCCACGTACGGGGACGGCCGGTAGTCCGCGAGGCGGCTCACGATGTGAGCGGCCTTGACCAGCGCGTTGTCGGCGCCGTACGGCATCGAGCCGTGGCCGGGCGTGCCCTTGACCCGCAGCCGGCGCCAGGCCACGCCCTTCTCGCCGACGTGCACGGTGACGTTCAGTAGGCCGTCATGCGCGCTCACGGTGCCGCCGTTCTCGGTCAGAAGGTAGTCGGCCCCGAGCGCGTCCCAGTGCCGGTTGACCACGTGGCCCGCGCCGAGGACGCCGCCGGCCTCCTCGTCGGCGCACGCGAGATAGACGAGCGTGCCCCGCGGCTTCCAGCCGCGCCGGGCCAGCTCCTTCAGCGCCACGGCCTGCGAAGCCGTCAGGTTCAGCATGTCGATCGCGCCGCGCCCCCACACCTCACCGTTCACCAGCTCGCCGCCGAAGGGATCGCGCGTCCAGGTCGCGGGTGTCACCGGCACGACGTCGGTGTGGCCCATGAGGCACAGCGTGGGCGCAGCCGGGTCGGTGCCCTCGATGCGGGCGACGAGGCTGGCGCGGCCCGGCGCGCCGTCGGGCTCGTACACCTCGAGGTCGAGGCCGCTTCCCGTGAGATAGGCGCGCAGCAGGTCCGTGGTGCGCACCTCCTGGCCGGACGCGACCGAGCCGTCGTTCACGCACTGGTTGCGGATCATCTGCTGGAGCAGCTCGACCGTCTGCGCGGTGAGGGCGTCGTTCATGCCTTGGGCGTGTTCTTGGTCAGGAAATCCGTGACGCGACGGATCGACTCGGCCAGATGCTCGGGGCCGCGCCAATCCTTCTGGACCTCGAGGTTGGGTGCGAGGCTGGCGATCTCAGCGCTGGTCTCGGCCGGATGAGGCGTGTCGGTGCCGGGCTGCAGATAGAGCGGCGTGCGGCAGGTCTTCACGAAGTCGCGGCTGACCGAGAAGACGAAGTCGCCGCCGAACATGTTGCGGCCGAATGTTTGGATGACGTCCTCGGTGAGCGTGGGATCCTCGGCCAGCATCTTCTTGGTAAAGCCGCGCACGGCGTCGTCCCAGGTCGCCCGGTTCTCGTGCAGGCCGATCGGGTTCTGCAGCACGGCCGCCGTGACCCGGTCGGGCGCCATCTCGCACGCTTTGAGACAGAAGCTCCCGCCGATGCAGCCGCCCATGACGTGGAAGCGGCGATGGCCCAGGTGGTCCATCAGCGCCAGGTGATCAGCGGCGTACGTGTGCCAGCCGTCAGTCGCCGTCACCTTGCCGCGCGACTTGCCGGCATTGCGCTGGTCCATGCCGACGACGGTGAACCGGCCGGCAAGATCGACCATGGGATTCATCCAGGGCGGCGCGGCGTCGGGGTTGCTCGGGCTGTAGCGCCAGTACTCGAGCTGCGAGCGGAGGCCGCCCGGCGCGAAGAGCAGGAGTGGAAAGCCCGACCCGTGGACTTCGTAGTAGATCTCGGCGTCAGGACGCGTGAATACCGGCATCGTCTTCCTCCCGGTGTGATGACCGTGGTGGCCGTGACACGATACCACCGTTTAGGGGTTCGACTCAGGTCGCGCGGAGGTCCTCCAGCGTCTTCCAGTCGAGCTGCACGCCGTGGCCGGGCGTGTCCGGGGCGACGGCGCGGCCTTGCTCGAGCCGAAGCGGCTCGGCGATGTAGCGGTCGAGCCCGAAACCGTGGGCCTCCAAGTACGACCGGTTCGGCACCGCGGCGAGCAGGTGAACGGTGACATCGTGCGCGCCGTGGGACGTCACCGGCAGGTTGAAGGCCTCGGCGAGGTGGCAGATCTTCATGAACACCGTCACCCCGCCGCAGTTGGTCACGTCGGGCTCGGGAAAGGTGACGCCGCCCGCATCGATCAACGCGCGGAACTCGTGCAGCGTGTGGAGGTTCTCGCCGGCGGCGACGGGCAGGCCGCCCTCGCGCGCGACGCGCGCATGGCCGGGCACGTCGTCGGGAATGATCGGCTCCTCCAGCCACACGAGGTCGAAGTCGCGGAGGGCGCGGGCGGCGCGGATGGCCTCGTCCACGCTCCATCGCATGTTGGCGTCCACCATGAGGGGAAAGTCCCGGCCGAGGTGCGCACGCATGGCGCGCACGCGCTCGAGATCGTCGTGCAGCGACGGCCGCCCCACCTTCATCTTGATGGCGCGAAAACCCCGCGCCTGGTGATCGTCGGTCTGGCGGAGCAGCGCGTCGAGCGAAAAGTCGAGGTCGATGCCGCCCGCGTAGCAGGGCACGCGCGGATCGAAGCCGCCCAGGATGCGCCACAGGGGCGCGCGCTGCCGGCGCGCGCGCAGGTCCCACAGGGCGATGTCCACCGCGGAGATGGCGAGCACCTGGGCGCCCCCGCGGCCGCCGTAGTGTAGCGCCCACCACATGGCCTGCCACGTCTCCTCGATACGCTCCGCGTCGCGTCCGGCGAGGAGCGGGGCGAGGTCGCGCGCGATCAGCGCGTGCACGGCACCGCCGCCGGTGCCGACGGTATACGTGTAGCCCATTCCCTCCGCGCCCTCGGTGTCGCGCACGCGCACGGTTATCAGCTCGAAGGCGCGGATGGTTCCGTGCGTGCTGTCCGACAACGCGATGGGCAGGGGGATGCGGTAGTGATCGGCCTGGACCTCGTGAATCAGCATCGCCGCCGCCTCCTGATCGCGGCCCGATCCTACCATGCGGTGCGCTCGAGCGAGCCTCCGGGGCCGGCACCGTTTGATCGACCGCGACGCCCCGGCTTTCGGCTAGAATCACGGCCCATGGCCTCGCGGCGGCGATCGCAGCGCACAAAGAGTCCGGTCGAGCGTCTGCGCGCGATTTGCCTGGCACTGCCGGATACCACGGAGAAAGTGGCGTGGGGCGAGCCCACGTGGCGCGTGAGAGGGCGGCTTTTCGCCCAGCTCGACAATCACCATCACGGCGCCGAGCATCTCGCGGTCTGGCTGCCCGCGCCGCTCGGCGAGCAGGAGTCGATGATCTTCCTGGATCCCGTCCGATTTTTCCGGCCGCCCTACGTGGGCCAGCGCGGCTGGGTCGGCGTGCGCATCGACCGGCGACCCAACTGGACGCTGATTGCGGCCGTCGTCAAGCAGGCCTACCGGGTGGTGGCGCCGCCCCGGCTGCGGGAGGCCGTCGGGCCCGCGGCGCCGATCGTAGTCAAGCGAGGGAGAACGTGATGCGAGTGATCGACATGGAGTGCAGCGTTCCGAAGCGCGCAACCGGGGAGACTCCGGCCGCGGCACCTGCCCCCCCGGCCGTCGAGCGCCCGGCCGGCTACGGCATGGCCAACTACGAGCGCATCTTCCGCTCGCGCCAGGGCGGTGGCGACGCGCGCCCGAAGACCGAGCTCTCCGCCTACGTGGAGCTGATGGAAAAAGCGGGCATCGTGCGCGCGGTGCCCTTCGGCACCACCAACGACGAGGTGGCCGAGCTGCGCCGCGAATACCCGGATCGTTTCATCGGCCTCGCCCGGATCAGCGCATTTCTCGGCATGCGCGGCGTCCGCGAGCTGGAGCAGCGCGTGCGTGAGCAGGGCTTCCAGGCCCTCGGCGTCTCGGCCCTCGTGGACGGCATTCCGGCCAGCGATCGCCGCTTCTACCCGCTCTACACCAAGGCCGCCGAGCTCGGCGTCCCCGTACGCATCTACTCGTCGATGAATTACGCGACCGACCGGCCCTACGATCTCGGCCATCCGAGGCACCTCGACCAGGTCGCTATCGACTTCCCCGAGCTGACGATCATCGGCGGCCTCGGGGGCTGGCCGTGGGTGAACGAGATGGTCGCCCTCGTCCGGCGCCATCCCAAGCTCCACCTCGATACCTCCGCCCATCGAGCCAAGTATCTCGGCCAGCCGGGCTCCGGATGGGAGATGCTGATGCAGTTCGGCAACACGCTCATTCAGGACAAGGTGCTGGTCGGGCTCTCCGCGGGTCTGGTCGGCCAGCCGCACGAGACGCTGATCCGTGAGTATCTCGACCTGCCGCTCAAGGATGCCGTCAAGGAGAAGTGGCTCTACAACAACGCCGCCCGCGTGTTCGGGCTGGAGTAGGACCGATGCTGACGCAAGAGACCATCGACGCCACCGCCCGCGCCTGCTTCGAGATGCACCGCTCGCGCGCCCGTTACCGCCCGCTCGACGCAGCCCTCCGCGCCGCCCCGCTCGACGACGCCTATCGCGTCCAGGACGCGCTCCACAAGCTGATGGGCGCAGCGGGACGTGGAGACATCGCCGGCTGGAAGATCGCGCTGACCTCGAAGGCGATGCAGCAGATGACGGGCGTGGACCAGCCCGCGGCCGGCGCCATCTTCTCGAAGGCCGTGCATCCCTCGCCCGCGCGGATCGACGTGGCGGCCTACCATCATCTGGGGGTGGAGTTCGAGGTGGCGGTGCGCGTCGACGACGATCTGCCGGCAAGCGGCGGGCCCTGGAAGCGCACGAAGGTGGCCCGACGGGTCTCCGAGTGCCTGCCCGCCTTCGAGCTGGTCGAGGACGGCGACGCCGACTACAAGACGCTCGATGCCTTCACCCTCGTGGCGCAGAACACGTGGAACGGCGGGGTCGTCCTGGGAGCGGCGGTGACGGACTGGCGCGGTCTCGACCTCGAAAACGCGGTGACGCGCTGCTGGATCAACGACGAGCCCGCCGGCCAGGGCAAGACCGGCGATGCCATGGGTCATCCCTTCGAAGCCGTGGCGTGGGTGGCGAACCTCCTCAATCGCCACGGCCGCATGCTCCGGAGCGGGATGATCGTGATGACGGGCAGCAGCATCACGACCAAGTTCCCGGCGCCAGGCGACCGCGTGCGCTTCGCCATCGACGGCCTGGGTGAAGTGGCGCTGGAGGCCGCGCGGTAGCAACCTTTCACCGCGCCGGCCGGGCACCGCCCTCCGCCCTCCGCCGGGCGAGATCCCGGCGCGGCCCGATCCGGCTGGGATAGAATCTCGTCCGCGACGCGGAGTGGGCAGGAACGACTCTCTGGGAGGAGCGGACCATGGATCTGGGTCTTCAAGGCAAGCGTGCGATCGTGACCGGCGGAAGCCTGGGCATCGGCAAAGCCATCGCGCGGGAGCTGGCCCGCGAGGGGGCGGACGTGGCCATCGTGGCGCGCACGAAGGACCAGCTCGAGGCAGCGGCGAAAGAGCTCGCCGCCGAGACCAGGCGCCGCGTCATTCCGCTGGCGTGCGACGTCAGCAACCGGGCGCAGGTGGACGCGATGGTGGCCCAGGCGGCCACGCAGCTGGGCGGCCTCCACATCCTCGTGAACAGCGGCTCTGCGCCGGGCGGCTCGGCCACGGCCACCGGGCCCATCGAAACCGTGGTGGACGAGGACCTGCTGCAGGACTTCAACGTGAAGTACGTGGGAGCGCTCCGCTGCGCGCGCGCCGCCATCCCCTTCATGAAGGAGCAGAAGTGGGGCCGCATCATCAATATCAGCGGGACCAACGCCCGCAACGCCGGGAACTTGAGCGGGGGGGCGCGCAACACCTCCCTCGTGCATCTCACCAAGACCCTGGCCGTCCAGGTGGGCCGCTTCGGAATCACCGTCAACTGCATTCACCCGGGCATCACGCGCACCGAGCGGACTCCACGACTGGTGGCGGCCCGCGCGGCGGAGCTGGGCGTGGCGCCCGCGGACGTCGAGACCCGCGACTTCGCCCCCGATTCCCCCCGCGGCAACGCCATCTGCCGCATGGTGGACGCCGCCGAGATCGCCTACGTCACCGCGTTCCTGGCCTCGGACAAGGCCTGGGCGGTCACCGGCGAGCTGATCGTGGCGACAGGCGGCGCCGGCCGGTCGGTGTACTACTAGCCTCCGCGAGCGCGGCCGGAGCAACGTCATGGCCCGGGTCGATCTGATCAACGTGTGCAAGACGCTCAAGGACGGCGACAGAGCCGGCTCCGGGCTGCCCCTCATCGGGGCCATGCGGGACATGGTGGGGGCGTCGGGCGGCCGAGCAGCGTTCTCCATCCAGAATCTGAACGTGATGATTCCCGATGGCGAGACCGTGGTCATCCTGGGTCCCAGCGGGTGTGGCAAGACCACGCTCCTGAAGATGATCGCCGGCTTGATCGAGCCCGACTCGGGACAAGTCCAATACGACGGCGTGGACGTGAAGGATGTCCCCCCGGGCGGACGGCGGATCGGCATGGTCTTTCAGAACTACGCGCTCTATCCCCACCTGAGCTCGAGAACGAACGTGATGTCGTATTTTCATTTCAGGAAAAAGACCCCGGAGCTGGACGCAATGGCCGCGGCCAAGTACCAGAGGACCAGCGAGCTCATGGGGGTCGAGCTGTCGTATCTCATGGATCGCAAGCCGACGAGGCTGTCCGGGGGAGAGAAACAGCGAGTGGCCCTCGGCCGCTGCATCACGAGGGATCCCGCCCTCTTCCTGCTGGACGAGCCCTTCTCCAACCTCGACCAGGCCCTGAGGGAGAAGTACCGCGTCAACCTCAAGATCCTGCTGAAGCAGTTCAGCATCACCACGGTGTACGTGACCCACGATCACTACGAGGCGTTGATCCTGGCCGATGTGCTGGTCATCATGGATCGGGGCGGCATCGAGCAGGTTGGAACCTACCAGGAGATCTACGACCGGCCCCGGAACGCTTTCGTGGCCGGCTTCCTGAACCGGCACGTCGGCACTCCACCCATCAATCTCATCGACGCGAAGTACATGGCCCAAGGCCAGTCACTGGGGAATGCGCGCGTGGGCGTGCGGCCCGAGGACCTCGAGGTGTCGAGGGAAGACAGAACGGGCGGTATCAGGGGGACCATCGCCGCCAGGCTGAGGCTCCCCATGTTGAACGCCACGATCCTCACCATCACGGTGGAGAACCAGGAGCTCGTCGCGGAGATCCCCAGCGAGGAGAACCTTCGCGGCGGCGACCAGGTTTGTCTCACTCTCAAGCGGTATCACGTATTCGACAAGGCGACAGGCATGCGGCTGCGGACCGTTCCGGAGATGCCGTGAGCCGGGCCGTCCTGTGCGCGATGCTCCTGGCTCTCCTGGCTTCGTCGGGCATGGCATTGGCCCAGCCCGCCCGCGACGACGGCGCCGAGCGAGAGCGGGCGTTCATCGAGGGGCTCCGAAGCGAGGATCCTGCCTCGGCCGATCGGTTCATCGCGCTCCGCGATGCCCAACGGCAGGCCATGGCCGAGCTGAGACGCAAGGAGGGCCAGGTCAACGCGATGCCTGCCGATCTTCGCGCCTCCTTCCTCCCGCAGCTCAAGCAGGCCCAGCGGAAATATCTGGACTCGCAGGTCAAGATTCTCGATTTTCTCGACGAGCGCGATCGTCGCGGCATCGCGCGCCTGCAGGACGAGATCGGCCAAATCAAGCGGGCTCTCGAAGAGCGCCAGCGGTCCCGCGAAGAGCTGAAAAAGCTCCTGTCCGACTAGCAGTTGAGAGGTCGTCGACTCCGTGCTACTAGAAAAGAAAGGGCGCGCCACGGGCGCTTCCGAAATCGAATCCAAGGGAGGGTCACGTCATGGGAAATCCTTTCGTACATGTCGAATTGATGTCCAACGACGTCGGCAAGGCCAAATCGTTCTTTGGGAAGCTGTTTGACTGGAAGCTCGAGGACATGCCGATGGGCGACAGCAACTACACGATCATCAAAGTCGGTGAGGGCACCGGGGGCGGCATCATGAAAAACCCTATACCCGGCGCCCCCTCAGCCTGGATGGCATATGTGCTGGTGGACGATCTGAAGAGGACAACGGACAAGGCCAGGTCGCTTGGCGCGACCGTGATGAAGGAGGCGACCGAAGTGCCGGGAATGGGCTCGTTCACCATCATCACCGACCCGACCGGCGCGATGCTCGGGCTCTGGGAAACCAAGAAGGCCTGATATGGGG
>WNFO01014832.1_pt1 | contig 10896 bp, 7 predicted proteins | sample 5400251 | NCBI WGS metagenome assembly WNFO01 (sample SAMN13153354, study PRJNA577476) | soil metagenome | isolation source: 100 cm saprolite under Madrone tree | place: USA:California | collected 2016-06-14 | reverse complement strand
ATACTCAGACTGCGGCGAGTTTATCGCCCGCGGACAAAGCTGCTCTGTTGAAAAAGCTTAAGGATGCGAAGCAGCACGACAAAGAAGCGCGCAAAGGATGGTCGCAGGAGCCGCTCACGCAAGCGACCTACGATTCGAAGATCAAGGATATCAATCGGCTGATCGACAAGCTCCAAAAGGGCGAGGATTTCCCTCTGAGCGACGTTGACAAGGCGGTCGCTTCTCCCGGCAGCGCCCCGTATTAAGAAATAAAAGGGGCGGCTCGATCCCGAGCCGCCCCAACCGTTTCGAATCGACGCTCCGATCCGATTAGTTTGTTTTTTCGGTCGAGGACTTTTCGGTGGTCGTAGTAGAGCCACCCGGATTGCTGTTGTCGCTCGAGGTCGTGGTCGTCGAGGACTCGGAGGTCTTCTCAGAAGCCTGCGCCGGAGAGGCGGCCGCGCCCGGAGCGCCCGGGGCACCCGGTGCTCCCGCAGGTCCTGGCTCGCCAGCAACGGGGACCGGTACGGTATTAGTAGTTTCCTTTTCGCATCCCACGGCCACGGTACCGAGCAGAAATGCGACACCAATCAAAGCCGCGGCATTACTCAGTTTTCTCTTCATAGTGACTACTCCTTATTCCTCCCGCTGACTATTCCTGTACGTAATCTGTTTTTTGCCTGCAGGCGCGGGACAATCCCTCCGAAACAATACCGACCGAGGCTCATTCGCTCGCATCACGCGACGATTTGCGCCCATATCCAGATGATCGTTTACGATCACCTACAACTATTGTCTCCGAGAAAAATGGGGCGGGTCAAGGGAAAATATTTTTTCCCGAGTATAGTTGCACTAGCTACGTGATTTCGCGGAGTGCTGTTGAGTCTTGGTTTTTTCCTGAGCGAATGCGCGCATCCCGCGCCGGACAAGTTTCATCGCGGAAGTCACGCCCGCGCGGTGACTCGATCACCACGTTGAGATCCGTCGAGTCGTGGTCAAAGGCCGGAAGGGCGGCCAGATTTCGATGCTTCATAGTCGTATCGCGGGCAATTTATGTGCCGTCTGCTGAATGCTCTTAAGGACAAGGGGCGGCTGGCTCTTCGCATAGAAAAAATTTCCGCATTTTTGGATACTTTGGCAAAAATGAAAAATTTATTCGCCTTTGCGACTATTTCTTTCGTAAAAAAAGGCACGCTCCTTGCGTTGCTGAGGTTGGACGAAAACATCATCGACTGAAGGCCGACGAATTGGACTCCGAAAAGAAACTCGAAAAAGAATTCGTCCGTTACTCGCGTAAGCGGGTGCGCGAACTCAAATCGAGCTTTGCGCAAATCATCGAGAAGTCGGATAGCGGAGCGGTCCATGATTTCCGAAAAGCGACGCGTCATTTGCAAACAATTGTGGACGCGATCGGAATTCGTCGGCCGTCGCGCAAGACGGACAAAGTTCGCCGCCGGCTGCAGAAATGCCGGCATGCACTCGGCGCGTGGCGCGACGACGAGGTCGTGCTCAAGGAACTGAGGAAGGCTCAACGAAAGGCACGCGCCAGGGACCAGCGTCATTGCTGGTCTCAGGTTGCAAAACGAACCGTTAAGAGACGGCGGCGAACGCTGAAGAAGTTTTTCCGAAACTACAAATCGCTACAAGTCGGCGCCACTGGGGCGAAAGCGAAGACTCTCGTCAAAAAGAAGATCCAGTCTGAATCCACGATGGACAATCTTCGACTGCTTCTGGAGCGCGGCTGGGAAAGGTGGAACGGAGCGATCAACGATTTTCTCGACGATTCGACCGTGGCCAAGATGCACGCAGTGCGTATCAAGGCCAAGACACTGAGATACTCAGTTGGGCTGAGTCAGCGGCTGTATCCCGACAACCATTTAGAGAGTGCAAGTGAATGGCTAGAGGAAATACAGGACCGAATAGGCGCCTGGCATGATGAATTCATGCTGGGTCAGCGCGCATTGGAGACTTTCTCCCGCACTCCACGAGATCCAGGCGCCGTTAAGGTGATACGGGAAATAAAGGAAAAGGAAATTGCGATGGCGGAGTCAGCGCGCGACCTCATCTCTTCGATCGGGAAAACAAAACAGTATCAGCGGCTGCAGAAGCTCCTGTCGGCGACAGTATATGCCATGACCAATGGCAGCGATCCTGAGAGGCTCGCAACTGAAAGCATACGGGGGCCACTGCCATAGCTCGTAAGTAACTATACCAACTGGCTATTCGTGATTCGGCTGATTGACTATGTTTGCAAATCGATCTGAGATGCCGCACGCTTACATTGGAACCTCGGGATGGAACTATCGACAATGGCGCGGTAGCTTTTTCCCCGAGACCCTCCCCACGAAGCAGTGGCTCTCTTACTACGCGAGCCGCTTTGACTCGGTCGAGGTCAACTACTCGTTCTATCGCCTGCCCTCGGCCAAGACCTGCGAAGCCTGGTATGAGCTGACGCCGCAGCGTTTTTGTTTTGCGATGAAAGCGTCTCGCTACCTTACTCATGTGAAGCGTTTGCGCGACGTTCGCGAGGCGTGGAACACTTTTCTCGAGAGCGTGCGCGTTCTGAAGCAGAAACTCGGACCGATTCTGCTGCAGTTTCCATCGAATTTTCGGGCGTCAGAGGTGAATCTCGAAGCGGTCGATGAATTCCTCAAGTATGCGGTTCGCGCGACCTCACGACGTCTTGCGCTGGAATTTCGTGATCAGTCCTGCTTCGGCGAAGAGATGATGGCGGTTCTCCGTAAGCATCGCGCGGCACTCGTCATTTCTCATTCGAGTCGATATCCTGTACCTGAAGTCGAGGCAACGTCGGACTTCGTCTATTTCCGGTTTCACGGTCCAAGAAAGTTGTTCGCATCCTCTTACTCTGATACGGAACTTCACACGTGGGCTAAGACGATAAAGGGGTTTCTGGAAAAACGACGCGATGTGTATGCGTTCTTCAACAATGATTCCGGAGGTCACGCTCCACGCAATGCCCAAGCTCTGTTGCGACAGCCCGAATCTTCGCGCAATGATCTATTGCATCAAATCTCAAACTAGTCTTGGCTTTTATTTGCGTCGCGTGACTGACTAATAACCCGCTCCATTGTGAGCCGAAGTAAGTTCGCTTTACTTGATGATTCTGCCGGCGATGTCCTCGTCACAAGCACACAACGATACCGCGCCGATTTTGCCTGAACGAGGCCTCAGCCATATCGTTATCGAGGACGTAACGCCTTCGGTCGATTGCGGGCGTTATCCGGCAAAGCGGATCGTGGGCGAGCCATGCGTAGTCGAAGCGGATATTTTTCGCGACGGCCATCAGGTAATCCGCGCCGCGGTAAAATGGCGCCGCAAGCAAGACGAAGTATTTGACGAAGCGCCGATGCTGCCGCTCGACAACGACCGATGGCGCGGCGAATTTCGTCCCACCGACAATACACGCTACGTATTTACGATCGAAGCATGGACCGATCTTTTTGCCAGCTGGCTTGCGGACTTCACCAAGAAGGTGAATGCGGCGCGGCCAATCGCATCCGATGTCCTTGAAGGAATTGCCCTCGTCGAGAAAATGATCTTGACTGCGCGCGGCGCCGATCGCGAATTGCTCGAGCGCGCGCTGGCGGGACTCCGGAAGACGCTAGATGGATCGAGAGTGCTCAAGGTGATCGGCGATCCTGAAATCTCCGCTGCCGCCAGCCGCGTCGGCGAGCGGTTTGGCGTGACGCGATTCGAGCCGATCCTGGAACTGGTCGTAGATCGCGAGAAGGCTCGCTTCGGAACATGGTACGAGATGTTCGTGCGATCACAGGGAAGGCAACCCGATAAGCCGGGCACCTTCACCGACGCGGAGCGGCGCTTGCCCGAGCTTCGGGACTTGGGTTTCGACGTCGTGTACCTCGCGCCGATCCATCCGATCGGTCACACCAATCGCAAAGGTCCGGACAATGTGCTCAACGGCGGAACGAATTCTCCCGGCAGTCCGTGGGCGATTGGAAGTGAGGCAGGAGGTCACATCGCGATCGATCCATCGATAGGAACGCTTGGCGACTTCGATCGCTTCAATGCGACTGCCAATCGTCTCGGACTCGAGGTGGCGCTAGACTTCGCGATTCAATGTTCGCCCGACCATCCGTGGGTTCGCGAGCATCCGCAATGGTTCGGTCATCGGCCGGACGGGAGCATCAAATACGCCGAGAATCCGCCCAAGCAATACGAGGATATCTATCCAATCGATTTTGACACCTCCGATCAGCGCGGCTTACTGGAGGAGATGCTGCGGACCGTGAGCTTTTGGCGCGAGCATGGGGTGAAGATTTTTCGGGTCGATAATCCACACACCAAGCCGGTGCAGTTCTGGAACTGGCTAATCAATGAAGTACAAACTATTCATCCCGAAGTGATTTTCCTGGCAGAGGCTTTTACGCGACCGAAGATGATGAAGGCTTTGGCGAAAGCCGGTTTTACTCAGTCGTATACCTACTTCACATGGCGTAATAGTAAGATGGAACTGACTGAGTATTTGACCGAACTCACTCAAACTTCAACGCGCGAATATTTTCGGCCTAACTTTTTCACCAACACTCCCGATATTCTCCCGCCAGTGCTGCAGACTGGGGGACGCGGAGCTTTCAAAATGAGGTTGGTACTCGCGGCGACACTGTCGCCTTCATACGGAATCTACAGCGGTTTTGAGCTATGCGAAAATCAGGCGATTCCGAGCACCGAGGAGTATCTGAATTCGGAGAAGTACCAGATCAGAGTGCGCGATTGGCACCAGGCCGGAAACATCAAAGAGTTCATCGGACGGGTCAACAAGATTCGCCACGACAATCCCGCACTTCAGCAGTTTCTCAATCTACAGTTCCTGAATACCGATAACGACCAAATCCTATTCTTCGCCAAGACTGCTTTAGATAACGATAATGTTATCCTGGTTGCCGTCAATCTTGATCCTTTACACGCACAAGCTTGTACGGCGCTGGTGCCACCGGACGTGGTCGGCGTTGCCCCAGGGCGGAGTTACCGCGTCACCGATCTGCTTACCGGGAGCAGCTACGTTTGGTCTGATCGCAATTACGTGCGGCTCGATCCGGCCGTCGAGAGCGCACATATCCTGCGCGTCGAAAAGCGCCTGTGAGTTCTGAACGTGCCCACAAAGCTTCGGCCTGAACCCGGCTCCACATCTGATCCGCTCTGGTACAAGGATGCCATCTTCTATGAACTACGAGTCCGTTCGTTCTTCGACAGCAACGCCGACGGTGTTGGTGATTTCCCGGGCCTGACTGCGAAACTCGACTACCTGCATTCGTTGGGCGTGACGGCGCTCTGGTTACTTCCCTTTTATCCTTCTCCAATGAAGGACGATGGCTACGATATTTCCGACTACACAGATATTCACCCGGTTTGCGGGACGCTGCGGGACTTCAAGATATTCGTTCGCGAAGCACATAAGCGCGATCTGAAAGTAGTAACTGAGTTAGTATTGAACCACACCTCGGACCGTCACGAATGGTTTCAACGAGCGCGACGTTCACCTGCAGGTAGTACCTATCGCGATTACTATGTGTGGAGCGATACTGCGGAGCGCTACAAGGACGCGCGGATCATCTTCGGGGACTTCGAACCTTCCAACTGGTCGTGGGATCCGGTGGGCAAGGCATATTACTTTCATCGATTTTACTCTCATCAACCGGATCTGAACTACGACAACCCTGCGGTAGTCCGGGAAATTCGAAGAGTAATATCGTTCTGGCTTAGTCTCGGCGTGGACGGGCTCAGGCTCGACGCAGTTCCCTACCTCTTCAAGCGCGAAGGCACAAATTGCGAGAATTTGCCCGAAACACACGCATTCCTGCGCGAATTGAGAGCATACATCGACACGCACTTCGCCAACCGAATGCTGCTCGCCGAGGCCAATCAATGGCCTGAAGACGCTGTTGCGTACCTGGCGGAAGGCAAGGAATGCAACATGGCGTTTCACTTTCCGCTGATGCCGCGGATGTTCATGTCAGTCAGGATGGAGGATCGATTTCCCCTTACCGATATCTGGGCGCAGACGCCGGAAATCGATCCTACCTGTCAGTGGGCATTGTTTCTGCGTAATCACGACGAACTGACTCTCGAGATGGTGACCGACGAGGAGCGCGATTATATGTATCGCGCCTATGCGCAAGATGCGCGAATGAGGGTCAATCTGGGTATTCGACGGAGGCTTGCACCGCTGCTCGGGAATCATCGACGTACTATTGAACTGAATAATGCATTACTGTTTTCGCTACCCGGAACGCCCGTCATCTACTATGGCGACGAAATTGGAATGGGCGACAATGTCTATTTGGGTGATCGGGATGGAGTACGCACCCCGATGCAATGGAGCGCGGATCGCAACGCGGGATTTTCAGCGGCTAACCCACAGCGTTTGATCCTGCCCGTGATCATCGACCCCGAATACCACTACCAAAGCGCCAACGTTGACGCGCACGAAAGCAATCGCCATTCGCTGCTCTGGTGGATGCGCCGCATGGTCGCGTTGCGCAAACAGCACAAAGCATTCGGGCGCGGATCGATGGAGTTTCTGAGCCCGGAAAACCCGCACGTGCTGGCGTTCATCCGCGCGTATGAGGGCGAGCAGATACTGGTGGTCGCCAATCTTTCGCGCTTCGTACAGTACGTCGAACTCGATCTATCGAAATACAAGGGAACAACGCTGATCGAGCTCTTTGGCCGCACGCCTTTTCCACAGGTAGGAGATTTGCCCTACCTGCTCACCCTCGGACCGCATGGGTTCTTCTGGTTCTCTATCGAACAACCCAAGTCCACCACCGCTGCCGAACAAGCCGAGTATCAAATTCCGCGCATCGAGATGAGCGCAGGGTTCGAGGGTATCATGCGAGGCGACGCGCGCCGGCAGTTCGAGCGGCTATTGCCCCGCTATTTGCCGCATTGCCGGTGGTTTCGCGCCAAGAGCAGAACGATCGCTAACGTCACGGTTGGCGACACGATCTCTACGATGCGGTAGTTGATCCGAATTTTCTGAACACACTACTCGAGATTATCGCGAGGCGTAGGCGTCATCGAGGGTCGGCAGGCGAACTCCTTCCCGGCGCCACCCAGGCGTTTCATCAGATGCGCGGGGATCCCGAATCGCGGCTTGAACCCCGCGTCCTGAAAGTAGAACAGAGCAATAGTTCGGTGGTGTACGGTGACCGCTTAATCATCAAACTCTTTCGCCGTATCGAAGCTGGCGTGAATCCCGACCTCGAGATTGGCCGCTTCCTGACTTCCCACGCGCTTTTTTCGCATGTACCTCCCTTGGCGGGATGGATCGATTACCGCTCCCCGGCTGGCGAGCAGAGAAATCTCGCCGTGCTGCAAGGCTTCGTTCCGAACGAAGGCGACGCCTGGCAATTCACGCTCGGAGAGTTGCACCGTTATCTCGAGAACGCGGCCACCAGGTCGGAGCCGGCGCCGTCCACGCAGAAGACGCTCGTCGAGCTGCTGGCGCTAAACGAGCCGGACCCGCTGGCCTCCGAGCTGGTCGGTCACTATCTCGACGCCGCCCGATTGATGGGCAAACGCCTGGCAGAACTTCACCTGGCTCTGGCTTCCACAGCGGACGATCCGGATTTTGCTGCCGAGCCTTACTCGACGCTCTACCAGCGATCGACATTCCAATCGATGCAGAATCTCCTCTCTCGGGTCATGCGCACGATCAACAGCCGCGCCTCCATTGTTCCAAAAGATTTGCGCGAGCAAGCACAACTGATCGCGACCCATCAGCGCGAGATCGCGGCCCGATTCGATGCGTTTCTCCGTTGCCCCATGAGCGTGGTGCGGATGCGCATCCATGGCGACTTGCATCTCGGGCAGATTCTGTACACTGGGAAAGACTTTGCCATTATCGATTTCGAGGGCGAGCCGGCGCGTCCGCTCAGCGAGCGCCGTCTCAAGCGCGCTGCCCTTCGAGACGCTGCGGGGATGTTGCGCTCGTTCCATTACGCGGCGCTCACCTCGACGATCGAGCAGCTCCGAATCGGCGCACTTGGCAAGTTCGATTTCGCTGGTATGGAGCCATGGGCGAACTTCTGGCGGACCTGGTCGTCGTGGTCGTTCCTGAAAGGCTATTTGGAAGCCGCCGGCCACGCCCCGTTTATTCCGAAGAGCGACAACGAGCTTAGAATCCTCCTCGACGCGTTCGTGATGGACAAAGCGATTTACGAACTTGGCTACGAACTCAACAACCGTCCCGACTGGCTATTGATTCCATTACTCAGTATCAGTCAGTTGCTAGGGCTTGAAAGTACTAAAACGCAAAACCTGATCCTCTCCAAACCTGGGACGCATGAAAGCCCGCACGCATAGCCGGAAGCCGACCACTCCCAGCGAGGCGAGTGTTTCGAACATTCCGCTGGAGGAGTTGAACAGCTTCCTTCAGCTGCGGCATCGCGATCCACATTCGATTCTCGGCGCGCATCCGACCGATCGCGGAGTAATTGTACGCGCGTACCGCCCCGATGCTCAGCGACTATTCTTGATCGTTGACGATGAACCACCGCGGAAGATGACTAGGCGGCGAGAGCCGGGTTTGTTCGAAATCCTGGTCTCCGAGCGACGGGAAGTGTTCCCGTATCGGCTCGAAGTCCGCTATCCGGGCGACTTCGTCACGACGATTCGACAACCGTATTCGTTCCCGCCGACGCTCGGTGAACTCGACCTCCATTTGTGGGCTGAACAAAAACACGAACGGATCTGGGACAAGCTAGGTGCGCACCTTCGCGATCTGCAGGGTGTGCAGGGCATTTCATTTGCAGTCTGGGCGCCGAATGCGGCTGGCGTCAGCGTGGTTGGCGATTTCAATAGCTGGGACGGACGCCTCGACATGATGCGGATGCTCGGAAACTCAGGCGTCTGGGAGATATTTGTGCCGGACGTCTCAGCCGGTACGCGTTATAAGTTTGAGATTAGAACCAAAGCGGGCGGACTGGCTATTAAGAGTGATCCGTTCGCATTAGCTACTGAATGCCCACCGGCTACTGCGTCGAGGGTATATCATTCTGATTACTCATTTAACGATAATGCCTGGGTCTCCGCGCGCGATCGTCGCGATCCTTTGCGTAGCCCGGTCTCAATATATGAGATGCATCTCGGCTCCTGGCGGCGAGTTCCGGAGGAAGGTAACCGGCCGCTAAGTTATCGCGAACTGGCCTCCTCACTTGTCGAGTACCTATCGGACCTTGGCTTCACGCATGTCGAATTCCTTCCCGTGATGGAGCATCCGTTCACCGGTTCGTGGGGATATGAGACGACCGGTTACTATGCTCCCACGGCGCGGTACGGATCGCCAGACGACTTTCGTTACCTAATCGACTGCCTACATCAAAATGGTATTGGAGTGATACTCGACTGGACGCCCGCTCATTTCCCAACCGACGCATTTGGACTCGGTCGCTTCGACGGGAGCGCATTATACGAGCATGAGGATCCGCGCCAGGGTTTCCATCCCGAATGGAACACTTTCATTTTCAATTTCGGCCGCGACGAGGTGCGCAGCTTTCTGCTCGGCAGCGCGGACTATTGGATCGAGGAATTCCATGCTGACGGGATTCGCGTCGATGCGGTCTCGTCGATGCTGTACCTCGACTATGGCCGAAAGAATAGCGAATGGATTCCGAATATCCACGGCGGCAACGAGAATCTCGAGGCGATTTCATTTCTCAAGGAGCTCAATCGGCGCATCTATGCGCGCCATCCGGGCGCGATGATAATCGCGGAAGAGTCCACCTCATGGCCCGGGGTCAGCCGCCCGCTATACCTCGGCGGTCTTGGTTTCGGCTTTAAGTGGGACATGGGATGGATGCACGACACTCTGAACTACTTCAGCAATGCTCCGATCTATCGCCGATTTCATCATCGCGATCTGACCTTTGGATTTGTGTACGCGTGGTTCGAAAATTTTATGCTACCGCTCTCCCACGACGAGGTCGTTTACGGTAAGCGGTCGCTGCTCGACAAGATGCCTGGTGATCGATGGCGGAAGTTCGCCAACTTGCGCGCACTCTTCGGCTACATGTGGGCGCGATCGGGCAAAAAGATCCTCTTCATGGGCGGCGAGTTCGGGCAGTGGCGCGAATGGAATCACGACGCGAGCCTCGATTGGAACCTGCTTGATGAGCCTGATCACCGCGGTGTTCAGAACTTGATTCGCGATCTCAATCGCATCTATCGCGCGGAGCCGGCGTTGTGGGAAGCCGATCATCAGCCGGCGGGTTTCCAGTGGATCGATGCAAACAATTCCGATGAGAACGCGATCGCCTTCATGCGGATTGCTCCGTCAAGCGGCCGGAGGATCGTCTGCGTGTTTAATTTCTCGCCGGTCGTACGCACCGGATATCGCGTCGGCGTTCCCTCTCCCGGCGTCTATCGCGAAATTCTCAACAGCGACTCGAGCCTCTACGGCGGGAGCAATCAGGGCAACGCGGGTGCAGTCACAGCGCAGCGAGTGCCGTGGCATGGACTCCCGCATTCGCTCTCGCTCACACTGCCCCCACTCGCGACGCTCTGGTTCGAAGTTCCCGTTTCGAGCTAAGCGCGCGCATTCGACGCGATCCGCCGACCCGTCGAAGGATCGAAAAAATGCACGCGCGAGGAATCGAGAAACAAGGTCAGATGTGCGCCGGCCTCTACGCGCCGGGACAGTTCCGCGCGAATCGGAATTGTTCCGAGCTTCGCATACACGATGTAGGTAGTGCCTGAGAACTCGACGCTCTCGACGACCACCTCGAGCGCGTCGCGTCCCTCTCCCGCTTCCAGAGCCAGATCGCGAGGACGAATTCCAACCTTGATTCGCGCAGGGCAGTCTTTCGGCGGCTCGATTTTGAGATCGATGCCGTCAACGGTGAGGCTCTTTCCCGGTGTTGTCTCCGCGAGGAGGAA
>WNFO01005736.1_pt1 | contig 10897 bp, 10 predicted proteins | sample 5400251 | NCBI WGS metagenome assembly WNFO01 (sample SAMN13153354, study PRJNA577476) | soil metagenome | isolation source: 100 cm saprolite under Madrone tree | place: USA:California | collected 2016-06-14 | reverse complement strand
GGCGTTTATACCAGGGAAGGAAAGTACGACAAAGCGCTCCAAGCGCTGGACACCGCTGTCCAACTCGATCCCAAACGGGCCGACCTGCGCGCGGCGCGCGCGCGCGCCTTTCGGGATGCAGGAGAGCGTGCACGGGCTCGCGCCGAGTTTCAGGAAGCTTTGCGTTTCGATCCTGGCAGCGCTGAGGCCCGCTCCGGTCTGACTTCTCTTCGTGGAGAACCAAGAAGCGAACTGCGTCTGGGCAGCGAAACGGATCTTCTCAGCTACACCTCGGCGTACGAGGGCAGTTGGGCAAGCCTGGTCACTCACTGGACGCCGAAGTGGGCCACGAGCCTCGCCGAAAGCGTCTACCAGCGGGGCGGACTGATCGCCGAAAAATTTACGGGCAGCGCCACCGCCAGGCTGCCCCAGCTAGGCGCGTTGAGCCTGGGTGGCGCGGTCGCACATGACAACGCGGTGATTCCCAAGAGTGAAGCTTTCTTCGATTTGGATCATGGTTGGAAAATCGGGGAAGTCACTCCTGTGCGCGGCGTCGAGTTTGTCTACGGGCAGCATTGGTATTGGTACCAGGCTGCCCGGATTCTTACCTTGAATGGCACCGCGATTATGTACTTACCGCGAGACTGGTCGTTTTCGCTTGGCGCCACCGGTGCGCGAAGCTCGTTTTCGGGTAGCGGAGTGGAGTGGCGTCCTTCCGGAACGGCACGTTTAGGATTTCCCTTGGTGGCCAAAAGTCTCTCCGGGAATGTGTTCTTCGCCGCCGGTACGGAGAATTTTGCGGCCGCCGATCAAATTGGCAGGTTCGCTTCGCAGACCTACGGAGGTGGCTTGCGATTTCGTTTCAGCTCACGGCAAGACCTGAGCTTCGTGAGCTCCTATCAAAGGCGCACGCAAAACCGAACCGATACGTACCTTGGGATCAGCTATGGAATCCGTTTTTGACAAATTATGGAGGCTGGGGCCCGCACCGTTCGTGCTGAAGGCCATTGTCGTTGCTATCGTGGCCGACGTGTTGCTGCTCGCCTTCATTTTGCTGCGCCGTACCCGCCGCAAACGGTACTTCGCCAAGCGCGATGCACGCGTGTTCCAGTTCCGGCAAAAATGGGACGCACTGATTTCCGGGCAAATTCCCTTTGAGACCTGGCGAAAAAAGTCCTTTGATCGGCGCATCGTGGAAGCGATCGCCCTGGATGCCTTCGAGTCGGCGGGGCCGGAGGAGTCCGCGCGACTGCTAAAATTCTTGCGCGCCAGCGGCCTGATTGAGAAGCGCATCTATGAAGCGCGGCACCACACCGGCTGGCGCCGCTTGCGCGCACTGGCGGCCTTGGGCCGCACGCGCGCTCCCGAAGGAATTCCCGCGCTGGCCGAAGCCTTGCGTGATGGCAGCGAAGAGGCGCGACTAGCTGCATTGCGCGGCTTGGGAAGTATGGCCTGTCCACGAGCGGGGGAGGAAATTCTTGCCTGGGTTAGCGAGGCCGGATTGGTGGTTCCGGGGTTGCCGCTGCAAAGCGCGCTGATTCAGTGTTGCGTGGAACGTCCGCGCTTGTTGCTGCCGCATCTTAAGGTCGCCAGGGGCTCCTTGCGCGAGGTGCTCGGCCGCGTCCTGGGCGAAGTGGCCACTCCGTCAATGGGTTTGGATCTGTTGCAGTTTGTGGAAGACGATATGGCTGAATTGCGCGCCGCCGCCGCACGGGCGCTGGCCCATTCGCAATCGGGCCTGGCACTGGATGTTCTCAGTGAGTTGGTACGCGATCGCATCTGGTTCGTGCGCCTGCGCGCCATCGTGAGCCTGGGCCAGCTTTCGGATCGGCGCGCGAAACCTGCGCTCCTGCGCGGTCTTACCGATTCCCATCGCATGGTGCGTTTACGCGCCGCCGAAGCGCTGGTAGGAATCGACACGGAAATGGCGGACACCTTCGCGCAAGTCGTGGCCACGCGCGATCGCTACGGCTTGCACGCCTATTTGACGGCCGTCGAAAACGCGGACTTGCTCGGAAAATTAGGAAGCGATCTTGAACAATCCACCTCGATCGGGCCGGAAGAGAAAGAGCGGCTGCAGAGTGTGCTGCGGTCGGGCTCGCTGGACGTGCCAGACAAATCTGCTCTGGAGAATGTGGCGAAGAATGCGGTAGTGCTGCCATGATCCGCTTTTTGGAAATTTCAAACCACACGCTGTTCTGGTACTACCTTGCCAGCAACATCGCGTATCTCGTTATGTTACTGGTGGCCTTCAAAACCAGTGCGGCGCACCAACATAGACTGGAGAGCCACCGGCTGGCGTGGATTAAGGAATCACCGCTCGCGCCGCCCATCACCATCATTGTGCCGGCGCACAACGAAGAAGCTTCCATCCGCGTGGAGGTGCGAAATTTGCTCGAGCTCGATTATCCGGAACTCGAAATCGTCGTGGTGAACGACGGCTCCGACGACGGTACGCTCGACGAGATGCGCAAGGAGTTTCGCTTGCGGCCGGTCCGGAGCGTATACGTTGCGTCGCTGAAAAGCGCTCCGGTGCGCGGACTGTATCGCAGCGGCGTGGACGCAAGGCTCTTGGTGATCGACAAAGAGCCGGCGGGGAGCAAAGCGGATGCCATAAACGCGGGACTGAACGCGGCCACGTCGCCCTATGTGTGCATCGTCGACGCCGACTCCGTGCTGGAACGCGATGCGCTGCTGCGCATCATGGTGCCGGTTCTTGCCGATCCCAAGCGTGTCGTCGCTGTTGGCGGAATCATCCGGGTTCTCAACGGATCGGAAATTGCCAAAGGAAACTTGCGACGCGCGCGCTTGCCGCGGAAAAGCATCGAAATCATTCAGGTAATTGAATACCTTCGCGCGTTTTTGATCGGCAGGGAAGCGTGGAGCCAGGGAAATATGCTGATGGTTATTTCCGGCGCATTCGGCGTGTTTCGCACGGATTTGGTGCGCGCCGTCGGCGGATACAGGGCGAACACCATTGGCGAAGACTTCGACCTGGTGGCCAGGTTGCACAAGCATTTGCTGGAGAAGCACGCTGAGTATCGCATTCATTTTGTTCCGGACCCGATGTGCTGGACGGAGGTTCCGTCGGACTTGAAGTCGCTGAGCCGGCAGCGCGCGCGCTGGCAAAAAGGCTTGCTGGATGTATTGTGGACGACGCGCGCCATGCTATTTCGTCCGCGCTACGGCCGAATCGGGTTTTTTGCGCTGCCGTACTTGTGGCTGTTTGAGTTTGCCGCACCGGTTATCGAGATTCTGGGAATCGCCACCATCGTTCTTGCCGCCGTGCTCGGCGTCCTGAGCCGCGCGTTCTTTCTGCAGTTCTTGCTGTTCGGATACGCCTTCGCAACGGTCATCTCCATCGGGTCGGTGCTGCAGGAAGAAATCACCTACAAACGCTATAACGACTGGCAGGACGTGGTGCGGCTGGTCAGCTACTGTTTTTTCGAACATTTTCCCTATCGGCAGATGCACATGTTCTGGCGGTTGCAAGGTATTTGGCAATATCTGCGCGGCAACAACGTCTGGGCGCCGATGAAGCGCAAAGGGCTGAAGTCCGCCAGCGTTCCATAATTTCTCCGGTGCTGAAACGATCGCAAATCGCGGCAGAAGATAGGTTACATCGGGGCGTGCAATGTTTCGCGGCGGTTTGTTTCGCGGCGCTTTACTTCGCCAATGGGATTGGCTAGCGTTAGCGAAGAGCCCGAGCGGGCTTGCCATGGACACGCTGACCTCCGTCAAGGACCTGCTGTTTACGCTGCTGCTGAAGGTGGGCGTGGCGTCTTCGTTCGCGGCACTGCTGGCGCGGTGGAACACGTTCCGGCGCGTGCTGTTCACCGAGGAACGCGATCCGGACCAGAAACTGAAGCTGATGCTGTTCATGACGCCGCCGCTGGTTGTCGGCGTTGCGCTGCGGTTGGTGGGGTTTCCGTACCGGTTTGCCGACCTTTCGCTGGAAGGCGCATTCCTGATGGGGCTGCTGGGCGGCCGCGTAGTGGGACCGATTGGCGGCGCGATTATCACGATTCCGGCGCTGGCCGCGCATGAATGGCTGGCCATGCCGGCGGCGTCGACCGCCGGATTGCTCGGCGGATTGATGCGCCAGGCGATTCCCAATAAAGAAGATTTGTGGAATTTCGGGCCGTTCACGTTTTTGAATATTCCGCGCGACGTGGTGCGCTTGCTGCGGCAGGCAAAGATTTCCTGGGAACTGCTGCCGCTGATGGCTTGCGTTGGACTGGAACTTGGCCGCGTGGCGCTCGCCGTGGCCACCAAACCCAGGTGGCTGTTTGCGATCGATCCGCACTGGGATTGGTGGCTGGGATTGTGCGTGCTGGCCACGCTGATGTCGGTGGCGGCGCCGCTGAAGATTTGGAACAACACGCGCATCGAAATGAATCTGGAGCGGCACCAGCAGTTGCTCCTGAAGGCGCGCATGGACGCGCTTTCGAGCCAGATCAATCCGCACTTTTTGTTCAATACGCTGAACACGGTGTCGTCGCTGATCCGCTTTGATCCGGACGCGGCGCGCGGGGTGGTGCTGAAGCTGAGCAACATTTTGCGGCGGCTGCTGCGCAAGCACGAAACGTTTGTGCCGCTGCGCGAGGAGCTGCATTTCATCGACGATTACCTGGACATCGAAGTGGCGCGGTTTGGGCGCGATAATTTGGAAATCGTGAAGCATGTCGATGACGAGGCGCTGGAGGCGTTCGTGCCGAGCATGTTGTTGCAGCCCATCGTGGAGAATTGCTTGAAGCACGGACTGGCGCCGAAAATCGATGGCGGCCGGATCCAGTTGCGCACGTCCAATCGCGACGGGCGGTTGCATATCGAGATTGAAGACAACGGCGTGGGCATTTCCGAAGAGAAGATGCCGCACGTGTATGTAGAGGGCATCGGCTTGAGCAATGTGCGCGAGCGGCTGCGCGTGCTGTACGGCGCCGATTTCCGCCTGGAAATCGAAAGCCACACGGGGCAGGGCACGGTGATTCGCATTGATATCCCTGAACTCGTGTCCACCATGCAAGCGGTTGGGTAAACAAGTACCGGAAAGTGGTGAGTGGCGAGCAAGATTCAAGATTGAGGAAGAGGAACCCACCCCCCACCCGGGTGTTTTTGGAAAAGAGGCTCCAAGCGATTGAAAACAAAGGACGGGAGCTCGCAAGAGACAGCAAAGAGGCGGCAAGCGTTTGAAAGTAAAAGAGTTGGCATGTTTGCAGGTCCAAACGTCTGAACGTCGGGAATGATGAAGGGTACACCCCCGTGGCGATAGAAAGAGTGCGGAAGCCATTGAAAATAGGAGGGATAGCGGCGTGCCGTTGCGCAAAAGAGTGCGTAATCGCATGAAACTGCTGGGGTTGCAGGGATGTGATAGGAAGCAAAGGGGTTGAGCGCTCGAAGACGGGAAAAAGAGCAACACAGAGATCGCTGAGACCGGAACACAAAGGGCGCAGAGGGTACACCCCGTGGCGAAGGGAAGTATGCGGAAGCTGCTGAGAACGGGAGAGATGTTGACGCCACGTGGTGCAGATGACGCAGGAAACAAGAAAGTGGATAGTGGATAGTGGGTAGTGGGAGTGAGCAGTGAGTAGTGGCAGCGACTCGACGGCGCGCTGCGGCGGGTAGATGACGGGTAAATGAGGACCGAGCTTGCGACTTTGGGCGGGGACTGCGGCGACCATGGGGAAGGGTAGCGCGGGTTCAACTTGGAAGTAAATCAAAAAGCATTGAATGGTCGAATTTCGGGGTTGAATGGGGATTAGGAGCAGCGAACTGCGACGGTCGTGAAAATTCGAAGAGCAGAATTCATGTGAACCAGGGATGGATTTGGAGGATGCGCAAAGTCAAAAGCGGCGAGAGGTCGTTCGGTAACGACGCTCGGAATGCAAGAAGCGCATCCTGATTTCTCAAATTCGCCCTAAAGATGCAAAGCTGCGGATGTTTGTGGGGGCTCCTGACAAGCTCGGAGCCGGCAGTTCGGGCACGTAGGGGCTTGCACAGCGGTCGAGGCTCTCGCTCAGGACCATCAACGTCAGAAGCGCGGTGAGAACGCGTTTTTTCAGCTCGTCCGACAAGCGCAGGCCACCAGTAGTCACACGGGAGAGTTTCGTCGCAGCTGTCTTGATGTAATTTGCTATCACCGATTGCCGAGCTGGGCTGGCCCACCCCCTAGCGGCTTCGCGACGCATCTCCGTGCAGGCCTGCTCGACGGCCTGGATAAAGTGCAGAACGCAGAGGCGCTCAACTTCCAGTTCCGGCGGCACAGGGGTCTGACAGCCAGGTAAGCGAGACTGGTCCTGGCAGAAGTCCATAACTACCACCCTCTAACTTATTGCCTAGCAAGCCCGGTACCATAGACCTAGGAGTTGAGGAGCCTGGGTCGAGGGAATCAGGGCGTAGGTTACGGCGCTGGACTTCTTCAGTACGGGCAGGGAGGCAGCCTAGATCATGCCCACTCTAAGGAGAATGAACTGGCGCCAGTTCCCCTAAGTCCCAGAAAGATAGTCGTTTATGTCGGGACACAAAAAGCACTGGAATAGATTCGTAACCGATGCGCTCGGCTGAGAAACTCTCGCTCCGAATCACTCAGTATTGGCTCCCCTAGCTCCGGCGACCAAGACCCCATCCTGGCCACAAAGGGTGGTGATCCGATGCCTACCCGGTAGGTCATTCTTCGGTAGCAACGGGTTAGCCGTTACAGAACAATGCCCCAAAAGTGAAAAAAATTTCCTCAGCTTTTCCTCAATGTTCAAGACTGGTGATGAGAGACGTACTAGAACGGTTGTCGTTGGCACTAGGTCTAAAGCAGCTGATAGCACTCGACTTAGACGGATTGTTCCCGAATAGCCCGTCACCCACCTGCAATAGGCCGCAAGCGCGGTCGGGCATCCGGCTTCCAACAACGGAGCCTGTTTGTTGTTCACTTGAATGGGATGGCGGCTCTCTCCGATTTTCCGGACGGCTTGCGGTCCTGGTCAGAGCCTTAGGAGCTTCGCAGCCGTTCCGCCCAGGATCATCGAGCGCTGCGCGCTGGTAAGGTCAAGTTGCTCAAGAAACTGAAGCGGTCGCTCATAGTCCATGGTGTAGCAATAGTCGCTGCCGATCATGACGCGCTCTGCGCCAACTTCTCTAATCACGAATTCCATAACCTGCTTCGAGTGGATCACCGACGGCGTGACTGATATCGTGAACCTTCAGGATGAAGCGTACACCCGTCTGGCGGACACGATCCATCGTGCACCAGGCGCTGCTCAAGACATGCTTGCGAACATCTTGAGAGATCTAACAGCCTTTGCTGGGCCAGTCCCTCCGCCAGACGATATCACCTTGCTTATCCTGACGACCGACTAAGCCTTCGGATCAGTTGTAGCGGGATCCCGCTAAGCGCAACGAGTACAAGTTGCCGGATCGCCAGTACTCGTCAGTGCATCGTGCGGGGTTTTCCGTTTTTGCAGGCGGTGGCGGAGAAGTCGACACTTTGACCGGTAGGTTGCAGCTTGCTGAGTTCTTTTTCGTGAGCCGCGATCCAATCCTGCCAAAACTTGATCGACTCTTGGAAATGGAATTGAGCCTCCAGTGAAGTGGCGCCCGCGGGAGGTTTGGGCACGACCTTAGGAAGTGCCATTAAGGCAGTCACAGAAAAGGGTAATTGGAGGGCATCGCTGTTTATTTCCTCCTTGGTCGGCTTATGGAAGTGGACCAGGTCATCAGGGGTTAACAGTTTTTCGATACCCTGAATGGCAAACCATCCGCCCACCAACTCCAAGTAAAATGTCGAAGGGAACAACCCGTGTTTCGGGTCATCGGTAATTGAAGCGCACCAGATTTCCTGGAGCTGCGGTACCTCGCCTAATCTGGCCAACGCGAGCTCAGCCGGCGAGAAGCCCGTGAAGTTCGCGCCTCTCGGCTTGTGGTTCTTCAACTCCTGCTGCAAGTATGTAACGAACTTCCGGTCGCCACTCTGCCCGGCATCGGCAATTGCGTCTTTGTCGCCCGCTTGAATCTTCTGAAGGAAGAAGGAGTCGGTAACGACCGTAAACGTAGGATAGTAAAGACCGTGAGTCTTGGTCGTGCCATTCACGGTTACCTGCAGCAGCCCCGTGGTCGCTCCCTCTGGCACCGGGACGACGATCTTGGTATCACTCCAGGTCGTTGGTTTGCCCAGCGTGCCATTGAATGTAACCGTGCTATTTGGCTGAGGGTCTCCAAAGTGGCGTCCTGTGATAGTTATTGGCATATCGACTGGGCCCGAGAGTGGATTCAGGCCTTCGATCGTTGGCCAGTACTTTTGCGCCGGAAGTGAAGATGGAAGCAGCAGCAAGGCGGCGAGAAGGAATGTTAGTTTCGAGAGGATATTAAGCATTAGCTTCATTAGCTTAGGTTCCAGCATCCCTCGAAATCCCTTGAGGCTGATTTTTTCGGCACTGATTAGCGGCGAATTCTGCAACAGCGTTGCCCCCTCCGAGAGTTAAGCCGCGCGAAACTTGGTTCGGTGCTAGTGAGGCCGAGTTTAGAGAACTGCAGTAATTCCCGTTCTGCGAAAATCCTGGCCTTTGAACAGGAGCGGCTCGCCGGAAACTTTGGCGAGGGCGTAGGAAAAGCAATCGCCGAAGTTCAGTCCGGCCGGATGGCGGCCCTTGCCGAAGTCCGACCATGCTTGACGGGCGGCATACGCGTGTTCCTCTGTAACGGGCTCGATGCTGATACCCGCCGCTCGGAGAAATGAATCCCATTGGCGACTGCCCGCATCGCCTGTTTGAGACTCCACTACTACCGAGACCTCGACGAAAGTTGCGGCAGAGATGCGGCAGACGTCTGCTTCGCTGATGGCGCGGGCGTAGTTTTCCGCATCTTTTTCTCCGAAAAGAACGGCGAGGAGCGCCGAGGTATCGACGATCACCGAGGGAGTCCCTTTTCGTCGTAGAGCAGGGCGGCGTGATCCGCCGGGGCGCCCTTTAAGTGGCCTGCGCAGCGGCGACCGATGCGCAGCAGTTCCTCTGCTTTGGCGGTTTGTTTCCGAGAGCGCCGAACACGGGCTAGGCGCTCCTGGAGGGCAATGGCGACGGCGCGGGTCATACTTTCGCCGGTTTCCTGGGCAAGGGTTTGCGCTAACTTGTGAGTTTTGGGGTCTTTGATATTCAGGCTCACTTTCCACCTTGGTAGAAGCAATTCTACCATTCGGTCAGCAGAGCCGAAAGGGCCCTTGACGCCGTCACGTGCGTACAGTATATTCGGAATAGACAGAAATTACAGGAATAAGGAAAACGAGATGACTGGACATGCGACGCAGTACACGTTAACGCCGGTGGCGCAGAAATTTATTTTGCACTGGGGGGAGATGGGGACGCGGTGGGGGATTAACCGCACCGTCGCGCAGGTGCATGCGCTGCTGTTTCTTGCGCCGAAGCCGCTCCCGGCTGACGAGATTTCGACGACGCTGGCGGTGGCGCGGTCGAACGTGAGCACCAGTTTGCGGGAGCTGCAGGGGTGGGGAATTGTGCGGGTGGTGCACGTGTTAGGGGACCGGCGGGACCATTTTGAGTCCATCAAGGACGTTTGGGAGATTTTCCGGATCGTTTCGGAGGAGCGGAAGCGGCGGGAGATTGATCCGACGCTGCGGGTGCTTGCGGAATGCGTGCAGGAATTGAAAGCGAGTCCGCAGGGCGATGCTTACACGCGGGAGCGGTTGGAAAGCATGCTGGAGTTTTTGACGGCCATGACCGGATTGTTTGAGGAGATTTTGCGGATGCCGACGGGGGCGCTGAAGGGCGTGGTGAAGCTGCGGGGGAAGGTGATTACCTTGCTCGGGGCGGAGAAGAAGAAGGCCGGGTGAAGCGGAGACCTCGGAAGAGAAACGCGGAGGCTGCGGCGAACGCCGAGGTTCGCAGAGAAGAAAGAGATTCTGCCAGAACGAGCACAGACGAGTATGAGAAAGACGAGGAGAGGACGGCCAATAAGGGCTGTCCCAATGAGAACATGATTTCGCTGGCATCGGAGTTAACGGATGGAAAAGGACGGCACGCGCGGGGGTGGCTGTTTTTTGATGCGGAGTGCGGATTCTGCACGCGGACGGCGCGATGGTTGCTGCCGATTCTGGAAAGGCGCGGGCTGGCGGTGGCGCCATTGCAGGATCCGCGTGTCGGGTCGCTGCTAGACTTACCGAAGGCGGAGTTGGTGCGCGAGCTGCGTTTCTTGCTCTCTGATGGGAGTCAGTATGGAGGCGCGGATGCGGTGTTGGCTGTGGCGCGGGAGATTTGGTGGGCGCGGCCGCTGGTGTGGCTGGCGAAGATTCCGGGAATGATGCGCCAACTGCGGCACGGATATTACTGGTTCGCCGCGCGGCGGAGTTGCGCTGCGGAAGCTTGTAGAATGGCGACCGTTTCGCCGCACGCATAGCGGGTCGGCGCTCAACTCCTTCGCGGAGGTTGGTCAGCATGGCGTTGCGATTCGTGGATCTGTGGCGGTGGGATGGCAGGGTCAGCAGGAAGACGTACGCAATCGTGGGCTTGGCCGGCTTCGCGATCAAGCATTTCGTCGATCACTTCATTGCGGCGGGATTCTTCCATGAGTACGGCTTCTTCAATTATTGGACGCCTCTGGGCAGAGGTGCACATCTCACGCGCTTGACGGGTTATGAGGCGAACTTCCTGGCCACGATGCTGCTCGTGGCCATGCCGTTTCTGTGGGTGGGATTGTCCATGACGGTGCGGCGGTTGCGGGACGCGGGGCAGCCCGTCTGGTTGGTGGTATTGTTCTTCTTTCCGATACTAAACTTGGTGTTTTTTCTTTTGCTGTGCTTTTTGCCTTCGCGCCAGCAGGCTGAAGGCGAGGAGGCGGCGCCGTGGCCTGCGGTGCGCCCTCTCAGCGGAGTCATCCCGCGCAGCCAACTTGGCAGCGCAGTGCTCTCGATCGTTGTCAC
>WNFO01005735.1_pt1 | contig 10897 bp, 9 predicted proteins | sample 5400251 | NCBI WGS metagenome assembly WNFO01 (sample SAMN13153354, study PRJNA577476) | soil metagenome | isolation source: 100 cm saprolite under Madrone tree | place: USA:California | collected 2016-06-14 | reverse complement strand
TGCCTGTCTTCATGCTCGTCCTGCCCGGTATCATCGCCTTCGCTTTATTTCCCGAGCAGGTTGTGAAGCCCGATTTTGCCTACCCCACGTTAGTCCTCAACCTTTTGCCAGTCGGCCTAGTCGGACTAGTCATGGCAGCGTTGCTCGCGGCCGTCATGGGAGCGATGAGTTCCGTCTTCAACTCCGCCTCCACGCTAGTCACGCTCGATTTCTACAAGAAGCTCCGTCCCGAAGCCTCGGAGAAACAGTTGGTCAACTTCGGACGAATCGCGACCGGATTCATGGTCCTCCTCGGCTTGCTGTGGGTGCCCTTCATCCACCTGATCAGCAGCCAGCTCTACATTTATCTGCAAAGCGTACAGGCTTATATCAGTCCGCCGATTGCTTCCTGCTTCGTGCTTGGCATTCTCTGGACACGCCTGAATGGCACCGGTGCGATCTCGTCGCTATGGACAGGGTTTGTGATGGGCGCTTCGCGCTTCGTTCTTGAACTTGTGGATCGCGGAACATCCGGACACTTCGAATCGCCGGTTGTCCGCTGGATCATCGACATGAATTTCCTGCACTACGCGATTTTCATGTTCGTGGTGTGCTCTCTTGTGCTGATAGTCGTAAGCCTGATGACTCCCGCCCCCGACCGCCGCAAACTCGCCGGCCTTACCTTCGCAACCGTGGACGAAAAGATGGACACAATCCCGCTGCACGGCATCGAGCGCAAACCCGCGAAGGAGACGCCGACCGAGCGCATGCTGAACATCGTTTTCAGCTTGGCGCTGCTGGCGACGGTGGTGGGGTTGTGGATTTACTTCCGGTAGGGTATCTGGCGCGGGGGATGGCCGATGCACCTACACGTCCGGCGCTCGGTCTGGAGCCGGGTTTCCCCCGATTGCCTTCCACCCGGCCCGGGATTACCATTTCTAAGGTTGATCCTGCCTCTTCAAACATTTTCGAGAGACCGAAGCACAAGGAGGTTCTATGACAGTCGCAGTTTATCCCATCAATATTGATTCGCGCGTCAGCGACTTCATCGCCAAGCCGCGCCAGATGCTGATCGACGGCAAGTGGGTGAATGCCGTGTCCGGCAAGACTTTCCCAACCTATAACCCCGCCACCGGAGAAGTCCTGGCCCAAGTCGCCGAAGGCGACAAGCAGGACGTGGACATCGCCGTTAAAGCGGCACGTAAAGCATTCGAAAGCGGCCCCTGGTCGCGGATGAGCGCAACGCAACGCGGGAAGCTCATCTGGAAGCTGGGCGACCTGCTGGAAGCGAACGTGGAACAATTCGCAATGCTGGAGACGCTCGACAATGGCAAGCCTCTCGCCGTGGCGCGCGCCGCCGACGTGCCGCTGGCCGCCGATCTTTTCCGATACATGGCCGGATGGGCGAACAAGCTCGAAGGGACGACCATCCCGCTATCCGTGCCCTACACTCCTAAAGCGAAGTATCTTGCTTATACCCTCCGCGAGCCGGTAGGTGTCATAGCGCAGATCATTCCGTGGAATTTCCCGCTGCTGATGGCGGCCTGGAAGCTAGGCCCGGCGCTGGCAGCTGGCAACACCGTCATACTGAAACCGGCCGAGCAGACTCCCCTCACCGCGCTTCTTCTGGGTGAACTGATCATGGAAGCGGGGTTCCCGGAGGGCGTGGTCAACATCATCCCCGGATACGGCGAAACGGCCGGCGCAGCCTTGGCCGCGCACGATGGCGTCGACAAAGTAGCCTTCACCGGCTCCACGGAGGTCGGCAAGCTCATCGTTCATGCCGCTACTGGCAATCTGAAGAAAGTTTCGCTGGAGCTAGGCGGCAAGTCGCCGAACGTCGTCTTCAAAGATGCCGATCTCGACACAGCCATCGCCGGTTCAGCCAGCGCCATCTTCTTCAACCACGGACAATGCTGCTGCGCCGGATCGCGCCTCTTCGTGGAGCGTCCCGCCTTCGATCAGGTAGTCGAAGGAGTCGCCGCGCAGGCCAAGAAGATCAAGGTCGGTTCGGGACTCGACCCTGAAACCAGCATGGGTCCGTTGGTGTCCGAAGAGCAGCTCCGCCGGGTTTGCAACTACCTGGAGATTGGAGCGTCGGAGGGCGCCCGCGCCGTGACCGGCGGCAAGCAGCTCGGCGACAAAGGATACTTCGTCGAGCCAACCGTGCTGGTCGACACCAAGGATGACATGAAAGTCGTTCAGGAAGAAATCTTCGGGCCGGTTGTCGCCGCCATTCCGTTCGACGATCCCGAAGAACTCACCCAGCGCGCCAATGACAGCGTGTACGGCCTGGCGGCGGGCATCTGGACGAAGGACATCTCCAAAGCCCACCGGACCGCAGCAGCGCTGCGCGCCGGCACGGTCTGGATCAACTGCTATAACATCTTCGACGCCGCGCTGCCCTTCGGCGGCTACAAGCAGTCCGGCTGGGGCCGTGAGATGGGCAAGGATGTTCTCGAGCTCTACACCCAGACCAAGGCAGTGTGCACGCGGATTTAATCTCGGTTGCCCGCTCTCTCAATCGAAAGCGAGGGAGTGGGCTGCACTCACAGCAGGCGTCTTGAATTCCGCGCTTAGAAGGTGTCGGGTGCTTATCGACGTTCAGCCGCGTGTTGAGGTTCTGTTCGACAAATGGTTGCGCTGACATCCGTGACCACCCAGGGGATGCCGCGTCCGACGGGATTCGCTTTTGTTGCTTTAGGGTATTTCCTCAACGCCACAGATAACACCAGCATTCCGTCCGATGAGTACCAGTCGCAGCCCATGATCCGGCTCTTTTGCTCGTCTGTGGCGGCATCTTGGCAGCGGTCGAGCTGCAATGCGGGATCGGGAACAATGCGCCATTGTCGGGTCTGCAACTGCAGGGCGTGCCAAGCCGCGTTCTGAGCGGGTCCCAGTCGCCACGACTGATCACCATCCTGCAGGATCGCCTTCGAAGCCTCCACAATTTTCGCATCAGCGGCGTCGAATTGCCCTTTATCCAGCAACCCGTCGACGAGCTGCGCGGAAGCGTTGTCATCTCGCCAAGACATGGCGTATTCCTGGCAGGAAATTTCGGCAGAAGCAAGGTTTGTTCTGAGATCGGTTGATACAGGAACGCATACCTGGCGAGTCACCGCGAGTTTCGCGGGAGTGGAATTCTCCTTCGCGACCGTCGAATAGCTAATCATCAAATCAGACGAGATCCAGCTACCGACGGATTCACCGTTTGGCTTTCCGTACTCCCGGTGGTGTCCACTGTTTGCAGCAATTTGATCGTTCCAATGCGCAGCGATTCGCTCGAAGGCCTCCCCTTGGTCGCGATCGCAAGCCTCGCCCTGTGATGAGGCACAAGCTAACAAATTGCTAATCTCTGCCGCGATCGAGGGGCCGGCGTTCCAGGTTTCCTTGGAACACTTGAACCGGCCGGCAGGTACTGGAGTCCGTTCGGCGGAAATGTCGGACACCTGGCGAATGACCAGTAAGTGACAGCAGCCCAAGTGGCCATAGCCAGGGAGAGAACTCTGCCCGCTGCCTTGGCCGGCCAAAAACAGACCTGTAATAGTGGCGGTTAGCGGACGGTAAAAGTAGCACTCATTCCCCTCGCAGGGATGACCGTCTGGCCGGCGCAGTCTTGCGCTTTGCAATACGCGCTGGAATTCGCGCAACGCTGCATCACGAACAAGCGGAACACGCTGTCCGCCAGCCTCGATATCGACTCCCTTCTTTCGGATTGGGTTCACGCAACAATACACGGTAATCTCGTCCTGATCGCCGCCGAATGTTAGCCAAATCCCCGGAAGATCACTAGCATTGCAATCCGGATCGTCGAGGGAAAAATCTTCGAACTCCATTGAGACTCGGCCGCGCACAGTGATCCACTGACCGTCATAGTTGGTTGGATTGTGCTTGAGGTTGCAAAACGAGGCTTGACGCGGAGAGGGGCTTGCGCCGACGGTGTCCGTCTGGGCAAGACAGCTGGTAGGAAGAAACACACCACACACGAATGCAAGAATGAATCTCAGCATAGGTCCGTCCTTGCTGGACTCCAGCATTCTAGAACGAAAACGGAATGAGGACTAAGGACAGGCGATCTGAAATTTGGAGGCGCGGGTGAGAATCGAACTCACGATAGAGGTTTTGCAGACCTCGGCCTTACCACTTGGCTACCGCGCCTTTGACAAAACACTAGCGATCCCTCGCAGGGCTCGGGATTTCGCCTGCGGGCTCCCGCTTCGCTTACGCCCGCAAGACGGCTCAACTTGGCTACCGCGCCCGATAGCAGTCAAACAAAAAGCCCTCGCAGGCTGCGGGGCTCAGAAAACTGGAGCGGGAGACGGGATTTGAACCCGCGACTTCGACCTTGGCAAGGTCGCACTCTACCGCTGAGTTACTCCCGCTCGAACTCCTTGAGTATAAATGAGCCCGCCAGTGACGAGCAAACACAGGATTCGCCAGAAGATTCGTATCAGGGCATCCCTCAGCGACGCCGAGATCAAGCCTTTCGCTGGCCCCTTGGGCCTCGGCGCGCCTAATATTGTCCCCGGCCCGGCCCCTCGTTGGCCGCTGCCGTGATCCGATTCCGGATGTCCCACAGATCCTTATAGAGCCAGTGCTCCATGCGCTGTTGCAGGACTTCCACCGGCGTTCCCATCGTTCCCACCACATGCCCACCGATGATGCGCTCCGCCAGCTTCAGGTGGTGAAAGCGGAACAACTGCATGCGTTCGTCAAAATCGAGGAGTCGCTCGGCGACGTCGTGGAGGCCGAAGAACTCTTCGTGGCGCCGATAAATGTCATCCACTACGAGTCCAGCGATCTTTACCTGATCGTTAAACGCCTGGCCGAGTCGCGGCCCAATATGCAGCAGGGATAGAAATCCCGGAGAGTCGAGACCGCTGCCGTGTCCCAGACCGGCACGAATCAGATGGTAGTCGTATGGGGTGATCGTTTCGAGCACGTGCAGGAGGGTAATCGGTTGCTCGACCATCTGGTTCGCGCGGCGGATCAGGCGCGTCGAATTAAAAAAATCTCCCTGTTCGATGTATGCCAGCGCCCGCTCGAGCTCGAACGCGGCCCCCTTCATCAACAGTTCTGAGGCCTGATGCACCACGATGAACGTGGTTTCGTCTTTGTGTAGAAGTTCTTCGGGCGCTTTCTGTAGAGCCAGCAGTTCATCGGTGCGCAGATAGCGCTCGTAGTCAGAAGCGCCCTTACCAGGAAGGATCGGTTTTCTCAGGTCGTCTGGATGTGCCATAAACTCAGTAGCTAGTTGTCAGTACCCGGTACCCAGTAGTGTCCACACGAAGTCGTTCTTGAACCAACTGACCTGAAGCGCAAAACAAGGATCCTGAATCCGAACCGAAAAAACTAGGTACTGGCAACTGGGTACTGACTCAGGATCCCACACGGGCAGCCGGATGATGGGGCGCCCACTGCGGGTCCTCGTCCGGGCTCACGATCTGTCCGTCGCGCATGTGAATGATACGGTCACCGTACTCGGCAGCTTCCGGATTATGCGTGATCATCAGCACGGTCTGCCCCAACTCCTTGTTGGATTGTCGAAGCATGTTCAGAACAATCTCGGAGTTCTTGGAATCGAGGTTGCCGGTAGGCTCGTCGGCAAGCACGATGGCCGGCCGATTAATCAGGGCACGGGCCAAGGCGACGCGCTGCTGTTCGCCGCCCGATAGCTCTGAGGGGCGATGATCGAGCCGGCGGTCAATCCCAAGCAGTTCCGTAATCTTCTTGAAGTACGCGGGATCGGGCCGCGAGAGTCCGGCGATGTCAGCCGCAATCTCAATGTTTGCCCTCGCATTGAGGGTGGGTAGGAGATTGAATTTCTGGAACACAAATCCGATCTTGCTCTTGCGCAGCTTAGTGCGCTCGCCATCTGAGAGAGTCGCGAAATCCACCCCGTCAATCGTTACGCTGCCTGAGTCGGCGCGCGTCAATCCACCCAGGAGATAAAAAAGCGTCGACTTGCCGCTGCCGGAAGGGCCCACCACGGTGACAAACTCGCCCCGCTCGACACGAAAGGAAATTCCGCGCAGGGCGGGCACATCGAACTTGCCCACTCGGTAGGTTTTGCGTAGATCATGTGCTTCGATGAAAACGCTCATCCATTTGAAACGATATCACACGGTGAAGGCCGCAAAAGGGCCGGGTGTAGCGGGTGACTTTGCGAACTCTGCGAGGACTTGGCGGAATTTGCGGTCAAAGCTTGTAACCGCAAAGATCGCAAAGAGAAGCCGCGAAGCTCGCAAAGAAACCCGGGCCCGAAATTTGTGACTAGGGTAGGCTCAAGCCACTGTGGCATGCACCACGGCGCGGGCCCGGAGTTCGACGGGGCGCTTGGGGCCGCGCTTTCGGACCAGCAACAGCCGGATGCGTTCCAGCAATTCAGCAGGCTCGTACATTCCCTTGGGCAGGAAAAGATCCGCCTGCGTGTCCCGCTCGTAGATCTTCACGCGTCCCGAGATCAGAACCGCCGGAGTCTGCGGAGACAATTCTTTGATTCCCTGGATGAGGCGCGAGCCATCGACGCCGGGCATTACGAGATCAGTGACAACCAGGTCAATCCCGCCGCGCTGGAAGGCTTCCAGGGCCTGCTGGCCATTGTTGCAGGCGACCACGCGGTAGCCTCGCGTTTCGAGCAAAATTTTGCGTATGGAAAGGGCTTGTTCGTTGTCGTCAACACACAGAATCGTCTTCTTAGGCTTCATGGGGGGATTTGGGAGGCCACACTCCGCCAAAATCTTTCTATAATTTTTGAGAACCGCGAGCGATGTGCATGCTAACGGGAATCGTGCTCGCAGTAAAGTAGCGCGCTCGCCAATGGCACGCTCGTGGAGTCAACGATCGTGCCATACGACGCGAGCCGCGACTACTGCGCCGTTCTGCTCACATGTTGGAGAGTGTCAGTTCGCCGCGGAGAACTTCTACACAATTTCCACCGACACGCACATTAATTACCTGGTTATCTTTCTTTGTGGCGCGCACAAAAATGCGACTCGGACGCTGCATTTCGAGTCCCTGTTCGATCATTGCCTGTTCATCGCTGGCCGCGACGCCGTGCGCGACCATCCAGGAGGCGCAACACCCCGCCGCTGAGCCGGTCGCCGGGTCTTCGCCATTGTAGAAGAGCATGCGGGCATGCAGCCGGGCCTTAGGATCGACGGTCTCGCGACACACAAAGTATAAAAACTTGCCGCCGCTCTGGGCGAGGTACTCGAGGGCACGTGGCAGGTCGAGGCGCAGACTCCGGAGCTTCTCCAGCGACCGAATTGCAGTGATGGTGAAAGGCACGCCTGTGGATACTGTCTGGATAGGCACCGAGTCATCGAAATCGACTGCGCTCAGGTTCGTGAACTTGGCAATGACGTCAGGCGGGTGAGTGGTTCCGAATTCCGGATTCTTCTGGGTCATTTCGCCAAACGTGGGACGACCGTCTGACTGCTCAAAGCGCACGGGTACGGTACCGACGTTCAGCTCCAGGCGAATTTCGGATGCGCCAGTCTGCCGGTGCAACACATACGCTGTCCCGAGCGTGGGATGCCCCGCGAACGGCAATTCTTCCTGGACGGTAAAGATGCGAACACGAATTCCGCGTTCCTTCTCGGCCGCAGCTTCGCCCGGGAGAATGAACGTCGTCTCCGAAAGATTCGTCTCGCGGGCCAGCGCCTGCATCTGTTCGGTGCTCAAGCCGCGGCCGTTCAGACACACCGCCAGCGCGTTGCCGGTCAAAGCGCGGTCCGTGAACACATCTAACTGAACCATTTCCAGTTTTTTCATTGCCGTCTCCGGGTCCTGAATTCTTATCTGCACCGCGCACACCGCCGCGTCAATGCGATACCATAGTTAGAACTTCAACGCTCGACAGCTTGTTTGACGGAGCAGTTGGCCGCTCTGTACCCTGTTCCCCACTGGTTTTTTGTAGGGTTTAACAGTCGGCATTTAATAGATGCCGCTCAATGACGCAGGAGATCAAAATGTCTATCCGTATCAATTCCGAAGCTCCCAACTTTACCGCCGACACCACCCAGGGCAAAATCAACTTCCACGAGTGGATCGGAAACGGCTGGGCGATTCTGTTTTCGCATCCCAAGGACTTTACGCCAGTTTGCACGACCGAACTGGGCTACATGGCCGGCCTGCAACCGGAATTTGCCAAGCGCAACACCAAGATCATCGGCCTGAGTGTTGATCCCGTTACAAATCACGGCAAGTGGGCAGCCGACATCGAAGAAACGCAGGGACACAAGGTCAACTATCCGATGATTGGCGATCCCGAACTCAAAATTGCGAAGCTCTACGACATGCTTCCCGCCGAAGCCGGCGACAGCTGCGAAGGCCGCACCGCGGCGGACAACGCCACCGTGCGCAATGTATTCGTGGTTGGTCCGGACAAGAAGATCAAGCTGATGCTCGTCTACCCGATGAGCAGCGGCCGCAACTTCGACGAAGTGCTGCGCGTACTAGATTCTCTTCAGCTCACCGCCAAGCACAATGTCGCGACACCGGTGAACTGGAAGCCGGGAGATGACGTCATCATTCCGACGTCGGTCACGGAAGAGCAGGCGAAGCAGAAGTACCCCGGCGGATGGAAGACGCTGAAGCCCTATCTCCGCGTGGTGGCGCAGCCGAAGTAGGTCCGTTCGAGTTGAACTTCCGGCGCTGGATGGAAATTCGTTAATCGCAAGACCTGGCGGGCGAGTCTGTCAGATCGCTTGCCCATCAGACCCGCCGCGCTTCGCCAACCGGCAAGGACCGGGAGACACAGTCGTTGCCGCCGATTATCAATGCACAGCGAATCTCGAAGGCTTTCGGAGCGAGTCCGCTCTTTCAGGATGTTTCCTTTACAGTTTCCGAGGGCGATCGCATTGGACTGATCGGTCCGAATGGCTCCGGCAAGTCAACTCTTCTTCGGATTCTCGCCGGAACTGTGGTTCCCGACAGCGGCGAAGTGTCGAAGCGAAAGCGCTCCCGCCTAAGTTACGTCGAGCAGGAGTCAAAGTTTGATCCCGGGCAAACGGTACGGTCCGTGATCGCGAGCGCCCTGGAACGGGCAGTCGTGCCGCCGAACGATCGGGGAAGCCGCTTTGCCGAGTTGCTGGGACGGGCAGGTTTCGAGCATCTCGAGGCCGATGCGACCACGCTGTCGGGAGGCTGGCAGAAGCGCCTGGCAATCGTCGAGGCCCTGGTCCAGGGGCCGGACATCCTGCTGCTTGACGAACCGACCAATCACCTTGACCTTGCCGGGATGGAGTGGCTGGAAGAGTTGCTTGAGGAAGCGGCATTCGCCTGCGCGGTGGTAAGTCACGATCGATATTTTCTCGAAAATGTTGCGACCGAGATGGCGGAACTCAGTAGGGTTTACCCGGACGGCGTGCTCCGGGCGCGGGGGAATTACAGCGAGTTCCTCGAGAAAAAGGAAGAGTTTCTGCGGGCTCAGTCCAAGCGCCAGGAGGCACTGGAAAACCTGGTCCACAATGAAATCGAGTGGCTGCGTCGCGGGGCCAAAGCTCGCACCAGAAAATCCAAGGCGCGCATCGGCAAAGCAAACGAATTGATGGGAGAGCTTGCCGACCTGAATGCTAGAACACGAACCGCAACCGCGCAAATTGATTTCTCGGCGACCGACCGTAAGACCAAGCGACTAATCGAACTGGACAACGTCACGTACGCGATTGGCGACCGCACTCTCTTCGAAGGACTTAACTTCATGCTCACCGCCGGAGCGAGGGTTGGGCTAGTCGGCCCGAATGCCAGCGGCAAGACGACCTTGCTGCGACTGCTGCGAGGAGAACTGGCCCCGACCAGCGGGCAGATTCACCGGGCCGATTGGCTGCGGATCGTTTATTTCGATCAGAACCGGCAGCTGGATCCCACGGCGACTCTGCGACGAGCTCTGGCTCCGGAAGGCGATTCGGTTGTCTATCAGGACCGTGCGATTCATGTGGCATCGTGGGCGCCAAAATTCCTGTTTACGGGCGAGCAGCTTAATCAACCGGTGGATCGTCTGTCGGGAGGCGAGCGGGCACGCGTCCTGATCGCACAACTTATGCTCCAGCCTGCGGATGTTCTCCTGCTTGATGAGCCGACCAACGATCTCGACATTCCGACCCTGGAAATACTTGAGGAGAGTCTGCTTGAGTTTCGGGGCTCACTCGTTCTGGTTACGCATGACCGCTACATGCTGGACCGCGTTTCCACCGTCGTGCTCGGACTGGACGGACAGGGCGGCGCGGAAAGTTTTGCCGACTATTCGCAATGGGAGTTGTGGCAGGAGGAGCGCAAGCGGTCGGCAAAGGTTGACGCTGGCCCTGGTTGTCGCGCTCCCACTTCCGAGGAGTTGTTGTCAACCGCGCAAACAAAGAAGAAGCTTTCCTACCTGGAAGCGCGGGAATATGCAGTGATCGAGGAGCGCATAGCCCACGCCGAACAGCTCTTGCAGACGAAACGCGCCCAACTCGAAGACCCGGCGATTGCCAGTGATGGCCCTCGCCTTCTTAGCGCGCATGCCGAAATGGAGGCGGTTCAAAAAGATCGGGACGCGCTCTACGCGCGTTGGGCTGAGCTGGAAGAAAAGAACGGCTGAACCTTCTAGCCGCTGATTCAGCGCGCCAAAGCGAAGGCTACGATCGTTTCCCCACGGACCCCGGTGGTTCTCTCCAGTTGCTGAAGGAGTGTCGATTCGAGATCGCCCGGATCAGGAACCATTTCACGCGAGGCAATCTCCTCGTCGGAGGCTCCGTAATAGCAAAGTTCGCAAACGCCCAGGCCCTCCTCGGAACGGACTGGCGGCCCAAACGTGCGACAAGTCATCGGCCGCGATTCGTAGAGTTCACAATTCCCGGTCTCGGGATCAAGGGCGGGGCAGGGCTCGTCGTTGGCGAATTGAGCGAATCGTCGTTCGGCAAGCTCTCCCTCATCT
>WNFO01019474.1_pt1 | contig 10898 bp, 13 predicted proteins | sample 5400251 | NCBI WGS metagenome assembly WNFO01 (sample SAMN13153354, study PRJNA577476) | soil metagenome | isolation source: 100 cm saprolite under Madrone tree | place: USA:California | collected 2016-06-14 | reverse complement strand
TGGCGATCTTCTCCGCGCCACCCATCGCCAGGTTCTTCTCGCGTTTGGCTTTGAGCTCGGAGATCTTCGCCGGGTATTCGTCGCTCACCGGGGGAATTATCGGCCGACCAGTAGATCCGTCCGCTTTCCCCAGCGGTCGAGGAAGCGATAGAAGTTGCGCTTCGACAGCCGGTCGCGCTCCTCGGGCGGCGTCGCCTCCCACAGTCGGTGTTCGTGCTTGGTCAAGGGCAGACCGGCGACGGCCACCGCTCGGCCACCACGATCACGCAGCCGGAAGCTGAACTCGATGTCGGCGATGCGGTAGAAGCGGAACTTGGGGTCGAAGCCCTGCACCGCCTCGGCGTCGGAACGGCGGAACGCCATGCAGTAGCCCTCGATGGCGTCGACCTCGGGTCCGGCATTCTCTTCGAACTCCTTGAGCGTGCCCTTGCCCCTCAGCCCAAAAGGGCCGGCGACCACGACGGTTGGATCCGCAAGCGCCTCGAGCAGTGGGGTGATGGCATCGCCTGTGAGCTCGACACCCGAATCGAACAGGACGATCACCTCGCCCGCGGCGGCCTCGATGCCCGCATTGACCGCGATCGCAAAACCGACTGGCGGATCCAGCGTTACTAAGCGCAGCCTCTCGGCCTCGCGCGACTCCAGCCAGCCGGCCATGCGTGCATCCCCGGAGTTGTCGACGAGCAGCCCTTCGAAATCGGCCTTGGTGTGGGTGAACACCGAGAGCAGCCAGCGCTCGACGTCTGGGCGCCAGCCGTGGACGACAGTCAGCAGCGTGATTGCGCGGGCGGCCGGCTTGGTTCCGGCCGCGATTGGAGCTTTGAGCGCCTGCAGCTCGCTGCCTTGTGCGCTGTCGAGGACCTCCCACCCGCCGGCACGCAGGCGTTCGCGGATGGCGTCGGCCGCCGCGAAGTCGCGCTCGCGCCGGCGCACAACACGCTCGGCGACCAGCTCCTCGGCTTCGGTGCGGTCCGCTCTAGCCCTTCTTGGCTTTGACCGCGGCCGTCAGCGCGGGCACGATCTTGAGCGCGTCCCCGACCACGCCGAGGTCGGCCATCTTCATGATCGGGGCCTCGGCGTCCTTGTTGATGGCGATGATCACCTTGGACGCCTTCATCCCGACCGTATGCTGCATGGCCCCGGATATGCCGACCGCGATGTAAACGCCCGGGCGCACGGACTTGCCGGTCTGGCCGACCTGCATCGAATAAGGGACCCAGCCGGCATCGACCACAGCGCGGCTGGCACCCACAGCACCTCCGAGAGCATTCGCGAGCGCCTCGAGCAGCGGGAAGTTGTCGGGCCCGCCCATCCCGCGCCCGCCGCTGATGACGACTTTGGCGTCCTCGAGCTTCACCTTCTCTGAGGCTTCAGCAACGCGCTCGACGATCTTCGCGCGTTTGGATCCATCGCCGATGGTGACTGCCAGCTCTTTGACCTCTGCCGACCCGCCGGTCTCCGACGCTTCGAACGACTTCGGGCGAACCAGCACGATTGCGGGCTTGCTGTTGGCCCGCATCGAGGCCATCTTTGCGCCGCCGAAGTAGGGCACCTTGGCGACAAAGCCGCCATCTTTGGCCTCCACATCGCCGGCGTTGGAGATGAGGCCCTTGCCGAGGCGTGCGGCCAGGCGACCGGCGATATCGCGTGAATCCGACGTGAAGGCAAACAGGATGAGGTCAGGCTGCGATTGCTCGTGGAGTGCGGCCAGCGCGTCGGCCGCGGGCTCGGCGATGAAGTCGTCGAATGCTTTGTCCTCGTTGGCATGCACGACCTTGGCGCCGTGCTTGCCGAGCGTCGACGCGGCGGCCTTCGCGCCGGTGCCAAGTGCGACGGCTTCGACGTCGCCCAGCTCACGCGCCTTCACCATAAGCTCCAGCGCCGTCGACTGCAGCTTGCCGCCACTCATCTCCGCGTAGACCCACACCTTCGCCATCCGCTAGACCGCCTTGGCCTGGGCGAGGACCTGCATGATGCGCTCGACCGCGTGCCCGTCGTCCTCGATGACTGCGCCGGCTTTGCGTGCCTCGGCGTCGGCGACACCCTCGATCGTCTCGCCCGGCTCGCCGCGCTCGATGCCGAGGTCGCCAAGCCCGACCTGTTTGATCTCCTTCGAGCGCGCCGCCATGATGCCTTTCAGCGACGCATACCGCGGCTCGGCGATGCCGGCCGTGACCGTGATCAGAGCGGGTGTGGAAGCTTCTACGACCTGGTAGCCATCGGCAGTCTGGCGGTGGACCCTGATCGTGGTTCCGTCGAGCTCGACTTTTTTTACGATCGTCAGCTGCGGCAGGCCGAGCAGCTCCGCCAGCATTGGCGGCACCATTCCGGTGCTGCCGTCGTACGACTCGGTGGCGCAGATGATGAGGTCGGGCTGCTCGGGCTTGATCGCGGCGGCGAGTGCGCGCGCAGTGAGGAGGACGTCGGCGCCGGCGAGCTGCTCGTCGGTGATGAGCACGCCGCGGTCGGCGCCCATCGACAGGCCTTTGCGGATGGCGTCCTTGGCGCGCTCGGGACCCATTGACACGAGGATGACCTCGCCGCCGTGGGCTTCCTTGAGCTGCAGGCCTTCTTCGATTCCGCACTCGTCGCCAGGGTCGAGGACCACCTCTCGATCGCGCGCGACGGTGTTGTCGGCTTCGAGGATCGTGGTGGAGTTGGGGTCGGGCACCTGCTTGACGGTGACGACGATCTTCACAAGACAGCCATTATCCCTGCGCCGGGTGAGCGTCATGGAATCGCTCGTAGTCCTCGGCTGTGTTGAGGCTCCGGAACAGGTCGGGATGGAGGCCCTCCAGCCAGGTCACGTCGAGTCGTTCAGCCAGATCTGCCGCTCTCAATCGACCGGCGTCGAGAGCCGCCGTGACAGCCGGCAGCGACGAGCGCCGATAAGCGGCACACACCGGCTCGGGCCGACCATCAATCCGCGGCATCGCGGCGTCGCAGCTACGCGCTGCAGCGACGGCCCTCTCGGCCAACCCGCGCGGTACGTACGGCATGTCGCAGGCGATGGCGAAGACGACCTCGTGGCGGGCGACCGTCAATCCCGCCTCGATGCCGGCGAGCGGGCCTGCGGCTTTCTTGCGATCGAAAACCAGACGGTATGGCACGAGCTCCTCGAGCTGTTCGGGCTCGGCGAACGAGACCATCACCTCGGAGAACGCGGGGCTCAATCGTTCCACCATCCAGCGGAGCAGGTTGGTCTCCCCCACCTCGAGCCAGGCCTTCGGCCGGCCCATTCGGCGGCTCTCACCCCCGGCGAGCACCAACAGGGTGGCCTGCATGCCATCTATCATCGGCCCCGCCGTGAGAGCGATCGATTTCCACGTTCACCTGCCGACACCGGAATGGCTGGACGCGTCGATGCAGGGATACATAGAGGCCGCCGAATCGTACTTTCGGTCCAAGGTCGTGCGGCGCTCGCTTGGCGACCTGGCGCGCGACTACATGGAACTCGACGTGCTCGCGGTCCTGCTGGCATGGGACGCGGAAACAGCGACCGGCCGCCCGCGTGTGCCCAACGAGCTGGTTGCGCAGGCCTGTCGGGACCACCCGCAAGCCTTCACCGGGTTCGGCAGCGTCGACCCGCTGAAGGGCGACCGCGCGGTCGACGAGCTGGACAGGATCAGCGAGCTCGGTCTGAAAGGTGTGAAGCTGCACCCCTCACTGCAGGCTTTCGCGCCGGACGACGAAAAGCATTGGCCGCTGTATGAGCGATGTGAGGAGCTGGGCCTGATCGTGCTCTTCCACACCGGAACGAGCGGCATCGGCGCGGGCCAGCCGGGCGGGCAGGGAATCCGCCTCGATTACGCGCGCCCCATCCGGCTCGATGCCGTTGCCGCGTCGTTTCCCAACCTCAAAGTCATCGCCGCGCACTTCGGCTACCCCTGGCACACGGAGCTGTTGGCCATGGCCCTGCACAAGACGAACATCTACATCGACATCTCGGGCTGGGCGCCGCGGTACATCCCGGCTGAGGTGGTCCGCGACATGAAGGGCCGGCTGCAGGACCAGTTCGTCTTCGGCACAGCCGCGGCGATGCCTCGACGAATTGGCGACCCTGGAGATCCCCGAGCCAGTGCTTCAGAAGGTGCTGATCGGCAACGGCAAGCGGCTGCTCGGCCTGTCGTAACCACCCGCCAGCCTGGCTGAGGCACTCGCCTGGATGCGGACGCCGCGCTCAGGAAAGAAGTCGAAAGGGAGCGCAACATCTTCGTGCGTCGCGATCGTGACCTCCGCGCCCCTGGCTGTGACCGACGTGATTGATGCCCTCGGCACCTCCGCCGCAAGGATTGCCTGCGCCACTGTTTGTGCAGCCGCTGCGTCAACCGACAGCACGCCGACTGCTCTGAACTCAGTGATGTCCAGTTGCTGTGACGCCTCAACAGCGGCCGTTGCTGTCGCCTCCTCGAGCGCGGCAGCGGCCGCGCTCACGGTCGCGGAGTCGACGGCGTACGCGGCAACGGGCAAGACGACGAGGCCCAATGCCACGGCGATGAAAGCCATGACCTGGCCGTGCTGACCGTGAATCACGTCGACATCCTGTGGGTTCGCCAGGACTCGAGGCGCCCGCGACCACGGCTTGAAATCGAGCGTGGGCTGTGAGGTCGGCGGTCAGAGGATCGGGTGCCCGTGCCGCGACGGCGCCAGCGGCGTGTGTGGCGGCGTCGAGGCCCGCTGCGGCGTCCTGCACCTGGACGACCGCCGCGACGCTCACTGCCAGAAGGACGAGAACCGGTGCGCATAACGCCAGCTCGACAAGCGCTTGCCCTCTCGCGTTCCTCACCGGCTGAAACTCTCTTTGTCAAGCACAACGCGTGCGCGAATTGGCATGCCCTTACCCGGAACAATCGGGACGAGAGACGGCACGGATCCACCAACGTCCACCCTCAACGCGGAACCAAGGTCCGTCGCGCAAATCCACAACATCGGTTGGCGTCCGGTATCGGCCGGGCACCAAATAGCGGCGCCGGCGCCAACGAGGGCCGGCGTGAGCGCATTCAGCGTCACCCGGGCCGCCATATCGGTCCCTGCGCCGGCCACAGTTCCCGCGCGCGCTCCCGCCAGAGCGGCACCTCGCGCAGCCGCCGACTCGCTCGCCCAGATGGCCAACTGCACCGCACCAAGGACCAGCAGCAGCACGATCGGCCACGCCAGCGCGAACTCCATCAGCGCGGTTCCACGCGACGAAAGTTTCACCGTAGGTTTCGCTGCAGCGCCGTAACCGCGGGAAACATCAGGACGGCGAGGAACGGCAACAGCACGCCGACCGCAGCAGGCAGGAGCACGTGGTTCAGCGCGCGGCGACTGTGCGCGATGAGGTCGCGTCTCTGTGACCGGCGCAGGTCGGTGGCGAGCGCTCGCACACCCTGCACAGCTCCGGTTCCGTACTCGCGGCTTGCCGCAAGGATCATCGCCAGGCTTCCGATGGCGGGAATCTCCAGCCGCTCGGAGTACTCGATCAGGCGCGATTCAAAGGATGCAGAAGCGGCCACGTGAGACGCGATGAGCAGCCGGCGCAAGTCGGCGGCGAGTTCGCCCTGCACCTGCATCGTCACTGAGCCAAGCGCCGAAACGGCGCTCCCTCCCCCACCAAGCTCGAGGGTGAAGAGCTCCAGGAGCGGGACCAGCTCGCCCTCGAGCCGCCTGCGGCGCCGGGCGATGGCGGACCTGAGCGCGACGAAGGGCAGTCCGAGCCCACTGAGAATCCCTGTGCCGCACACGACAACGGCGCCGCTCGTGGTCAGTGCGGAAATCGTGGTTGCTCCGAGCACAGCCAGACACGCCGCGAGTGCGATTGCAAGCACGCAAATCCTTTCTGGACTCTCGCGCCAGCCCGCCCGGTCGAGATCGACCGCCAATCTCGCTCGAGCACTGCGCGCCACCACTACGCGGGCGACAGTGTTTCGCACGGAGGTACGTGCGGGGCCATAGGCGCTCATGGCCCCACCGCACGCAATGAGCACCGCGGTGCCAACCAAAACGCCGGCACCGATTGCCCCCGCTGCAAGGGTTGCATCAGGCATCGCTCAACCTCACGCGCTGCAGCCCGGGCAGGAGCAGCAGTCTTCTCATCCATACGTAACTGCACGCCATGACGCCGAGCATGGCAAGCAAGAAGGCCTGACCAGCGAGGTTGTGGTAAGCGTCGAGATACGGCGAGCGCAGCGTGGAAAGGACGATGAGAAATACGATCGGGAGCGACACGATGATCGACGCGGCCGAGCGCGCCTGCACCTGAAGAGCGCGCGCCTCGCGCTCGACCTCCTGGGCGCCACTGACCGAGACTTCGAGGTCGGCGAAGAGCGGCGCCAGCTCGCCCCCGCTCGGGCTCTGTATGAGGACCGCGGCGGCGAGCAAATCGAACAGCGGCTCGCCGACCCGCTGCCGTGCCGCGCTCCACGCTTGGCGCCGGCCAACCGAGGTGGCGGCGATGATCCGAAACTCCGACCGCAGCGGCGCCGGACCACGCTCGCCCAGTACGGCGATGGCGGTGTTGACTCCATTCGCGCCGGTTTCCAGGAGCTGGCGCAGCATCCGCACCGCCTCCAGCACTGCGTCTTGGCGCAAAACCTGTTGGGCCCGCGCTCGAGCGGTAACGGCGCCGCGCACAACCGCAATCGCGCCTACGGCACCTGCGAGAGCCAGCACCGGCAACCCGGTGACCAGGGCCGCGGCAAAGCCGCCAACGAGCGCGACCGACAGCTCGACCACGGCGAGGCCGGCAGCGCCCAGTCCTGGCCAACCCGCGGCGGTGACCAGCGCGATCTCCAGTGCCCAGCGCTTGCGCACCATTCGCTCGATCCAAGGCGGAGCAACTGAATTGTCGTGCGGTACCGGCGCCGGAGCCGCTATCGAAAGGGTTGCCGCCGTTGCTCCCAAGCCGGCGCAGAGGGCAGCAGCGACCTCAAGCATCGAAACCGTCCAGGAGTCGCGAAGGATCGCAGACCGCGGTGAGCTTGGAGTACGCACGCTCAGGCACAGCCTCCAGTGAGCCGACACGATGCCAGCTGCCGTCGCTGCCGAACGAGACGAGCTCACGCACGACCGCGCGGCCGTCATCCAATCCGGCAACCACACTCACGGACGTCAGCCGCCGCACCCGCGCGTCAGCCCCCGCAACCGAAGGTCGGACAAATCCCGCGTGGAGCACTAGATCGACTGTGTTGACGACCTCGGACATCACGGTCTCGGCCCGAGGCGAGTAGGGATTTCGAAGAGCGAGACGAGCCAAACGCGGCAGGGTTTCCCGTGGACTTTCCGCATGAATGGTGCACACCGATCCGGGATGCCCGGTGTTCATCGCGTCGAGAAGGTCGAGAGCCTCACCCCCACGCACCTCGCCGATGACGATGCGGTCCGGCGACATTCGCAATGCCTCGTGGACGAGCATCTGGATCGTGATCGCGCCACGACCCTCGGTGTTTGGCAGCCGACCTTCGAGCGAGATACAGTCCGTCAGCTCACGCCACAGGTGCAGCTCCGCCTGGTCCTCGATGGTGACGACGCGCTCGTCGGGTCCGATGAGGCGAGCCAGCACGCGCATGAAGGTCGTCTTGCCCGAACCTGCACCGCCAGACACCAGGATGTTCAGGCGGGCCGCGACGGCCGCTTCGAGAAACGCGATGAGCTGACTGGGCAAGAAGCCTGACGCGGCCAGGGCATCAAGATCTCGAAACCGTTCGGAAGGATGGCGCCTGATGGTCACGCTCATCGGTCGGGCAGGCGGCGAAAGAGCAGCATGCAGGCGGCTACCTTCGGGCAGGGTCATCGTCACCGTGGGACTGGCACGATCCAGTCGCGCACTTGGAGTGCCGTCCGTGTACCAGTGGACGAGCTCAACGAGCCCGGCTTCATCCGCGAACGGAGGTGGGACAACGTGCCGACGGCCGCCCTTGAAAACGAAACAGGCCTCCGTGCCGTTGATTCGCACCTCCTCCACCTCCGGATCGGCGAGATGCTCCGCGAGCGGACCAAGTGGAGTGACCGCTGCGAACACGCGGCGCCAGAGTTGCTCCGACTCTTCGTGAGTCGCAGCGGGCACGTTCGTACGCTGTTCTTCGCCGACAATTCGCCCGACCAGCTCGTAGACCCAACGCTGATCGTCCACCCGCAGGCGCGTCCGATCGCGGCGAGCGAGCTCGGATGCAAGCTCGGCCTCGACAAGCGACCGGACGCGGGCTTCGGTGGTCGGTGGTTCGGCGGGAGTTACAACCACGACGACCTCATCGATTCCCTTACCGCCCGGACGCGACGGCGATCGCATCCTCGGGGCTGGAGATGGGCGCCTCGGTCGCATACGCAGCGCCAGGCTCGGCCACCACAGCAGCCAGATGCATCATGGCCGCGGCATAAACGAAGGCGGCGGCTTCCTTGGCGGGCACCGCCACAACCAAACCACCGGAAACGGCTCCCTGCACTTCCACGCCGAGGGCGAATGGCGCGACGGTTGGGTGATCAGCGGTGCCCGCGATCAGAAGCAGGTCGACCCTGGCGCCGGCCGACATCACCGGCAGCTGACCCACAGGCACGAATACCAACCGGCGGTCCGACACCGATGTCGCGCTCATGACGTCGCCGCGCTGGATCAACTGGCCGGCAGGGATGTCATGAGCGGCACGCAAGACCGAGAGTCGCGACTCTTCACCGACGGTGAACAGCTGAGCGGCGCCTCCTTCAATGCTGACTCGTTTGAGCTGGATGGCGTCAGTCGACATCGATGCGCCGGCTGGTAGATCACGCGCCGCCGCATAGACGTCAACGGCGCCACGCGTGGGATCCGCGAACACGAGCAGCGCAGCGCTGACCCCGCCGCCGGCCACCAGCGCTGCCAATGCGACCAACCATCTCTTTCTCATCCAAGAACCTCTGCGACGACCTTATGAGGGCGGGCGACGTTCCCCAACCGTGGTTGTTAAGAAGCCTTCGCGCCGTTGAGTAGTTGCCTGCTTGTAAACCTATACTTGACAAGTGGCCTACGTCGCCTATGGTGCTCGCGATGGCCACCGCAACCGTCTCGAGAGTGGACGGAAATAAGGTCGAGGAGCGGCGACGCGCACTGATGGCGGAGTCCGATTGCCTGCTCGACGACGTCGAGACGCTCCGCCTCGACGACCACGTCGAGGTGCCTCAGCACCTGCGCGAAGCGATCCGCTCGCTGCAGGTCCGCCTCGGCCGCTCCGATCCTCCTCTCCCCCCGTCGACCCTCCACGCCGCACACGACCTGGTCTTCGCCGTGCAGCAGCGATTGATGGCGGCCAATCCAAAGCACCCGAGGCCGAACCGGCACGCAGGGAGGCCCGGCGGACAACCGGTCATCACGCTGGTTCGCGAGAACAGCCTGTGGAAGCTGCTCGCGCTGCCACCTCCGCCCGGCGGCGAGGTGGACGAAGAATGGCTGGAGCTGGTTGAGTGCACAGTCGAGCGCGCATGGGACCGCTGGTGTTATGCGCAGCAGCACGCAATACGCGCGGCACAGGAGCGATACAAGCCGCATGTCGCACTCGCGGTCGCCCGCACGGCGTGGTCGAACTACTGGGAGCTCTACCTGGAAGCGGACGAGATCAGAGGCCGTGTGAGCGGGATGTCTTCTTCGAGGCAGTCAAGAACCGCTGCAACTCGCCCTGAGTGATCGGCCGACCGGACGCGCGCACCCTCTGTGCAAAAAGCTCGAGGAATGTGCGCAGGCCCTCGTCATCGAGCGCGGTCGCGGCTTCGATGATGCCGGCCGCGGCGCCGCGATGCGATGGCTCCAGGACCTGGGCGAGGTCGTCAGCAAAGTTGGGTGGCAAGTGCTGCATCACGCCGGAGTGTACGGAGACAGGTCACTAGAATCCAAGGGCCATGCAGCCGGTCGTGATCGGGGACGTGATCTGGGAACCGAGCCCAGACGTGATCGCGAAGAGCCGCCTGAAGCAGTTCATGGACCGGCACGGCATTGAGACGTTCCCCGAGCTTCTGAAACGTGCGGACGAGGACATCGAGTGGTTCTGGGACGCCGCCATCAAGGACATCGACATCGCCTTCTATCGCCACTACGACCGCGTGGTCGACCTCACCCATGGCAAACAGTGGGCGCAGTGGTGGATCGGCGGGCGCATGAACATCGTCCAGAGCTGCCTCGACCGCCACCGTGATCAAGAGTTCCACGACAAGGTCGCTCTCATATGGGAGGGCGAGCCGGGCGACGTGCGGCGACTGACGTACGGCGAGCTCGATCAAGAGGTGTGCCGTCTCGCCGGCGCGCTGAGGCGCCTGGGCGTGCGGCCGGGCGATCGCGTCGGCATCTTCATGCCGATGTGCCCCGAGGTCGCGATCTCGGTGCTGGCGACGGCCAAGGTCGGCGCTGTGATCATCCCGCTGTTTTCCGGTTATGGCCCCGAAGCCATCGCGACCCGTCTGCAAGATGGCGAAGCCAAAGTGCTCATCTGCGCGGACGGCTTCTTTCGCCGCGGTCAGGTGATCCCGATGAAGGAGACGGCCGATAAAGCCCTGGTCACCTGCCCGACCGTGACCAAGGTCATCATGCATCGCCGCGTGGTTCGCGACGTCCCCTGGACCCAGGGGCGCGACCAGGTGTGGGAGGTGCTCCTCGAGGACGAGCCGCGGCATGCACCTACGCACGAGCTCGACCCCGAAGAGCCGCTGATGATCATCTACACGTCCGGCACCACAGGCCGTCCCAAAGGGACGCTGCACGTGCACGGCGGATTCCCGGTCAAGGCCGCGCAGGACATGGCGCACGGGTTCGACGTCGGCGCCGACGACACCATCTTCTGGTACACGGACATCGGCTGGATGATGGGCCCCTGGCTCATCATCGGATCGCTCGCGCTCGGCGCGACCATGGTTCTTTACGAAGGCACTCCCGATTTCCCGGCGCCGGATCGGCTGTGGCG
>WNFO01009764.1_pt1 | contig 10898 bp, 7 predicted proteins | sample 5400251 | NCBI WGS metagenome assembly WNFO01 (sample SAMN13153354, study PRJNA577476) | soil metagenome | isolation source: 100 cm saprolite under Madrone tree | place: USA:California | collected 2016-06-14 | reverse complement strand
ACCCAATTCAATATCTACCTGATGTCCGGCGACGAAGAAAAAACGCTCGATGTCTACGAGCACAAAATCTTGCCGCGCTACAAGCACTGACATGGTTGACATCCGTCCCACGCGCGCTATCATCCACGGCACCAAAACAAATCGCGACGTCATTCTTAGCGCATCCGATAAGGATGCGCGAAGAACCTCAACTGTAAATATCGGCAATCAAGTTTGTTTAAGAGGAGACGCAGGCATCAGCGGCTTTCCTCCGGTCCCCGCCGGTCCCCCAAATTCCCCTTGCCAATCTGGTACCCTATCTCTTCTGGGTACATCTTTGGCCGCATCCGTGGCGTCCCGCGGTCCCCATTCCGCGCTCAAAAATGCCCGCAAAAATGCACAATCTTTGTGCGATGTAAGTCCTTTAGAAACAACACTTATGGTTCTCCTCGCAAGTGTTGCAAACAAAAGACTTACGCCATTGCTAAGCCCTTTAGATGCAACACTTACAAAAAACATAAGGGGGTGGGGGGAATACCCCGTTTGGCCTCCTTGCATGCACTTCCGAGTCACTCAAAATCAATCGTTAAGGAGCGTAGATGCGTTTTGACACCGTAATCCGCAACGGCACCGTCGTAACCGCGACGGATACTTGCGTCGCCGACGTGGGCATCAACGGCGACAAAGTCACCGCCATCGCCGCCCAGCTCCCCACGGACAATGCCACGCGCGTCCTTGACGCCACAGGCATGCTTGTGATCCCCGGCGGCATCGACGTCCACACTCATCTCGACATGCCCTTCGGCGGCACCACCAGCGCCGATGATTTTCAGACCGGCACAATCGCCGCCGCCTTTGGCGGCACCACCACGCTCATCGACTTCGCCATCCAATACCAAGGCCAAACCCTCCGCCAGGCCTTCGACACCTGGATGAAGAAAGCCCACGATAAAGCCGTGACCGACTACGCCTTCCACTGCATCATCACCGACCTCGGCTCCGCGCAGCTCGAAGAGATGGGCCAGCTCATCCGCGAAGGCGTCACCAGCTTCAAGCTCTTCATGGCCTATCCCGGCGTCTTTATGCTCGATGATGCGACGATCTTCAAGGCCATGCGGCAGGCAGCGAAGCACAACGGCCTGATCTGCATGCACGCGGAAAACGGCGGCGCCATCGACGTGATCGTCCAGCAAGCGCTCGCAGAAGGAAAACGCGCCCCGAAATATCACGCCCTCACGCGCCCCACCACCGCCGAAGCCGAAGCCACTTCCCGCGCCATCGCCCTAGCCGAAATGGCCGGAGCGCCTGTTTATATCGTCCACCTCTCCTGCAACGAGGCGCTTGAAAAAGTCCGCGAGGCCCGCGACCGCGGCCTGCCCGCCTACGCGGAGACCTGCCCGCAATACTTGTATCTCTCGCTGGAAAATATGGACGCGCCCGGATTTGAAGGCGCGAAGTACGTTTTCACTCCACCGCTCCGCGAAAAGTGGCACCAGGAAAAACTCTGGCAGGGCCTCGCCAAGGACACTCTGCAAGTTGTCTCCACCGACCACTGCCCGTTTTGTTTCAAGGAACAAAAGGAACTCGGCAAGGACGACTTCACCAAAATTCCTAACGGCGGCCCCGGCATCGAGCATCGCCTAAGTCTTGTCTATACAGGTGGAGTCCACGGCAAGCATTTTTCGCCGAATCGCTTCGTCCAGCTCGTGGCGACCGCGCCCGCAAAGCTCTTCGGCCTCTACCCGCGCAAAGGAACCATCGCCGTTGGCTCCGACGCCGACCTGGTCATCTTCGATCCCAACCACGAAGAAGTCATCAGCGCGAAAACCCACCACATGCGCGTGGACTATTCCATGTTCGAGGGCATCAAAATAAAAGGCGCCCCCAAAACCGTTTTCTCCCGCGGCCGCCCCGTCATCGACGCCGGAAAATTCGTCGGCCGCCCCGGCGCCGGTCAATTCCTCCGCCGCCAAATCTACGCCGGCCTCTGACAGTTGCCAAAACACTTCCGCCAATTGTCATTCCGAGTGGAGCGAGGAATCTGCTTTCTTGCCTGCTGCTTTACGGGCGGTTCCGTGCGCCGTGGAAAATGTGCAAAACCTCGATTGCTTGCTCCTTGACGCGGTACGCGACGATGTAGGGCGAGCGCGATAACACCAATTCGCACGTTCCCTCTTCGCGTCCCAGCCGTCCGCGGCAACTCGCTTGGGTCTTCTTGACCCGTTTCTTTCCCTCCTGCTATTGTGAGAGGTTATCTTGGGCCCAGTGTACCTACTGAAACTGGTAATCCGGGGCGCGCGCCAGCACAACCTCAAGAACATCAGCGTCGAAATCCCCCGAAATTCCCTTACGGTCATCACCGGCCTCTCGGGTTCGGGCAAGTCCTCGCTCGCGTTCGACACCATCTATGCCGAAGGCCAGCGCCGTTATGTCGAATCGCTCTCCGCCTACGCGCGCCAGTTCCTCGACCAGATGGAGCGTCCCGAAGTCGACGTGATCGAAGGGCTTTCTCCTTCGATCGCCATCGAGCAGAAAACCACCACGCGTTCGCCGCGCTCCACTGTCGGCACCATCACGGAAATTTACGATTACCTCCGCGTGATCTACGCCACCGTTGGCGTCCCGCATTGCCCCAACTGCGGCAAGCCCATCACGCGCCAGTCCAGCGAGCAGATCGTGCAGTCCATCCTGCACGGCGAAATCAGCAAGGACGACGATCGCATCATGATCCTCGCGCCTATCGTGCGCGGGCGAAAAGGCGCTTTTCGCAAAGAACTCGAAAAATTCGCGCAAGATGGCTATGTCCGCGTACGCATCAACGGCGAACTTTACCAGCTTGATGAACTTCCGGTCATCGACAAGCGCAAGAACCACACCATCGAAATCGTCATCGACCGCCTGCTCGTCAAGCAAGGCATCGCCACGCGCCTCGAACAATCCATCGCCACCGCGCTTAAACTGGCTAGCGGCCTCGTCACTGTCGCCATAGTCGGCGGCAAAGAACACACTTTCTCTGAAAAACTCGCGTGCCCCGATTGCGGCATCTCCGTTCCGCAACTCGAACCGCGCTCCTTCAGTTTCAATTCGCCCTACGGCGCGTGCCCGGCGTGCAACGGTCTCGGCTCGAAGTACGATTTCGATCCTTCAAAGATCATCACCGATCGGACGCGCCCGCTCTTCGATGGCGGCCTCGGCCCGGGCTCCGGCTCCGCGATCCTCAAGCGCACGCTAGAACTCGGCGCCTATGCTCATGGTTTCGATCTCGAGACGCCGTTTGAAAAATTCCCGGCACGCCTTCAGAACATTCTTTTGTACGGGTACCCGCCGTCCAACACTCGTTCTGGAGAAAACGGATCAGCCGGGAAGAAGTCCAAAACCGAAAAGGGTTTTCGTTTCCCGGGCATCCTGAAGTTTCTGGAAAGAAATTTCGAAGAGTCCAACTCCGATACCTATCGCGAGTGGATAACGCAGTACATGTCCGCGACGCTCTGCGGCACATGCCACGGCAGGCGCCTGCGCCCCGAATCGCTGGCGGTCAAGCTCGGCGGCTTGTCCATCGCCGATTTCACCGCGCTCTCGCTCAGCGCCGGACGTCCCGCCGTCGGCAAAATTCTCGTGCAACTCACCGAGCGCCAAAAAGAAATTGCCGCGCGCCCGCTTGAAGAAGTCTCCGAACGCATTGATTTCCTACTCGCCGTCGGCCTCGGCTACCTCAGCTTGGATCGCTCCGCCGCCACACTTTCCGGCGGCGAGGCCCAGCGCATCCGCCTCGCCACCCAAATCGGCTCGCGCCTCCGCGGCGTTCTCTACGTACTCGATGAACCCAGCATCGGCCTCCACGCCCGCGACAACGCTCGCCTTCTCGGCTCGCTCGAACAGCTTCGCAATCTCGGCAACACCGTGCTCGTCGTCGAGCACGACGAAGACACCATTCGCCGCGCCGATTTCGTTGTCGACCTCGGCCCCGGCGCGGGCAACGCGGGCGGCTACCTCGTGGCCCAAGGCAAGCCAGCGCAGATCGAGGCCACCTCGGCATCCCTCACCGGCCAATATCTCAGTGGCGCCGCCAAGATCCTGGTCCCTGAAAAACGCCGCAGCCCCGACGGCAAGGCCATCCAAATTCTCGGCGCGAGCGCGAACAATCTCAAAGAAGTCGACGTCACGCTGCCGCTCGGCGTGCTCACCGTCGTCACCGGCGTTTCCGGCTCCGGCAAGTCCACCCTCGTCAACGACATTCTCTACCGCGCGCTCGCGCAGAGACTCTATCGCTCGTCCGAAGCGCCCGCCGCGCACCGCGAAATTATCGGCTCCGAGCACATCGACAAAGTCATCGAGATCGATCAAGCCCCTATCGGCCGCACCCCGCGCTCGAATCCCGCCACATACACCGGCGTGTTCGCTCCCATCCGCGACCTCTTCGCCATGCTTCCGGAATCACGCGAACGCGGCTACCGCCCCGGCCGCTTCAGCTTCAACGTCAAGGGCGGCCGCTGCGAAGCCTGCCAGGGCGACGGCCTTCGCCGCATCGAAATGAATTTTCTTCCCGACGTTTATGTCATGTGCGAAGTTTGCCGCGGCCGCCGCTACAATTCAGAAACGCTCGCCGTCCGCTACAAGGGTCACTCCATCAGCGATGTCCTCAATCTCCCTTCGTCCGACGCGCTGAAGCTCCTTGAAAATATTCCGCAGATTCAGCAGAAGCTTGCAACGCTCGTGGAAGTCGGCCTCGGCTACGTCACCCTCGGCCAGTCCGCCACAACTCTTTCCGGCGGCGAAGCGCAGCGCATCAAGCTGGCTCGCGAGCTTTCGAAACGCCAGACAGGCCGGACGCTCTACATACTTGACGAGCCCACCACCGGCCTGCACTTCGACGACGTGCGAAAACTTCTCGACGTCTTGCAGCGCCTGGTCGATCTCGGCAACACCGTGCTCATCATCGAGCACCACCTCGACGTCATCAAGCAAGCCGACTGGATCATCGACCTCGGCCCCGAAGGCGGCGAAGGCGGCGGCCGCATCGTCGCCCAGGGCCCGCCCGAACTCGTCGCCCGCACCAAAAAATCCTACACCGGCCAGGCCCTCGCCCGCGTTCTTGGCATCTCCAACAACGGTCACCACAATGGCAACGCGAAGTAGCTGGCGCGCAGTAGCAGCGGTTCTGTTTTCCTTGATCATGGCGTGTCTATTGGGACTGGGAGGATTTCTTGCAGGCGCATACCTCTGGAGCCATTACGGCACGCCAGCAGGTGACCCTGATGAAAGTGATGCTTACTTTTGCGGCCTTCTGGCTGGAGGGGCTATTGCGATTGCCGGCGGTACGGTGTCCTTGTGGAAATTTTGGCCTCGGGCCTCGCGGAATCATCATTAACCGCGGTGGAGCAGGCGGAGCATGATCCATTCCTCAGTCCCCCTTCACTTGGTATTAGGAGCCTTGCGGGTTAGAGTATCCCCTTCTACATGGGCATCTATTCCATTCAACCGATTACCCTCGGCGCGGTACACACGTATCCGCTCGTCTCGCGCAAGAGCAAAGTCAGCATTCGCGACTTTGCAAAGCCTCCCGGGGCGAACGCCTCGCTCACAAAATTTCTCGATTCTCTCCCCAACGTGCTCGCCGCCGAAGATCTTCGCCAACTTCTCGGCGCCATTCAGAGCGCGCGAAAACAGCGCGGAGCCATCCTGTGGGGAATCGGCGGTCACGTCATCAAAGTCGGCCTCGGTCCCGTCCTGATCGATCTGATGAAACGCGGCTTCGTTACCGGAATCGCCATGAATGGGGCAGCGCTCATCCACGATTTCGAGATCGCGCTTGTGGGAAATACTTCCGAGGACGTTGAGGCGGGAATCGGCGAAGGCCAATTCGGCATGGCCGCCGAAACCGGCCAATACATCAACGAATTCGCCAAACTTTCCCATCGCATTCGAATCGGCTACGGCGAAGCAGCTGGACAATTTCTCTCGAGCGGCATCATCGAAGTCAAACACGCGGATTCCAGCGTTCTCGTGGCCGCGTACAAGCGCCGCATTCCAGTGACCATCCATCTCGCCATCGGCACGGACATCCCCCACATGCATCCTGCCGCGAGCGGCGCGGCACTTGGCGATGCCACGCATCACGACTTCCGATTGTTCTGCGCGCTGGTGCAGCAGATGCATCCCGGCGGCGTCTATCTCAATTGGGGCTCCGCCGTCCTGCTGCCCGAAGTTTTTCTGAAAGCCGTTTCCGTCGTTCGCAATCTCGGCGTCCCGCTCCGCCCCATTACCACGGCAAACTTCGACTTTATCCAGCACTACCGTCCGTTGCAGAATGTAGTGAAGCGCCCCACCGCGCCCGCCCGCGGCCGCAGCGGCCCTGAATCGCACGGCTACGCCATCACCGGCCACCACGAGCTGCTCTTGCCGCTCGTGGCCGCCGCGCTGGCCGCCGGCTGGCCCCAGAAACGCCGCGCCGGAACACGATGAGCCTTTTCGACGACAATCCGCCGAGCTCCCCGGAAGAAAATTTTCCTGCGAAGCCTTCATCTGACGAGCCGGCGGAACCAGCATCTTCGGAACGATTCGATCAGCCACTCGGGGGCGACCCCCTTTCCTGCGTGGCTGTTACTCCTGCGGCCTCCGTTCCAACCCCCAATTTGCCGGAAGACTTGCGCATCTCCTGGTCCTGGCCGCATCTTCTGGTCTTTGTCATCTTTGTCCTAGCCAGTCAAATCGTTCTCGGTATCGTCGTCATCGCTTACTTCTCAGCGGACCGGCACCTCTCTCAAAAGCAGCTCAAGCAATTGCTGGAGTCCGATCCAAAGCTCATCATCGGCACCAACGTTCTTTGGTTCGCCCTGATCTTTTTGTTTCTCTATGTCACGCTCGCCGTACTGCGCGACTCGCCTTTCTGGCGCTCTCTCGGGTGGAAGAAACTCAAATCGGATCCCGCCGGAGGCCAGGGCCGTCCGTGGATGTATTTCCTTTCCGGCTGCGGCCTGTCCATCTTCGTGGTCATCGCCAGTTCGCGGGTCAAGGACGCGGACCACGTGCCCATCCAGGAGTTCTTCAAGAACCGCACTGGCGCCTTCTCGCTCATGGCCATGGCCGTACTTGTCGCGCCCCTTGTGGAGGAGACCATCTTTCGCGGCTACCTGTATCCGGTCTTGGCGCGTATTACCTCTGAGGTTCTCCAGTTCTTCGGCATGGAGTTCAGCAGCGCCACTCGTACCGGCGTGGTGGCCAGTATCCTGATGACCGGCATGCTCTTTGGCCTCATGCACGCACCGCAGCTGGGTTGGACCTGGGGCCTCATCAGCCTGCTCACTCTCGTCGGCGTTATTTTTACCTTCGCCCGCGCCTGGACGGGCACCGTGCTCGCGAGTTTCCTTCTGCACTTAGGCTACAATTCCATGATTGCCTTCACTTCCATCATCGTTACCAAGGGCTTCACCCACATGCCTCCCGGCCACTGAACCGCACATGGACCGATTCGTCTTCCCGCGCTAGCTTCGTTACAATAAACACCTAGCGTAAATTGTTTTTGCAGGGGCGCGGCATGCTGCACCCCATCTCGGTACGATGCCGCGAAGTGGCGTCAAGGAATCGAATCGCATGTACGTAGCCCAACCCATCGCATGGACCGATCGCGGCGTTGTCGTGCTCGACCAGCGCCGCCTTCCCGCCGAGGAAGTCTCCTACACCTACACCGACTATCGCGAAGTCGCTAAAGCCATCCGCGAAATGGCCATTCGTGGCGCTCCGGCCATCGGCGTTGCTGCGGCCATGGGCGCAGCCCTCGGCGTTCTGCATGCTTCCGCGAAATCCGTGGAAGCTCTCCGCGCGGAATTCACGGAGATCTGCGACAGGCTCGCAAAAACCCGCCCCACTGCCGTTGATCTCTTCTGGGCCCTCGAGCGCATGAAGCGGCGCTTCGCCAAATTGACCGCCGAGAGTTCGGATCTCGGCAAGATCAGGCAGGGGATGGTAGAAGAAGCCCAGCAAGTCCACTTCGAAAAGCGCGCTACTGACGAGGCCATCGGCCGCTTCGGCGCAGAATTTATGCCCGGCGAAGGCCAGGTTATGACGCAATGCAACGCCGGCGCGCTCGCCACAGGAGGCATCGGCACTGCGCTTGGGGTCATTCGCGTCGCCTTCGAACAGGGCAAAAAACTCCACGTTCTTGTGCCGGAAACGCGCCCCTATCTCCAGGGCGCGCGCCTCACCGCCTGGGAACTCCACAAAGGCGGCATCCCACTCACGCTTATCACCGACAACATGGTCGGCCACTTCTTGAAATCAGGAAAAGTTGGGGCTATTGTCACCGGCGCCGACCGCATCGCCGCCAACGGCGACACCGCCAACAAAATCGGCACCTACCAGATGGCCGTTCTCGCCAAGGAGAACAACGTCCCCTTTTTCATCGCCGCCCCGGTCTCCACCTTCGACCTTTCCATCCCCGACGGCGAGCACATCCCCATCGAAGAGCGCTCCGCCGCCGAAGTCACGCATTTCCAGGGCGTCCGCATCGCTCCCGACGTCCACGCGGCGCATCCCGCCTTCGACGTCACCTCCGCCCGGTACATCGCCGCCATCTTCACCGAACGCGGCGTCGCCCGCGCTCCCTACTCGCAATCTCTCGCGGTTCTTGCCTCGGCCACTTCGTCTGCGCTCATTGCTCGTTGATCGTTGCAAGACGGCAACTTCGCGCGGCAGTCAGTCCTGAATTCCCATCTGCGTCAGAAAATAGGCGTAGTCAAACGCCTTCTCATGCAAGCGGTCATATCGCCCGGAGGCGCCTCCGTGCCCCGCGGGATCCATGTTTGTCTTCAGGATCATAATATTGTGGTCCGTTCGAATCGCGCGCATCTTGGCAACATACTTGGCCGGCTCCCAGTACATCACCTGACTGTCATTGAAAGATGTCCTCACCAGCATGTTGGGATACTTCTTGGCATCAATATTGTCGTACGGCGAGTACGTCATCATGTAATCGAACGCCGGTTTTTCCTTTGGGTTGCCCCACTCTTCAAATTCGCCCACGGTCAGAGGCAGAGTCTCATCCAGCATGGTGTTCATGACGTCGACAAATGGAACGCCAACCAGCGCGGCGTGAAACAAATCCGGACGCATATTCAAAACCGCGCCCATCAGCAGGCCGCCGGCGCTTCTTCCTTCGATCGCCAGACGGTCCTTCGAGCCGTATCCTTGCGCAACGAGGTACTCTGCCGATGCCACAAAGTCCGTGAAGGTATTTTTCTTGTGCATCATACGCCCGTCGTCGTGCCAGGCCTTGCCCATTTCGCCGCCGCCGCGAATGTGGGCCACCGCCGCCACCACGCCGCGATCGATCATGCTAAAAAGATCGGAGTTGAAGCCGATGTCATAGGAAATTCCGTAGGAGCCATAACCGGTCAGATACAGCGGCCCTTTTCCATCCAGCTTTGCACCCTTCAGGTGCACCACGGAGATCGGAATTTTCACTCCGTCGGAAGCCGTGGCATAAATCTGCCCCACCTGATATCGCGCGCGGTCGTAGCCGCCGGGCACTTCTTTCTGCTTCAGCAGCGTGGACTTGTCGCTGGCCATGTCGTACTCGAAGACCGACCGCGGCGTAATGAACGACTGGTAGCCATAGCGGAACTTGCTCGTATCGTATTCACGATTGGTGTAGGCATAACTCGCGTAGGCGGGTTCGGGAAACTCGATACGCCGCGACTCCCCGCTGTGCAGATCGGTTACCCGGATTTGCGGCAATCCATTTTCCCGCTCGCTCAATACGTAGTAGTTCTTGAAGAAGTCCGTGTCGTCCAGCATGACATTCGCGCGATGCGGAACGACCTCCTGCCAATTCTGGCTCCGCGGATCAGCCACCGGCGCCTTCACTAACCTAAAATTCCGCCCCGTGTCGTTGACCCGGATATAAAAAAAGTTTCCGTTGTGATCCGGGTAGTATTCCACGTCCTGCTTGCGCGGCTGCATCACCTTCCACTCGGCCGCGGGTTCGCCGGCGGGAATGTAGCGAACTTCGCTCGTCGTATGGCTTGCGGAAAACAGCAGGACGTAAGCCTTGCTGCGCGTTTTCCCCGCGTACACATCGAATTTTTCATCTTTCTCTTCGTAGGCCAGCTTGTCGGGTCCGCTCGTCCCCGCGGTGTGGCGGTACACCTGATATTGCCGCTTGGTCGTGTCATCTTCGAGGCTATAGAAGATCGTCTTGTTGTCGTTGGCCCAAACCACCGAGCCGACTCTCTCTGCGTGGTCCGGCAGCATTTTTCCACTTCGCAGATCCTTCACCGCCAGCGTATATTGCCGGAAGCCGGTGTTGTCCGTCGTATACGCGAGCAGATTCCCGTCATCGCTCACGTGGTATGCCCCCAGCGACATGAACTTCTGCCCTTTGGCCATTTCATTCACGTCCAGCACCACTTCCTCGGGCGCGTCCATGCCGCCCTTCTTCCGGCAATGAATCTGATACTGCTTCCCCGCTTCCGTCCGCGAATAATAGAAGTAATCGCCCTCCTTATAGGGCACTTCGATGTCCGTTTCCTTGATGCGGCTCAGCATTTCGTCATACAGCTTCTTCTGCAATCCCTCCGTCGGCTTCATCACGGCATCGGTGTAGGCGTTCTCGGCCTCCAAATAAGCTTTCACCTCAGGATTCTTCTTGTCGCGCAGCCAATAGTAGTTATCCACCATCGTGCGGCCATTGATCTCCGTGGTCTTCGGAGCCTTCTTCGCCGCTGGCGGCGCCGGGAGCGAAGAGGAAGCGTCGTCCGCCGCCAGTGCGTATGCGGAGGCGAGGATCAACGAAGCGAAAACCAGCGAACTGATTCGAATGTGCCGCAAATTGAGTTTTTTCATCGGATTTCCTTCATGAGGCTCGAAAACTGGCCCATTCTATACCAACTACCGTTCGTCAGCGAAGCTGGTCAGGCGGGCGG
>WNFO01005733.1_pt1 | contig 10899 bp, 5 predicted proteins | sample 5400251 | NCBI WGS metagenome assembly WNFO01 (sample SAMN13153354, study PRJNA577476) | soil metagenome | isolation source: 100 cm saprolite under Madrone tree | place: USA:California | collected 2016-06-14 | reverse complement strand
GCAAAGGTTCTGGACCTCGGCTGCGGCTCGGGACGGCCTGTTGCACGACACATGGCCGAGCGGGGCTTGCGCGTGACCGGCGTCGACTCATCGCCGACGATGATATCGCTTTGCCGCAGCCGTCTGCCCGATCATGCGTGGATCGTGGCCGACATGCGGGACTTGTCGCTAGCTCGGCGCTTCGACGGCATCCTCGCCTGGGACAGTTTCTTTCACCTCGACCATGATGACCAGCGCCGCATGTTCGCGGTGTTCGCGGCGCACGCATCCGCTGGTGCCTGGCTGATGTTCAACGCGGGACCGCGGCACGGAGAGGCGATCGGCAGCTATCGGGGTGACCCCCTGTATCACGCCAGTCTCTCACCGGGCGAGTATGAGACCCTGATCGAGTGTTGCGGGTTCGAGGTGATCGAACACGCCGCTGACGATGAGCGCGCCGGCGGGCGCACGGCGTGGCTCTGCAGATCGCGGGACGGCGCGTGAATTGTGGCGCCGTCTCCCGCTTCGCTCCTTCAGCTCAGCGCGACCTGCTTTGATCGCGATTTCACTCGCTCCGCGCGATCCCGGGTTTCCTCGCACTCGACGCTCCGGCTCATCGCTCGACGAATGCGCGTTGCAACTGTTCGGTAATCGGTTTCATGAGGTAGCTCATCATGGTCCGGCTGCCGGTCTGCATGAAGACTTCCGCGGGCATGCCCGAGACAAGCTGCAGTCCGGCCAACCGGCGAAGTTCGTCCTCCGGCAGCGTCATCCTGACCGTGAAGAATGACACATTGGCCGCACTTGCCGTTTGATCATGGCTGACATCGGCCGACACAAAAGACACCAGGCCGACGATCTGCGGTGTCGTGCGTTGGTTGAAGGCCGAGAAGCGGATCAGCGCCTTCTGTCCCACCCGCACCTGGTCGATATCGTTGGGTTGCAGCCGCGCCTCGACCTGCAAGTCGTCCGAATCCGGCACCACTTCCATGATGGCGTCGCCGGCTTTGATGACGCCGCCAACCGTATGCGCTGCAAGCTGATGGACAATCCCCGAAGTCGGCGCGCGGAGTTCGATCCGATCGAGCATATCGCGGGCGGCGACGCCGTGCTGAACGAGTTCGCCTTCCTTGCCTTGCACTTCGCCGAGTTCCTTGACGACCTCGGTACGAAAATCCTGATCGATCCGTACGATCTGGAGCTGGGCTTCGCCAACTTTTGCCTTGGTCTCGGCGATCGCGGAGATCAATTGACCGCGTTCGCCTTCGATCCGCGCCGCCTCGCGCTGCAACGTCGTCAGCCGTGTGATCGGCACCAGCCGCTTGTCATACAGATCCTGGACTCCCGTGAGTTCCCCTGCGATCAGTTCCAGCTGTTTCGCCTTGGACGCGACCTGGGCATCGAGGCCTCCGATCTGCTCGCCGAGTTGTGCGACGCGGCTTTGCAGAAGATCCTTCTGGCTGTAACGCGCGCTCGCGCGAGCCTTGAACTGCGTCTCCTCCGACACCAGAAGATCCTTGACCGCGCTTTCCTCCAACCGCCCCGCCAGTTCAGCCGGAACCTCGGGCTGCGGCAGGCCGTCGCGCTCGGCAATCAGTCGGGCGATCCGCGCCCGGGATTCGTCAAGTTGCTTGCTCACCACCTGAAGACTGGCTTGCGCCTGGGTCGGGTCGAGACGCAGCAGCAAATCGCCGACGACGACGCGCATGCCATTATGGACCGGAATCTCCGCCACGACCCCGCCGGTCGGATGCTGGATGGTCTTGACGTTGGATTGAACCACCAGATTACCGGGCACCACGACCGCGCCTGCCAGCGGCACCAGCGTCATCCAGCCACCGCCCACAACGAGGCCGATAAGCAGCACCCGAAGGCCGACCCTCAACTCCCGCTCGTACGAGCGTCGGGTCCGCAGCGCCAGCGTATCACCCGGCGCGTTATCGTTGTGGGCCAGGCCGTCGCGGTTGACCAGGAAGGCAACGCCTGTGCTAACGCCAACGCGGCCTTTCTCGATCAACTGCCCAAGAGTCGTTTTGGGTTCAGTCGTTTTGGGTTCGACGTTGCCGACCGGACGCGGAAGAGCCAATGGAGGCTTATCCATCGGTTCCATCGGTGTTGACTGCGGGCCGGCCAATCGGGGCTGATCGATCGGCGTCGGCGGACGTCTATTGTCCGATCCGCGAAGCTCGGGTGTGGGCTTCAACAGATCCATCGGGATGGCGTTGTCGAGCGTGACGACGCGACGGCGCGGTGGCGGCTTGAGATTCGGTTCGACCGGACGTTCGCCTCTGCGCCCGGATGGGGGCGCGCCATTGATGCGCCCGGCCGGGGAAGCGGAATTGATGCGCCCGGTCGGCGAAGCGGTATTGCTGCGTCCAGCCGCGGGCGCGGAACCGATACGTTTGGCGGGGGGAGCGGAATTGGTGCGCCCGGCCGGAAGGGCCGCGCCGAATCCCAATTGCTCGAGACAGACCGCGATGGCCCGCTCCATCTTGCTTTTCTTTTGCTTCGGCGGGCGTGTCCGCTGACGCCCGGGCGAAGGCGGACGTGAACCCTCGCGAGCCGGACGACGCGCCTGCGGTGTGGGCACGTCATCCGGGGTCTCGGGGTCGAACGCCTGCCGCAGCCGCTGCAATTCCAGAATCAGCGCGGCGCCTTGCGGCCCGACGCCCTCGCGGCGCGGCTCGGCGGCAGGGCGTTGCGCGGACGCGTCGTCATGTTGCGCGCGTTCTCCGGGCCTGATCACTGAACCTTCGTGCCTCATGACGGGACGCTCTCGGCAAGCGGAGCCCGTCGAACCGTCTTCGCGTTGGGTGCCGCCACGGGTTGTCTTACCTGTTGTGCGGGCTGTCCCTGCGCCGTTCGCACGCGTGCGAATATCTCCTCGCTTGGGCCGAACGCAATTGCTTTACCTTCGTAGAGGATCATCGCCATGTTCAACGCGGCGAGCGCGCTCGGCCGATGCGATATGACGATCACGATGCATTTGTTGTAACGCAGGATTTGAATAGCGCGGGTCAGGGCAGCTTCTCCCTCGGCATCCAGATTGGCATTGGGTTCATCGAGCACGACGAGGAACGGATCGCCGAAGATCGCCCGCGCCAGCCCAATTCGCTGCCGCTGCCCTGCGGACAACGCCATGCCGCCTTCTCCGATTCGCGTCGCGTAGCCATCCGGCAGACGCAGAATGATCTCATGCACGCCTGCGATCTGCGCGGCCCTCAGGATGGCATCGGAGGTTGCCTGCTCATCGAAACGGCAAATGTTTTCGGCAACGGTGCCGTCGAACAGGCCGACCTCCTGGGGCAGGTAGCCGACATAGCGGCCGAGATCTTCGTTTCGCCATTGATCGAGCGCGGCCCCATCGAGCCGCACGACACCTTGCTTGGCCGGCCAGATTCCGACCAGCGCTTTCGAGAGCGAGGTCTTGCCCGACGCGCTCGCGCCAAGCAGGGCCAGTCCCATGCCGGCCTTGAGCGAAAACGAAACATTCGAAACGATGGTTTTTTCCCCAGCCGGCGCGGCGATGGCGAGATTCTGCACCGAAAGCTCGCGGCTGGGACGCGGCAGCACCACCGGCGGCACGACGGGCGCCGCGGTCGCCTTGCAGATTTCGCGCAAACGCTTGATGCTCAGACGCGCGGCGACAAGCTGTTTCCAGGTGCTAAGTGCTACTTCGACGGGCGCCAGGGCGCGGCCCATCATGATCGACGAAGCGATCATGATGCCGCCCGACGCCTTGTCGGCCACCACGAGATACGCACCGAGGCCCAACATCCCCGATTGCAACACATAGCGCAGCACCTTCGCACCCGATCCGAGATTGGCATACACGTCGGTGGCGCGGATGTTTTCCCGCAAATAGCGCTCATTGGCCCGCGACCAGCGCGCCGTGAATCGATCCATCATGCCCAATGCCCGGATGACCTCGGCATTGCGTTGCGTCGCATCCGCCAGCACCTGTCGCTGGGCGCTGGAATCCATCGCGGACTTGGCCGTGCCGCGCGTCATGCGCTCGGTCAGCAATGTCACGCCGATGATCGCGGCGGTCCCAAGCAGCGCCGTGATGCCGATGGCCGGATGAAACAGAAACAACCCGATGAGAAAAATCGGGATCCATGGCATGTCAAGGAATGCCGTCGGTCCCATGCTCGACATGAACGAGCGCACCTGGTCCAGGTCACGCAGGGGCTGCTGCATCAGCATCGGTTTCACGCCGCGCAGCGGCAGAGTGGCGAGCGCCACATGAATGGATTCCTGCAAGCCGGCATCGAAAAGTGTCGCGACGCGACAGAGCATTCGCGAGCGCAGCGCGTCAAAGTATCCTTGCGCGACGTAGGCCAGCAGGACCATCAGCGAGAGGCCGAGCAAGGTCGAGATGTTGCGGCTCGGAATAACCCGATCATAAACCTGCAACATATAGAGTGAGCCCGACAGCATCAGAATGTTGATCACCCCGCTGAATGCGGCGATGCCAATCATACGCCGCCCGCTTTCGCGCAGCCTCAGCGTCACCGGATCATCGGTCGCAGCGGCGGCGGCGGGCGGAAGAGGCGATACCCCACCAGAAAGAAATGTCTGTGCGTGATTCTGAGCGACACTCATGCCAACGCGGCTCTCCGTCAGGCCGATATCGATCGGCGATCACCTCTCCTTGACAGGCGATACTGACCATTTTCCGGCAAGAATGAGACCGTTGCCAATCGCGGTCGAGATTTCGCTGGCACAAAGAATCGCCACAAGTGTAGAGACGCTCCCGTTGGCCCCGCGCATTTTGCGGAAAGGTTGACCGCGATGGTCGGTACTCAAGAACCCTCCGTCGTCATAGATTCGTCCGTCTATAACCTTTCTTCTGCGCGCATTGGCCCCCGGATAGGCTGAAAGACGCCACGAAGCTAAATGATCTTTCATCTTGCGCCTCTCGCCGCTGCCCGGTCGAACGGCTGCGCTCATCAGTCATAAAACGCTGGTAATCAAGGGAAAGAAGACAATGGATCGCAGACACGGACATCATGCGCGCGATGGTCGGGGAACCGATCAAGATCCGCGCCGCCGATGGATCCCTTTGCTCCGGCCGGCCCGACAACACCGTCACATGTGGGGATAGCGCTCCGAGCAGCATGACCTCCTGCATCCCACGCATCCATGGGGACGGGCGCCGGAGGTTAGCCGGTAGTTCAATTCAGCTCGGGTCTTGCTGGTTGAACCATCGACACATTGCGGGCGGACGCCCGCATTAAGAGAAGGATTCTTCGTTCGCCGATTTCGGCGAAACGTGATTGGGGCGGGTCATTTGTCTGACAGTAACAACGGCTCTTGGCGAAACACGGCACGGCGCGAGGTCAATGGCCGTGCAATGCGATACAACACGTTGTGGCATGCTACGCGTGAATTCCACGTGAAACTCGCGCATCGGGTCGATGCCGCGATTCGCCGCCTCTCGGGTAGCGAGGCGCGCGCATGAGAAAACGCAAAACCGACTACGGAACGATCATTCTGCACTGGCTGCTTGTCGTCGCGTTCGGAGTTGCGTTCGTCACCGGAATGCGTATCGCGTCCGAAGCGCCGGAACGCAGCTGGATCAATTCGTTCGATGCGGTGCTGCCCCAGAATGTCTGGGTGATGCATATGCAGGCGGCCGTCGTTCTGGTGACGGTGGCGCTCGCATACACGATCTATGTGCTTCGGTCCGGTCTCGGGCGCCGCATCCGGTTGGACAAGGTTCGCCTGCGGGGACTTGTTGGTCGCGGGCAGGCGAGGCGAGGTGCCGTCAACATCGTCCTGTACTGGGTGTTCTTCGTCGCGATGCTGGCGCTGATGGCCAGCGGGGGGTTGATGTATTTTGGTTATTTCGCGGGCTACGATGTGGCGACGCTGCACTGGTATGCGACCGGGGTGGTACTCGGCTTCGCCGGCCTTCATGTCCTGTCGCACCTTCGGATCGGCGGAACATCGCAGTTGCTTCGAATCTTTCGGCCTACAGGCCTGTCGGCGCCGCCGCCGCAGCTCGATGCCGTTGAATTGCTGACGATGCTGGCCGAGCAATCGGCGCGGCTGCAGCCGGAATCCGGAGGCGCCGACAAGACAGCGTCCGAGACCCGGATGCAGCCAGTCCGGCGAGCGGCGCCCGTGCAGCCAGTCCAGCACGAGACCCGTGTGCAGCCGGTCCGGCGAGCGGCGCCCGTGCGGCCAGTCCAGCGCGAGACACGGGTGCAGGAGGTCCAGCGAGAGGCGCCGCTGCATCCGGTTCAGCGCGAGGCACGGGTGCCCGCGGTCCAGCGAGAGGCGCTGCTGCAGCCAATCCAGCGCGAGGCGCATGTGCAACTGGTCCGGCGCGAGGCGCCGCTTCAGCCAGTCCAGCGCGAAGCGCGGGTGCAGCTGGTCCGGCGCGAGGCGCTGCTGCAGCCAGTCCAGCGCGAGGCGCGGGTGCAGCCGGTCCAGCGGGAGGCACTCTTGCGGCCGGTCCTGCGAGAGGCACCCCTGCAGCCGGTCCAGCGAGATGCACTCCTGCAGCCGATCCAGCGGGAGGCACCTCTGCAGCTAACACAATGGCCCAAGGATGCCGCTCGCGGTCGGCCGCCGCTACGGAGCGCAGCCACGCATTCCGCGCCGGGACCAGCGGCAAAAGGCCGAACGTCGAAACCGCGAAGCCCGACGTTCCAATCCAATCCTTTTGTCGTTGCCGCCGCGATCGCGATCGCCGGCGCTTCAGTCGTCGTCGCAACCGATCGGTTGGCCGTCGACCAGCTGCAGATTCACCGCGTCAGCAGCGCCGATGTGCCCATCCTCGACGGCGACACCTCGGATCGGGCCTGGCGAAACATCCAGCCATTCTCCGTGATGACCAACCAGGGAGGGAATTTTGACGGCAAGGGGGAATCGCGAATCGATATTCGCGCGGTGCACGACGGCACCTGGGCGTATTTCCTGTTCACGTGGGATGATCCGACGCGTTCGCTGAAACATCTGCCGCTCGTCAAGGAGATCGACGGATGGCACATGCTTCACGATGGCTATGAGAGCGGAGACGAGCACGAATACAATGAGGACAAATTCTCGGTCCTGCTGACCACTTTGGATGCAACGCTCGCGGGCGACCGAACGTTCCACGCCGGCAGCCATCCGATTCTCGAAGCGCCGCCGACCATGACCGGCCGCGGCCTGCATTACACGCCCGGAAACGACGTCTATGTCGACGTCTGGCTTTGGAAGGCCACAAGTAGCGGTTCAACGGGCTGGATGGATGACTCGCATTTCGGTCCGCCGCTGGATCCGACGCCGATGCAGGTGCGCAATGTCGTCCCTTATCGCGGCGGCTTCGCGCCGGATCCGGGCACCGCGAACTATGCCGACAATTTTATCTTGAGCGACGAGCCCGCCGTCGACGGCAAGCGGACGATCACGCCGCGCCGGCTGCCCAGGGATCTTGCGAAGACGGCCGCGGCGATGGGGGAGATCGACCTCGACCCGAATCATGGCGAGAGCGAGGGCGCGCGCTGGTTCATGACGGAGGCGGAATCGGTGCCGTATTCGTCGCAACAGGATGTCACCGTCCCGGTGGGGACGGTTATTCCAGGAGTCATCATCAGCGGCGAATTCTCGGGTGATCGCGCCGACATCCGATGTGCGGCCCGCTGGGCCTCCGGACACTGGGCGCTGGAGGTGGCGCGCCGCCTCGATACCCACAGCCAATACGATGTTCCGCTTCAGACTGGAGTCTTCATGCGCGTCGCGGCCTTTGATCACAGTCAGATCAGGCATACCCGGCATGTCCGGCCAATCCGTCTTGAGGTAGAATAATGCGGAAGATTTGCAAGGTAACCCTGAACGATGAGCCGCATTTGGCGAATTGCGGCGACCTCGTGCTCGACTGGGCCTTGATGAACGGCATTGATCTGCCGCACGATTGTCGCGCCGGGGTTTGCGGTGCCTGCCGTGTGCGCCTTGTTGAAGGCAGGGTGTTTGGCGGGCACGAGCACGGTGACGACATGATTCACGCCTGCCAGGCGCGAATCGTCTCCGATATCGAGATCGTGACCGAGGCCGTCCCCGATCAGGTCACGATGACAGGCCGCGTGACCCAGATGGTTCGCCTGGCGCCCGACGTGATCGGCGTGGACGTCGAGCTGCCGAAACCGCTGGATTATCTTCCAGGTCAGTTCTGCAAGACGCAATTTCGCGGGTTTCCGTCGCGATGTTACAGCCCGACCTATCCGCTCGAGGGTCGCGCCGACAATCGCATGTTGCATTTTCACATCCGCCGGTTCCCTGACGGGGTTGTATCCTCGGAGCTGGGGCGAAAAATCCGCGTCGGGCACCGCATCAAGGTGACCGGTCCGTTCGGCAGCGCCTTCCTCAGGCCGAATCACTCCGGCAGCATCGTCCTTGTCGCCAGCGGCACCGGGTTCGCGCCGATGTGGTCGATCGCGGTTGCAGCGATCCTGGAGCGGCCGCAGCGGGAACTGGTATTCGTGGTCGCGGCGCGAAAGCTTCAGTCGTTGTACATGCACAGCGCGCTGTGCCGTCTGGCGCTGTTTCCCAATGTCACGATCATACCGACCGTGTCGGAACCGCAGAGCGTCTCCCCCGCCATTCGCAGCGGACGGCCAACCGACCATTTGCCAAGCCTGTCGCCGAACGATGTTGTCTACACCTCAGGCGCGCCGGCCATGACCGATACCGTGGCACGGATCGCCAGGGCCGCCGGCGCCAGGTGTTACACCGACCCCTTCGTGGCGAATCCGGACCAGTCGAGCGCGCCAAAGCCGGTTGCCGCCAGGATGTCGCGATGACGCCGCGGCGCGGCGACGTTACTTGGTCTTTCCGTCCTTGTCGTATTGCGAGACGAACGCCCAGAGGTCGTTGACCTCCTTGTCGTTCTTGACGCCGGCGAACGCCATCTTAGTCCCGGGGATTTTCGCCTTCGGGTCCTTGATGTATTCCTTGAACTCGGCCTCGTTCCAGGTGATGCCGGAATTCTTGTTGGCGTCCGAATAGCTATAATCCGGCGCGGTGCCGGACTTGCGGCCGTCCAGCCCGTTGAGCTCGGGCCCAACCTTGTTCTTGGCGCCGTCGCCGATCGCGTGACAGGCCAGGCATTTGTTGAACGACATCTTGCCGGCCGCGGCGTCCTGCGCCAGCGCGGCGGAGGTAGCCGCCGACGCAGCGATGACGACCAGTGCGCTCAGTTTCAGCTTTTTCATGGGATGCTCTTTGTTTCGGGGTGGCTCTGCGGCTGCTTTTTGCACGGCGCGCGCGCGGAGGACAAGCCACGAAACGCTTTTCGCGTTTTAACGGTCGCGCCCGAATTCCGGGTTCTTTCGCGATCGCCGGCATCCGCGGCCCGCCGACCCCTTCGACCTACCCAAAGCGGTCCAGACGTGCTTGATTTGCCACGCGAATTGACCGGAGCGGCTGCGTTCGCGCGCGCCGGCGACCGTGGGGGGAATGACAAATGACCATCATGATGCCCGCATCGGACCAGGCGGTTCTGGCGCGCCGCGATACGATCGTTGCGGCGTTGCGCGCGATCGTGCCGGGCGAGGGCGTGATCGACAGTGCAGCCGAGATGCTGCCTTACGAATCCGACGGCCTGATGGCCTATCGTCAACCGCCGATGGTCGTCGTGCTCCCCGAAACCACCGAACAGGTGTCGCAGGTTCTGAAATACTGCTTCGAGCAGGGCATCAAGGTGGTGCCGCGCGGCGCCGGGACCTCGCTGTCCGGCGGTGCGCTGCCGCTGGCCGATGGCGTGCTGCTCGGCCTGGGCAAATTCAAGCGCATCCGCGAGATCGATTTCGACAACCGCGTGGTGGTGACCGAACCAGGGGTCACCAATCTCGCCATCAGCCAGGCGGTCGCCCACGCCGGATTCTATTATGCGCCCGACCCCTCGTCACAGATCGCCTGCTCGATCGGCGGCAATGTTGCGGAAAACTCCGGCGGCGTGCATTGCCTGAAATACGGCATGACCACCAACAACGTGCTTGGCTGCGAAATCGTGCTGATGACCGGCGAAATCATCCGCGTCGGCGGCAAGTCCGCCGAAACCAGCGGATACGATCTGATGGGCATCATCACCGGGTCCGAAGGCCTGCTCGGCGTCATTACCGAGATCACCGTGCGGATCCTGCAGAAGCCCGAGACCGCACGCGCGCTGATGGTCGGTTTCGGCGAGGTCGAGGCGGCCGGCGAATGCGTGGCGCGGATCATCGGCGCCGGGATCATTCCCGGCGGCATGGAAATGATGGACAGGCCTGCGATCCACGCCGCCGAAGCTTTCGTCCATGCCGGCTATCCGCTCGACGTCGAGGCGCTGCTGATCATCGAACTCGATGGTCCCGGCGTCGAAGTCGATGAACTGATCGGCCGCGTCGAGGCGATCGCGCAAGGCTGCGGCTCGACCACGTGCCGGATTTCCACTTCCGAGACCGAACGCAATCTGTTCTGGGCCGGCCGCAAGGCGGCATTTCCGGCCGTTGGGCGGATTTCGCCGGACTATCTCTGCATGGACGGCACGATCCCGCGCGGCGCATTGCCCAAGGCACTGGCGCGCATCCGCGAGCTTTCGAAAAAGTATGATCTGCGCGTCGCCAATGTGTTTCATGCCGGCGACGGCAATCTGCATCCGCTGATCCTGTACGATGCCAACAAGCCCGGCGAGATGGAGCGGGCAGAGGCGTTCGGCGCGGACATCCTTCGGGTCTGCGTCGAACTCGGCGGGGTCCTCACCGGCGAACATGGCGTCGGCATCGAGAAGCGCGACCTGATGCCGGAGATGTTCAGCGAGATCGATCTCAATCAGCAGCAGCGGCTGAAATGCGCGTTCGACGCGCAAGGATTGCTCAATCCCGGCAAGGTGTTTCCAACCCTGCATCGCTGCGCCGAACTCGGCCGCGTGCACGTCCACGGCGGCAAGCT